>Ga0207693_10004628_pt1 | contig 11609 bp, 9 predicted proteins | sample LARL81metaG_FD_184347 | JGI IMG/M metagenome (GOLD analysis project Ga0207693, IMG submission 184347) | Corn, switchgrass and miscanthus rhizosphere microbial communities from Kellogg Biological Station, Michigan, USA - LAR L8-1 metaG... | ecosystem: Host-associated > Plants > Roots >...
CGGCTCGTGGCCGGTGGGGTGAACCTGGGCTTCACGTCGAAGTCGGGGATCGATCTGCCGGAGGAGCGGCGCCCGAGCTTCCCACCAACACTGGACTACTACAACCAGAAGTATCCTGGTGGCTGGACGCAGGCGATCTCACTCAACCTCGCAATCGGTCAGGGTGAGAACTCGCAGACGGTGGTGAACATGGCGCACTTCTATTCGGCGCTGGCCGAAGACGGCTTTGCGCCGAAGCCGCACGTTGCGCGGGTAAAAGAAGAGCGTTCAAAGATACTCAACCTGAGTATCGACCAGATGGCGCAGCTGCGCACGGCGCTGGCGAACGTGGCCCAGGCCGGCGGAACGGCCGCAGTGGCGGGCGCGGCCCTCAAGGGGCTCCTCGCGGGGAAAACGGGAACGGCGCAGAGCGGAACGCGGAAGAATGGCGTCGAGCTGAATCACGCGTGGTTCGTCGGCTTCGCGCCCGCCGATGACCCGAAGATCGTCGTCGCGGTGATGCTGGAGTTCGGCGGGCACGGAACGCGGGCGGCGAACATCGCGTCGGCGATCATCGCCCACTATCTCCACTCGAACATCACGAGCACGCTGCAGACGGAAGGGTAGGCTGCGTGGAGCGTGGAGCGTGGAGCGTAGAGCGAACACCAAACACCCAAGGCTTCCATTGCGGCTTCTTCGTAAAAAAGGCGAATTACCAAAGCGGTCCCTCTGGCAGCGCATCAAGGAAGTTGCGCTGATGGACGTCGGCGTCGCCGTGCGCGGCGTCGAAGCGGGATCGCTCGAGCGTCTCGAGGAGCTCTTGCTCGAGGCAGACTTTGGTGTCCCGGTCACACTTCGTCTCGTCGAAGACGTGGAAGCCCTGGCCAAGCGCGGCGACGTGAAAACCCGCGACCAATTTCAGGAGGCGCTTCGGCAAGGCGTCGAAGACGCGCTCCGCGCCGGCACGAGCGATCCGCGCCTAACGGCCCCGGCGACAACGCCGTTCGTCATTCTCATCGTCGGCGTCAACGGCGCCGGGAAAACCACGTTCATCGGCAAGCTCAGCGAGCGCTTTCGTGGCGAGGGCAAGCGCGTACTCGTCGCCGCCGGTGACACCTTCCGCGCCGGCGCGATCGACCAGCTCCGACTCTGGGCCGAGCGCACGGGCGCCGAGTTTGTCGGCGCCCGCGCCGGCACCGATCCGGCCTCGGTTGCGTTCGACGCGATCGACGCCGCAATTGCTCGTCAGGCAGACGTCGTGATCGTCGATACAGCCGGCCGGCTGCACACGAGCGAAAACCTGATGGACGAACTGAAGAAAGTCGCCCGCGTCATCACCAAACGGCTTCCCGGCGCGCCTCACGAGACATTGCTCGTCCTCGACGGAACGATTGGCCAGAACGCGGTGCAGCAGGCGAAGACCTTTGCGGCGGCCGTTCCCGTAACGGGGCTGGTCGTCACGAAGCTAGACGGAACGGCGCGCGGCGGCATCGTCGTGGCCGTGCACGAGGCGATCGACGTGCCAGTGAAGTTCCTTTCGGTCGGAGAAGGCGCCGATGATCTCGTTCCATTCGACGCCACCGCGTTCTCCGAGGATCTTCTCAGCGACGAGTGAGCACCGACCGCATGGCGCCGACGTCGCGCACCGGTCAGCGCCTCTATCTCGATACGGGCATCACCTATTTGAAGGGCGTCGGTCCCGCGCGCGCCGAGGCCTTCCGTCGCCTCGGCGTCATCACCGCGGGTGATTTGCTGTACCACATTCCGCACCGGTATGAGGACGCGAGCACGGTCGCGCCAATCGCGTCGCTCGAGCCAGGAATGCAGGGGACGGTCATCGGCCGCGTCATCTCGAAGGGAATCATCCCGACGCGGCGGGGGCTGAGAATCTTCCAGGCGGTGCTGCGCGACGAGACGGGGATGATCGAGGTGTCGTGGCCCGGCCAGCCCTTCTTGGATCGGACGATCTCGAAGGGCGACACTCTACTCGTCACTGGCGCCGTGCGCTTCTTTCACGGTCGTCAGCTCCAGCCGCGCGAGTTCATCAACCTCGGCGACGACGAGAGCGGAACGGCCGAGGGCCGCGTGCTGTCGGTGTACCCGGCGACGGAAGGGCTGTCGTTCAAGATCATCCGCTCGATCATCGAGCAGCATCTTGATTCACTGCTTCCTCTCGTCACCGAATATCTGCCTAACGACATACTGGACACCGCGGACGTTCCGGCGATCCGCGACGCCCTGCGCATGGTCCATCGCCCAACGTCGCTCGCCGAAGCGATGCGCGGGCGAGCGCGCCTCGCGTTCGAGGAGCTCTTCTTCGTGAATCTGCTCCACCTGCGCGCGAAATCGCTCGCCCGCGAGGAACGGAAGGGGATTCGCTTCGAGAACAAGCGGCAGCTCACGACGCAGCTGAAGGAGATATTGCCGTTCCAACTCACGAACGCCCAGACCCGTGCAACGCGCGAGATCGTCGCCGACATGTGCAGCGATCATCGCATGCAGCGGCTGCTCCAGGGTGACGTCGGCAGCGGCAAGACGATCGTCGCTCTGTTCGCGGCGCTGTTGGCAGTTGAGAATGGCTACCAGGCCGCGATCATGGTGCCGACGGAATTACTCGCCGAGCAGCACTGGCGCACGATGACGGCGCTCCTCGCCCCGACAGGCGTGGCGCCGCTGCTACTCACCGGCAGCTTGTCGACTCGTGAGCGCAAGGAAGCTGCCCAACGGCTCGCGTCGACCGATCCCGTGCTCGTGATCGGCACCCACGCGCTCGTACAAGATGCGACGCTCTTCGCGCGGCTCGGCTTCATCGCCGTCGATGAGCAGCATCGCTTCGGCGTCGAGCAGCGCAAGGCGCTCGCCGCGAAGGGCGAGGCGCCTGACGTATTGCTCATGACGGCGACGCCGATTCCGCGCTCGCTGGCGCTGACGCTCTACGGTGACCTCGACCTCAGCGTTCTCGACGAGCGGCCGCCGGGCCGTCAACCGATTCTCACGGCGATGCGCGGCGAGGCGGGCCGCGAGCGCGTCCTCTCGTTCGTCGATCGGCAGCTCGAGCAAGGGCGGCAGGCGTATATCGTCTACCCCGTGATCGAGGAATCCGAGAAGACGGACCTCAAGGCGGCGACGACGATGTACGAAGCGCTCGCCGCCGGCCCCTTCGCGCATCGGCGCATTGCGCTGATTCACGGTCGCGTCGACGCCGATGAGCGCGACGCGATCATGCGCCGCTTCCGTGATCGGGAGATCGACGTCCTCGTCGCGACGACCGTCATCGAGGTCGGCATCGACGTGCCTAACGCAACGGTCATGCTCATCGAGCACCCGGAGCGATTCGGCCTGTCCCAGCTCCACCAGCTCCGCGGGCGCGTTGGCCGCGGTGCCGAGGAGTCGTTCTGCATCCTCCTCGGTGACGTGAGCCCCGACGCGGCGGATCGGTTGCGAGTATTCTGCTCGACCGACGACGGCTTCGAGATCGCCCGCGCCGATCTGCGGATGCGCGGAATGGGCGACCTGTTCGGCGAGCGCCAGAGCGGCGTTCCAACCTTTCGCGTCGCCGATCCGCTCCGCGACGAGGCGTTGGCGGAGCGTGCCCGCCTCACCGCCGAGCAACTACTCGCCCGCGATCCCGATCTCGCCGCGCCCGAGCAGGCTGGGCTCCGCCGCGTGCTCGGCGAGCGGTATCGGCGCTCCCTGGAGCTGTTCCGAGTCGGTTGAGTCCTGTCGCGACTACTCTTACAGAGGCTTGGTCGGAGCCGTTAGGCGCCGCTTGATCCTTTCCAGCTCATCATTCGCCTTCGCTAGCTCGTCCTTGAGCCGCTGGATCTCCGTGTCCTTCGCCTTGAGATCAGCCGCGCTCGCGCCGGGCGTGGTACTGGGCGTGCCTGCCGGCTGCGTTGCGGCGCTGGCGACGGTCGTCGGCGATTGCAGCTTCAGCGCGATATGCCGCAGAATGTCGGCCTCGAGACGGTGCGGGAGCGGGCCCGGCGCCTTCCCGTACGCTTCGAACAGCGCCACCGCAACCTGTGGCGATCCATCCTGGTTGGCCGGCTCGAGCGCCAACACGCCGCGCCAGTACGCGCTCTCGACCGCGCCGGTCGTCCCCGGATTCCGTACGGCGAAGTCGGCCAGCATGCGGTCGGCATCTGCATAACGACGCTCCGACGCCGCGGCCTCTGCCTGTGCCAGCGTGCGCGGCCAATCGCCGCCGCTGGTGGCCGGCCCCATTCGTGTCGCCGCGCAACCTTGCGCAACGAACAAACCGAGGATCGCCGTCGACCTAACGATTGTGGCGTTCATGGCGCGGCAGTTTCACGCGACCTCGGCCGGCACACGACGTGGTACCGACGTGCGGCCAGTCGTGCGCGTCGGCAGCACGATGGTGAACGTCGTTCCCCCGCCAGGCGTACTGTCGCACTGTATGGTGCCCCCGTGAGCCTCGACGATGCTCTTCGCGATCGCGAGTCCAAGTCCCGATCCCTTTACCGATCCCTCCACCTGATTATCGGCCTGGAAGAATTTTTCGAAGATGTGTGGAACCTGCTCCGGCGGAATCCCGGCACCCGAGTCGCGGACCTCGATCTGAACCGACCCGTCAATCGCCTCGAGCCCCAGCTCCACCTCGCCGCCACGCGGCGTGAACTTGAATGCATTCGAGAGCAAATTGCCGAGCACCTCGTTCATGCGATCCGAATCCCAGATTACTTCGTTGGGCAGACCTTCGCCGCGACGGACGAGGAAGCGGATCGAGCGCTGAACAGCAAGTACGTGAAACGCCCGCTCCAACTCATCGAGGAAGTGGCCTAAGTCGACTCGTCGCAGCTCCAGCTTGCCGCCGCCTGCCTCGAACCGGCTCACGTCGAGAAGCTGCTTGACGAGACGGGCGAGCGATTGAATCTGACTTTCGAGTGTTCTCAGCACCGCCCGCTGCTTGTCGCTCAGCGCGCCATACACTCCCTCGTCGAGGAGCTGCACGTAACCCTGGACGACGTTGATCGGCGTCTTCAGCTCGTGCGATGCCACCGAAACGAACTCGGCCTTCAGTTTGTCGAGCTCGGTGAGTTGCTTTGTCATCTCGTCGAAGCTGGCGGCCAACCTGCCGAACTCATCGCCGCGAGATCTGGACACTGGAAGCTTGTAGCCGAGGTTGCCGTTGGCGACAGCTTCCATGCCCTCCTCGAGAGCACGTACGGGGCGGGCGATGTACCGTGTGAGCCAGATACCAATCAGGGCCGCGAGCACGAGGGCACCGATCTCCGCCGTGGCCGAGACGTTCTTCGCCCGCGAGATCTCGGTTGCCGCAGAAACCACTCGCGCGGCAATTCGCTGGCGCAGCGCGCGCTCGGCTTCGAGGATACTCCCCTCGGCGCTGCTGATTGCCGGAACGAGGTGCGTCGACGAAATCTGCTCCGCCTCGTCGCGATGGTCCGCCAGCGCCGCCGCGTATTCGGGCGGCGCCCAAACGACGATGTCGCTGATGTTCCGCGAGAACGCGTCGGCCGACTTGTCGAGACTGAACGCCTTGAGCGAATCGGCGAGGGCAGCGACAACATTGAGCTGCCGCTCCATCACATCGCGCGTATGTGCGTCGTGCACGAAGAGCAGCGCGGTTTCCTGCCGGCGCAGGTCGTTCATCCCGTCGCGGAGCCGGCCAAGCAGAAGGGAGGCGGCGAATTCCCTGTCGCGCAGCGCACGGGCGTCGCGGTGCAGCCGATCCATGGCCTGTACCGCGATCAACAGCGGTATGACGAGAATTACCGCGATGGTGAGGAGGCCCACAATGAGCCTCGAGCGCAAGGTCATTTCCGCGGCGCGTTGATCGGCATGAGGTAATTTCGCGCAGTTGCAAGTCCGGCGCCGCGGCGCAGGTTACCGATGAGCGGGCTACAAATGCGCTCCGAGGGGATGTAGCGTACCTCGATCTTCTGTTCCTACCTGTTCTTCGATCGCGCTTCTCATGCACGACTTGATTCTTCGCATCGCCGACCTGCGCGACCACGTGGGATCGACGGTGACCCTCCACGGCTGGGTTACTCACCTCAGATCGTCCGGCAAAGTCGCATTCGCCGTCATCCGTGACGGGACCGGCATTGCGCAGGCGGTGTTTGTAAAAACTGCGTCACCGCCGCACGTGTGGGAGCGATTTGCCGCGCTCACGTTAGAGACGTCCGTCACAATCCGCGGCGAGGTGCGCGCCGACGCGCGCGCACCGGGCGGATTCGAGATCTCCGTAGCCGATCTCGAGATCGTTGGCCCGAGTCCTCTCGACTACCCGATCCAGCCGAAGGAGCACGGCATCGATTTTCTTCTCGATCATCGACATTTCTGGCTCCGCAGCAATCGGCAGCGCGCAATCTTCACCGTTCGCAACGAAGTCGAGCAGGCGATTCACGACTTCTTCTACGAGCGCGGTTTCCTGCGCATCGACACACCGATTCTCACCGCGGCGATCGGTGAGCGCAGCGGTTTGTTCGAGACCGATTATTTCGAGGAAGGAAAGGCCTACCTGGCCCAAACGGGACAGCTGTACGGTGAAGCGGCGGCTGCCGCGTTCGGGAAGATCTACACTTTCGGACCAACCTTTCGCGCCGAGAAGTCCAAGACCCGCCGGCACCTGACGGAATTCTGGATGATCGAGCCAGAGGTCGCGTGGTACGACTCGGCGGCCAACATGCGACTTCAGGAGGATTTCGTCTCGTATCTCGTGCGTCGCGCGGTGGACCGGTGTTCCGATTCACTAAAGGTCCTCGAACGGGACACGACGAAGCTCGAGAACGTGAAGCCGCCATTCATTCGTCTCGACTACTCCGAAGCAGTCGAGATCGTGAGGAAGAAAGGCAGCACGACGACGTGGGGAGAAGATCTCGGCGCCGAGGACGAAGCGCTCATCGTCGCCGACTACGACAAGCCGGTTTTCGTGATGAATTATCCGAAGGAGGCGAAGGCTTTTTACATGAAGGAGAATCCCGCCGATCCGCGCACGGTGTTGTGCGACGACTGTCTTGCCCCGGAGGGATACGGCGAGATCATCGGTGGGTCGCAGCGCGAGGACGACTACGATCGTCTCGTGAGGCGCATCAAGGAGGAAGGACTGCCGCTCGACGCGTACGACTGGTATCTCGATTTGCGCCGGTACGGTACGTTCGTGCACTCCGGTTTCGGCCTCGGCCTCGAGCGCACCGTCGCCTGGATCTGCGGACTGCAGCACATTCGCGAGGTGATTGCGTTCCCGCGGATGATGGCGCGGCTCAAGCCGTGAAGAGGGGCTACTAGGGGCTAGGGGCTAGGGGCTAGGGGCTAGGGGCTAAGGGAGGGCTCCGCTGTTCTCCTAACCCCTATCCCCTATCCCCTAGCCCCTCTTTCTTCACCTCATCCCAAATCCGATCCAACTCCTCCAGCGACGCCTCGCCAACGCGTAGGCCGCGCTCTGCCGCCAGCTGCTCGACGCGCTTGAACCGCCGCGCGAATTTCACATTCGCTCGATCGAGCGCGAGCGCCGGATGCACGCCTGCCTTACGACACAGATTCACAACCGCGAACAGCAGGTCACCGAGCTCGTCTTCCAGACGCTCGTGGTGCTCGTCGTGGCGCGGCGTCGCCGAGCGCGACGCGAGATCGGGATGCTTGGCAATCTCCTCGCAAACCTCCTCCGTCTCCTCCTTCACTTTCTCGATTGGACCCTGCACATCCGGCCAATCGAAGCCCACACCCGCCGCGCGATCCTGAAGACGGAACGCGCGGTGCAGTGAAGGCAGGTCGGCGGGCAAGCCATCGACGATACTCTCACGCTTCTTCGCTTTCATCCGTTCCCACGGTTGACGCACGCCATCGCCATACAGATGCGGATGTCTGCCTTTCATCTTCGTGAGAAATGTTTCGGCGACGTCATGAAAATCGAAGGCGCCGCGCTCTTCGGCGACCACGGAATGGAAGAGCACCTGGAGCAGGAGATCGCCGAGCTCCTCGCGCAGCAGCCGATCATTGCCACCTCGAATCGCGTCGTCGACTTCGTACGCTTCCTCGATGAGATAGGGTCGCAACGATTCGTGCGTTTGCGCCGCGTCCCACTCGCAGCGACGCCGCAGGTCGCGCATGAGTGATAGCGTATCCTCAAGTGTTGGTTTCGCTTGCATGACTTCCTCGGCTCCGATATCCTTCACGATTCGCGAATCATAGCGTATGCAAAGCCTTCTGACACGCGCCTGGGTCGAGATCGACCTTGGCGCGTTGCTGCGAAACGGAGCCCGCGTCGCCGAGTTTTCCTCGGCGCGTTTGCTGCCGATGGTCAAGGCGGATGCATACGGGCTCGGCGCGACGCGCGTCGCCTGCGCGCTCCAGGAGCTCGACCCGTGGGGCTTTGGCGTCGCGACGGTTGCCGAGGGCGACGAGCTGCGTCGCGCCGGAATCGACCGGCCCATTGTCGTCTTCACACCGCTCCTGATCGAGGAGTTCGATGCCGCGCGCCGCGCACGCCTAACGCCAACCCTCGGTGCTCGCGACGCCATTCGCGAATGGAGCCGCGCCGGGCTGCCCTGGCATCTCGCCGTCGACACCGGAATGAATCGGGCCGGCGTGTCCTGGCGGGATGTCTCGGCCTTGTACGACGCCATCGCGGCTGCCCCACCGCAAGGAGTGTTTACTCATTTCCACTCCGCGGAACGCGACGACGGCTCGCGCGAAGAACAGCAGAAACGCTTCGCGGTCATCCTCGCCGAACTACCCGTCCGGCCCGAGATGATTCACGCCGAGAACAGCCCCGCCGTCGCGCGCCGCGGAGCAGACGCCGGCCAGCGATGGACGGTCGCCCGGCCCGGCATCTTTCTCTACGGCGTCGGCTCCGGTGACGGCGAGCAGATCGTGCCCGATCCGGTTGTCTCGCTGCGGGCGCGCGTCGTCGATTTACGCACCATCGAGGCGGGCGATACGGTGAGCTATGGCGCGACCTTTCGCGCCGAGACGCCGCGCCGCATTGCCACCCTCGCGATCGGTTACGCCGACGGATACCGCCGCGCGTTGAGCAATATTGGAACCGTTCTCGTCCGCGGACAGCGCGCCCGTGTCGCGGGGCTCGTCACGATGGACATGACGATGATCGACGTGACCGACGTCAGCTGCGACATCGGCGACGTAGCGACCCTGATCGGCGTGGAAGGGAGCGATCAGATCACCGTCGCCGACGTAGCGGCGACGGCGAATCTCTCACCATATGAAGTCCTTACCGGATTGCGATCGCGCTTGCCGAGGCGGTATCTGAACGACAGCCTCGCGGCCGCCGATGAGTAAACGCGCAATCATCATCGTTCTCGATGGTGTCGGCATCGGCGCCGCCCCCGATGCGAGCGATTACGGCGATGTCGGCAGCGACACGCTCGGGAACCTCTCACGTGCCGTCGGCGGCATGCAGCTGCCGCATCTCGAGCGTGCTGGCCTTGGCAACATCGCGTCCCTCGCGGGGGTCGCGCCCGTGAGGTCACCGGAAGGCCGTGGGGCCTCATGGTTCCCCACTCCGCGGGGAAAGACAGCACGACGGGCCACTGGGAAATCGCCGGAGTGCAGCTCGAGCGGCCATTCCCCACGTACCCGGATGGCTTTCCCCAATCATTGGTGAAGGCGTTCGCCGAGCGGACCGGACGCGGCATCATCGGCAACGTCGCCGGCAGCGGGACAGCGATCATCGATCGGTTTGGGGCCGAACATGAGCGCACGGGAAATTGGATCCTCTACACCTCTGCCGACTCAGTTTTCCAGATCGCCGCGCATGAGGGAGTCGTGCCACTGGCGGAGCTGTACGCCGCCTGCGAGATCGCGCGTTCGATGCTCGTCGCGCCGAATGACGTCTCACGGGTGATCGCGCGCCCATTCATCGGCGGAGCCGGCGCGTACGCGAGGACAAAGAATCGTCGCGACTTCTCGATCGAGCCGCCACGGTCCACGCTGCTCGATGCGCTCTCTAGCGCCGGCGTGCCCAGGACGGGGGTGGGAAAGGTCGACGACTTATTCGCGGGGCGGGGAATCACATCGCAGCATACGGCGAGCAATGCCGACGGCATCGTTTGCATTCGCACATGGATGGAAAAGGCCCAAAGTGGGTTGCTGTTCGGCAACCTTGTAGATTTCGACCAACAATTCGGGCACCGGAACGACGTTCCGGGGTTCTATCAGGCGTTGCGCGAGTTCGACGCCGCCCTGCCGTCATTCCAGTCCGCCCTCCGCGAGGACGACCTGCTGTTCATCACCGCCGATCACGGAAACGATCCAACGACGCCGTCGACGGACCATGCGCGCGAGTGTGTGCCCCTGCTGGCTCTCGGGCCGCGCGTATCCGGCGTGACGATCGGCCGGCGCGAGACCTTCGCGGACCTCGGGGCAACCGTTGCCGAGTGGTTTGGCGTCCCGTTCACAGGCGCCGGGACGTCGTTTCTCGGGACGCTGCTGGCGGCATAGATGGCAAGCGACCAGCAGTCGATAGTCGACGCCCAGGGCGATCGCGTCATGACGATGCTGCGCGAGCGTGCGCTGGGCGCGATGTCGCGAGCGTATGCGCCGTACTCCCAGTTTCGCGTCGGCGCGGCGCTCCTCGCCGCGGATGGCAGCGTGACGGAAGGGTGCAACGTCGAGAATGCCTCGTTCCCGGCGGGCATCTGTGCCGAGCGAGGCGCCGTCGCGGCGGCAGTCGCGCGCGGCATTCGCGCCTTCGACTCGATCACGATCGCGACCGAGGCCGAGGAGCCGACACCACCCTGCGGCATTTGCCGGCAGGTGCTCGAGGAGTTTTCACCACACTTGCTCGTGGTCAGCATCACGAGCGAGGGACGCGAAGCACGCTGGACGCTCGACGAGCTGCTCCCGCGCGCGTTTACCCCCAAGTCTTTGGACCGGCGATGAACCGGAGATTCAATTTGCGTACGCCGTTGGTTTCACGAATGCTCATCCTCGCCGGCTTCGTTGCCGCCGTATCAGTCGCTGCCTGCGGCGAGAAGCTCGAGTCGGGAGCGGCGTGTCCCATCCTCTGTCCCACGCCGGACGTCCAGCTCCTCGACACGACGGTCGAGGCGATTGCGGTCGACTCGAGCCTGTCCGGCTTTCCGGTGATCGGCGAGGAGCAGCCCTTGCTGCTCGCGGCGCGCGGTGACACGCTGGATACGCGCGTCATCTTCCGCTTCGATTCGATCGCGAAGACGTATCCGCACCCGAGCGCGCCGGCCGACACGTTCGTCAACCACATCGACAGCGCGACACTGCGCATCGTCCTCGACACGACGACCGTCGTTGGGGTGCCGGCTCTGCCGAAAACGCCCGTCACCGTCGAGATGTACGACGTCGACGGTGCCGCGAGCGACACCGTCGCCGCCGATCTGTTGCCGTTGTTCACACCGAGCCGGCTCATCGGAAGCAAGACGTTCGCGCCGGAGTCGCTCGCCAAGGACACGCTCTTCCTGCCCGTCGATCAAGCGACGGTACTCTCCAAGATCGTCAACGGTGCCCGCCTCCGGATCGGTCTTCGTCTCGTCTCGACCGCGTCGACGCAGTTACGCATTTTCTCAGCGGCGAGCAGCGGTGCCGTGCTCCGCTTCAAGCCGGCGGCGGACACCGCCGTCACCGTCTCGCTGCTCTCGCATACACCGACGGAC
>Ga0207693_10004629_pt1 | contig 11608 bp, 13 predicted proteins | sample LARL81metaG_FD_184347 | JGI IMG/M metagenome (GOLD analysis project Ga0207693, IMG submission 184347) | Corn, switchgrass and miscanthus rhizosphere microbial communities from Kellogg Biological Station, Michigan, USA - LAR L8-1 metaG... | ecosystem: Host-associated > Plants > Roots >...
TGGAAAAGGCGCAAGCGGATCGCACACCGTGGGACCTGTGGAATCAACAGGGATTTCTCGATACGACGCCGGGGCGCACCATATCGTATGAGTATGTCGCGCATCATCTGCGCGAATTGTTTGGTCGCTATCGAATTCAAAAAATTGCCTTTGATAGATGGCACTTCTCGCAATTCCGTCCGTGGCTCATCAAAGCGGGCATGGACGAAGAATTCATCGAAGAGCATTTCATCGAATTCGGCCAAGGCTACGCCAGCATGAGTCCGGCGCTGCGCGAGCTAAGCCAAATGCTGTTGGCACGCAATCTCTGCCACGGCGATCATCCGGTGCTCAAATCATGCGTGATGAATACGGTGATTGCCGAAGACGATGCGCGCAACAAAAAGCCGTCGAAGCGGCGCTCGACCGGACGCATCGACGGGCTGGTCGCGCTGGCCATGGCGGTCGGTGCCGCGCCATTAAATGAGCCCGAGATCGATATCAGCGCGTTGATAAGCTGATCTTATCCACAGGCGGCCAGCCCATCATATTGCGTCGAATCGAATCAAGGATAAAAGTCCTCCCCGTGGTCCGGCGTTCGTGGGACCGCTGCCTTGCGCGGCCGGATTGTATTGGACAAGCCCGATCCGGCCGCGCATCCTTCGCCGGGGAGGAACGCGGGTGCTGACGTTGATCGAGCGCGAGCTTGTGCTGTGCGAAGTCCGTGATTTCTATGACCACGACCAAGCACAGGAATTCTTAATCACGCCGCAGCCGCTTCTCGGCGGTCGCCGTCCGCTCGATTGCCAATTTGCAGAGATCATGCGGCTCGTCGATCAGTTGAAGTCAGGCGCGTTCATATGAAACGCGCGGCACGCAAAAAGAAGCGCCATGCGCGCAAGCCGCCATCTTCGGTCGCCGAGCTTAATAGGCTGGATGCGCGGATCGCGCGACTTATGTTCTGGCGGGCTATTGTCCACCAGCGTTGGCGTGCTCATTCCGGTCTACTCGCCGCCTCCCGACACGGGAGGGCATAAGCCATGAGCATGGCTTTGCAAACGCAATTTCGCATCGAATGGATCGATGCGGGCCGCGAGCCGCGCGAGAAGCCCGATCCGGATTATCCGCTCGGCATCGATCTCGATATGGCCAAGGGTCGCTTGCCAGCATGCAAAGCGATAGTGCCGTATCCGGCAAAGCGCTGCGGCTATTGGCATATCGAATGCAACATTTGCGGCGAGAGCATCTTAATCACGACAGCCGGTCGGGTTGACGATCCGCGCTCGATTACCATGCCGTGCAAACCCATCGTGAAGAGTGGCGGGCATGCCCATTGAATTTCGCGACGGGATCGAAGTCGTCACTTGTCCTTGTTGCAAAGACAAGCGTGAGCTTGTCGTGTACGAAGAAACGTGGCCATCGTTCGGATTGGAAAAGGCGTACACGACAGAGTGCACGCATTGCATGGGCGAAGGCTACGTCCCGGCGAAGTCATGACGGTCACACTGAGATTCCGCGCTGGCTTCGAGAAGCGCCTCGCATGGGGATTGCCGGATGTGCCGTCGCGCAAACTCTGCGCGATGTGTGCCGGGCCACTTCCCGCCGTGCCGCTGATGCTGTGGAAGGATGACGGTTCGGGCGCGTCGCTGTGCGACAAATGTGTCAACGAGTGGATCGAGGCTGTGCCGAAATGACTCTTCCGCCGCGTCCATGGGATTGGGTTTGTTCCGAGAAGACTGATGCGGGCGGCCGATTCAACGTCTATATCACCGACGCCACCGGCAAGAAGATCATGGCAGTGTGGGCGAAGGCCAATCAGCGCGAGGAAGTCGCCGACACCATCATCAAGCTGGTCAACGCGCTGCCTGCGGATGAGCCAACCGAATCGCCGTGAGCTTCGTCTATCGCAGCAAGATCAAAAAGCTCGATGAGCGTAAGCAAATCTTGCGCGGCTGGAAAAATGCGCAGGGCGACGCCCAATTCGAAAGCCAAACGCTGGGGTATGGGCTCGTGTTGGAAGGCTCGCGTGAAGTGCTGATCTTTGACGAACGCCCGCCGTTCGAAGTCGGTGACGAAGTTGAAGTCGTCATCCGCAAGGTTGGGTCGGAGCGATGAGCAACAACACGAAGCTGGTTGATATCGAAGCCGAGGTTCGCGGCGAGACAGACAAGGCGCTGCGGCTATTCGACGGCAAGGTCAGCGCGTGGGTGCCCAAGCAGTACGTCGAAGATAACAAGGACGGTACCTTCACCATGCCGGAATGGCTGGCGCAGGAACGCGAGTTTACCTAATGGCGCGATCACAATATCCGATGAACACGCTCGCCGAAGCACGCGACTCGATGCATCGCGCCGAGCACGATCATCGCTCGGGCGTGCTCGACGATTTCCAATATGCCGATGTGCGCGCGATGCTGACGGATTCCATCATCCGGCTTGAGCGGGACTCGGTAAAGCGCACCGCAGGCGCAGGCGCGATCAAGTTCACACAGCCATGATCCCGTGGACCGCCGACTATCACCGCCGCCCGCGCCACGTCATCGGCGCGAATGCACGCGTGCCGCTCACGATCCATGAAGCGCGGCAATCGCTCATTCGTGCCTCGCATGATCATGCTACGGGCAAGCTCACGCTCGCGGAATATCTCGCGCTGCGCACCGAGCTATTCGCGATCATCAACCAACTCGACCGCTTGTTGGAATTCGGCGCGTGAGCGACGACTATCCCATGCGCACGCTCGATGAAGCCGCCGCGTCGATCAAGCGCGCGGTCAACGACCGGCGCGCACTGATCATCGGCGACGCAAAGCTGCAAGAAGTCCGCAACGCCTACTCGCGTCGGGTGATGGAAATAAAAAAGGCCGCGTTGATGAACAACGCGGCCAGTGTGTCGATCAAGTCTTCTTTGGACGCTTCCCGAAGAATGCATCCTGCGTCTGTTGGTTCTCGGCCGACATCGCGGCGAGCGCCGCGCGGCCGGTGAGCGGCATCTTGCGCCGCTTGCCGGTGATCTCGGCTTGGCGGATTTCTTTCTCCACCGCTCGCCGTTCGGCTTTCTTCTCTTTGGTCTTTGGATCGGCCATCGCCTGAAGCTTGCGATGCCGTTCCTCGACGCTGTGCTCCGCTTCCGCTTGGCGCTCTTGTTGCCGTCGCAGGAAGTTAGGAAGGCCATCGTCAGCCTTGGGGAAGATGCCTTGGTCCTGCCCGGCTTCGAGCGCGGCCTTCGGCAAATCTTCAGCAAGGTGGGCGAGCCGCGCCATTCCGCGCGGACGCTCGCCGTAGATCGCTTCGCCTAGCGCTTGCTCCATTGCTTCGAGCTTAGGCGTTGCGCTCTCGACGGTGTCGTCGGCGGCTTCGGTCCTGGCTTTCGCCAGAGCCTTGTCCATCCGCCGCCGCGTGCGTTCCAGCGTTGCCAACGATTTGAGCGCTCGCCTCGCTGTCTTGTCGGCTTTCTCGAAGCGGCGTTGTGTCCGCTCGATGGTAATTAGAAGCTTCTCGCGCCGCGCTTCCATGCGGCTAATGCGTTTACCGGCATTGACGGTTGCGGCATCTTTCTGCATGATGCCACCTTCCTTTCTTGCTAGGGACTCGCGTTGCGAACCGGCCCCGGAATCTCCGCTCCGGGGTCGGCCTCTTTGCGACTCCTGATTTACTTGTCAAATAGCCCGCCCGTGAGTTGGGCATGCTTGTTCTCACTCACGCGCATATGATAGCACGTCCCGACCATTGACGTTTTGACTGGACTCAAAACTCTATTTGTTGCAAAGGAAAACGCAGTGATCTCAATGCGACTTTGGGAGTCGCCCCGAGTTGAAATTACGGTTTACGTGGGTTTCTGCGCTGTAGCTGTTCGTAGTCATCAATGACTTAGCGGGAATCAACATCCGTTTGCTGCGGTGAAAGTAGCCGAAAATAATTTTTACGTTGCTGAGTCGCGGTACCGAAACTCAAGCTCCCCGAGCTTTCGCATGCGGCTTCGGGGTTCCGCCCGCTCTCCCGGCCCACGAGGGCCGCCGTCTTACCCTCGCGGGGGAGCGGGCATCCTTTTTCTAGGAGATGAAGCCATGACTCTCGGCCTGATCTTTTGGATTCTCATGCTGATTTGGTTCGTATTCGGCCTGATCGTCCACTTCGGCCTTGTGGTCGGGCCGTACGCTATCGGCGCGAATGCGGTGTTGCTGTTCATTCTCTTCCTTCTTTTGGGCTGGCAAGTCTTTGGTCCGCCCGTGCATCGCTGATGACGTACCCTGACGGCCGGGGCATCAACGGCGGCCGGGGCGTCACCGGGCCAACCGGCCAAATGTGCCCTGGTGCTGTTGGCCGCGATTGGGACGAGTCGCAGCATCCGCGCGGCCAGCCCGACAACGCCGGACAATTCGGCCCTGGCGGCGGCGGGCATGAAGATGCAAGCCATGAAGGCGGCGGCAAGAAACCGGGCAAAGGCAAAGCCCCCAAGTCCGGCAAAGGCGAAGCGGGCGCGGCCAGCCAAGAGGGCCAGCATCCGGGGCCGGGATATTCCAACGAAGCGCGGTTGCAGCACGACGGCTCGATCTACACCACCAACGTCTATGATGCGGTGCTCGCGCTCTATGAGCACAAGCACGTCGAGCTAGACCAGCCGCGCTCGGTGTCAACGCTGATCCGCAAGCTCGGCGAGGAAGCACAGCGTTGGGAAAAGCAGGGCCAGCACGCACCGACGTTCAATCTCTGCGACGTGACGGTGGAAGGCACGAACCTGTTTTGCGCCGATACCAAAGGCATCCCGCGTATCAAGATGCCGCAGTTGGATCGGGGGCAAACAAAAGAGTTTCTGAAGTATCTCAAGGAACAGGGATACGAAGTCGAGAAGCACCGCGAGCGCGCCGATTTCCTGCGCGCCACGCAGGATGAGCTTTCCGGGGCCAAGGTTGCGGCCAACATGGTGAAGCTCAAAAACGAAGACGATCACATCGGCCGCCGTCTCGTGGTGTCGCGCGACAATTACATTCTCGACGGGCATCATCATTGGGCGGCAAAGATCGGCCTCGACGCCAAGGAAGGCGAGCTTTCGCAGGCCACCAAAGTGCCGGTCTCGCGCGTCGACATCTCGATCACGCAGCTATTGCGCGAAGCCGAGAAATTCACGGGCGGCAAGGGCCACAAGTCGGCGGAAGAGCGCGCGTATGTGCCGGACGCGCCGAAAATCCGGATCGAGCTTTGGCCGCAGAACGACGAAAGCGAAGACGGCTTCCTTGACCGTTGTATGCTGAGATTGACGGCGTGCATCGGCCCGGAACGTGCGGCGGAAGTCTGCGGCGATAAATGGGATGTGTCGGCCGAGCTTGGCAGAGGTGTCGTCACGCGTGACATGCTGCGCGGCGAGCTTGCCGATAATCTCGCGCTTGAGCCGTGCGGAACTTGCGTTGCGTGCAACCCGCCTTCTCACATCGTGCGCTTCGCGCCGGACTTCCGTCATGGCGTGTTCGTGCGCGCGCATCTCGATCATGATAGCGCCGAGGCGATTTATGCTTGGGCGCAAACGCTCAAATTGCCGGACGGTGCGTCGCTGGTCGATCCCAACGAGTACCACGCGACGCTGATCTATTCGAAGACGCCGTTCGACTACGTGCTCGACAACGACGACAAGACCTACCCGAGCGACGACTCGACGCGCAAACATCTCGAAGTGCTCGGTAAGGATGACGACGACAAGGTGCTGACGCTGCGCTTCGAGTCGCACGATCTCGCCAAGCGGTTCGCAGCATTGCAGGCGCAGGGCGGGGTTTCCGATTTCCCGACCTACAAGCCGCACGTCACCATTGCCGAAGGCGTGTCTGCGGATCACGACGTGTCGCAGCACAAGGTCTACACCGGGCGCATCCTGTTCACATCGGAAAGCGCCGAGCCCATCGATCCGGATCGGCAGAAATCAGCTTGCAATGGAGCGCCAGCGAGGCCAGATAAGGATCGTCATGGACACGAAAACGACCAAAGATACCAGCGAGTTGCCCGAGGATCGGAAGCGGCTGTTGGCCGGATTGACGCCGCGCGAGCGCGAGATCGTGGACAGTATCTTGGCAAGTCATCCGGACATGACGGCGGCCGAGTGCATCGAGCACTGCCGGGCAATGGGGCTTTAGCCCGCGATTGGGACGAAGATAAGCATCCACGCGAGCCTGCCGGTACGCCGGAAGGCGGACGTTTCGCAGGCGGCGGCGCAGCCGAAGGCGGCGATGGCGGCGAGAGTAAAACCGCCACGGTCGCCCACAGCACTAAAGATCATCAGCGCTTTCACGCCGCCATTTCAGCCGCGAAGGCATCGACGCGTTTTGGCGCATCGGTGCACGTCTATGAGCCCGACGAATACCGCAGTATGCGGCTATATCTGTCGGGCGACGGCAAGGCCGGATTCGCCCTCAAGGGCGACGACATCGTGTCCGCGTTCAAGCACGCGGATTCCAAGATCGAGGATTTTGCCGGAAAGGCATTGCGGCAAGCCGTAGCTCTCGGCGGGCGGCGGCTCGATGCGTTCGATACCGTGCTGCCGACGCTCTACAGCCAAGCAGGCTTTCGCGCGGTGGCGCGGCTGGCGTGGAGTGACCAATACGCCCCGCCGGGTTGGGACAAGAAGACCTTCGAACACTTCAATGGCGGCGAGCCCGATGTCGTGTTCATGGTGCACGATCCGAGCTACGGCAAGCTCTATCAGCCGGGCGACGGCAAACGCGTCGAGAGTTATGACGAAGGCATCGCCGAGCAAGAACACGCGTTGGCCGCGTTCCGCAAAAAGGATTGGGACGAAGCCAAACACCCACGCGAGCCCTCCGGTACACCGGAGGGCGGACGCTTCGCTGGCGGCGGTGCAGCCGAAGGCGGCGAAAGCAAAGAGCCGGGTGCGCCGAAGTCGGTCAAGCTCGATCCGGAAGTCATCAACGTCGGCGGCGATGAATACAATCGAGAAACCGCTGCGCGGCTCGAAAGCGAATATCAGCGCGCCAAGCCCGCAATCGAAAAACTCGCCAATGACGCGGTCGGCGCGGAAACCGAAAGGCCGCAAGACACCGAAGATGAGGACGAAGAGGAAGAGCCGTACATTCCCGAAGAATGGGACATGCTGAGCGCGAGTGCGCAATCAGAGGCAGAAGAAAAATACGTCGAGTGGGCCAAGTCCGACGCAATCAGTAGCGAAAGCGATTACTACTACAGCGAATATGCGCCGCACGATGCGCGCGAGCAAATCGCGGAACAGTTCAATGACGGCAGCGAGCGGGAATGGGCCGAAGATGCGCTCGAAGAGGCGCGTCATCCAGAAGACGAAGGCGGGCCACTTGAACCAAAGTTGCCGGACTTTCCATTCACGCAGGCGCAAATCCTCGCCGCTCTGACTATCAACTTCGAAGGCAATCCGGGCGGCTCGCTACACGATCCGGAATTCGAATGGAATGACGAATATCTCGATGAGTTGAAAGCACCGTCGAAAGAGCAATTGCGTTTGCCCGGCATCGAAGCGGAAGAAGGCCATAAGCTTCTCACCGACGATATGCGCGAGCAGATCGAAAAGGTGATCGCAAAGGCGTTCGACAAGGAAGGCGACGATAAGGCGGGCAACATGGATGTGCCCGAGTGGGTCGAAGAAAACGCCAAAGAGTCGTTATCCGAAAGCTGGTCATCGATGGACGACTCGGACAAGTTCGAATGGGTCCAGGCGCATACCAACATCGTCGAAGATGAATCGACCGGCGTGCCGGAAAAGCAAAGCCCGGTCGCAACAGTCGAGGAAGTTGACGCGCTACCGGACAAATACGATCCGCTCAACAGTACATCCGGCACTGATTATCAGCGCACGCAACGATTGGCGCGCTATCTCTCGGTCGAGCGGGCGATGGAAGTGATCAAACAACGCGGGCTCGCCGAAACACTTCCGCCGAAGGGTGAGCCGGAACCGATACCCGATAGCCAATTGCGCCGTGACGTGACCGCGCTCGATAATAAGCTGTGGTCAGCGTGGAAAAGCTCTTCGACTACAAACAACGGTATGCTGTTGCAACTGGCAACGGCGGCGGAACTCGGGGGGCGACTCAATACCGAGCATTTTCCCGAGAAGCCGGAAGCAATTCGGGAGATGGCGAATCGGCATTATGAAAATGTCGGCGGATGGGAAGGCATCAAAGCCTATGTCCGTGCCAAATGGGAAGTGACGCAATACTTGCTCGATAAGGCCGGAATCAAAACCCTCGATCTCTATCGTGGCATCGGCATCGACCAAGAAAAATTTGACAGGTTCTTTGCGCTATCGCGCCGTGTGCGAGCCTATGCGCAGGCGCAGGAAGTGCATCCGCAAGATGGATCGCCGGGAACGTGGCGCTATTTGCCAACCCTCGAAGTCGTGCGCAACGGTGCGGCGTCGACCACGACAGATCGCGATGTCGCGAACGGTTGGAGCGGTGGTCGCGGTACAAAAATCACACTGCGCGCCGAAGTGCCGCGTACGGCAGCGGTGTCCGTGCCTGCATACGGGGTCAACATTCACAGCGAGCACGAAGTCGTGGTTGCCGGTACAGCGTGGCGCGGATGGGATGCATGGTCGGGCAACGCGCCGCCATTTGACGATGTGCCGTTGAGGCAGGCCGCATGAAAAAGCCCCGCATGATCGGCGGCAAAAAAGAGCCCATCGATATCCTCGCGATGGAGTTAGAGGGCGATCTTCCTTACTGGCTCTCGCCGATCAGCAAATACGGCGACAGCCCGCAAGGGCGCGCCGCGCGCAAGAAACGCTATCAAAAACAATGGGCGAAGCGTAAGCGCAAATCCTAGTCACTCATTGCGTGCAAATTCGCCGAAGTATTTCTTGGCAGCGGCGCAGTAAGCGGCGTGCGCTGCTTCGGCAGTGTCGAAAAGACCGAGATAACGTTGCCGATAATCGACTTTGATTTGAGCTTGATATTTTCCGGCGGCCCAATTGAAGCTCACGCCTTTGAGCTTTGAATACGCGCCACCGCGTGCGGGACTATTTGCGCAATTCTGAGAGCGATCAGCGAGGCGCAGATTAGTCCAACGGTTATCGTCGCGAACGCCATTTATGTGATCGACATCGCGCGGTGCCCATTTGCTGGTCATCCAAAGCACGGCCAATTGCGCAGCCACATATAACGTGCCGTCAATCCGTATGTATCGGTAGCCGCCACCGCGTTTGTAAGTGCGTTTGTCAACGTATCCGGCGACGCCGCCGATAACTACTTTGCAGCACGTCTTAGCGCGCCACGTAAACACGCCGGTCTCAGGATCGTAATTGAGCACTTCGTGCAGACGCGCGTAAGTGATGGAGGAAGTCATGCCGATGTCGGTTCGCAAGGACGAAGATCAGGCGACATTTATGAAGCGCTGTGTGCCCGAAATGATGGGGCCGAATAAAGACAAGCGCCCCCAAGAGCAAGCCGTCGCAGCATGCCTGAGTATTTGGCGCGAGAACAAGGGGGAAAAGCAGCCAAAGAAAAGTGCTGCACAGATTTCAGCAATCATCACGCGCTGGCGCGAAGTACTCAAGCGCGATCCGTCCATGGCACTCATCTGCAAAGTCGCAGCCGATGACGTGCCCGAGCCGGACGATGACGAATCCAAACAGGATTTTCTCGACCGGTGTTCGGAGGAATTGACCAGCGACGGCGTCGACGACGACGAAGCCCAAGACGCATGCGAAACCGCGTGGGATGACAGCGCGACCGGCGATCTCGATGGCGATATGGAGCGCACGGCCGGTGGCATCGTGCATAAGACGGTGTCGACCGAAGACAAGGGACTCGAATTCATTCTCTCGGATGCAACGCCGGATCGCTTCGGCGACATCGTCGAGCCGAATGGCTGGGATGTGAAAGCATTCTCCCGCAACCCCATCGCGCTATTCAACCACGACGCAAATTTTATCGTCGGCTCGTGGAAGGGCTTGAAGGTTCATGAGAACGCGCTGCGCGGGCATCTGACGCTCGCGCCGAAAGGATCGAGCGCGCGCATCGATGAGATTCGAGCGCTGGTCGAAGCTGGAATTCTCAAAGCGGTCAGTGTCGGCTTCAAGCCGATTGAAAGCAAGCCGCGTGACGGCGTGCAGCCGCACAAGCAAGGGCCGTTCTCATCGGGCGGCATGATCTACACCAAGTCGGAATTGGTTGAGACATCGCTTGTCTCGATCCCGGCTAATCCAAACGCGCTCGCAGTCGCGAAGTCACTGCGGATTTCTCCGGAAACGCAAGCCTTAGTCTTCCGCGAGCATGCGGGCACCAAGACGCGCAGCGCTTCCGCCACGACCGCACAAAGCCGGGCCGAGCATGGCCGCGAACGGATGCGTGCAGCAACCGCCGAGCATGGCAAAACCAACTCTGTAATCCGAGGTCAACCCATGATTCTCTCGAAGCGCATCGAAGATGCCGAAAAAGGAATCGTGCATCTGCGCGACCAACTCAACGAACATCTTGCGACCGTGGACGACGAAAACCCCGACGACGCCGCGATGACGGTGACGGAGGAATTGACCACGAAGATCGGCCTTGCCGAGCGCAATCTGAGCGCGCTCAAGTCGGCGGAAGCACGCCTCGCCGCCAACGGCAACGGTCGCGAGAACGGCGGCGGCAACGGCGGTGGCGATAGCCACAGCAACGGCGGTACCGAGCGCAGGATGGCGAATTCCGGCACCGCTCTGCGCAATGCGGATACGGCCATCGCCGAGCGCATGATCGGCTCTGGCCCGCGCCCCTTCGGCCTCACGCCGAAGAAAGTCAGCCCCATGGACTTCCTGATTCGGCAAGGCGTGGTCGAAGCCTACGCACACGCCAAGCGCCGGACGGTCGATGAGGCACGGCAAATCCTCTACGGCAACGACGACTGCACGCGCGCCTATGTCGAATATGCGACCAAGGCGGCGACCGCGATGGCGATGACCAACGTCACCGGTTGGGCGGCCGAGTTGGTGCAGCAAGTTTATGGAGACTTTCTCCAGACACTTGTGCCCACGAGCATCATGCCTGTGCTTGCCAATCAGGGACTCGCCTTGACATTCGGCCGCGCTGGCAAGATTGTGCTGCCGACTCGTTCCGCGACTCCATCGCTTGCCGGATCGTTCGTCGGTGAAGGTCAGCCGATTCCCGTAAGGCAAGGTGCGTTCACGACGCAGGCGTTAACTCCTAAGAAATTAGGAGTCATTACCACGTGGACAAGAGAGATGGACGAGCACTCCTTGCCAGCCATCGAAGGTGTCTTACGCGACTCCGTTGCCATCGATACCGGAATCGCCATCGACTATGTGTTGGTCGATACGAATCCGGCGACAACCATTCGTCCGGCTGGACTGCGCAACGGTGTTGCGGGTCTCACGCCTACCGCTGGTGGCGGTTTCAATGCACTGGTCGGCGATCTCAAGGCCGTCACCGGAGCATTGTTGACGGCAACAGCCGGGCACATTCGAAATGGGGTTCTGATGATGAACCCCCAACAAACACTTTCGATTCGGTGGACGCAACCGACAAACGCGGCAGCGCCGCTCTTCCCGTTTGCTGCGCAAGTCGATGCCGGTCGGATCGGCTCGTTCAAGCTCATCGAGTCGGGTAACGTGCCTATGGGCACGGTCATCGCGCTCGATGCGGCCGACTTCTGTGTGGTCGGAGC
>Ga0207693_10004631_pt1 | contig 11604 bp, 11 predicted proteins | sample LARL81metaG_FD_184347 | JGI IMG/M metagenome (GOLD analysis project Ga0207693, IMG submission 184347) | Corn, switchgrass and miscanthus rhizosphere microbial communities from Kellogg Biological Station, Michigan, USA - LAR L8-1 metaG... | ecosystem: Host-associated > Plants > Roots >...
GGCCGGCTATGAAGTGCGCAACCAACAAATTGTCAACGAAAAGACCGGCGAGCCTTTCGAAGTAGAGCTGCTTACGAATGCCCCGCTCTTCGAGCGAGTCTATCTGTTCTACAAACCTTCGCTTGAGCGCATGGGCATCACTGTGAATGTGCGTACGGTTGATGAATCGCACTACGAGAATCGCCTGCGCGCCTGGGATTTCGATATTATTACCTACGCATGGGGTGAATCGCTTTTGCCGGGCATTGAGCAACGAGGATTTTGGGGTTCGTTGGCGGCCGACCAGCCCGGATCGGACAATATGGGTGGCATCAAGAACCCGGCAGTTGATGAAATGATTGAAAAAATTATTTTCGCCAAAACGCGCGAAGAGTTAGTGGCGGCAACCAGAGCACTCGATAGAATACTGCTTTGGAATCAATATGTTTTACCGCAATGGAGTTACGGAAAACTGCGTACCGCACGCTGGAACCGATTCAGTCATCCCGATCCATTGCCGAAATATGGCATTGCGGCGTTTCCGGCGCTGTGGTGGTGGGACGCCGAAAAGGCGGCAAAGACGGGCGGAAAAAGGTAGGCCCGCGTCCACGCGCAAGCAGTACGCAGCAGCTAATCCGACACCGACATCGAAGTGTCCGATTGATCGCCGCGTGGCTTTACCTGCGCTTTGATGAACTCATGATAATCAGGCGGCGCAAGATCAAGAAGCGTCCCACCTGTTGCAAAGTGTTGGACGAAAACCATTCCGATTGCATATGTAGCTGCGACCGAAAGTGCCGGAGTTGTAATCGCACCGACGGCCGTGCCAATCAATGGTACGCTCTTAATGAAACTTGACATACCTATACCCGTCGTAGCCGGGATCATCGTTCCTGCAAGTCCGGCTATAACTGCTCTGCCGCGGTTTTTCGAAAACGGGACTCCATAAATCTGCGATATGCGGCGGAGCATCTGAATCTGGACACCGCCAACCGCAACCAGATCGACAAATGGCACAGGGATAAGACCTGCCGCACCTGACCATAGTGAAAAACGTTCTACCAATTTCGTTGCGCGGGCACGGCGGCTGTCAGGAGCTTCCGTCACGCGTTGCAAGCTCGTTTCTTCCACAGCCAGGGAGTCTTTTGCCGTTTCGTGGAGGTCACTATCCTTTTCATTCAAATGCGCTAAATGTGCAGGCGTATCCCCCGTGATTGCATCCGGCACATGTCGATCCTCCGGTCTGATGGCCTTCGGGAGCTTCTTCTTATTCATTGTCACGCAGCCTGCTTGATCCCGACGATGCCGTCGACTTCATCCGCTATTGCGGCGATTTCTCGCGCTGCAGCCCCCGAGTTCTCAATCAGGGTAGGCGTCGCACCCCAAAGCGCGGCCTCGGCATAAATGACTCGGTTTGTCATCTCGCTTTTTAGCACCTGGAAGCCTGCCTCGATCAATTCAGCACGTATATGTTTAGCGATAACCGAGTCACGCGTGGTCTGAGTTAGAACGCACCGGAAGGTTGGGCGGCGAGCGCCCGCCCCCTCGATGAGCGAATTGAGTGTATCCAGCATACGGTCAATGTCCAATGGAGACGCCTTGACCGGAACCAGAAGAAAATCCGCTGCTGCAATGCACGCCAAAGTCGCAGGCGAACGAAATCCCGGGGTATCGATAATGATGGTGCCGCCGGCCGTTGAGAGCTTCTGCGCAGATTTCCACGCTTCGTCCGACGCATCTTCGACGATTGTCACTCCACCGAGCGCCCGCTCGCGTGCCGCAAGGCGGGCAATTGATCGTTGGGGATCTGCATCGATTATGGTCGAAGGCCGTCCGCAAAGATGCCAATGGACCGCCAGACAGCTCGCAAGAGTGCTTTTGCCGCTGCCGCCTTTCATTGTTGCCACTGTGATTATTTGCCTCATTGCCCACCAGCCTTTCCGCTCAGTTTGCATACGGCGAATCACCTGGACGCAATCCTAACGCATTCTCAGGAGTGCCCCCAGTTGGCATTCGGACAGTTTTTCAAATTTACGATTTTATCCGCCACCACCGAAAATGGGCGATAAGAGCCGCCGCCGCAGCCTACGCCTCTATTGAGGCCGGGTCGCTTCGCATGCGGCGGTAACAACAGCCTTAAACATATCAAATGACTCCACGCGTACACGGCAATTGGTCGACGCGTCGAGGGCAACGTTCACTATGTCCCCGGTAGAAGCGAATTGCTGTTTTCCATTGATGTTCATCGAGACGTTGGAATTGGTAGGCGCCCCAACCAATCCAATCGACAATCGGCCACCCGCCACGAGCATCGACTGGTTAGGGCTGATGACATAGGTATCTTTGGACGGCATCAGTTGGTCCAGTGCCGCCTGAATACTTTTACTCTTGGCCTGCGCCACTATCAGATTTGAGTCTTGCTGCACAATCTGTCTCTTGAGCCTCTCAATTTCAGATTGGAGCTGCAGGGTCTGCTGCTTTACGGACACCATGTCTTGGTATGCTAATTCCAATCCCAACAGGTAGGCCGAAGCTGCACCAACCAGAATCCCGACCAGATCCGCCAGAAAACAGCCGAGGAAACGGCCGCCGTCAAGCGTGACACGAAAGCCATCGCCCAGGGTCTCAAAGAAGGCCTTAGCAACAAGCGCTCCATCGATCTGAACAAAGCTTCCCGCCAGGACCTGGAATCACTGCCAGGAGTCAACGCGCATCAGGCCGAGCGCATCGTCGCCGAGCGTCCTTTCGCCAATACCCATCAACTGGTAACCCGGCGTATCTTGACCGAAGATGAATACAGCCAGATTCAGGACCGCGTCGTAGTCAACCAGTAGCCGCCTCGCAATGGCCGAGCGGGATGCTCCTGCGATATCATCAAGGCAATGGCCGGTTCGCACGCATCCGACGCTTTTCAGACCCATGCCTTTCAGACGGACGATCCGCGCCTTGTGCCCATCTACGACAAGGTGACAACCGGCAAGCGCCTTGATACCGCGGACGCGCTCGCCCTTTACCGCACCGGGGATATTCTTGCGGTCGGCTGGATGGCGAATCTTGTGCGCGAGCGCATGCATGGGGACAAGACTTACTTCAACGTCAACCGCCACATCAATCCCACGAATGTGTGCGTGGCGGCATGCCGATTATGTGCCTTTGGCCGCAAGAAGGACGCGCCCGGCGCTTATACCATGGCGCTGGACGAAGCATTTCAGACCGCTGCCTCCGGGTACTCCGAGGCGGTCACCGAATTTCATATTGTTGGCGGATTGCATCCCGACCTGCCGTTCCAGTATTTCCTCGATCTCTGCGCCGGCCTGAAGCAGCGCTTTCCGCAGGTCCATCTCAAAGCTTTCACCATGGTCGAAGTCGCGTATCTCGCCCGTCGCGCCAAACTTTCCATTCGCGAAACGTTGGAGCAACTCAAGGCCTCGGGCGTCGATTCCTTGCCTGGCGGCGGCGCCGAAATTTTCGCCGACCGCGTGCGCCACATTATCTGCGACCACAAGATCGACGGCGACCAGTGGCTGGAAACTGCCAAACTCGCCCACCAGATTGGTCTGAAGTCGAACGCGACCATGCTTTACGGCCATGTGGAGAATGACGATGATCGCGTCGACCATCTGATGAAATTACGCGCACTGCAGGATGAGACCGGCGGTTTCCAAACCTTTATCCCATTGGCCTTCCATCCCGCCAACACTCCGCTGCAGCATCTGCCCAAGACCACCGGCATGCTCGACATCAAGCAGATCGCGGTGAGCCGGCTGGTGCTCGACAACTTCCCGCACATCAAGTCGTATTGGCAAATGATGACCGCGAAAATCGCTCAAATCTCGCTGCGCTTCGGCGCCGACGACATGGACGGCACCGTGATTGAAGAAAAGATTTATCACGATGCCGGCGCAACCACACCGCAGGGCATGCGCCGCGAGGAGTTGGAGCGCCTGATCCGCACCGCCGGTCGTGTGCCCATCGAGCGAGATACCCTGTACCGGCAGGTCACGCGCACCGAGACCTCGGTTACAGTAGCAGTCTAGATTTGCTTGCGCGGCTCCGCATGTTTACTGCTTGGGGCTCGTGGCCAGCTTGTGCAGCTCAGCGGGTGACACGTTCAGCAGGTTTCGCAAAACCGCCACTTCGGCGGCAATCGCGGTATGCAGGGCTGGATCGACATCCGGAGCGAATAGGGAAGAGTGGTTCGACGGCAGATGTTCCCCTTTGGCTTTCGCCTCGGCAAATTTTTGCGGATCCGCGCCGCCCAGGCTGAAGTAAAAACCGGGCACACCCTGCTCGACAAAATATGAGAAGTCTTCCGATGGGGTGATCGGGCCGGTGATCTGAACCTGATCCTTGCCGAGCGCCGCTTCCAGTGGAGCGCGCAGCCGTTCTGCCAACGCCGGCTCGTTATAAACCGCATCCGTTTGTTCGTAGTGTTCCACCAAGGGTTCGCGGGGCGCCCCCGCTGCGTCGGCTTCTGCTTTGGCAATGCGCGCAATCGCCGCCAGAACTTGCTTGCGGATATCCTGCTTGTAAGTTCGTATGGTCAGGCCCATCTCTGCTTGCTCGGGAATGATGTTGTTTTTCGTGCCCGCGCGGATATAGCCCACCGTCACAATCGCCAACTCGCCCGGCTTCACCTCGCGCGACGCAATCGTTTGCAGCGAGAGAATGGTCCGCGCTGCAATGACAATCGGATCGATGGTCGTGTGCGGGGCTGCCCCGTGCCCGCCCTTGCCATAAATTGTGATGCGAACGGAATCGGAGTTCGTGTTGTAAATTCCTGGCGTGATGGAAACGTTGCCGGCCGGCAGTTCGTTGCCTACGTGCAGCGCTACGATAGCGTCGGGCCTGGGAAATCGAGTGAACAAGCCAGCTTTGATCATGCCTTCCGCCCCCCCGATCGTCTCTTCCGCGGGCTGCCCGATCAGGATCAGCGTCCCATGCCAGGTGTTTTTGCTGCGCGCCATGATTTCCGCCGTTCCGAGCAGCGATGCCATATGCACATCGTGACCACAGGCATGCATCACCGCCACATCGCGGCCTGCATCATCCTTGGAATGTACTTTGCTGGCGTAGGGAAGACCCGTACGTTCCTCGACCGGCAGCGCGTCCAGTTCGGTGCGCAGCATAATGATTGGACCATTACCGTTCTTCAGGACCGCGACAACTCCCGTGCCACCGAGGTGTTCTGTGACGTCGTACCCTGCAGCTTTCAATTTCCCGGCCAACTTGGCGGCTGTTTCTGTCTCATGTCCCGACAATTCGGGATGCTCATGCAGATCCAGGTACAGAGAGTGCGCGTCGGGATAAACGCTATCAATTTCTTTTGGCGATGAACTCTGGGCGCAGGCAAAAGCTGCAATCAACACGAGCGGCAGAACCCGTAATGGAGTCATGGCTGGCGATCATAAACTGCTGCGCCGAAAGGCTGCAAACTCCGGAGTATCTCTGCATTCGCAACATGAACGGAGTCTAATTTCCTACACTCGATTTCTGCTTTTGCCTTGTTGAAGCGGGTGTACAATTCGCTTAGAAAGCACTTGGTTGCGCGACTTCGTTAGCAAGGCCGAGGCGCTCATGAACGTTCACGTCAGCTACCGTCTTCCCAAAAATCCCGCCGTTGAAAAAGATGTTCAGCATCAGATCGAAAAGCTGGAGAAGCGCCTGCAGGTGTTCCGCCCGGACTTAGTCCACCTGAAAGGTATGGTGGAAGAAGTGTCTCCGCGCGAGGGGACCAGTGTGTCTCTCAATCTGCGCCTGCCCTCTGGGCAGATGGCAGTGCAGAAGGCAGCTCCTATAGCCACCAGCGCGGTAAAGGCGGCCTTCGAAGACTTGCTGCAGCAGGTGAACAAACACAAGGACCTGTTGCGGGCTTCGCACAAGTGGCAGCGCGGACGGCGTGGCGACAATACGCGTCGCAATGCGCCGGTGCATGAAGTCCCATTTGAACAAACCTTGGCGGCAGTGTTTCCCCCGACTATTTCGGCCGACGATGTTCGTTCTTATGTCAATGCAAATTTAGCGCGCCTGTCTCGCTTTGTGGAACGCGAGATTTACGTTCGCGAGGCGCAGGGCACGCTTGCCCCGGGTTCGGTGTCGAAGGAAGAAGTGATCGATGAGGCCATCGCAGCCGCTCTGAGCGACAATCAGGAGAAGCCGGAGAAACTCGCGCTCGAGCCCTGGTTGTACCGCCAAGCCTTGCGTGCCTTGGCGGAACTTTCCCGTGGGGACGAGAGCAATGGCAGCGCCGTGCATCTGGAAGATTCCGCGCGACAGCCCAATGTCCGCGGCAGCGACGAAGCCGAATTGCAGTTTCACCAGCCCGACGAGTCCGTTACCGGAGCCTCTGTCATTGCCGATGCTCGGGTGGCCACCCCTGAACAGATCATGGCGTCCGACGAATTGCTGCGCTTGGTGGCGTCCGCCCTGCGCGACCTCGGCTCCGGGCCGCGCGAAGCGTTCATTCTCTATGCCATCGAAGGTTTCACTGTTGAAGAGATTGTTGCGATCACCGCACAACCTGCCGAACGGGTGCTCGCCTTCGTTTCTGCCGCGCGCGATCACTTGCGCAAGGCGCCCGGGCTGGCCCGGCAATTCCAGGGCCGATTCGCTCCAACCGGCGCCGCTTAATCCAAAACCGTAATCATTGGGGAGATTATCTATGAGTATTTCTCGCGAACAAATCCGTGAATTAGCTGAGCTTCAGGACGAAAATTCATGTGCTGTCAGTTTCTACTATCAACCCTCCGCACCCCGTAACAAAGCCCACAAGGAAGACACCATTCTGATTAAAGACCTGGCGCGAGAAAGCCTCCGCCGCCTCGAGGACAAAGCAAAACGAGACTGCGCCCGCCAGGACATTGAGCGCATCGTGCGGCTCTCGGGCGAACTTCGTACCAATGGAACTCACGGCAAGGCCGTTTTCGCCTGCGCGGATAAGAACATCTGGCGCGAATTCGACGTCCCGGCTGAGCTCGGCAGCACCCGCATCGTGATCGACCGCCACTTTCATCTGAAGCCTCTCGCTCGCCTACTGGGAGCTTCTCCTCTGCTGGCTGTCGTACTCGTGGACAAGCACCGCGCCAGGATTTTCGATCTGCGCCTGGGAGAGTTAACAGAACGCGAAGATCTATTCCACCCGCTTTCGCGCCGAGGACGAAGCGATGGTTTCGGTGGTTACGATGGCGGCCACGCACAACGCCGTGTGGAGGACGAAGTCCGGCACCATTTCAAGAATGTTGCAGGACTGCTGAAGGACTTGCGCGAAAAGGTTGCATTTGAAAAATGGATTCTTGCCTGCCAGGATGCGCACCGCCCGATCTTTGAATCGCAGCTGCATCCCTACGTCAGCCAGGCATTGATTGGGCACTTCAATGCCGATCTGGGGCACGTCAGCGCCGATGAAATTCGCACGCACGCGCAACAGATTCTCGATCGCTGGCAGGATGAGCGCCGGCAGGACATGATCAACCAGACCTTGAGCCAGGCTCGCAGCAACGGGCGCGGCGTCACCGGACTGCGGCGCGTCCTGCGCTCCCTGGAATTGGGAGAAGTGCAAACCTTGCTGGTTGGCGAAAACCTTCAGGGGCATGCGGTCGAATGCACACGTTGCGGTCACATCGACGCTCACCTGGTGAGCTTCTGCCCAATCTGCGGTCACGCAACGCAGGAGATTGTCGATGTCGGTGAGGCAATCCTGCCGTGGGTCGTCCGCCGTGATATTGAAACCTTCTACGTGAAGGACGATCCGGAGTTCGACAAGGTGGGAAACATTGCCGCCCTGTTGCGCTTCCGCTCCGAGAAAGTGCAACCCATCAGCATGTCTGCTGCTGACGATCTGGAGAAAGCCGGAGCCGAGTATCCGGGACGGCTGCGGCGGTATGCGCGCCGGTAGAAAACAATACCATTCTTCTACTCACTGGCTGCTCCCCCGCGGAGCAGCCATTTCAGCCGAAACTAAACCGAGCTTCGCGCACCTGAAGTCGACCAAGTGCTCGTGATATCCTTCCGCGTTCCTGTGTTCCCTGTCTCCCACGTGGTGAAGGTTCTTTGATTTTCGCAAGCGAGATACAGAGGCAACACGCGTAACTTCTGTGTAAATCAATCCTGATTTTTCAGGAGGATCTGTGACCTTCTCGCGTCGTGACTTCGTGAAGACCTCGGTTGTAGGTAGCGTAGCTGCCGGAATCGGAGCCACCTCTGTTTTTCCCCATGCTTCGGCTGAATCGGGCCACCAGGGGCATGCCTCGCAGAAAGAGACTTCCAAGCGCCCTGTCATCCTGTGTGCGAACAATGGCCTTGCCTACGTCGAAGCTGCCTACGCGGCGTTAAAAGGCGGCGCAGATACCCTCGACGCCGCCATTCAAGTGGTCAAAGGGCCGGAGAACGATCCTAACGACGACTCCGTCGGCTTCGGGGGGCTGCCCAATGAAGAAGGCGTGGTGGAACTCGATTCCTGCTGCATGCATGGTCCAACTCGGCGCGCAGGCGCCGTGGGCGGCGTGCGCAATATCAAGAACGTTTCAATGGTGGCCAAAGCCGTCATGCAACACACTGGGCACGTGATGCTCGTGGGAGAAGGCGCCGAACGCTTCGCGGTGGATATGGGGTTTCCGCGCGAGAATCTGCTGACCGATCGCTCGCGAAAAATCTGGATGCTTTGGAAACAATTCAATTCAGACCGCGACTGGTGGGGACCGGGAATTGCCGATCCGCACTGGGAACCTCCCGCTCCCGACAAAAAGCCGCAGGCCGAACTGTGGCGCGATCGCATTCAGCAACTGCAACAGCAGGCTGCCAATCTCGGCATTGAACCTGAGTTTCAACTTGCCGCCGTGCGCCGAATTTTGTTTCCGCCCACCGGAACTATCCATTGCTCCGCGCTGAACGACAAAGGAGAAATATCGGGTATCACTACGACCAGCGGATTGGCGTTCAAACTTCCGGGCCGTGTGGGCGACTCGCCCATCATTGGCGCAGGCTGCTACACCGATCAGGATGTGGGCTCCGCAGGCGCGACCGGCAGCGGGGAAGAGAACATCAAGGTTGCCGGCGCTCATACGATTGTGGAGAACTTGCGCCAGGGCATGGCCCCGCAAGCCGCCGGCATGGACGCGTTGAAGCGCATTGTACGTAATTACAACGGCGACATGAACAAGCTTCGCTTCATGGACATGACCTACTATGTCCTGCGCAAGGACGGCGCCTATGCCGCAGTCAGTTTGTGGGAAGGCTATTCCGCCGGGCATCCTCACAAATTTGCGGTGCATGATGGCACACTGCGCTCTGAGACCGCAACTCCGCTCCTGCAGGGATACTCCCGGGAATGGCCGCCCTTTCCCCCCATTCCCGAAGAGTTGAAGAAGGATTCGGAGTATCTGAAATAGGCCATCGTTGCAGGAACACTGGTTCAGCACACGAAAAACGTCCAAACTTAATCGTATGAAGAACATTACCTTCAGCGTCGAGCGGAATGCTTCATGGGACCGCGTGCGCCCTTACGAGAATCTCACCTTAAAGTCCGGACTCTTTTCCAGATGGATGCTTTCCACGAAGCGCACTTTCCCGGTGCGGAGGGTCATGATGACGGAAGAAGTACGCGTGCCTTCACCAAAGAAGCGCACCCCTTTCATCAGCGCGCCATCCGTGACGCCAGTGGCCGCGAAAATTAACTGCTTGCCGGGAGCGAGATCTTCAGCTTCGTAGATCCGATTCTTGTCCTTGATGCCCATCCGCTCCAGTCTTTCCTCTTGCTCGGGTTTCACCACCAGACGGCCAAGCATGTAGCCGTTCAGGCAGCGCACGGCGGCGGCGGTAATCACGCCTTCGGGTGCTCCGCCCGATCCCATCACCGCATGCACGCCGGTGCCAATCACCGCAGCCGCGATTCCGGCCGAAAGATCCCCATCGCCGATGAGCCGAATGCGCGCGCCGGCCGCGCGGATATCAGCAATCAACTTCTCATGACGCGGACGGTCCAGCACCATTACGACTAAATCTTCAACATCACGATCCAATCGCCGCGCGATGTTTTTGAGATTGTGTGAAACCGGCGCGTCTATATAGACCGCATCCTTGCAGGAAGGGCCAACCACGATTTTATCCATGTAGCAATCGGGAGCATTGAGCAGGCCACCGCGTTCGGAGGCGGCGAGCACGGTGATGGATCCCGGCGCGCCGGTGGCGCAGAGGTTTGTGCCTTCCAGGGGATCGACAGCAATGTCGACTTCGGGAACTTCCGTTCCATCGGGAAATTCGGCTCCCACTTTCTCCCCGATGTACAGCATGGGAGCTTCGTCGCGTTCGCCTTCACCGATCACGATGGTGCCGTGCATGGGAATCGAGTCCATGGTCTTGCGCATCGCCTCAGTAGCAACTTCGTCACTGAGTTTGCGCTCGCCTTGCCCCATCGTTCGGGCGGAAGCAATTGCCGCGACCTCCACGACTCGCAAAAAACGCGATGCCAGATCGCTTTCAATGTTTTCCCCGTAAGTGCGGGCCTTGCCTTCCGGACGAGTCTGCGTAGCCATTTCTTTCTCCCGTGCTCGAAAATGAGATGCGCCGGGTTGAGACTATAGCGCAACGCTTAGAGGAATGAAAATACAGGGTTCACCCAATCGATTTTGTTCGCGCAGGCGTTCTGGTTTCTGCTGCTGGCGCTGTGCTCCAGCACCGGTGGTTCTCTGCTAGTATTTGCCTCATGAGTACAACAACCGAACAGCCAGCCCAGGTGGAAAAGACCGTTGCGGAGCGTCCCGAACGAAAAGAACCCACTTACCTGTTTACGGAAAAATATGTGGCGGACAAGAGTGAACTCGCCCGGAAGTTCCTGGATACTCGGGAACGCCTGAATGCGAACGTCGACAAGGCAAATAATTTCCTGGTCAAGCGCTTCTACAACATCGACCACAACACGTATCTCGAAGGCGCTCTGCCGGCGAAAACCAAAGAGCTGATGGGCCTGGTCGCATCCGCATCTTTGCGCTGCGACGATTGCATTTTCTATCATGCCATTCAGTCGTACCGTCTAGGTGTGCCGCGGGTCGAACAGGAAGAGGCGCTCAACGTCGCGCTGGTGGTGGGCGGCAGCATTGTGGTTCCACATCTGCGCCGCGCCTATGAACTGCTGGCAGAACTGTACTCGTGAACTTTCAGCGCGGGCGATTGAAGTTCCAGCCAACACCAGACTCAACTTCACGCACGGATGGCTGTCGCAATCAAGGTCACCGCTATTAGGGCTATTCCCGCTCCGAATTCCAGCCGCTGCGGAGGACGGAGCACCTGCCACAGGGCATCCGGTGGCCATAAGACTCGCGTATCCCGCACAGCATCAAGGCAGGCCAGAACGCCGGAAATAAATCCGACCGCGCCCGCGACACGACGACTGTTTTGCTGATTCATGGCCGGCACAATCTCATGGCTCAGAACGCGTCAATGCCCGTCACGCTTTGCCCGATAATCAGCGAATGCACGTCGTGAGTCCCCTCGTAAGTCTTCACCGATTCCAGATTCATCAGGTGGCGCATGATGGGATAATCGTCGGCGACCCCGTTCGCGCCCAGGATGTCGCGGGACAAGCGGGCGCACTCCAGCGCCATCCAGACGTTATTTCGCTTCGCCATCGAA
>Ga0207693_10004632_pt1 | contig 11602 bp, 13 predicted proteins | sample LARL81metaG_FD_184347 | JGI IMG/M metagenome (GOLD analysis project Ga0207693, IMG submission 184347) | Corn, switchgrass and miscanthus rhizosphere microbial communities from Kellogg Biological Station, Michigan, USA - LAR L8-1 metaG... | ecosystem: Host-associated > Plants > Roots >...
GCCGCCTGCCGTTCGGCGACCTCGACGCGCTCCAGCGCGAGCTGGCGCGCGAGGACGTCGCGCTCTTCCTCGTCGAGCCCGTGCAGGGGAAGGGCGTCAACCTGCCGCCGGCCGGCTACCTCGAGGGCGCGCAGGGGCTCTGCCGCCGCTACGGGACGCTGTTCGCGGTCGATGAGGTGCAGACGGGGTTCGGCCGGACGGGCCGGATGTTCGCGTTCGAGCACTGGAACCTCGAGCCGGACCTCGTCACCGTTGCCAAGTCGCTCTCCGGCGGCTACGTCCCCGCCGGGGCGCTCCTGATGTCGCAGCGCGTGTTCGACGGCGTCTTCGACTCGCTCGAGAACGCATTCAGCCACGGCTCGACCTTCGCGCCCAACGACCTCGCCATGGCTGCCGGACTCGCGACGCTCGCGGAGCTCGAGGACGCGCAGCTCGTCGAGCGGTCGGCCCGGCTCGGCGACCTCCTGCTCGAGCGGGCGGCCCCGCTCGTCGAGCAGCACGCCGTCGTCAAGGAGGCGCGCGGCCTCGGGCTGATGTGGGCGATGGAGTTCGCCGAACCCGAATCGGGCAGCCTCGCGTGGCGCGTGATGGAGCGCGTCCAGACCGGGCTGTTCGCCCAGCTCGTCGTCGTCCCCCTCTTCACCCGGCACCGGATGCTGAGCCAGGTCGCCGGCCACGACCTCGCGGTGCTCAAGCTCCTGCCGCCGCTCGTCCTGACCGAGGAGGACGTGGACGAGTTCGTCGCCGCGCTGGACGACGTGATCCGGAAGGCGACGAGACCGGGTCGAGTTGCGGGACTCGCGCTGAGGGCGGCTAGAGCTCGCTGATCTCGGCGTGGCGGTTGGCCACGCAGGCGCGGGTCCAGAACTCCGCCGTCGACACGAGCGTTTCCTGCAGCTCTCGCCGTGTCTCCGCGTCGTCCGGGAGGCGGTCGGCGGGGACCTCGATCCGCACCTGGTGCACGACCACCTCCGTGCCATCGGCGATCTCGTGCCGCTGTTCCGCGACGAGCGATACCTCGCCGACCTGCGGCACGAGCAGCTTCGCGAGCTCCTCGAGCTCGGCCGGCGTCGCGTCGCGGCCGGCGAACACGCCGAAGTTGATCCTCAGCTCGAGCCCTGCGGGCTCGGTTTCGGTCGGGAATGCGATGGCCTGTTCGATCTGCATTACAAGTCGTATAGCCGATCTCCCTCGGACCTAACCCTCGCGCGGCTCCCAGCGGAAATGCCGGATGGCGAGGGCCGCGCCGCCGACCGCCCAGGCGGCCAGGACCGCGACCGACCCCGGCCGGTCCCAGACCTGGGCGCCGTGCAGATAGATGGCGTTCATGGAGTCCACCAGGTACTTCAGCGGCAGCACGGCGCCGATCGCACGCAGCGCCTCCGGATAGTGGCGCGTCGGGCCGAAGGATCCGGACAGGAACGCCATCGGGAGGATGATTACGTTGATGATCGCCGACGACCCTTCGATCGATCGGATCACGCCCGTGATCGCGAGCCCGAGGGCCGCGAAGCAGGCGGCGCCGAGCGCGAGCAGCAGCACGACAGAGATCAGGTGGTGCGGGAACGGCGTGTTCCGCAGGAGCCGTCCGAGCGCGAACAGCGCGATTGCCTGGAACGTGAAGACGATCAGCGTCGAGCCGAGCACGGCGACGAGGTAGGTGGACGGCGGCAGGGGCGTCGACCGGATCCGCTTCAGGATTCCGGTCTCGCGGCGCGCGACCAGGATCAGGGCGAGCCCGCCGAAGGCTGTGGTCGCCGCGCCGTAGGCGAGCATGCCGGCCAGCAGCGCCCACGCAGCCGGTCGGCCGTAGATGGTGCCGTTGTAGACCGCGGTCAGGAGCGCGAACAGCAGCAGCGGGAACAGGAAGACGAAGACCGCCGCCTCGCGGCTGCGCCAGAAGAGGAGCTGCTCCGTCCTGAGCTGGTGCCTGAAGAGCCTCATTCCGCGTCCTCCGCGGTCAGCAGCAGGTAGACGTCCTCGAGCGTCGGCCGCCGCACCTCGAGCCCTTCCAGCTCCTCGCCGTCGCCGAGCGCGCGGGCCGTCAGCTCGTGAAGGACGCGCGTGGGCTCGGTGGTGCGCAGGACGACCTCCTCGCCGTTGCGGCGGTAGTGGATCTCCGTCTCTCCGCCGCCGAAGACGCCGGTCAGCTCCCTCGGCGTGCCCTCGCGGACGATGCGGCCCTCGCGCAGGACGGCGACCCGGTCGGCGAGCTGCTCCGCCTCGTCGAGGTAGTGCGTCGTGAGCAGGATCGTCTTGCCGAGCGAGCGGAGGGAGCGGATCATGTCCCACGCGGCGCGGCGGGCGGCCGGGTCGAAGCCGGTCGTCGGCTCGTCGAGAAAGACCAGGTCCGGGTTGCCGACCAACGCGACGCCCAGGTCGAGGCGGCGCTTCTGGCCACCGGAGAGCGTCTTCACCCGTGCATCGCGTTTCTCGTCGAGGCCGACGAGGTCGATCACCTCGTCCACGTCGCGCGGCTGCTCGTAGTAGGCGGCGAAGACGCGGTGCGTCTCCAGGACCGTCAGGTTGGGATACAGCTGCGACTGCTGGAGCACGACGCCGATCCGCTCGCGGAAGGCGCGGCCGGCCTTCGCCGGATCGAAGCCCAGGACGCTCACCTCCCCGCCGTCCCGGTCCCGGTAGCCCTCGAGGATCTCGACGGTCGTCGTCTTGCCGGCGCCGTTCGGCCCGAGCAGCCCGAACACCTCGCCCTCCCGGATCTCGAAGCTGACGCCGCGGAGCGCCTCGTACGTGCCGTACGACTTCGTCAGGTCGTCGACCTGGATCGCCGTCACAGGTCGATCACTGCGACTCCGCCCGGCGGGAACGGCGGCTCGACGCCGTCGGTGAGCGCCCCGGCGATCCGGCTGCAGTCGGGCTGGTGGCCGACCACGACGACCGTGCCGCCGCGCTCCGCGACGATCGCCCGCACCGTCTCCGCCGTCATGCCCGGGGCGAGCCGCTCGTCGGCCTCCGGCTCGCCGAAGCCGAGCAGCTCGGCGGTCTGCAGCGCCCGCAGGAGCGGGCTCGAGAGGACCGCGTCCGGGCGGATTCCCTCTCTGCGGAGCCGCTCTCCGAGCGCGCGCGCCTGGCCGCGTCCTGCGTCCGTCAGCGTGCGGAGCTCGTCCGGCGACCCGGGCGCCGACTCGGCATGGCGGACGAGCACGAGTCGTAGGCGCACGGCGACCGGAGGCTACCGCGCGTAGCCCGGGTCGGCGACGGTAGAACTTCGAGCGTGACCGCCTTCCGCTACGTCATCGCCGACGTCTTCACGGACGAGGCGCTCACCGGCAACGGGCTGGCGGTCTTCACGGACGCGCGCGAGCTCGACGAGGAGCAGCTGCAGCCGCTCGCGCGCGAGCTGAACCTCAGCGAGACCGTGTTCGTCTATCCGGCGGAGGCCGACGGCCACGCGCGGATCCGCATCTTCACGCCGGCGGTCGAGCTGCCGTTCGCTGGGCACCCGGTGCTCGGCACCGCGTTCGTCCTCGGCGCGCCGCTCCAGCTCGGCGAGATCCGGCTCGAGACCAAGGCCGGTGTCGTCCCGATCGTGCTCGAGCGCGAAGGAGCCCGCATCGTGTTCGGGCGGATGTCCCAGCCGGTGCCGGGCTGGGAGCCGTTCGACAAGGCCGAGGAGCTGCAGGAGCTGCTCGGGGTGCGGTCGGAGCTGCCCGTGGAGTACTACGACCTGGGCCCGGGCCACGTGTACGTCGCGCTCCCGAACGAGGACGCCGTCGCAGCGCTCACTCCGGACTTCGGCGCGATCCAGCGCCTGACCGCCGCGGGCGTCAACTGCTTCGCCGGCGCCGGCACGAACTGGAAGACCCGGATGTTCGCACCCGGAGCCGGCCCGGCTGAGGATCCCGCGACAGGCTCGGCCGCGGGCCCCCTGGCGATCCACCTCGCGCGCCACGGCCGCATCGAGTTCGGCCAGGAGATCGAGATCACGCAGGGCGTGGAGATCAAGCGTCCGTCGAAGCTCTACGCGACCGCGTGGGGAACGCCGGACGCGATCGAGCGCGTCGAGGTCGGCGGCTCGGCGGTCGTCGTCGCGCGCGGCGAGTTCCGTCTCTAGTCGAGAAACGCCACCTCGTGGATCGCCGGCAGCTCCGGCGCGAGGCCGCGCCAGAAGCGGCCTCCGTCCTCGGACAGGTAGAGGCGATTCCGCGCCGCGTACAGGATCCGGTCCGGGTTGTCCTCGTCGATCGCGACGGCGAACCCCGCCGGCAGGCCGCCGCCGGACTCGTGCCACGTGCGGCCCGCGTCGTGGGAGACGGCGAGCGGGGGCCGGCGGTCGACGACGGCGACGACGGTCGAGCCGGAGGCCGCCGCGGCGACGACGCGCGGAAGCTCGACGGCCGGCCGCTCCGTGCCCGGCACCTCGGCCTGGAGATCGAGCAGCTCCTCCGTCTCCAGGTCGACGACGAAGACGCCGTCGGCCGTGCGTGCCACGGCCCTCACCGCAACCGTCCCGTCAGCAGCGCGGCCACGAGCGACGTTGCCCGGCGCGCCGCGGCGACGGGTGCGTGGCCGCCTGCCCGGGCCGAGAGGTAGGCCGCGGAGAACGCGTCGCCCGAGCCGGTCGGGTCACGCGGCACCGGCCACGCCGGGATCTCGGTCGCTCGGCCTTCGGCGAACACGACCGACCCCCGCGAGCCGTACGTGACGAGCACCTCGGGCACTCCGAGCGCCGCGACGGTCGACTCGTCCACGCTCCCCAGTACGACGTCGGCCTCCTCCTCGGCGAGCTTCAGGATCGAGACGTGCGCGAGCAGGGCCGCGTCGTAGTCGTCATCGAGCTGCAACGGGCCCGTCCGCCTCGCCCGCACGAGCCCTTGCCCGTCGAAGGAGACGCGCCGCCCCCGCGCGAGCGCGGCGAGCGTCTCGGCGGGGAAGTCGTCCCGGAGCAGCGGCGCGACGTGCACCCAGGCCCGCGGCGGAATCGCCGCCACGTCGGCGGGCGTCCAGCTGTCGCCCTCGTGGACGACCTCCATGATCCGGCGGTCGCCCTCGTAGCGGAACGCGAAGGCCGTCGTCGCCGAGCCGCGGAGGATGCGCGCCGGTAGGCCGATCGAGGCGAGCCGGCGGAGGTAGGCGGGCCGGTCGCCCGCGTCGCAGCGCGCGACGACGGACCCCCGTGCGCCGAGCGCGCGCAGTGCGCGCGCGCCGTGGAACGCGCCGCCGCCGATCCGCGGCGGCCCGCCCTCAACGACGTCCCGGGAGAGGTTCCCGACGAGCGCGAGCGGCGGCACGCGCCGAGCCTAGCCTCACCGCCGCCGCCGTAAGCAGGAAGGCGACGACGAACGAGGGCAGCGAGGCGCCGACCGCGTACGACGGGGTTGGCAGGTGGCCCAGCCAGCGCGTCCAGAAACCGAGGTCTGCCGGCTGGTTGAGCCACTCGTAGACCAGGAAGCCGATCACCCACGCGGCGATCGGCGCGGGCCGCAGCGCGGGCGCGCCGAACACGTCCTCCGGCGAGTAGTGCGCGCCGCGGAGCAGCCAGTCGGCGACCAGCACGCCGAGCAGCGGCACGAACACGGCGCCGAGCAGGAGCAGGAAGCGCTGGTAGCTGCGCATGTCGATCGCGAGCGCCCCGGCCGTCGCGATCACCGACGCAACGACGACGAGCGCCCGCTGCGACACGCGCGTCAGGATGTTCTGCGCGGACACCGCGGTCGAGTACACGTTCGCGAACGCCTCGTCCGTCTCGTCCACGGTGAGGGCGAGCAGCGCGAACGCAGCCGCCGCGCCGCCGCCGGCGATCGCGGTCAGGATCAGCTCGGGGTGCGCCGCGTCGACTCCGCGCGACAGGACGAGGATCGACCCGAACCCGAACTGGAAGAGGGTCGGTAGGAGGTAGCCGATGCTCGTGCCCCAGAACGCGGTGCGCCGGTCGCGCGAGAAACGCGTGTAGTCCGCGACCAGCGGCGCCCACGAGACGGTCACGGCCACCACCGTGTCGACGGCTATCCAGAACGAGCCGTGGTGGCCGCCCTCCTTCCACATGGCGTGGACGTCCGCCCCGTCGACGATCCACCAGGCGAGGTAGACGACCGACGCGGCGACGGCCCAGATCGCGAACTTCCGCACGAACCGGCGCACGAACCCGATCGGGCCGAGCAGCGCCATCGCCGCGGCGATCGCGCCGAAGACGAGCTTCCACAGCCACAGCACGTGGACGTCGAAGAGCTTCGCGAACAGCAGGTCGGCCGCCGTCGCGATCACGATCAGCTCGAAGACCGCCCAGCCGAGGCACTGCAGGACGTTGAGGCCGGTCGCGAGGTACGAGCCGCGGCGGCCGAGGGGCGCGCGCTGCAGCACCATCGCCGGCACGCGTGCATCGGCGCCGATCAGCGCAGCGGTCGCGAGCATCGCGTTCCCGATCAGCCCGCCGACGAGCGTCGCCGCGAGCGCGTCCCGCAGCGGGAGGTCGAAGTAGGCTGGCAGGACGAGGACGAGGAGCGAGATCCCGAGGTTGATCCACAGGAGCGTCGTGTCGACGAAGCCCAGCACCTGGAGCCGCTCGGGCACCGGCTCGATTCCCCAGTTGGGCGTGTCCACTTCGAGCGCGTTCCTCCCTTCGCCGGTCCTAACCGGATCAGGTTCGACGGGTGTGATCTCAGCCCGCTCGGGGCACCCCGGTGCCCCGCAGCGTACCGGCTACGGAGCGCTGGCCTGTGCGCTGGTCGCGGCCGCGCTCGGCCTCGCCGGTTGCGGTGGCGGTGGCGGACAGCTCACGAAGAGCGAGTACCAGGAGAAGCTCCAGAGCGGGGGGACCCGCCTCACGACGGCGGTGCAGCAGCTGACGCGGGCGACGTCGAAGGACGAGTTCGAGCGGAACGTGGGCGAGGTCCAGCACGCCCTCGACTCGGTCGCCGACTCCCTGGACGGCGTCACGCCGCCGAGCGACGTCGCCGGCGCGAACGACCGGCTCGTCCACGGCCTGCGCGGGCTCGCCAATGACTTCGGCCAGGTGAAGGCGGCCGCCGACGAAGGGATCGACGCCGCGACGCGGAAGGCGCGGGAGATCACGACCGGGTCCGCCTCGCGAGAGGCGCGGCAGGCGATCGAGGAGCTCAAGCGACATGGCTACGACGTCGGGCAGCTGGAGACGTAGTACCGGCGCCGCTGCCGGCGCGGTGCTGCTCCTCCTCGGTCTGGGCGCCGGCTGCGGCGGAGGCGGCGGGAGCGGCGGCGACGACGCGCAGGCGAAAGGGGTCTTCGCGGCGAAGCTCAAGAGCGAGGGGAGCCGGTTGAAGACCGCGTTGACCGCCGCGGATCTGGGGCGGGCCGAGAACTTCAAGTCGTTCTCCGGCGCCCTGGCCCACCTGGAGAGCGTGCTCCGCCAGACCGCCCGCGACCTCGACGCCCTGCAGGCTCCCGACGACGCCGCGGCCGATACCGCCAAGCTGGCCGACCTGTATCGCAAGGCCGCCGCGAAGGAGGGCGAGACGGCCGCAGCCGCAAAGGCCGGGAATCAGCAGCGGGTGCGCGCGCTCGCCGGTCAGGCGGACGATCTCCTCGCCCAGGTGACGGCGGTGACCAACGACCTCAGGGCGAAGGGCTACCAGGTGGGCGTGCTCGGCACCCACTGACCCAACCGCCGTGCGGGCTGCTCAGGTCGATTGGTCGTCGGGCGGGGCGGGCGGCAAGGTCGGCGCGTCGGTGGGGTAGAGACCTGCGACGAATCCGTAGACCTGGTCACCGGAGCGGGGGATCTGCCCGAACCGGCGGGCCACCTCTTGCACTTCCGCCCAGAAGCTGCGCACCTCCTCGATCGGGATGCGTGCATGGACGAGCGTGCAGCGCAGGTCGTCCGCGGCATGGGCGGGGGCGGCCTCGGCAGCCGCTTCCTCCAGTCCGTTGATCGCCGCGACGACCTGCTTGTCCTCGGCACTGCTCAGGGCGCCGATGTAGATGGTGCGGGCGACCCGGCCGTAGTAGCGCTCGTCGATCGCGCGCACCCGTCGTGTGCGCACCACGCGGAGTAGGCCGGCCCCGACGAGGAGGTTGACGTGGTAGGCGACGGTGCTCTTGGGCCGTTGCACCGCCTTCGCCATCTCCCCGACCGTGGCGGAGCGCTCGAGCAGGAGCCCGAGCAAGGTGCCGCGGAGCGGATCGGCCAACGCCCGGAGCTGGGCCGGGGCCGTGACCACGATCATCTCCTCGAGGTCGTAGTCGGGGATCTGCGCATTGGACGACATTGTTGGATTATTCTAGTTTTCTGGATCGATCAAGGGTTCTCGTCCATCGACGAAGGGAGCGTAGAAGATGGCAGAGGTACTGCTGTTCCACCACATCCAGGGACTCACGGACGGCGTCGCCGCATTCGCCGACGAGCTCCGCGCAGCCGGGACTACGGTTCACGCGCCCGACCTGTTCGACGGGCGGACGTTCGAGTCGATCGAGGAGGGCTTCGCCTTCGTCCAGGCGCAGGGCGAGGCGCTCGACCGGAAGGCGTTGAGCACTGCAGACCCGCTCCCCGAGGAGCTCGTGTACGCCGGCTTCTCCTGGGGGGTCGGGGCGGCGCAACGGCTGGCCCAGACGCGCGCCGGCGCTCGGGGCGCCCTGCTCTACGAGGCCTGCTACCCCATCACCGGCGAGTGGGCCTTCGGCCCGTGGCCGGACGGCGTCCCGGTCCAGATCCACGGCAAGGGCGACGACCAGTTCTTCGCGCACGAGGGCGACATCGACGCCGCCCGCGAGCTGGTAGCCACGGTAGGGCCTGAGCTGGCCGAGCTGTTCGTCTACCCCGGCGACCAGCACCTGTTCGCGGACCGCTCGCTACCGAGCTACGACGCCGACGCCGCGGCGCTGCTGACACAGCGCAGCCTGCAGTTCCTCTCGACCGCCTGAGTCCGGCCCCGCCGGGTTTCCGTTCGTCGCCCGGCGGAATCACGACAATCGATGTCGGGAGACCGGGTGTACCGCCGCCCGCGGCATCGCGGGGCGCTCGTGCTGCCGCTCGCCTGCGTCCTCCCGCTGATCGCGAGCGGGTGCGGGAAGCAGGACGTCCTCGACCCGCACAGCCATCCCGCGCAGCGGATCAGCACGCTCTGGTGGGTCATGCTGGCCGGCGCCTCGATCGGCTTCGGCGTCGTCGTGCTGCTGCTGTTCCTCGGCTGGGCGCGCCGGAACCGCGAGTCGCTGCCGTTCGGAGGCGGGGAGCGCGCGGCCACGATCCTGGTCGTCGCCTTCGGCGTCGGCGTCCCGATCCTCGTCCTGTCGAGCCTCTTCGTCTGGTCGAACATCTTCGTGATCCGCTCGACCGACGCGCCGGCGCGCGGCGCGACGCGGCTGACGGTCCGGGTCGTCGGCCATCAGTGGTGGTGGGCGATCAGGTACCCGGGGACGGCCGCCGTGACCGCGAACGAGCTCCACATCCCCGTGCGGACGCCCGTCCGGGTCGAGGGGACGACGGCGGACGTGATCCACAGCTTCTGGGTGCCCGAGCTGAACCGGAAGGTCGACCTGATCCCGGGCCGCGAGAACGTCCTCCTCCTCGAGGCCGACCGCGTCGGCACGTACCCGGGCCAGTGCGCCGAGTTCTGCGGCCTCCAGCACGCGCACATGGAGATCCGCGTGATCGCGCAGCCGCGCGCGCAGTTCCGGGCCTGGCTCGCGAGGCAATCCGCGCCGGCGGTCTCGACCACGAGCCGCGGCGCGACGGTCTTCACGGACGAGACGTGCTCGGGCTGCCACGAGATCCGCGGCACGGCGGCCCGCGGTCAGGTCGGGCCCGACCTCACGCACTTCGGGTCGCGGACGACGATCGGCGCCGGCGTGCTGCCGAACGACCCCGCGGCGCTGCGAGCCTGGATCCGCGACCCGCAGCACGCGAAGCCCGGCAACCGCATGCCCGCGCTGCCGCTCTCCGGCGCCGACGTCCGGGCGCTGGCCAGCTACCTCGAAGGGCTGAAGTAGGCGTGGCGGTCGACGTCCTCACACCCGGGGCCGAGCAGCGCATCGAGCGGCTCCACCGCGTGTGGCGGCCGCGCCCGGGCGTGCTCGGCTGGCTGACGACGGTCGACCACAAGCGAATCGGGCTCCTCTACTTCTTCACGACGCTGGCGTTCTTCGGCGCGGGCGGGATCGAGGCGCTCCTGATCCGTACGCAGCTGGCGCAGCCGCAGGAGAGCTTCGTCGGGCCGGAGACCTACGACCAGCTCATGACCATGCACGGGGTGACGATGATCTTCTTCTTCATCATCCCGATGACCACGGGCGCGTTCGGGAACTACCTCGTTCCGCTCATGATCGGGGCCCGGGACATGGCGTTTCCGCGGCTGAACGCCCTCAGCTACTGGCTCTTCCTCGGCTCGGGCCTGTTCATCTACGTGGGCGTCTTCATCCACCGCGCGCCGAACTGCGGCTGGTTCTGTTACGCGCCGTTGAACCGCCGGACGTTCGACCCTGGCCCGAACGTCGACTTCTACGCGCTCGGGCTGATCTTCAACTCGATCGCGTCGACCGCGACCGCCCTCAACTTCATCGTCACGATCTTCAAGCTGCGCGCGCCGGGGATGTCGCTGAACCGGATGCCGCTGTTCATCTACGCGATGCTCGCGGTCTCGCTCTCGCTGATCTTCGCGCTGCCGTCGCTGACCGCCGACCTCGTCTTCCTCGAGCTGCAGCGCAAGGCGGGCTTCCACTTCTTCGACGTCGCGCACGGTGGCGACCCGCTCCTGTGGCAGCACCTCTTCTGGCTCTTCGGCCATCCGGAGGTCTACATCATCGTCCTGCCCGCGTTCGGGATCGCGACCTCGATCATCCCGACGTTCACGAAGCGGCGGATGATCGCGTTCCCGCTGGTCGCGCTCGCCGAGCTGCTCGTGGCGTTCATCGGCTTCGGCGTCTGGGCGCACCACATGTTCGCGACCGGGCTGCCGACGATCACGCTGATCGCCTTCGCGGCCGCGTCGATGATGGTCGTCATCCCGAGCACGATCCAGGTGTTCGCCTGGACCTTCACCGTCGTGCTGGGGCGTCCCGAGTTCCGCGCGCCGCTCCTCTTCATCGGCGGCTTCATCGTCTTCTTCGTCCTCGGCGGCCTCTCCGGGATCATGTTCGCCGCGATTCCGTTCGACCAGGCGGCGACGGACACGTACTTCGTCGTCGCGCACTTCCACTTCATCATCTTCGGGGCCGCGGTCTTCCCGATCCTCGGCGGGTTGTACTACTGGTTCCCGAAGGTCACCGGGCGCCTGTACCACGAGCGAGCCGCGCAGATCTCCTTCTGGCTGACCTTCGCCGGGACGGCGATCACGTTCTTCCCGATGCACATCGTCGGGCTGCTGGGGATGACCCGCCGCGTCTACACGTACGAGCCGGGCCAGGGCTGGGACGGCTACAACCTGTCGGAGACGATCGGCGCGTTCATCCTGACCGCCGGGTTGCTCCTGATCTTCGCGAACCTGATCTGGAGCCGGTTCCGCGGGGCGCCCGCCGGGCCCGACCCCTTCCACGGCGGGACGCTCGAGTGGGCCACGACCTCGCCGCCGCCCGAGTACAACTTCGCGGTCGTCCCGAAGGTGACGAGCCCGTACCCGAACTGGGACCGCGCCGACCGGGCCGAGGACGCCCGCAAGCTCGAGGCCGGTGT
>Ga0207693_10004633_pt1 | contig 11602 bp, 11 predicted proteins | sample LARL81metaG_FD_184347 | JGI IMG/M metagenome (GOLD analysis project Ga0207693, IMG submission 184347) | Corn, switchgrass and miscanthus rhizosphere microbial communities from Kellogg Biological Station, Michigan, USA - LAR L8-1 metaG... | ecosystem: Host-associated > Plants > Roots >...
GCATCTCGATGTTCATCTTCGCGCTCGGCGCCTTCCTCGCCGCGCTCGGTGGCGTCATCGGCGGGGCCTTTCTGGGCATCTATCCCGGTCTCGACTTCGAGATGCTGCCGCTCGCTTTTGCCGTCGTCATCATCGGCGGCATGGGCAGTTTGGGCGGCGCCGCCATCGGCGCGCTCGCCGTCGGCCTGGCCGATAATTTCGGCAAGGCGCTGTTCCCGGAGGTCTCCTACTTCACGCTTTACGCGCCGATGGTGCTAATCCTGGCGGTGAAGCCGACCGGCCTGTTCGGACGAGAGTGAGCGCGTAGGCAATGGCGAGCCAGCGGTTCAAGATATTATTGGTCGTCGCGGTGCTGGCGGCGCTCGCCTTCATCGTGCCGCAGAGCGGCTCCTTCGTCGTGCTGCTGGCGACGCGCGCTTTGATCTTCGCCATCCTGGCGATGAGCGTCGACCTGTTGCTCGGCTTCACCGGTCTCTCCTCGATGGGGCAAGCCGCCTATTTCGGCGTCGGCGCCTATCTGACCGCCATTCTCGCCACCAAAATGCACATCGGCCTGGGCTGGGATTTCTGGCTGGTGGTGGTCCTCGGCATGCTGCTCGGCGCGGCGCTGGCGGCGCTGTTCGGGCTGTTCGCGATGCGCGCCAGCGGCGTCTACTTCCTGATGATCACGCTCGCGCTTGGGCAATGCGTCTGGGGCCTCGCCTATCGCTGGAATTCGCTGACCGGCGGCGACAACGGCATCAACGTCTCGGCGCGGCCGAATTTCGGCATCGACCTCACCGACGAACGCACGTTCTTTTTCATGGTGCTCGGTTTCTTCATCTTCAGCCTGATATCGCTCTATGTGCTGGTGCAGTCGCCGTTCGGCCGCAGCCTCACCGGTATCCGCGAGCGCGAATTGCGCATGCAGATCCTCGGCTACAATACCTGGTTGCACAAATACATCGCCTTCGTGATCGCCGGCGCCTTCGGCGGACTGTCGGGCGTGCTGTGGGCGCACGCCAACGGCCTGGTCAGCCCGGAGACGGTGGTGCTCACCACCTCGGTCGACGCCCTGCTCATGGTCGTGCTCGGCGGCGCCGGCACGCTGGTCGGGGCCGCACTCGGCTCCGTGATCGTCTTCGGCCTGCGCGAATATCTCAGCACGCTGGTGCCGTGGTGGCAGTACGTGCTGGGCGCGGTCTACGTGCTCACCATCCTCTATCTGCCGACCGGCGTGATGGGAATTCCCGCGCGCGTGCGGCAGTATCTGGCAAGCTCAAGACGAAAAGCAAAATCCGATCTTACACCCAAGGAACTGGCATCCGAACCTTCCTGACGAGACGGAAGGTCAGACACAACGGAGGAGTGACAATGACAAGATCGTTGCGACATCGACTGGCGCCGGTGCTTCTGGCCGGGCTTGCGCTCGGCCTCGGCGCCGCCGCCCCGGCCGGCGCCGAGGAACTGCGCATCGGCTACATCTCGCCGGTGACCGGCATCTTCGCCCAGGTCGGCAAGGACATGGTGGACGGCTTCCAGCTCTATCTCGCCGAACACAACAACAAGCTCGGCGGCATGGACGTGAAGTTCATCGTCGAGGACGACCAGGGCAAGCCCGACCTCGGCGTCACCAAGGCGCGCAAGCTGATCCTGCAGGACAAGGTGCACATGTTCATCGGCGGCCTGCTCGCCTCCACCGGCTACGCGTTGGCGCCGGTGAGCACCGCCGAAAAGACGCTCTACATTTCGTCGGTTTCCTCCGCCGACGACCTGACGCAGCGCCAGCTCAGCAAATATCCGTATTTCATGCGCACCAGCTGGACTTCGTCGCTGCCGCACCACCCGCTCGGGCAATGGGCCTGCGAGAACGGCTTCAAAAAGGTGATCACCATCGCGGCCGACTATGCCTTCGGCTATGAGACGGTCGGCGGCTTCCAGGCGGCGTTCGAGGCCTGCGGCGGCAAAGTCATCCAGAAGATCTGGCCCCCGCTCAATACCAAGGACTTCGGGCCCTACATTCCGACCTTCAAGACCGACGCCGACGGCGTCTTCACCACCATGGTCGGCCCGATGGCGCTGCAATTCCCCAAGCAACTGCGCGCCGCCGGCAGCAAGCTCAAGATTCTCGGCAGCGGCGTCAGCTACGACGAATTCGTGCTGCCCTTCATGGGCGACGAAGTGGTCGGCGACGTGTCGGCGTTGCACTACAGCGCCGCGATCGCGACGCCGGAAAACGAGAAGTTCGTGAAGGCCTACCGCGCCAAGTTCGGCAAGGTGCCGGGCTATTACTCGGAGAACAACTACACGACCGCCATGTGGATCGACGAAGCGATCAAGAAGGCCGGCGGCAAGTGGCCGGGGCCGGAAGAGTTCATCAAGATCATGGCAAGCATCAAGCTCAACGCTCCGCGCGGCCCGGTCGAACTCGACGACATGCGTAACCCGATCGAGAACGTCTACATCAAGAAGGTCGAGAAGAAGAAGATGTTCGGCTACGCGAAGGACGAGCTCTGGAACACGGTGATCAAGACCTATCCGAAGGTCAGCCAGTTCTGGACCGAGGGCAAGGAGAAGTTCCTGGCGCATCCGGTCTATGACCGCAACTATCCGCCCTGCAAGTTCTGCGAATAGGCGGCAAGACGCCGGGGCTCCGACAAGGGGCTCCGGCGTTTCCAATCGCAAGGATCGCTGAGTGAGCGAGACACATACGAACGGCGGCGTCCCGGCGCTCGAGCTCAAGGGCTTGTGCAAGAGCTTCGGCGGCTTGCAGGCCACCCGCGACGTGACGCTGCGCGTGATGCCGGGCGACCGTAAAGCCATCATCGGGCCTAACGGCGCCGGCAAGACCACGTTGTTCAATCTGATCACCGGCATTTATCCGGTGACCTCCGGCCAGGTCCTGCTGTTCGGCCACGACGTGACCGGATGGCCGAGCCACCGCCGCACCGCGCTCGGCATGGCGCGCACCTTCCAGGTCACCAGCCTGTTTCCCGGCTTGACCGTGCTCGACAACGTGCTGCTGGCGATCAAGGGCCTACGGCGCTCTAAATTCGTGATGTGGCGTTTCCTGTCGTCGTACCGCGAGGTCTACGACAAGGCGCATCAATTGCTGGAGCAGGCGACCTTCCTCGACCGCAAGGATGTCGCGGTGCGCAACCTGTCGCACGGCGAGCAACGCCAGCTCGAAATCGTGCTCGGCCTGGCCAGCGACCCGAAAATTCTTCTGCTCGACGAGCCGGCCGCCGGCCTGTCGTCGGGCGAATCGGTCGAGATGGCCGAATTCCTCATGAAGCTCGATCCCAAGCTGGCGATCCTGCTGATCGAGCACGACATGGACGTGGTGTTCGACGTCGCCGATCAGATCTCGGTGCTGCATTTCGGCGAAATTCTGGAAACCGGCACGCCCGAGCAGATCCATTCCAGCGCGCGCGTGCAGGAAATCTATCTGGGGACCGATTGAGCCATGGCGGTCATCCTCGAGGTCCGCGACATCCACACTTATTACGGGGACGCCTACGTCCTGCAGGGGCTCTCGCTCGCGCTCGAGCAGGGGCAGATCCTCGGTCTGCTCGGGCGCAACGGCGTCGGCAAGAGCACGCTGGTGAATTCGATTGTCGGCTTCAATCCGCCGCGCCGCGGCGAGATCGTGTTCAAGGGCGACGTCATCACGACCAAGACTTCGTTCGAGACCGTACGCAGCGGCATGGGGCTGGTGCCGCAGGGTCGCCGCGTATTCCCGACGCTGGGTGTAGAGGAGAACCTGCTGGTGGCCGAACGCAGCCCCGACCGGCACGGCTGGACTCTGCAGCGGGTCTACAAGTTGTTTCCGCGCCTGGAGGAGCGCCGCTATCAGCGCGCCAAGACGCTGTCGGGCGGCGAACAGCAGATGCTGGCGATCGGCCGCGCGCTGATGACCAACCCGGATTGCCTGATCATGGACGAGCCGTCCGAAGGTCTCGCCCCCATCATCATCCAGGGGCTGTGGGAGGCGATCGGCACTTTGAAAAAGGAAGGCCTCTCCATCCTGCTGGTCGAGCAGAACGCCAATCTCGCGCTCAAGCTGGTCGACTACGTGCACGTGATGAGCAAGGGCCAGGTGGTCTATTCCGCGACCCCGGCCGAACTCAAGGCGAACGACGAGATCAAGGCGAATTATCTCGGCATCTAGCGCGGGTTGCCATCGGCCCACCGCCCGGCGGATGCGTCAGATTGCGCCAGCATCGCGGACCGGGCTTTACATCATGGAAGCGATTGAACGATGATGGCGCCCGTTCGGTCCGCCGCGGTGGGGGCGACGGCCCGTCAACGGCGTCATTCATCGGCCACGACCGCTGGCCGCTCAAGACGGCCGGCAAGGCCGTGCAAAGTTCAAAGCCCCACACGGGGCGGTACAGGGAGGAATAACAATGTCCGTCAAAGTCACCCGCCGTAAATTCATGGCCGCGACCGCGGCTGGCGCAGCGCTCGCCGCCGTCAAATTTCCGGCGCCGGCCATCGCGCAAAACGCGCCGTTCAAGCTTGGCCTGCTGACCGTCAAGACCGGCCCGCTCGCGCAGGGCGGCATCCAGATGGAACAGGGTATTGTCACGTTCCTGAAAGAAAAGAATTACACCTTCGCCGGCCGCAAGGTCGAATTTATCTCCGCCGACACCGGCGGCAACCCGGCCGGCACCAAGACCAAGGCGCAGGAACTGATCGAGCGCGATAAGGTCGACACCATCGTCGGGCCACTCGCCGCCTTCGAATTGCTCGCCATCACCGATTACATCGCGCAGCAAAAGACTCCGCTGCTTAGCCTCGCCGCCGCCGAAGACATGACGCAGCGCCGGCCCAATCCCTACTTCCTGCGCGCTTCCGCCACCTCCTCGCAGGCGATGCATCCGATGGCGGACTATGCCGCCAAGGAGCTCAAGCTCAAGCGCATGATCACCATCTCGGAAGACTTCGCCTTCGGTTACGAACAGATGGGTGGCTTCCAGCAGACCTTCGAGGACAATGGCGGCAAGATCCTCAAGAAGCTTTGGCCGCCGATCGTGACCCCCGACTACGCGCCTTATCTCGCGCAAATCGCCGACTGCGACGGCGTCTGCCAGGGCTTCGCCGGATCCAACCCGCTGCGCTTCCTGAAACAGTATGCCGCGGCCGGGCTGAAATTCCCCGTAGTCACCGGTGAAACCGGCGGCGACGACGCGCTGCTGCGCTCGTTCGGCGACGAAGCAGTGGGCCTCTACAGCGCCTGCCCCTACACGCTCGATCTCAACACCGAAAGCAACAAGCGCTTCGTCGCCGCCATGAACAAGGATTACGGCGTCGACCCGGGCTTCTATTGCGCCGGCCTCTACGTCAACGGCATGGTGGTGGAAGCGGGCCTGCAGAAGACCGGCGGCAAGTCCGACGACAAGACGGCGCTGATGGCGGCGATGAAGTCGGTGGCGCTCACCGACACGCCGCGCGGCCCGATCAAGTTCGACCACCTCGGCAACGTGATCGGCGAAATCTTCATCCGGCGCGTCGAGAAGGCCGGCAACAAATACATCAACAAGACGCTGAAGACCTACCATAACGTCAGCCAGTTCTGGACTTACGACGAGAAGAAGTTCCTCGAACAGCCGGTCTATTCGCGCAATTATCCGCCGCTCAAATCGTAACGGCGGCAGTACCGCGGGCGCCTCGACGGCGCCCGCGGCCCCTATGGACATGGCAAGCGCGGGACCTCTGCGGACATGACCTTATGGCTCGTGCTGGCGGTCAACAGCATCACGTTCGGTGGATTGCTGTTTCTGCTGTCGGCGGGATTCTCGCTGATCTTCGGGCTGATGCGCATCCCGAATTTAACGCACGGCTCGCTGTTCATGCTGGGCGCTTATTTCGGCGCCACTTTCATCGGCGGCTATCTCGCGCTGCATTTCGATTTCTGGATCGCGGCGCTCTTGGCCGCGCTGCTGGTGGCGGCCTTCGGCGCGGTGGTCGAGCGCCTGCTGCTGCGGCAACTGCCGGGACAGCCGCTGGCGCAGGTGCTGGTCACGCTCGGCATCTCTTTCATGGCGGCCGATTTCTGCCTGCTGGTGTGGGGCGGCGATCCGATCAACGTCGCCACGCCGGCGCATTTGGCCGGCTTCGTGCGCGCCGGGCCGGCGGTGTTTCCGCTTTATCGTCTGGCCGTCATCGTCATCGCCATGGTGATCGCGCTCGCGCTCTGGCTGTTGCTCGACCGCACGCGGCTCGGCGCCATGATTCGCGCCGGCGTCGACGATCCCGACATGGCGCGGGTGGTCGGCATCCGCGTTTCGCAGCTATTCACCATCGTGTTTGCGCTCGGTTCCGGCTTGGCGGCCTTCGCTGGCATCATCGGCGCGCCCATTTTGTCGGTCTATCCCGGCCTCGACCAGGACATGCTGCCGCTGGCGCTGGTGGTGGTGATCCTCGGCGGCAGCGGCAGCCTGCTCGGCTCCTTCGTCGGCAGCATCATCGTCGGCTTCATCTATAATTTCGGCCAGGCGCTGTTTCCGGAACTCGCCTATTTCGTGCTGTTCATGCCGATGCTGCTGGTGCTGCTGCTGCGCCCGCAAGGGCTGTTCGGCAGGTTCGTGCCATGACCCCGCTGCGCCTCATCGCGCTCGCCATCGCGGCATTGGCCCTCGCCACTTTGCCCTATTGGATGAGCGGCATCTATTACGTCAACGTGGCGAGCCAGATCCTGTTTTTCGCGGTCTTCGCGCTCGGCCTCAACGTGCTCGCCGGCTACGGCGGCTTGGTATCGCTCGGCCACGCCGCCCTATTCGGCATTTCGGCCTATGCTACCGGCTACATCCTGCAAGCCGGCTTCGGGCACCCGGTCGCGATCATTGGCGCGCTGGTCGTCGGGGTAGCCTCGATGGCGCTCTACGCGGTGCTGTCGCTGCGATCGACCGGCATCGGTTTCATCATGATCACCCTGGCGCTCGGCGAAATCTTGTGGGGCCTCGCCTATCGCTGGATCAGCGTCACCAACGGCGACAACGGCATCAACTTGCACGGCCGGCCGGCGCCGTTCGGCATTGAGCTCACTACGGCGACTGCCTTCTATTATACGACGCTCGTGGTATTCGCCCTCGCCGTCGTGATGGTGGCGATCTTCGTGCGCTCGCCGCTCGGCGCCGCGCTGAAAGGCACGCGCGACCAGCCGCGCCGCATGAACGCGCTCGGCTACCACGTTTGGGCGATCCGCTTTTGGGCTTGCTTGTTCTCCGGCCTGCTCACCAGCCTGTCCGGCATCCTGTTCGTCTATTACACGCAATTCATCAGCCCGCAGACGCTGGCGCTGACCTCGTCGGCGGAAGTGCTGCTGATGGTGATCTCCGGCGGCGCCGGCACCTTGCTCGGGCCGATCGTCGGCGCCGGCCTGGTGGTGATCGTCAAGAGCGTGGTCAGCGGCTTCCTCGAGCGCTGGAACTTCCTGCTTGGCGCGATCTTCGTCGCCATCGTCATCCTGATGCCGGAGGGTCTGGTGCCCGGCACCGCGCGGCTATGGCGGCTGGCCTGGCGGCGCGCGCGCGGCGGTGGAGCGCCGTCATGAGCGCGCTCACCGTCACGGACTTGCGCAAATCCTTCGGCGGCCTGCGCGTCACCAAAGGGGTCAACCTCAATGTGGCGCCGGGCGAACGGCGGCTGATCATTGGACCCAACGGCGCCGGCAAGACCACGCTGTTCAATCTCATCACCGGCGAGCTGACCCCGGATGCCGGATCGATCGAGCTGTTCGGCACCAACATCACGCGCGTGCCGAGCCGGCGCCGGCCGCATATGGGCATGGCGCGCACCTACCAGATCATCACTTTGTTTCCCCAGGACACCATCATCCACAACGTGTCGCTGGCCTTGCTGGGCTTGACGCCGATGCGATGGAATCCGCTGACCGACATGCGGCGGCAGAGCCGCCTCACCGAGCAGGCGCACGCGGCACTGGCGCGCGTAGGCCTCGGCCACATCGCCGAGCGGCCGCTGTCGCAAACCTCCTATGGCGAGCGCCGCCGGGTTGAGATCGCCATGGCGCTGGCGCAGAACCCGAAGCTCCTGTTGCTCGACGAGCCCTTCGCCGGCCTGTCGATCGACGAGCGACGCGACGTGCAGCAATTGCTGCTGGCGATCCCGCGCGACGTCACCATCGTGATGATCGAGCACAACATGGACGTGGCGCTGGAATTCGCCGAGCGCATCACCTTGCTGCATTTCGGCGAGGTGATCGTGGAAGGCAACCGCGCCGAGGTGGTGGCCGATCCGCGCACGCGGGAGGTCTATCTTGGCCACTAACGCGCTCGAGCTCACCGGCATCGACGCCTTCTACGGCGACAGCCACGTGTTGCACACGGTGTCCTTCGCCTGCGGCGAGGCGCGGCTGCTCGGCCTGCTTGGGCGCAATGGCGCCGGTAAGTCGACCTGCATGAACGTCACCGTCGGGTTGCTGCCGCCGCGGCGTGGCGAGGTTTCGCTGTTCGGAACCAAGGTGAGCGGCCTGGCGCCCGAGCAGATCGCCGCCCGCGGCGTGGCGCTGGTGCCGCAAGGCCGCCGCATCTTCAAGAGCCTGACCGTGCGTGAGAACCTGATGGTGGCGGCGCGCCCGCCCGAAGCCGGCAGCAAGCACGCGCCCTGGAACCTCGACACCGTGTTCGGCATGTTCCCACGGTTGCAGGAGCGCACCGGCCAGATGGCCGCGCATCTTTCCGGCGGCGAGCAGCAGATGCTGGCGATCGGCCGCGCGCTGATGGGCAATCCGCGCGTGCTGCTGATGGACGAGCCGTCGGAGGGGCTGGCGCCGCAGATCGTGCACGAGGTGATGAACACCATTCGCAAGCTCAAGGAGAGCGGGTTGTCGATCGTCCTGGTGGAGCAGAACCCGACGCTGGTGTTCGATGTCGCCGACGACATCGTCATCTTGAACAGCGGCAACGTCGCGGTGGTCTCGACGCCGGGCGCGCTCAAGAAAGAAGATGAGACGCTCCGCCAGCATCTGGGGGTGTTTTAAATTTCCACACCGTTATGGCCGGGCTTGACCCGGCCATCCGCGTCTTGAATGAGTGAAGCCGTGGATGCTCGGCACAAGGCCGGGCACGCGCAGACAAAGGCATCCGACAATGGCGATCTGGAACAAATACGACAACACGGCAGCGCGCAAGCACGGCAAGCCGGGGCGCGAGGCGCGCCCGAAGAGCGTGACCATCGACGCGCATACCCATGTCGCCGTGCCGCGCGCGGCCGAATTCATCAAGCCGCACCTCGACGTCTCGACCATCCCGCTGGCGCATTTCGCCTCGGCCGAGACCAAGGCGGTCAACGCCAAACAGGAAGGCGACATCCGCTCGCGCATCGTCGGCAATTACGAGGAGCGCTTCGCCGACATGGACAAGATGGGCATCGACGTGCAGCTGGTGATGCCGCCGCCGCCGCAGCTCTATCACACCGTCGCGCTCGAATACGCGGTGCCGGCGGCGCAGATGATCAACGATGGCGTGGCCGAGTTCGTCGCCAAGCACAAGGACCGCTTCATCCCGACCGGCACCGTGCCGATGCAGGACGGCAACGAGGCCGCCAAGGAGCTGGAGCGCTGCATGAGCAAGCTCGGCTTCAAGGGCGTCGAGATTCTCACCAATGTCGCCGGCCGCGAACTCTCCGATCCCGCCTTCGCGCCGTTCTGGAAGAAGGCCGAGGAACTGGGCGCGCTGGTCATCATCCATCCCAATGGCTTCACCGAGGGCAAGCGCCTGTCGCGCTTCTACTTCAACAACATCATCGGCAACCCGTTCGAGACCACGCTGGCGCTGCATTACCTGATCTTCGACGGCGTCCTGGAGCGCCATCCCAAACTGAAGATCTTCGCCATGCACGGCGGCGGCTATCTCGGCGGCTATGCCGGCCGCATCGACCACGCCTGGGGCGCGCGTTCGGACTGCCACGCCGACCTGCCGAAGCCGCCGACCTCCTACCTCAAGCAGGTCTATGTCGATAGCGTCGTATTCACGCCCGGCCAGTTGAAGGCGCTGGTCGACCTGTTCGGCGTCGACCATGTCATCATGGGCACCGACTATCCCTTCGACATGCTGGAGTTCGACCCGATCGGCCACATCAATTCGGTCGAAAGCTTCGACGAGACGACGCGCGCGGCGCTCGCCGGCGGCAGCGCCAAGAAGATGCTGGGGATGTGAGCGCAAAATCGTTAGCGGGCTCAGGCGGCGGAGATGGCGGTGATTGGAATTCAACCACACATTCCGACGGAAGTGTATTTTGACTTTCTGGGAATGACGATCCCAATTCATTGGGATTATCACGCCATCCTGATGGTCGCGGTCTGGTTCGTGCTAGTTCCGATCTGCATCATCACCATCCGTTTCGGAAAGCCGAAGCCGACCCTGACCGGCCTTCACCGGAAAGTCGCCGTTAAACACATCGAGTGGTGGTGGTTCAGCGTTCACAAATATGGGCTGATATTTTCCATCAGCCTGGCGCTCGCGGGCGCGATTGTTGCGGTGACGGTCAGCGGCGGCTTTAGTGGCTCACTTCATTCCCTGTTCGGTCTGAGCACGATCGCACTCGGATGTTTGCAGATCATGGGTGGCTGGCTCAGAGGCAAGCACGGCGGAAAAAATTATTACTCCGCCGATCCGAATGATCCGAAGACCTGGTTCGGCGATCATTACAACATGACGACCCGCCGGCGAATATTCGAGGCCTATCACAAGACGGCGGGCTATTTCGTCTATTTCTTCGCGGCCGGCGCGGTTGCCAGCGGCCTGATGCAATATCCCGTGCCGGGTCTGGCGATGTTCATCGTCGCCATGGTCGTCATCGCGTTCGTTGTATCCATCGTCCTGGAATACAAGGGGTATCGCTACGACGGCTACCGCGCCGCGCACGGCTATACGATGGACGCGCCGTTCAACAAAGAACGCGAATTTCTTTAACGCAGAATTGGCGGCGGCATTATCGAAGCTGAAATAGGACGAAGCTTTAACCGAGCAGCGCATCGACAATTGCCGTCAGGCATACAAGAAATCCAGCACCGCGGTTTCCTTGATCACCGCGTCGTCGGTCGAGTGCCGGCCGGCGCGCGCCTGCTCCTCCTGCGTTTTGGTGGCCTGCAAGAAGGCGCCGAGATGGCGCGCGCGCTCGATGATGCGATGATTGTCGGGCAGCCGCGCCGCCTCGAAACGCTTGAGCGCCGCAGCGACATCGCTCTCGGTCGACACGGCTTCCGTCAGCGCCGCCGCGTCGTCTGCCGCCTTCGATACCCCGGCCGCCACGTGCGGGCGTGCGACAAATGAGGCGTCGCCGACCATGGCGACGCGGCCAAATGCCATCTGCGGCGATTCTAGGTCATAGATCGGTTGCAGGATCGGCTCGTCGATCATGCGCGCGACCTGCCTGAACTGCGGTCCCAACAGCCGCTCGGCGTCGGCACGCATTTCGGCGATCACCTCGCGCCGGATCAGTGGCGGCGGGATCGAGATGGTATGCGTCGTCCCGCTTTCGTCGGTGAGCAGCCAGGGCAATTTCGTGCGCTCGTCCGCCGGCCGATACCACACCACGTTGTAGCGGCGGTGGCCGGGCCGCAGGTCGTTGTCCGGTCCCGCCACCGGATAGCCGAGGA
>Ga0207693_10004634_pt1 | contig 11600 bp, 9 predicted proteins | sample LARL81metaG_FD_184347 | JGI IMG/M metagenome (GOLD analysis project Ga0207693, IMG submission 184347) | Corn, switchgrass and miscanthus rhizosphere microbial communities from Kellogg Biological Station, Michigan, USA - LAR L8-1 metaG... | ecosystem: Host-associated > Plants > Roots >...
CGGCGCAGGGCCTGCAGGGACCGCAGTGCCTCGGCCCGGCGGGCGGCCGACCGCTGCCGGGCGGCCGCCCCCTCCAGGTCCGACAGCTCCCTGCGGAGCCGCGCGTATTCGGCGAAGTCGCCGCGGTCGCAGCTCACCGCCAGCTCCGCCAGCGCCTGCCGGCTGCGCTGGGCCTGCCGGGCGATGCCCACCACCGCCCGGTCGGCCTGGAACTGGGCGAACGAGGACTCGAGCAGCGCGGCCGCGCGCTCCAGGCCGACCTGGCCGACCAGGTTCACCGCCATGTTGTAGGAGGGCCGGAAGCTGGACGTGAGCGGGTAGGTCCGGGTGCCGGCCAGCCCGCCGACCGCCGCGGGGTCCATGCCCGGGTGCCACAGCACCACCGCGTGGCCCTCCACGTCGATCCCCCGCCGCCCGGCCCGGCCGGTCAGCTGCGTGTACTCCCCCGGCGTCAGCGCGGCGTGGGTGTCACCATTCCACTTGTCGAGCCGCTCGATGACGACCGTGCGGGCGGGCATGTTGATCCCGAGCGCCAGCGTCTCGGTCGCGAAGACCGCCCGCACCAGCCCGGCCTCGAACAGCTCCTCCACCACTTCCTTGAACGTGGGCAGCATGCCGGCGTGGTGGGCGGCGATACCGCGCTGCAGGCCGGTGAGCCACTCGCCGTAGCCGAGCACGGGAAGGTCTGACTCGGGAACGTCCGCCGTCCGCCGTTCCGCGATCTCGGTGATGGCCGCCGCCTCGTCCGGCGTGGTCAGCCGCAGGCCCGCGTCCAGGCACTGCCGGACCGCGGCGTCGCACCCGGCCCGGCTGAAGATGAAGGTGATCGCGGGCAGCAGGCCGGCCGCGTCCAGCCGCCCGATCACCTCCGGCCGCCGCGGCGGCCGGAACCGGGGCGGCCGGCGGCCGCCCCGGCCGGGGCGGTCTTCCCAGCCCTCCCGGCGGGCCAGCCGCAGCAGCTCCGGGTTGACCTGCGCGGCCCCCGCGGAACCCGCGCCCCCGGGGCGCTCCACGAACAGGTCGTAGAGCCGCCCGCCCGCCAGCATGTGCTGCCACAGCGGCACCGGCCGGTGCTCGTCCACGATCACGGCGGTCCCGCCCCGGACCTGGGTCAGCCAGTCGCCGAACTCCTCGGCGTTGCTGACCGTGGCCGACAGGGCCACCACCCGGACCGACTCGGGCAGATGGATGATCACTTCTTCCCAGACCGCGCCGCGGAACGCGTCGGCCAGGTAATGCACCTCGTCCAGGACCACGTAGCTCAGGCCGGCCAGGGTGGCCGAGCCGCCGTAGAGCATGTTGCGCAGCACCTCGGTGGTCATCACCACCACCGGCGCCTCGCCGTTGATGCTGTTGTCGCCGGTGAGGAGCCCGACGCGGCCGGCGCCGTACCGGCGGACGAGGTCGCCGTATTTCTGGTTCGACAGGGCCTTGATCGGGGTGGTGTAGAAGCACTTGCGCCCCTCGGCCAGGGCCAGGTGCACGGCGAACTCGCCCACCACCGTCTTGCCCGACCCGGTCGGCGCGGCGACGAGCACCCCGTGCCCCTCGTTCAGCGCCTGGCACGCCCGGCGCTGGAACTCGTCGAAGCTGAAGTCGTACAGCGCCTGGAAGCGGGCAAGTTCCGGCCCGTCCTCGGCCTGCTGCTTTCGGAACGCGGCGTAACGCTGCGCCGGGCTAGACATGCGATCAAGGGTAGGCGAGAGCTGGCGCGGGCCGGGCTCAGCGGCTATCGGTGGTGGAGCTGACGCTGTCGTCGAAGTCGAGCGGCGAGACCTCGTCGTCGTCCAGGCCCGCGTACATCGACGGCCGGCGGGCGCGGCGGCGGTCGTTGGCCCACGCGAAGAGCTCCGCGAGCTCGATCAGGATCACGCACGGCACGGCGAGCAGGAGCATGCTGAAGGGATCCGGGCTCGGTACGGCGACCGCCGCGAACGCGAACACGGCGAAGATCATCACCCGGCGCCACTTCTTTATGCGCTCATGCGTCAGCACCCCGGCCAGGTTGAGAATCACCAGGATCAGCGGCAGCTCGAAGGCCAGGCCGAAAATCAGCAGCATGGCCATGGCGTAGCCGAGGTAGGTATCGACGGTGATCAGCGCGACCGCCCCGCCCGGCACCAGGTGGAGCAGGAAACGCAGGCCGTTGGTCATGGCGAAGTACGCGAACGCGGCGCCGGCCGCGAACAGCGGCACGGACGTGCCCACGAACAGGTAGGTCCAGCGCCGCTCCCGGGCGTAGAGCCCGGGGGCGATGAACGCCCACAGCTGGTACAGCCAGATCGGTGAGGACACGATCAGGCCCACCACAAACATGATCTTCAGGTGCAGGAAGAACCCGTCGAACAGCCCGTTGACGACCAGGGTGCAGCCATGGGTGCCGAGCAGCCGGTTCTGCTGGGGGATCTTGCAGAAGGGCCGCTCGATGAACTTCCACACCGGGTTGAAGAAGATCCAGCCCACCACCATGCCCAGGGCCAGCCCGGCCAGGGCCTTCAGCAGGCGGTTACGGAGCTCGCGGATGTGATCGATGAGCGCCATCCGCGCTTCGGGGTTCTCCCGCCTGACCTGGCGCGGCATGCGCGGGCCGCGCGCCTGCGACGGCGCGCCAGCATCAGGCGTCGAGCTCATCTCCCGGCGGCACTCAGCCGGACTGGTTGGTGCGCTGGGCCTCCGACAGCGGGACCCCGTTCACCAGGGTGCCGTCGTCCTTGACCGGAGCCGGCGCGGGCAGCTGCTGCGGCGGGGCGGCCTGCGGCTGGGCCGCCTGGCTCTGGGCCGGCTGGCCCGGGGCGGCCTGGCCGTCCTCGGCCTGCTCGTCTCCGTGGAGCCCACGCGTCTCCGACTTGAAGATACGCATGGCACGGCCCAGCGAGCGGGCGCTGTCCGGCAGCCTCTTGGCCCCGAAGAGCACCAGCACAACCGCCGCCAGAATCAGCAGGTGCCAGGGGCTGAGTTCACCAAGTCCCATATCCGTCCTTATCAGCAAGGACCCTGCCCATGCGCTGCAGGGACGTCTTGACGCACATGCTACGCCCCGTTGCGGGCTAACTCACCTCTCCCGGGGATACGGGCGACCCCCCGGCGCCCGCGGTGCCGTACTGGGCCAGGGCGGCGCTGGCTTCCCGGCGAACGTCGGCAACGACCTCAGCAGGCCCGACGACGTGGCCGTCCTCGCCGAGCCGCAGGGCGAGCCGGCGCACCCATTCGCCGTCGGGTGTGCGCAGAATTACCCGCAACCGGCCCTCGCCCAGCTCGGTCACCTCCTCGCACGGGTAGTACTCGGCCACCCAGCGCCCGTACGGTGACAGCTCGATCACGACCCGCAGATCCGTCGGTGAGGGCCGGAAGAGGCCGCTGTCGACGTCGACGGGTTCGGCCTCCGTCGGCACCTCGGCCGCCGCCGCGAGCACCTCGACCGCGAGCACCCGGTCGAGCCGGAACAGGCGCACCCCCTCGGCGCGCCGGCACCATCCCTCCAGGTAGGTCCGGCCCTCCACCACCAGCAGCCGCATCGGGTCGACGTCCCGCTCGGTCGCCTCGTCGCGCCCGGGCACGTAGTAGGACAAATGGACCCGGCGCCCGGCGGCGAGCGCCTCGCGCAGCTTGGCCGCGACGCTGCGCTCGGCGTGCCGGTCGACCTGCACCGCCACCTGCGCGCTGGGCGCCGCCGCCTCCCCCGCCGCCGTCTCGAGCTTGGCGATGGTGCGGCTGAGCGCGGATCCCTCGGCCGGGCCGGGCGCCGGCGCGACCTGGCCCACCTCGGCCAGCATCCGCAGCGCCACCAGCAGCGCGCTCGCCTCGTCCACCCCGAGCCGGAGCGGGCGGTCGATCGACTCGGCCTGGCTGACCTCGATCTCGCCGCCCTCGTAGGACAGGTCGATGGGGCAGTACGGGTCCGGCGCGCGCAGCTCCACGCACCACAGCATGTTGAGGTCGTCGACCAGCTCGCGCTCGCTCACGCCGAACGCGGCCGCCGTCTCGCTCAGCCCCACCACCTTGCGGCTGATCACGTACGGCACCAGGGCCAGCAGCCGCTGCAGCCGGTCGGAGCTGGTGCTCACCCGGGCGGGCGGGTCTGCTGGCTGCCCGGTCATGCCAGGGCTCCCTTCAGCCGGGTGATCACCGCGTCGCGCAGGTCCGCGGGCTCGCTCACCGCCACGTCGGCGCCGAACGAGGCGAGGTGCTCGGCGAACCAGGACAGATCCGAGAAGGGCACGTCCACCAGGTCCCATCCGTCGCTGCCCGCCCGCTCACGGGTAGCCCAGCGGCGCAGCCCGAACCCGGTCCCGGCCCGGATCTTCAGCGCGGCGGTGTGCCGCTCGGCGGGCTGGTTGTCCCATTCGGCCACGAGTTCTCGCACGTCGGTGCCCTCGGGCACGCTGACCGAGCCACGCGGGCCGCTGAACTCGACGCGGCCCTCGATCCGGCTCAGCCGGAACACCCTGACCGCTTGCCGCACCTGGTCGTGGCCGGCGACATACCAGCGGCCGTGCCGGTTCACCACGCCCCACGGCTCGAGCCGGCGCTGCTGCGGCTCGCTGCGCCCGACCGCCCGGTAGGCGAAGGTGACCGGGCGGCGGTCCCGCACCGCTTCCCAGAGCGGGCCGAACGCGGCTTCGCCGGTCAGCCTCGGCTCGATGCCGGGCTGGCCCGTCTCCTCCGCCTCCACCCCGGCGGCGCGGAGCTTGAGCAGGGCCCCGGCGGCCGCCCCCGCGAGCTCGGCGCGCCGCCATACCCGGGCGGCCAGCGCGAGCACGGCCGCCTCATCCGGCTCCAGCCTGATGTCCGGGAGCACGTACCGCTGGCGGGGGATGCGGTAGCCGAGCTCCTCGTCGAGCGGGCCGTTGCTGCCCATGTCGAGCGGGATCCCCAGCTCACGGAGCTCTTCCTTGTCGCGCTCGAACATGCGCTTGAAGGCGTCGAAGGAGTCGGGGTAGCCGGGCACCGCCGCCCGGATCTGGGTCGCCGTCAGGTACCGCTGGCTGGAGAGCAGGCAGACGACCAGGCTGAGCAGCCGCTCGGTCTTCCGTTTCGACATCGCCGCTTTCTCCCTGCACCGTTCCCAGGGACCCATTCTCCCCCCGCCGGCCGCATGCGGCCGACAGATCCCGGGTGGGGAAATCCCGCTGGCCCAAGCTACCCTGCCGGGGTGATCCGATGGCGGGATGCGGTGGTGGCGGCGGTACGGCGCGAGTGGCCGGGCGCGGTCGAGCTCGACGTGACATCCGGCGGCGCCACCCTGCCGGCGCTGGCCTATCCCGCGCTGACCGGCCGGCCGCAGGTGGGTGACCGGGTGCTGCTGAACGCGACCGCGCTCGAACTCGGCCTGGGAACGGGCGGGTACGCGCTCGTGGTGGCGGTGCCCGAACGGCTGCCGGACGACCCGGCCGGACCCGGCCACCTGGTCAAGGCGAGGTACACGCCGCTGCAGGTGACCGTGCTCGGCGCCGACGAGCAGGGATCGCCCCACCACGAGGTGCTCCGGGACGCGGACGACCTGGGCGGGATGCCGGTGGTCGTGGCCGACCTGCACTCGGCCGTGCCGGCGGTGCTCGCCGGGCTCCGCGCGGACACGCCAGGAGTCACGGTGGCCTACCTGATGCTGGACGGCGGGGCGCTGCCGGCCTGGTTCTCCCGGACCATCGCGACCCTGCGGCAGGCCGGCTGGCTGGCCGGCACGGTCACGGCCGGCCAGGCGTTCGGCGGCGACCTGGAGACGGTCACCGTGCACACCGGCCTGCTCGCGGCGCGGCACGTCCTGGGCGCGCAGGTGACCGTCGTCGCGCAGGGGCCGGGCAACCTGGGCTCCGGTACCAGGTGGGGGTTCTCGGGCGTCGCGTGCGGGGAGGCGGTCAACGCGGTGGCCGCGCTGGGCGGCCGCCCCGTCGCCAGCCTGCGGATCAGCGAGGCCGATCCGCGCCCCCGCCATCGCGGGATCTCCCACCACAGCCTGACCAGCTACGGGCGGGTCGCGCTGGCCCGGGCGGATGTTGTCGTTCCCGAGCTGCCGGGCGAGCTCGGGCGGCAGGTCACCGCGCAGGCGGCGCCGCTCGGCGAGCGGCACCGGCTGGTACCGGTGCCGGTGGACGGGCTGATGGAGCCGCTGGCCGGGTGCCCGGTCCGGCTGTCGACCATGGGCCGGGGCCTGGCCGAGGACGGCGCGTATTTCCTGGCCGCGGCGGCGGCGGGCCGCCACGCGGCCCGGCTTCTGCGGGCGCCCCGGCACACCCGGGTGGATTGATGGCCGAACTCCGGTACGACCTGGAACGCAACGCGGTGCGGGTGGTGCTCACCGACGCGGCCGGGCGCGTCCTGCTCTTCCACGCCGTCACCCCCGAGGTGGGCCCGGCGGGCTGGTGGGAGCTACCCGGCGGCGGCATCGACGGCGGGGAGTCCTACCTGGAGGCGGCCGTGCGGGAGGTCCGGGAGGAGACCGGGCTGCTGCTGGACCCGGCCACGATCGGCCCGCCGTCCTGGCGCCGTGACACCACCTGGCGCTCGCGCGGGGTGCGCCGGCTGCAGCATGAGGTGGTGGTGAGCGCGCGCGTCCCGGGTGACCGGCCGGCCATCCGCACCGACGGCCAGACCGCCAGCGAGCTGGAGGACTACGTCGACGTCCGGTGGTGGGAGGTCGGCGACATCCTGGGCAGCAGCGAGCGCTTCTACCCGGGCCGCCTGCCCGAGCTGCTGCCCGCCTTCCTGGCCGGGGAGGCCATCGACGAGCCGTTCGAATTCTGGAACTAGAAGGCGCCCAGCACGTCCACCACGAACACGAGGTCGTCGGTGCCCTTGATCCCCGCCTGTGAGTTGCCGGACTTGCCGTAGCCGTCGGCGGGCGGGATGACCAGCATCACCCGGCTGCCCACGGTCTGGCCGGTCAGGCCGCTGTCCCAGCCCGGGATGACCTGGCTGGGCTTCTTGCCGATGACGAAGCTGAACGGCTGGTCCCGCTTCCAGGAGGCGTCGAACACCGTCCCGTTCCCCTTGCCGCTCCGCCACAGCGCGCCCACGTACTGCACGACCACGGTCTGGTCGGCCTGGACGGCCGGGCCGGTCCCCTTGACCAGGACCTTGGTCTCCAGCTTGGCCGGCGGCTTGGACGACGGCACCTTGATCTTCGGGGCGGCGCCGGGGGTCGCGGTCACCTTGGGCAGCGCGCCGCCGCCGCTGGACACCTGCTGGCCGGTGGCGGACGCGTTCCCCTTGAAGTTCTTGATCAGGTCCACCACGAAGACGAGCGTGTCGGTGCCCTTGATCCCCACCTGCGGGTTGCCGGACGTGCCGAAGGCGTCCTTCGGCGGGATGACCGCCAGCACGCGGCTGCCCATCTTCTGCCCGATCAGCGCCTTCTCCAGGCCGGGCAGCAGCTGCCCGGCGAACAGCGTCGGCTCATGGTGGGTGAAGCTGCTCTGCGCCAGCCGGTGCGCGGTGCCGCTCCAGATGTAGATGGCGTAGTTGCCGACGAAGGCGTCGGTCTTGCCCAGCACCGGCCCGGTGCCGTGGATGACCGTCTTCACCGAGAGGGTCTTGGACGCCTTCTGCGCCGGGATCGTGATGGCCGGGTTCTTCCCGAAGGCGCCGGACACCGTCACGGACGAGGCGGTGGAAGACTGCGCCGATGAACCACCGCAGCCCGCCAGCAAGGCGATGGCGAGCAGGGGAAACATAAGCGTGACAGCGATACGTCGCATTGGGAAGCCTTGTCGTCTCCGATGGTGAGCCCCGCCAGCCTACCGGCTACCCGAAACCATTGGCCCCGAACACCCCGGCCGTACAGGGAACCCTCAGCCATCCCTCTGCTGGCGCGGAGGCGGCGGCGGGTTCACATCCCGGCGATCAGCTTTTCCACCCGCTCGTCGACCGACCGGAACGGGTCCTTGCACAGGACCGTCCGCTGGGCCTGGTCGTTCAGCTTGAGATGAACCCAGTCGACCGTGAAATCGCGCCGGCGCTCCTGCGCGCGCCGGATGAACTCGCCGCGCAGCCGCGCCCGGGTCGTCTGCGGCGGCACCGACTTGGCCTCGAAGATGTCCACGTCGGAGACCGCGCGCTCGACCGCGCCCCGCCGCTGGAGCAGGTAGTACAGCCCCCGGCCGCGGTGCACGTCGTGGTAGGCCAGGTCGAGCTGCGCCACCCGCGGCGAGGACAGCTGAAGGTCGTGCTTGGCGCGGTACCGCTCGATCAGCTGGTACTTGGTCACCCAGTCGATCTCCCGCGCGACCAGGTCGAGGTTCCCGGCCTCGATCGCCGACAGCGCCCGCTCCCACAGGTCGAGCACGCGCTTGGTGGTGGCGTCCGCGCCGCGGCGGTCGGTGAAGTCGCGGGCCTTGGTCATGTACTCCCGCTGGATCTCCAGCGCGCTGGCCTCGCGGCCGTTGGCGAGCCGGACGCGGCGCTGGCCGGTCATGTCGTGGCTGACGTCCCTGATCGCCCGGATCGGGTTCTCCAGCGTCAGGTCGCGCATGACCGTGCCCGCCTCGATCATCCGCAGCACCAGGTCGGTCGCGCCGACCTTGAGCAGCATGGTCGTCTCGCTCATGTTGGAGTCGCCGACGATGACGTGCAGCCGCCGGAACCGCTCGGCGTCGGCGTGCGGCTCGTCCCGGGTGTTGATGATCGGCCGCGACCGGGTGGTGGCCGACGACACCCCCTCCCAGATGTGCTCGGCCCGCTGGCTGACGCAGTACACCGCGCCCCGCGGCGTCTGCAGCACCTTGCCCGCCCCGCAGATGACCTGCCGGGTGACCAGGAACGGGATCAAGATGTCGGCCAGGCGGCCAAACTCCCCGTGCCGGCCCACCAGGTAGTTCTCGTGGCAGCCGTAGGAGTTGCCGGCCGAGTCGGTGTTGTTCTTGAACAGGTAGATGTCCCCGGCGATCCCCTCCTCGCGGAGCCGCCGGTCCGCGTCCACGAGCAGCCCCTCCAGGATCCGCTCGCCGGCCTTGTCGTGGATGACCAGGTCGGTGATGTTGTCGCACTCGGGGGTGGCGTACTCGGGGTGGCTGCCCACGTCCAGGTAGAGCCGCGCGCCGTTGCGCAGGAACACGTTGCTGCTGCGGCCCCAGGAGACCACGCGCCGGAACAGGTACCTGGCCACCTCGTCCGGCGAGAGCCTCCTGCTCCCCCGGAACGTGCAGGTGACCCCGTACTCGTTCTCCAGGCCGAAGATGCGTTTGTCCATGATGAGCTCAGCCTATGCGCGGCCGGTCACCACTCCACGGCGACATACTTCGTCTCGGTGAATTCCAGCAGCCCGTCGTGGCCCCCTTCCCGTCCCAGCCCGGATTGCTTGACCCCGCCGAACGGCGCCGCCGGGTCGGACACGATGCCGCGGTTGACGCCGACCATGCCGGTCTCCAGCGCCTCGCTGACCCGCAGCGCCCGCCGCAGGTCGGCGGTGTAGAGGTAGGAGACCAGGCCGTACTCGGTGTCGTTGGCCCAGCGGACCGCCTCCGCCTCGTCGGTGAACCGCACTACCGGGGCCACCGGCCCGAAGATCTCGGTGCCGAGGATGGGCGCGCTCGGGGGGACCCCCAGGACGGTGGGCAGGTAGTAGTAGCCGCGGCGGTCCGGGGCGCGGCCGCCGGTGACCACCTGGCCGCCGGTGTCGGCCGCCTCCGCGACCAGGGTGGCGACCTTGCTGCGGGTGTCCTCGTTCACCAGCGGGCCGAGGTCGGTGCCCTCCTCCAGCCCCGGGCCGACGGACAGCTTCTCCAGCCGGGCCGCGAACTTCGCGGTGAACTCGTCGGCCACCTTGTCGTGGACGTAGAAGCGGTTGGCCGCGGTGCAGGCCTCCCCGCCGTTGCGCATCTTGGCCAGGAAGGCGCCCTCGATCGCGGCGTCGATGTCGGCGTCCTCGAAGACCAGGAACGGCGCGTTGCCGCCCAGTTCCATCGAGCAGTTGGTCACCGTCTCCGCCGCGGTCCTGAGCAGCACCCGGCCGACCTCGGTCGACCCGGTGAACGAGAGCTTGCGCACCCGCGGGTCGGCCAGCATCGCCGACACCATCGGGCCCGCCGACGAGCCGACCACCACGTTGACCACTCCGTCGGGCACGCCGGCCTCGGCCAGGATGGCGGCGATGGCGAACGCGGTCAGCGGCGTCTCCTTGGCCGGCTTGAGCACGACCGTGCAGCCCGCCGCCAGCGCCGGGCCGATCTTGCGGGTGGCCATGGCGGCCGGGAAGTTCCAGGGCGTGACCAGCACGCTGACCCCGACCGGCTGCCGCAGCACCAGGATCCGGTTGGCCCCCGAGGGGGCGGTCATCACCGAGCCGTCGAGCCGGACCGCCTCCTCGGCGAACCAGCGGAAGAACTCGGCCGCGTAGGTGACCTCACCCCGGGCATCGCGCAGCGCCTTGCCGTTCTCCAGCACCATCAGCCGCGCGATCGCCTCGGACCGCTCGATCATCAGCGCCCAGGCCCGGCGCAGGCATTCCGCCCGCTGGCGCGGCGGCGTGGCCGCCCAGCCGGGCAGCGCCGCGTGCGCGGCCCCGACGGCGGCGAGGGCGTCCTCCGGCGTGCCGTTGGCGATCTCGACGAGGGTGTCCTCGGTCGCCGGGTCGGTGACCCCGAGGGTGCCGGCGCTGCCGGGCCGCCATTCGCCGCCGATGAGCAGCCCGGTCGGCACCTCGATGCCGGTGAGCGAGGCAAGGTCAGCCGTCACGCGTCCTCCAATGTCTTGCGTACGGTTTCAGTGATCCGCGCGACCGAGGGCAGCACGTAGTCTTCCAGGGCGTCGGCGGCGGGCAGCGGGACGTGGGGGGTGGTGATCCGTACCATCGGGCCCCGCAGGGAGCCGAACGCCTCCTCGGCCACGATCGACACGATCTCGGCGCCCCAGCCGCACAGCCGTGGGTTCTCCTCGACCGTGAACAGCCGTCCCGTCTTCGCGACCTCCGTGAGGATCGTGCGGGTATCGAGCGGGACGAGGCTGCGCACATCGACGACACTACAGCCGATTCCGTGCTCGGCCGAGAGCCGGCCAGCGGCTTCGACCGCCCGCGGGACCATCGCGGCCAGCGCCACGATCGTGGCGTCGCCGCCCTCGGTCACCACCTTCGCCCGGCCGAGCGGCTCGACGATCTCGGCGGAATCACCGATCTCGCCCTTGGTCGCGTAGAGCGACTTCTGCTCGAAGAAGACCACCGGGTCGGGGTCGCGGATCGCGGCGGCGAGCAGCCCGATCACGTCGTGGGGGTTGGAGGGCGCCACCACCTTCAGGCCGGGCACGGCCATCGCCCAGTTCTCCACCGACTGCGAGTGCTGCGCGCCGAACCGGACCCCGGCCCCGTTGGCGGCCCGGATCACCAGCGGGAACGAGACCTGGCCGTCCGACATGTAGCGGCTCTTGGCGATCTCGTTGGCCACCAGGTCCCAGCACACGGCGAAGAAGTCGCTGAACATGATCTCGGCGACCGGGCGCAGGCCGGTCATGGCGGCGCCCATGGCGGCACCGAGGATGGCCTGCTCGCTGATCGGCGTGTCCCGCACCCGCCGCGGGCCGAACTCCTCCAGCAGGCCGACGGTGGCCTTGAACACCCCGCCCGCCGCCGCCACGTCCTCGCCGAGGAACACCACCCGGTCATCGCGCCGCAT
>Ga0207693_10004635_pt1 | contig 11600 bp, 7 predicted proteins | sample LARL81metaG_FD_184347 | JGI IMG/M metagenome (GOLD analysis project Ga0207693, IMG submission 184347) | Corn, switchgrass and miscanthus rhizosphere microbial communities from Kellogg Biological Station, Michigan, USA - LAR L8-1 metaG... | ecosystem: Host-associated > Plants > Roots >...
ATCAACGTAGGGACGAACGGCTCCGTGTCGGCGGTCGAACAGGCCAGGACGATGCTTGAGAACGCGCACGCATACGCCGCTCCCGGCGGGCCGTCCACCATCGGCGACCTGGTCAGGCAGGACAATTCCAGCAACAACGCCTACCAACAGCTCGCGAACACGGTGATCCTGGTCAGCCTGCCGATCGCCGGCTGCACGCTCGCCGCGAGCATCGCGGCCGGGCTCGCCGACCGCAAACGGCCGTTCAGCCTGCTGCGGCTCACCGGCGCCCGGCTCGCCACACTGCGCCGCGTCGTCGCGCTGGAAAGCGCCGTCCCGCTGCTCGCCGTCGCCGCCGTCGCGATCGGCACCGGGTTCGGCGCCGCCGCGGAGTACGCCTCCGTCGCGCAGCACTACCCCATGGTGACGCCCGGCGTCGCGTACTACCTCATCACCGCGGGCGGGATCCTGGTGTCCCTCGGCATCATCGCGGCCACCTTCCCGCTGCTGGCACGCATCACCGGACCCGAGGTCGCGAGAAACGAATAAACCTGCTTCCTCAGCCACAGGCGATGCTGAGCGGCGGCGCTTGCTGCTAGCGTCGCGTCATGACCTCGCTACCCGACAGCGCCCGGGCCGTCCTGGAGTCCCCGGCCCTGGCGCATCTTGTGACCTTGAACCCGGACGGCAGCCCTCAGGTGAGCGTCGTATGGGTGGGTCTGGACGGAGACGAGATCGTGGCGGGCCACCTTCCCGAGCACCGCAAGGTGCGCAATATCCGCAACGACAGCCGGGTCGCGCTCTCCCTCGAAACCGACCAGCGTAACGCCATGGGCCTGAACGAATACCTCGTCATCAACGGCACTGCCCGGATCACCGAGGGAGGTGCGGCCGAACTTCTCCAGCGGCTCGCCCACACCTATCTTGGCCCCGATGTCCGCTTTCCGCCCATGGACAGCCCTCCGCCCGGATATATCACCCACATCAGGGTGGATCGGGTCTCGGGTGTGGGTCCCTGGGCCGCGCAGCGCTGACCGTTCCGCCGGCGGTCAACCGCGGGAGGCCCGCTGATCCCGCCGTGCTCCGGATCACGACCAAGATTCTCCGAACGACCGGGCCCGTCTTTCCCCGCACGGTATTGCCATCCTTTAGATAGGTCACAGGCGGCTCCTGGTCTGGCCTCGGCGTTGTCAGCGGGACGGAAGGTCGGAACGCGCTGTGGACGCACCCCGACCCTTTGCCGATGGCATCCGGCCTGGAGGATCCAGAGATGTTGGTGCACCGCCAGGCCGAGCTGGACATCTCCGACCAGAGGACGGCGGCTCGGGCTCAGGTGGCGCCGACACGTCCGGTGACTAGGCGATGCGACCCGCATAGCGGCGCGTGAAGCCGTCGCTGGTGCCAGCGGTAACGGTCACGTCGTAGTACCCGTCGGCGTCCGTGGGCCAGTCGACGGTCTGAGGGTGGCCGATAGCCACGCGGACAACCCGTGGATGACCCGCGTAGTCGTTCGGCGCGACAGTAAAGACGACTTCCTTCCGCCCGTCGTTGGCCAGTGCCAGCCTGACCACGGGCCTGGGCCGCGTGACCAGCGTCGCGGCGACGGTCGGTACCTGCCCGGCATTTTGGCCGACGGCGACGACGGCGCCCGCGAACGAGGTCAGGAAGCCATCAGGGCCGTAGACGGAGAAGGCGTACTTGCCGTCCGTCTTGCCGGTATCCCAGGTGTAGGTCTTGTTGCTGCCCACGACCACTGTGAACGGAGTGGCCGTAAACGGCAGGTAGTCGTCCGGGTACACGGCAAGCGAGACGCCGGCCTTCCCATGGACGGACAGGGTGGCCGTAACCTGGCCGCTGCAACGGTCGACGACCGCGTCCGCGTGCGGCTGGTGGATGCCCGGCCGGCGGGGCCGGTGTCCGGGCTCCTGGGCCGGGAACATCTGCCCGCCCTCGGGCGGAGCCGTCACAGGCGGGAAGTTCTCCTCCTCGTCGGACTGCGTGATCAGCGGCACCGTGTCCGGCAGGTCCGGGATGGAGAAGTCGGGACGGGTGAAGTCGAAGGCAGCCGTCAGGTCACCGGCGACCGACCGCCGCCAGTTAGTTATGTTGTGGGCCCGCACCCCGGTCCAGGTCTCTAGGAACTGCAGCATCGAGGTGTGGTCGTAGGTATTGGAATCCACGTAGCCGCCGCGGGTCCACGGCGAGGCGATGATCATCGGCACCCGGTTGCCGAAGCCGATCGGCAGCCCGTCGATGAACTCATCCCGCACGCTCGTCTCGGGCGCCGGGGGCAGCACATGGTCAAAGTAACCGTCGTGCTCGTCATAGGTGATGAACAGGGCCGTGGTATTCCACAGGTCCTGGTTGCCCATCAGCGCCTCGAGCACCGTCCGGACGTAGTGCGCGCCGTAGCTCGGGCTCGCCGCTGGGTGTTCGGAATACTCGTACGGCGCCACGATCCAGGAGACCTGCGGCAAGGTGCCCGCGGTGGCGTCGGCGACGAACTGGGCCAGCACGTGGTTGACATGATTCGGGCCGAACGGCACGCCGGCGTTGGGCTGCCAGGGCTGGACGGCGCCACGCTTGGCCAGTTCCTGTCCCGTCACGGTCGTCGCGTGCTCCGAGGTCTGGTACTGCTGGTAGAACCACAGCGGGTTGTCGCCGTAATCGCCGACCCAGCCGTCGACGCCGCCGCCGTCCCCGACCTCGTGGTTGGTATAGACCTGCCAGGTCAGCCCTGCCCTCTGCAGGAGCTCGGGGTAGGTGGTGATGCTGTCGACGCCGCTGAACTCCACGGTGTAGTCGTCTGGGTTGGATGTCCAGCCGCCGCTCGTTCCGGCCCAGAAGTACATCCGGTTCGGGCTCGTCGGGGCGAGAATCGCCTGATGGTAGCCATCGCAGATGGTGAATGCGTCGGCCAGGGCGTACTGGAACGGGATGTCGGCGCGCGTGAAGTACCCCATCGTCTGCTCGGTCTTGGCCGGCACCCAGTTGTTCCACAGGCCGTTGTTTCGGGCGCCGTGGTCACCGTCCCAGCTGTGGTCCAGGTCGCCCGCGTTCTGGGCGTTCACCTTTGATGAGTCCATGTGGAACGGCAGCAGGTAACCATGGTCCGTCCGGGCCGTGTCCGGCTGCTCGAAGATGGTGGTGCGGTTCGGGTATTTCAGCGCTTGCTTGTCGGCAAAGCCACGGACGCCCCGCAGGCTGCCGAAATAGTGGTCGAACGACCTGTTCTCCTGCATGAGGATCACGACATGCTTGAGATCGGCGATCGTCCTGGTGAGGTGACCTGTTTTCGTCGCCGCGGCGGCCCTGGTCGCCCCGGTGATCCCGCCGAGCTGGGTGCCTGCGCTCGCAGCGATCGCCGCCCCGGCGGCTGTGCCGCCCAGTTGGAGGAACCGGCGGCGGGTGACGGCGGCCTGGAACGGCGCCAGGGAGCGGTAGTCGGTGGCGGGGGCGGCAGGGCTGGTTTCTTCCCTGCGGCTGCCCGCGTTGGGCGGGTCTGCGTGGTCCATGTCCATGACGTCCGGGTCCTCTCGGCAGTGACGAAACAAGACCATCCAAAAGCAGTACGAATCCCACATACAACGACGTGCAGCGGACGGGAGATGGATGTTTGGGCGAAGGGGAGATGAACGCCGGCGACGCCTGCCCGCGGCCAACGAGGCACGGGCGAACAGCCCGAGGAAGGGCGCGGATGCTCACCCGCTGCGCGAGCCTTCGAGCCCTCTGATAATCGAGGCGAACTGCCCGGCATCGGCTCTGTGAGCGCTGCCCGCCATGCAGGCGCACCGAAGGCGTCCGCGAAATACTGTGTCTCGTGCACCACATGCTCATGAGCGAATTCCATGATGCTCACCGAGTAGGTGGGCACGCCGTCGTACGTGATGATGCACTCGCTCACCCATAGATTCCCGCTGCCAGTGATCCGGAGGACGGTGAAGTGCCTGCTGGCAGGGTGCCCGCCACGTTGTGCCGCAATCGTCGCGCGGCTCCGGAATCGTTCACCTGACTGCGGGTAGTCGAGGATCGCGTCCTCGGCGTAGATGGCGTGCTCGGCTTCGGTATCCCCGCATTCCGATGCCCGCCAGTGTTCCTCGATTGCGGCCCTGGTCCGGCTGTCAGGATCCATCGCATCTCCCTTCTGCAGGCAGGCGGAGCGGCCCGAAGGACCAGGGAATGCTCCAAGGCTTCTGCCCGGAGCGCTGGGGTCGTTGGACGTAACGGGCAACGATGACAGCGTAGACCGTCTGGGCAGCCGCGAACTCGCCCCGAAGGGCGCAGGCCGACGGTCAGCCCGCGAGTGCCAGTACCTGCATGCCCTGGTCTGGCCGGCCGGAGAAGTCAGGGGCTTCTGCGAGCCCGCAAAGACCCTACAAGTCGGCGACCCGGCGACGACTCCCCAACGGAAGTCCCGCTGAAATCTGGCGACTGGCGAGCCGCCAGCAGTCACTGCGGCGGGCCGGCGGTCAGCTGCAGACTGCTGGTAGAACGCTGCCCGGACGGGCTCACCCAGGTCACGGAGATCGTGTCGCCCGGATGGAACCCCGACAAGATGCCGCTCAGGCTATCGGGCGAGCCGACAGCGCGCCCGTTTACCGCTGTGATGACCGCTCCGCCGGTCATGCCGGCCGAGGCCGCCGGGCTGCCGCAGATCGTCCCGATGATCAGGGCGCCGGAACTGACCGGCGCGATGGTTGACGGCACGGTCAGGTTGGAATTGCTGGTGTAGCACCGCGGGGCGCTCCCGTTGCTCCCGATGCCGCCGTTCTGCTGCTCCTCCTGCTGTGCCTGTGCCTGGGGGCTGCTGTTCGATCCGGAGCCGGTGAAGATGCCCACGAACGGCGGGTAGCCGATCGTGATGGTGGAGCTGGCGTGGCCACCGGCGATCTGCCGGGCGACCGAGAGCGCCGTGTTGATCGGGATTGCGAACCCGGTCGATGCCTGCTGGTAGCCGGCGTTGTTGCCCGCGGTGTCCATGCCGATGACGCCGGCCGAAGTCGCCAGCGGGCCGCCGGAGTCGCCGGGCACGATGTCGGCGTTCGTCTGGATCATTCCGTGCAGGGTCTCCGAAGCCGTCGACCCGCCGTCCTCGCTGGCGGTAATGGTCTGGTTTAGCGCGGTGACCTGGCCGGGCTTCGCGGTGATGGTGCCCCGGCCCTCGGCGTTGCCCAGGGCCACGACGGCGTCCCCGGCTTTGACCGAGGAGGCGTTGCCGATCGGCACCGTCGCCAGCCCGGACGCGTTCTGCAGCCGGATCAGGGCGATGTCGCCGGTCTTGTCGTAGCCGACGACCGTCGCCGGGTAGGTCTTGCCCGTCGATCCCACGGTGCCGGTGATCTTGGTGGAGCCGTTGATGACGTGGTTATTCGTCAGCACCAGCCCGCTGGCGTTGATCACCATGCCGGTCCCGGCGGCCGCCTCGCTGTTGTACTGCAGCGCCGTGTTGATGATCACCAGGCCCGGCTTGACCTTGGTCACGATGGCCTGCTCGCCGCCGGCCAGCGGGGCGGACGGGGAACCCGGCGCGGGCACTGCACCGCTCCCTGGCAGGGAAATGCCGGAGCCGCCGGACGTCGGGTTGTAGAAGGCCAGGAGCAGGCCCGTGGCGAGGGCCGCCCCCACCACCGCCATGATGGCGTGCGTCAGCACGTTGCCGCTCCCGCGGCGTCTGGGGGATGGCCCGTATCCGGTATCTGCCAGCATGTGGCCAGTTCACCCGACGAGCCTTCGGCGGGAAAGGCGGTGCAGGCTCTCCCGATATAGACACGGGCTATAGGGCGTCGCCCGTCTCGCTCCGGTGTGGCGGGCCGTAGGACCGGCCGCCCGTAGCAGTGGCGGAAGAGGCCGGCCGGATCTGCGCGCCAGACGGCGGCCGCCCGGCATCTTGGCCCTCGGGCGTCTGGCTGCGGCGTACCGCCGCGTACCGTGATGCCCGGGTGGCCGCGCTACTGTGGAACATCGTCGGCCGGAGGAGAGCCATCGGCGATCGGCGGGGAATCGCGGGTCACCAGGCGGAGCTCAATACGGGCGGCGGGGATGCGTTCTTGCTCGCGGGCCAGCAGAGCCAGCGCGCGGGTATCGGCGGCGGTGGGGCGGCTCAGGTCCAGGGCGCGTGGCCACAGCCTGGCGTAGCGGACGGCCGCGACCTCGGCCGCATAGACAAGGGCCTGGTTGACCAGGTAGAGCAGGGCGAACATGCCGGCCACCGTGGCGAAGCTGCCGTAGACGGGTCCGGCCTTGGTAACGAGCCTGGCCAGCAGCGGCGCCCCGACGTTGAGCACCAGTGTTACCGCCGCCGCGCCCAAGAGGGCACCCGGCCACAGGGCCTGGACCGGCGCAGGCCGCGCCAGCAGCAACCTGGCGGCGAGCAGCAAGACGGCGAAGACAACCAGGGCCGACCCGAGCACTGCTATTGCCCGTTGCACGCCGGGTACCCCGGGCAGCGCGGCGGCCACCACCGTGAGCGCGCCGACCGCCACCGCTCCCAGCAGCAGCGCCGCCAGCATCACGAACACGCGGACATACCGTGAGACAAAGCCGGGCCGCAGGCGGTACGGGACCGCTGCCAGATGGTTCATCGTCTGGTAGACCGAGAACACCACGCCGGTGCCGGAGAACAGCAAGCCGATCAGGCCGGCGACGAACGGGATCGTCGACGTCGGCAATGTGGTCACCGAGTGCTCGACCGTGGATCGTAGCGCCTGCGGCACGATCGCGGTGATCAGCCGCTGACGCAGGTCCGGGTTATCGGCCAATACCCGCGACAGCACCGCGACCCCCAGCAGCAGCAGCGGGAAGATGCTCAGGAACCCGTAGTAGGTGATCAGCGCGGCTTCCCGCCCGCCCTCATCATCCCCGAACTTCTTCACCACTGCGTACGGGAACCCCAGCACCCCGTGCTTGCGCTGCAGCCGATCTGCCCAGGCGATGACCCGGTTCACCCAGGCGCTCAAGCCCTCCAGGCTCATGGGTCCAGCCTCCCTGGCACCGTCCTGGCAGACCATCATGCCCGGTGACTTGCTGCAACGCGAGGTAACGAGCCACAGGCAGACCTGATCAGGCACGAGGCGACAAGACCTGGCGGCTGTGGTTGTGACACCGACTGCGGAACTGCCAATGTCGATCAGCGTCGGCGTGAGGAAGATTAGCTGCGGGTTCTCCATCCCGCCGTAGGGGTAGCTCGGCGGAAGCACCAGCAGGTCGGCCCGGCCCCATGCGTATGGCCCGAGTAGCTCCTCCGCGGCGGCCAGGATCTGCTCCACATCGGCGAACTCCCAGGCCGCCGCGGCCAGTCGCGAGGGCTCGGCCCAGACGGTGCTGCGCGGCCCTATCTCTCGCCCTTCTAGCCGACCGACCGCCACCGCCAGCAGGTAGGCGGGGATGGCCTGCTGTTGCACGAACCGGAACCTGCCCCCGCCCCACCCTGCCGACGAGGCCGACATGAGAGCAGTGAGCCCGGCGGGTACCTGCAGCTTCGCGTCGTAGCTGAACCGAGGCGATGGTCAGGTCGCGAGTGTCCAGATCGAGCGGGCCAGCCACGCGGCTCGCTGTCAGGCCGGAACGTAGCCGCAGCTCAGCCACTGCATCCAGCGTGCGGGTACCGGAATCAGCCCGGACGTCCCAGCTGAGGTGGTCGACCATGGGCTGCGTGTCGTCGCGAAAAGAATGCGGATCAGGGCGTGCCACGGGCCTCCTGTCACCGGGTCGGCGTCAGCCGACCGACGGCGGGTCTGGAGGCGGCGGAGCGGCCCGCCTCGAGTCTGTTCCAGGGTGGCCGCTAACCTGACGACCGGCGTTGCTCTGACCTTCATGCCCGAAGGGGCGCCCTGCTGTCGGCGCCGTACCCCTCGGGAGCCCCGACGGCCGCGGGACACCCTCGCGCATGAGGTGCCAGGGCGTCGGGAACTCCCCTACCGGCGCGTCAATGAGGACCGGCTCGTCGGCGGCGATTGCCTGCTTCAGTACCTCGGCGAGTTTCGCCGGCCCTTCGGCGCGGACGCCAGCCACCCCAAAGGCGTCGGCCAGCTTGATGTAATCCGGGTTGACCAGGTCGCTGGCGAGGTAGCGGGCACCGAAGCGGTCTCGCTGTATCCGCCGGACGTTGCCGAAATAGCCGTCATTAAAGACCACGGTCACAGTGGCCAGCTGGTACTTCCGCGCCGTCGACAGCTCCGGGAGAGTCCAGCTGAAGCCGCCGTCGCCGATCACCGAGACCACCGCCCGGCCCGGATTCCCCGCCTTAACACCAAGCGCCGTGGCGAATCCGTAGCCGAGTGTGCCCTGGTACCCAGGCGTCAGGTAGCTCCGCGGTGCGTATACAGGAAAGCAGGCGTTCGCGGCGTAGCCGATCTGGGTCAGATCGCTGACCAGCACGCCGTCGTCGGGCAGTGCCTCGCGGATCGCCGCCAGGTAGGCCCGCTGCGGGCTGATGTCGGCGTACTGCTCCTCGCACCAGGAACGGACCGACGCCAGCTCGCTGGCACGCCACTCGCAGGAGACGCCGCGCACCCCGGCGGCCAACGCTTGCAGGGCCAGCCGGGCATCTCCGTGCACCGCGAGGTGCGGCGCGCGCGGCGGGCCGAGGTCCGCAGCGTCTGCGTTGACCAGGATCAGCCTGGCTGAACCGACGGGGATCTGGCTGCCGGACGCCGTCACGAACCTGGTGCCGACCGCCAGCACCACGTCGGCATCCTCCCGCAGCCGACGGAACGCCAGCGCGTCGAAGGCAAGCCAGTGCCGGGCCGAGATCGCGCCACGGCCGTGCTCGCTCATCACCACCGGTGCCCGCAGCGCATCAGCCAGCTCCTGCAAGGCCCCGGCGCCGTCGGCGGCAAGCACGCCTCCGCCCACGACGATCACCGGGCGGCGAGCGCGGCCCAGCATCGCGGCGACCCGGTCCAGCAGCCCGGCATCAGGAACTGCTGGGGCGTACCCGGCCGCGCCGGGAATGTCCATGTCGGCGCTCGACGCCAGCACATCCGGCGGGATCTCCAGCCCGACCGGCCGCGGCCGTCCTGAGCGCAGTTCGGCAAAGGCCCGGCGCACTAGCCCAGGGATCTGCTCCGGCCGCTGTGCCAGCCCGCTCCACTTGGTCAACGTGCGCAAGATCGCCGACTGGCCTGGGATCTCATGCAATGCGCCCAGTCCCCTGCCGATGACGGCGGAGTCGACCTGTCCAGCGATATAGAACACTGGCGAGGAGCACGCATATGCCGTAGCCAACCCGGCCAGACCGTTGAGCATCCCGGGCCCCGGCACGACCATTGAGACGCCCACTCGGCCGGTGGACCGGGCGCAGCCGTCTGCCATATAGGAGACCGCCTGCTCGTTGCGGGCGCAGATGAACTCGATGTCATCGCGGGCGTGATATAGCGCGTCAGCCGCATGGTCGAGCTGGACGCCCGGAATGCCGAACACCTGCCGCACACCGTTGACTTCAAGCGACCTGACCAGGGCCTCGCCCCCGGTAATCCTGGCCATGGAGCGCATGGACCCGATGGTAGACGATCATCCGACCCGGCCTCGATGACCAGGCGGCCAGGTGCGGCGGCCCCGGCACCTGCAGGGCAGGGTGGCAGTCCGCGACCGCCGCGGGCCCACGAGCAAGGCCACACCGGCCGTGCCCGCCAGGGCGCTTCAGGTGGCTCCGGTCACTTGGCGCAGCAGCCCGAGCACTTCGGCATCCAGTTGCTGGGCGACCTGCGAGGCGGCCGCGTCGTGATAGGGGGCGATCGCGCTGGCGACCGTATCGTAAGCGACCCGGGTTCCGCCGCCCGGTCTCTCCTGGATGAGGATGGTGACCGGTGCGTACGAGCCGGCGTCGGCCACGTGGCGGGTCATCTCGCCCATGGTGACCGGGTTGCCGGCGATCAGGCGGACCAGGCGGACCAGGCGGCGCCCGGTCCAGTCTGGGCTGGACCGCCCGAAACTCGGATGGGAATCGCTCACGGACGCCGAGCTTCAGGTCGCGCGCCTCGCCGCTGAGGGCTATACCAACCGTGGGATCGCCGACAGGTTGTTCGTTTCGCCCCATACTGTGAACACCCACCTACGCCATGTCTTCGGCAAGCTGGACATCCGATCCCGGGTAGACCTCACCCGTGCGGTCGAACGCCACTCATAATGCCGGCCCTTCCAGGGATCGCAGATGTTTATGGCGCCATTCCAGTCATCGAAGTCCCAGCCCTGCAGATACCAGCACGACCGAACTGCGGACCCTGGCCTCCTACGGCGAAGCCCTCGGCGGCCGGCTGGAGATCATCGCCGACTTCGGCGACGAAAGACTCGCCTTCACCGAACCCGCACCGAAGCACCCTGACCGCTATCCTGGCCGCCTGCGAGGCCGCCAGCGCCGTCGTGAGCGCCCTGAGTCGCTGGACTGACTGAGGCGGGCGGGTGCCCGGTCTGCGGGTATCCCAGGATCTGGCCTGGCGATTGTTACCGGAAGGAAGGAGGCGAAGGGGCATGACTGTCAAGCTGCCGGATGTCAGCGAGTTCCAGTCCCCAGCGAGCGGCAACGCCCCCAACTGGGCGGGGATCAAGTCCCAGAACGGCGGGGCGGCGATCATTCGTGCCGGGTACGGGAATGCCCACCTTGACCACATGCTCGTGTCGAACCGGGCGAAGATCAAATCGCTCATGTTCGGGTTCTGCGGCTTGTATCAATACCTGCGAGCGGATCAGGACGTACGCTCGCAGGCCAATGCGTTCATCAACTGGATCGGACCCAACCTTAACGAGGGCGAGATTCCCATACTCGATCTGGAAGAGGGATCGGGAGACCAGTCAGGCCGGGCCAGCCAGTGGTTCGCCATCATTGACCACGCGTATGACCTCATGTCCTTGCCGCTCAGCCAGCGTTCGTGGCTGTACAGCGGCCAAAGTTTCGCCATCGACGCAGGGCTGGCACCCATCTTCAATTCAGCACGCCGTACCTGGATAGCGGCGTACCGGGCTTCCGAGGCCGGGCTGCTGCCGCACACCCTGTGGCAGAGTACCGACGGTCAGACCGGTGCGAACAGGACGAACTGGAGCGGCTGCGGTTTCTGCGATACGTCCATCTACCACGGTACTCTCGCCAGTCTGTCCGATCTGGGCTGGCACCCCCCGACTGCTCCGAGCCCGATTTCCCCGGAGGAAGAAATGCAGATCCAGAACGACAAGAAGTACGGTGCCGTTGCCTTCGCGGGGGGCCAGTTCAAATGGATCTCCTTCTTCTGCGACCCCGGCGGCGAAGGTAAGACCCCGAACCGGCTGCGGGTGGCTCCGTACTCGGGTGACAGCCACGGCTTCGCCAATATCACGATCGTGACCATCGGCCCGGCTACCCAGAAGGTCACCGTCGCCCTGCCGAGCAACTGCGCCGGCATCTCGTTCCAGCGGCAGGACGAGCCAGGCAACTGGGCTACGATCGCCTACAACCTGGGCGCCTGATTACGCGGACGCCGTGCAGCAAGACCACGGGGCGGCCAGAGCGTTGGTCACGTACGTGCAGGGATACGTCGCCGAGATCGACATTCATCGTCTCGCTCCTCTTTCTCTGATTCAGGTGATCGCGTCGAGCAGCTCGCCCCGGGCCGGGCCAGGCAGTGGGTATTGCGGGGCGGTCATGCCGAGGG
>Ga0207693_10004636_pt1 | contig 11599 bp, 9 predicted proteins | sample LARL81metaG_FD_184347 | JGI IMG/M metagenome (GOLD analysis project Ga0207693, IMG submission 184347) | Corn, switchgrass and miscanthus rhizosphere microbial communities from Kellogg Biological Station, Michigan, USA - LAR L8-1 metaG... | ecosystem: Host-associated > Plants > Roots >...
CGCGAGTCCCCACTCGCTTTCCAGCGTCCTGCCCTGCGGCGCCTCGGGAAAGCCCGTGCGCTGGACCGCTAGGCCGGGGAACTTTGCTCCGCTCAGGAAGATGTCGTGCGTGTTGTCGGTGATCTCGCGGACCGTGAGCTGGTCGATCGCCGGCGCGTCGACCCGCACCGGGGCGGCATGGGCGGACCGGTCCAGCGGAATACTGCACGTTAGGAGGGAACCACCCAGCGCGGCTGAGCCTTGCAAGAAGCCGCGGCGATCCATCAAGAATGGCATGGCGGGCGTTCCCCTTTTTTATGTTGCGGCGCCGACCTTATGGATGCTTGGGACAGGCGACCATCGGCTGCCCCGCGGGTGGATTTCCGTCGCCTGCCGTGGCAAGCCTCTTCGCTGAGGTAGTTCAATGCTGTTGCTCATCCCCGGCCCCGTCACCACCCGCCCTGAGGTGCGTGAGGCCATGCGCTACGACTTCGCGCCCTGGGACAACGACTTCCGCCCCCTCTATTCCGGCATCCGCGAGCGTGTGCTGCGGATTGCCCATGGCGTCCCCGGCGAGCACGCCACCCTGCCGCTGCAGGGCTGCGGCCACTTCATCACCGAGGCGGCGATCCGCACCTTTGTCCCGCTCGGGCACAAGCTGTTGATCCCGGCCACCGGATCCTATGCCGACCGCATGACCCGGTTGGCGCACGAAGCCGGCCGGGTCCCGGTGCCACTGCCGCTATCGGAAGTCGCGGCCATTGATCCCGATGCTGTTGCCGTTGCGCTGGCGGCTGATCCCGACATCGGTCATGTCGGGCTCGTGTACAGCGAGACCGGCAGCGGCATCGTGCACGACGTCGCAGCGACCGGTGCGGTGGTGCGACGCCTCGGTCGCCGACTCATAGTCGATGCGGTGTCGGCATTCGGCGCCCTGCCACTGGATCTGTCGGCGCAACCGGAGATCGACGCGGTCGGCTTCACCTCCAACAAATGCCTTGAAGGCATGCCCGGCATGGCTTTCGCGGTGGCGCGCATCGACCGACTGGAGGCCTGCGCCGGCAACGCGGGAAGCTGGTCACTCGATCTGTCCAGCATCTACAGCCATTCGCTGCGTCACGGTTGGGGCAGCTCCCGTTTCACCCCACCGGCGCAGGTGTTGAACGCACTCAATGTCGCGCTCGATGTCCTCGATGCCGAGGGTGGACAACCCGCGCGGCTGGCGCGCTACACCGCCAACATGCGCACGCTGTATGACGGCGTGCGCGGCCTTGGGCTGACACCGTATCTCCCACCGCAGCTACAGGGTCCAATCATCGTCAATGTGCACGCGCCCGCCGATCCGGCCTGGGATCTCCAGCGCTTCGTCGATGCACTGAAGACGCGCGCTGTGCTGATCAGCAACTTCTATGACACCGAACAGCCAAGCTTCCGCGTGGGCTGCATCGGCGCGATCACGCCGGCCGACATGGCGCGCGCCGTCGCGGCGATGGGTGAGGCAATGGCCGAGCTTGGCATCAAGGAACGGAGGGCAGCCTAATGGCTGGATTCCCGCTTTTGCGGGAATGACGGTAAGAGGGACGGAGGAGACAGAACAAATGTCAGAAGGCACGCGCGCGCCATACATCTACATGGTGCAGATGGACATTCCCGCCGCGCACGAGGCGGACTTCAATCGTATCTACGATACCGAGCACGTGCCGGAGATCCTGAAGGTTCCCGGCGTTCGTGGCTGCACGCGCTATGTGCTGGAGAAGACCAACAAGGACGGCATGGCGCGCTATCTCGCGCTCTACGAGATGGATGCGGCCGACGTGATGGAGAGCCCAGCCTGGCTGCGCGCATCGGAGATCGGCGACTGGGCGCCGAAGATCCGTCCGCACACCACCAACCGGTCGCACACTGTGATGCGCAAGATAGCTTGAGGAATCCGAGACCATGAAAAGCGACCTGGAGATCGCCCGCGAAACCCCGCTGCGTCCGATTGGGGAGATCGCCGCACGACTGGAAATCCCTGCTGACGCGCTGGAACCCTACGGCCGCCACAAGGCCAAGATCGGTATCGGGTTCGTCAGGTCGCTGGAGGACAAGCCGGACGGCGCACTGGTGCTGGTGACCGGCATCAGCCCGACCCCGGCGGGCGAGGGCAAGACCACCACCACCGTCGGTCTCGGCGACGCGCTGAACCGCATCGGCTCGCGCGCGGTGATCTGCTTGCGCGAACCGTCGCTCGGTCCCAGCTTCGGGATGAAGGGCGGCGCGGCCGGCGGCGGTTATTCGCAGGTGGTGCCGATGGATCAGATCAACCTGCACTTCACCGGTGACTTCCACGCCATCACCTCGGCCAACAACCTGCTGGCCGCGATGATCGACAACCATATCTACTGGGGCAACTCCCTCGGCATCGACGCGCGTCGCGTGTCGTGGCGGCGCTGCCTCGACATGAACGACCGCGCCCTGCGGAGCATCGTGAACAGCCTGGGCGGCGTGGCCAACGGCTTCCCGCGCGAGGACGGCTTCGACATCAGCGTGGCCTCCGAGGTCATGGCGGTGTTCTGCCTGTCGCGCAACCTGGACGATCTGCAGGAGCGGTTGGGCCGCATGGTCGTCGCACAGAAGCGCGACGGGTCGGCCGTGACGGCGAAGGACCTGAAGGCCGACGGTGCGATGGCGGTGCTGCTGAAGGACGCGCTCGCGCCCAATCTGGTGCAGACGCTGGAAGGCTCGCCGGCGTTCGTGCACGGCGGACCGTTCGCCAACATCGCGCATGGCTGCAATTCGGTGATGGCGACGCGGCTGGGGCTGAAGCTGGCCGACGTGGTGGTGACCGAGGCTGGCTTCGGCGCCGACCTGGGCGCAGAGAAGTTCATCGACATCAAGTGCCGCATGGCGGGGCTGAAGCCGTCCTGTGCGGTGGTGGTGGCGACGGTGCGGGCGCTGAAGATGCACGGCGGTGTCGCACGCAACGCGCTGGGCACCGAGAACGTCGAGGCGGTGAAGCGCGGTGTCGCGAACCTGGCACGTCACGTGGAGAACCTGGGAAAATTCGGGCTGCCGGTGGTGGTGGGCGTGAACCATTTTTCCTCCGATACCGAGGCCGAGTTTGCTGCCATTCGCGACGGGATCGCGAAGCAAGGAGTGGAGGCGATCTCGTGCACCCACTGGGGCGACGGCAGCGCAGGTGCCGAGGCGCTGGCGCGCGCGGTGCAGCAGAAGATCCTGCTGGGCGAGGCGAAGCCGGCGCCGCTGTATCCCGAGGGGCTGCCGCTCGCCGAGAAGATCCGCACGATCGCGCGGCAGATCTACCGGGCGTCGGACATCCTGATGACCGAGGCGGTGGCGCGACGGCTGGAAGGCTTTGAGAAGGCCGGCTTCGGCCACGTGCCGGTGTGCATCGCCAAGACCCAGTACAGCTTCACCGCGGACCCCGCCGTGATGGGTGCGCCGGAGGGCTTCACCCTGCCTGTGCGTGAGGTCCGGCTGTCCGCCGGCGCCGGGTTCGTGGTGGCGATCTGCGGCGACATCATGACCATGCCAGGCCTGCCGCGGGTTCCTTCGGCTGAGGCGATCCATCTGCGCGAGGACGGGGAGATCGAAGGGCTGTTCTGAGGGCGCTGGCTCCGCAACGGCCTTGCCTCCCCGGTGTGCCGTCGCTAACTGATCCGCCACGCGCGTGAGGAGAGGTCGGGATGGGCTACAGGGTCGCTGTCGTCGGGGCCACCGGGGCGGTCGGGCGCGAGATGCTGAAGACGCTCGCCGAGAGGCAGTTCCCCGTGGACGAAGTGGCGGCGCTGGCTTCCGGGCGGTCCGCGGGAGCAGAGGTGTCATTCGGCGAGAAGCAGGTGCTCAAGGTGCGCAACCTGGAGACCTTTGACTTCCACGGCTGGGACATCGGCCTGTTCTCGCCTGGCGCCTCGGTCTCGGCAGTACATGCGCCGCGCGCCGCCGCCGCCGGCTGCGTGGTGATCGACAACACCAGCCAGTTCCGCATGGAACCCGACATTCCACTGGTGGTGCCCGAGGTGAACCCGGAGGCGCTGCGCAACTTCGGGAAACGCAACATCATCGCCAACCCGAACTGCTCCACCATCCAGATGGTGGTGGCGCTGAAGCCGCTGCACGACCAGTTCCGCATCAGGCGCGTGGTGGTGGCGACGTATCAGTCGGTGTCCGGCGCCGGCAAGGAGGCGATGGACGAACTCTACGCCCACACCCGCAAGGTGTTCGTGCATGAGCACGAGAACCCGGAGCAGTTCACCAAGGAGATCGCCTTCAACTGCATCCCGCACATCGACAAGTTCCTCGACGACGGCTCGACCAAGGAGGAATGGAAGATGGTGGTCGAGACGAAGAAGATCCTCGATCCGAACATAGCGGTGCATGCGACCTGCGTGCGGGTGCCAGTGTTCATCGGCCACGGCGAGGCAGTGAACGTCGAGTTCGAGAATTCCGTCACGGCCGGTGAGGCTCGTGCCTGCCTGCGCGAGGCGCCGGGTATCGAGGTGGTGGACGTGCGCGAGGATGGTGGCTACGTCACCCCCCTTGAGAGCGCCGGCGAGGACGCCGTGTATGTCAGCCGCATCCGCAAGGACCCCACGGTGACGAACGGGCTGTCGTTCTGGTGCGTCTCCGATAACCTGCGCAAGGGTGCGGCGCTGAACGCGGTGCAGATCGCTGAGACGCTCATCGCACAGCGGATGCTGGCGAAGGCGGCGTAATGACGGATCGATCGCCTTGGACGCGGCGCTGATCGTTTCTGCAACAGAAGTCGCACACCACCAATCAATGATCTGCATCGGCATCTCAGACCGAATTCAGCCAGAGGGGCATGAACATCTTGATCGTGCCCGGCGGCAGAACCGCGACCGAAAGCACACCAAGAGCGAATTAACCGACGGCACGCCGTGCGCGGACCGGCAGATGTCGCGCAAGCGCGTCTCCCAGTTCCTGTAGCAGCAGCGGCTTCCTCAGCACTTCGCAAATGTCGGCCGCCTGCAGCGTCTCCCGGCTGAGGGGAGCGCTTTGACCAGTGACCAGGATGATCGGCATCTCCGGCCGTATCCGGTGCACTGCCAACGCTAGCTCCATGCCGGTGATTTCCGGCATGACCTGGTCTGTGAGCACAAGATCGAACCGGTCGGGATCCATCTGAAAGTTGGCCAGCGCCCGCGCGCCGCTTTGAAAACCGACAGGCTCATAGCCGAGAGACGCCACCATCTCCTCACCCAATAGCATCAGCGGCCTATCGTCTTCCACCAGCAGGATCGTTTCGCCCCGGCCGGTTAGCACCGGAGCGCCGGTGTCGTCGGCTTCGTGGACGTCCGTGTCTGCTGCCGCGACATAGGCCTCGAACCTGCTGCCGAAGCCCGGGCGGCTGGACACGTTCAGTGCGCCGCCATGGTCGGCGATGATCCCATGTACCGTGGCCAGTCCAAGCCCTGTCCCGGCCCGCCTGGTGGTGAAGAAGGGCTCGAAGATCCGCTCGAGAGTCTCTGGATCGATGCCGCGGCCGGTATCGCGCACCGTCAGCCGAATATAACGACCCTTGGCCAACGTGCCGTGCGACAACGGAGCTTCCTGTCCAACATCGGCGGTGTCGAGCGCGACATCGATGGTTCCACGATCGTCCATGGCGTGCGCTGCGTTCGTGCAGAAGTTCATCACGACCTGCTGCAGCTGTGTCGCATCGCCGCGGACCGCAGCGGTGTCGGCTTCGGCGCTGGTGCTCACGGTGATGACGACAGTGGCTGGCAGCGATGCTCGCAGGAGCTGGACCGCCTCGTCGAGGACGCTGCGCATGAGCACGATGCGATGAGCATGTTCGCCGCGGCGGCTGAAGGTCAGCATCTGATCAACAACCGACTGGGCCCGCAGACCGGCCTGCCGCGCCTCCCTTACGTAGCGTCCCGGCTGGCTGTCCGCGGTCAGCTTGCCAAGCGCCATCTCCGAATAGCCCAAAACCGCACCGAGTATATTGTTGAAATTGTGAGCGATGCCTCCGGTCAGCGTGCCGATTGCTTCCAGCCTCTGCGCCCGCCGCACCTGGGTTTGCAGAGCCTGGTTTTCGCTTTCGGTACGGTCGCGTTCGATGGCATTTGCAAAGATCTCGCCTGCTGTTCGGAACAGCGCGATGTCGTCGTCTGTCCGATCGCCCTCGCGTCTCGTTGTTTCAAATCCCAACATCCCAAGGCGTCTCTCGCCTCGCCACAGCGGCACACACAGCCACGAGGCGATTCCGCGCGCCGCCAGCGCCGTTCGTTCAACGCTCAATGGCATGGACTGCACGGAACTCACCTGGATGCAGCGCTGGCGCTGGTGTGTCGGCAGACTCCAGCACGCCACGAGGTCCAGCAGCCGATCGAGATTGGTGGCTGCGGTGAGGTTGTCGGCAGACCAGACATGGGCGCGATCGAGGGTACGGCCGTCGGCGCTGCTTTCGAGCAGATACGCGCGATCCACGCCTGCGTGCCCCGCCAGGCGCGCCAACCCCTGCCGAATGCCATCCGCCATCCTCGCCGGGTGCAGCGCGATGAACTGCGTCGAGATTTCCGCGATCAGGTTCTCGAAGCGCAGACGCGCCCGCAGGTTGCGCGCGTTGATGCCGAGGCGGACGAACATATATGCGAGCGATCCGGCAAGCAGGATGGCTGTCGCATAAAGCACGAGGCGGAAATGGTTTGCCTCGCTCAGCGCCTGAGCGTGCTGTTCCAGATAGCGCCCCTGAACGGCGCGGGCACGATCACCGACCGGCGATGCCAATAGTCCCGCCACGCTCCCGTCGACGGCCGGCAAGGTGGAAACGATCAGGCGCCCATGCGCGACGACGGCAGAGATATCCTGCCGCGACGGCGAGGCAGACGCTGCCATGCGATCGAGGGATGCCCCCGCACTCGCCGCATTGTCCTGGCTGGGGCTTCCAACGAAACGCAGCATTTCACTGGCAACACTGCCTTTGATCGCGGCAGGCTGATCGGAGTCGTCGGTGTCCAGCTGCTGGATGGCGTAGCCGAAGTAACGCAGCGAATTTTGCAGCAGCGCATTGCGGGACTTGAATGTTTCGACCAGTGATGCCTGCTCGTCGAGCGCGGCGCGCAGGTCGCGCACGGAATGCTCCGTGTCGGCGTCGTCATTCAGCCGCTGGATGGTCGATCCGGACTCGCGCAGCTCCTTCAACGAATGGACAAGCGGGTCATAGTTGCTCAGCAGGCCGTCGCGGGCTCGCAGAACATCGCGGTGCAGAGTCGACTCGTTCAAGATCAGCGTCTGCAGCGCACCGAGTATGCGTTCATGCCGTTCGGTGTCCGGCGTTGTGGCGCGAATCGTCAGCCAGGTGAGAGCCAGGAGCAGACCTGCGATGGCTGTAACGGACCAGGCAACCTGCTTCATTGCGGCCCGTTCCCGGTCCGATCTGCCAACGATCGACCCTGGTAGTCGCCAGTGAGTGTGTTCAGGAATTTGACGATCAGGCCAATATCATCGCGGGCGAGCGTTCGCCCCAGTTGGTTGCGTGCCATGATTTCTACCGCATCGTTCAGCGTCGGCGCGCTGCCGTCGTGGAAGTAGGGCGCTGTGAGTGCCACGTTGCGCAGACTCGGCACGCGGAATACGTGGCGATCGGCTGGGTCTCCGGTAATGGTGAAGCGACCGAGATCAGCCTCGGTAGTGACGGGACGGCCAGCAAACGGGTCGTGGAAGATGCCGAACTGCTGAAACAGATTCCCACCCACATTGACACCTTGGTGGCACGCGATGCAGCCGTAGGACTTGAACAGCTGGTAGCCACGTTCCTCATCGGCCGTGATCGCGCCAGTTTCGCCGCGCAGGTGCCGGTCGAAGCGGCCGTTCGGCGTGACCAGCGACCGCTCATACGTGGCAAGCGCGTCGAGAACCTGTTCGCGATCGATATCGCCACCATAAGCCCCGGCGAAAGCCTCACGGTAGGTTGCGTCGGCGCGGAGTTCCGACAGCAACGAGTTCCAGTCGTCGTGCATCACCCTCGGATCGAGCAGCGCAGACTCGTTCTGCTCCTCCAGAGACCTGAAATTGCCGCGCCAGTCGAACCGGGCGTTGAGGCCAACGTTGAAGATGGTCGGCGTGTTGAAATCGAGAGGCCGGCCGTCTAGACCTGTCGCCAACGCTCGGTCGTCATCGCCTCCCGTGGCGAGGTGGTGGCAGGCACTGCAGGCCACGACACTGTCGCGGGACAGGCGGGCGTCACTGAACAGCCGCTCGCCCAGACGGATCGTGTCAGGACGAGTGTCTGCCGTCGTCGGGATTGGCGTGATGGGTTCGTCCCTCTGCTCTCCGTTGCCAACCACCTGTTCGGCTCTGGTCGCGGGCCCGAACAGCAGCACGGACGCCAGCGCCAGCGAGCGAAGTGCCGCGCCATACGGCGGTGAAATTTTTGACGCAGCTCTCGCCATGAAGAGAGCCTCCAGCCTGTGGTCCGCATCACCGCACAGAGCACCTGCATCAACCTAGGGCCAACGCTTCGCCCAATGGGAGTGAGATTGTTGTGAGGAACATCCTTGCTGTCGACGACGACCCGGCGATGCGCGCCATGATCGCCGACTATCTCTCGGAACACGGCTTCTCCGTTCGTACGGCCGCGAGCGGCAGCGACATGACACGGGAGCTTTCTCGCGCCGCGGTCGATCTGCTCTTGCTCGATGTCAGGCTGACCGATGCCGACGGCCTGGACCTCGTGCGTGAGTTACGGATGAAATCTGCGTTGCCGATCATCGTGATGAGCGGTCATCGCCGCGACGAGGTGGACCGGATTCTGGGTCTCGAACTCGGCGCCGATGACTACATCACCAAGCCGTTCGCAATGCGGGAGCTGCTTGCCCGCATCCGCGCTGTCTTGCGGAGGGTCGATGCCGCTCCACCGACGCACGGAAAAAGCCGCGCGCGATATCGCTTCGCCGGCTGGGAACTGACCCTGCGGACCCGCCGGCTGACTGCGCCGACGGGGGAGGATGTGACGCTGACGAAAGGCGAGTTCAGTCTGCTGGCGGCGTTCGTCGCGTCGCCGCAGCAGGTACTGAGTCGAGAGCAGCTGCTCACCGCAAGCCGCGTGCACGAACAGGAGGTTTTCGACCGCAGCATCGACGTGCAGATACTGCGCCTGCGACGCAAGCTCGAGGAAGATCCGAGCCGTCCTCAGCTGATCCGCACGGAACGTGGCGTCGGATATCTGTTTACGGCAACGGTCGAGGTTCTGTAGCTCCACCGCGACTTTGTGCTGCCGTCCGGAAGGCTCGTGATTGGGAGACGCGGTTGTCCTGAACGACCCGATCACTGGCCTGGGATCGAACAACGCGGCCAAGTGTGCAGCGGTCTATCTTGACGCAGTACGCAGGCGTGGTTCACGTGTTCGATGCGGACCAACGCACTGTTACAGCCCGCGCCTCCGGACATTCTGAAGCTGATGGCCGCGGCCGGAGACCATCCAACGTTGGCGCGGCTGATCGCCAATGGGTTCGACAACCTGCTGGACCTGCTCCCCTGGTTCATGGTGCCGGAGGAGGCCGAGGGTATTTGCAGCATCTGGCAGCGGGCTGAGCGCTACAATTGTAGCGCTTCTCCTGACCACTGACATCCTGCGGTAATTTCGCCGACGCAGGTTCCTCGCGTTTGAGAGACGCGAAGGGAATCACATGAACGGATGCACTGTGACGTGCGCCACTGACCTGGCGTGTGAGAGCGGCGGATTCTGCGTGCCCGATGACATTGGACGCGCCCGCGACGGCGCATGGGGGTCGCAGTGACGACGAGGCATATCGGAAGACAGGCTGTAGTGATTGGGGCCGGGATCGCCGGGCTCGCCGCAGCGGGGGCAATCGCCAATCACTTCGAACGGGTGATCGTGCTGGAGCGTGACAACCTGCCAATGGAGGCTGCACCGCGGCCGGGCGCGCCGCAGTCCTGGCACCTGCATGGACTGCTCGGAGGCGGCAGCTACGCGCTCGATCAGCTGTTCCCTGGTCTGGGAGACGACATGGTGCGTGCCGGCGCCGTCCCGCTTCGGATCAACTGCGATCTGCGTGAAGAGTACCCAGGTTTCGGCGCCATTCCTCAACGCGATTTCGGCTGGCTCGGCTATTCGCTGTCGCGCGGGCTGATTGAGCTCACCATGCGGCGACGGCTGATGCATCGGGCCAACATCGCCTTGCGACAGCGCTGCCGCGTTCTCGATGTTGTTGCGGCACAAGATGGCCGGAATGTCGTCGCGGTGCGATGTACGGACGTCGATGATGGCCACTGCGATACGCTTCCGGCAGAGCTCGTCATCGATGCCTCCGGGCGTGGTTCGCTCACTGTAGCGTTGCTGGAAACGATCGGTCAGCCGTTGCCGGAGGAAACCGTCGTCGGAATTGATCTCGGCTACACCACGGGCATTGTCGACATCCCAGAAGATGCCCCGTCCGACTGGAAAGGGATATTGACCCATCCAAGCGCGCCGGACAGCAGTCGCCGCAGCGTGATGCTGCCGATCGAAGGCAATCGCTGGATGGTGACCATGGCGGGCCGGAAGGATGACCGTCCGCCCGGGAACTGGGAGGCGTTCCTGGACTTCGCGCGGGGTCTCTCCACGCCCACGATATTCAACGCGATCAGATATGCCGATCCGCCCGGCAGGCTGATGCGCTTCGGTTTTCCCGAGAGCACCTGGCGACACTTCGAGCAGGTCGCCGCCTTCCCGGATGGGTTGCTTCCCATCGGGGACGCAATCTGCCGCTTCAATCCGGTCTACGGCCAGGGTATGACCGTGGCTTCGCAGGAAGCGCTTTGCCTGCATCGATTGCTGCAGGAACGTACGAACGAAAAGGATCCGTTGGTCGGGCTGGGCCCCGCATTCCTGGCAAAGATTCAGCCGTTGATAGAGACGCCGTGGATGATGGCGGCGGTCCCGGACTTCGTGTATCCCGACACGCGCGGCAAACGCCCGCCAGATCTCCAGCGCCAGCTGCAGTTCGGGACGGCGCTTCGCCGGATCGCGATCCGCGACGAGGTATTCCACAGGCTGATCGTCGAGGTATGGCATCTTCTCAAGCCATCCAGCGTCTATCATGATCAGGAGATCGCGCGCCTTGTGGCTGAGGAAATGGCGGATGCGTGACGCAGGCAAGGTCCAGCGACACTTTGCCTCAACGCTTCCCGCGTTCCTCGGTCATCTCGCCGCTCAGACGTCATGCATTCGACGTCGTGTCGCGACTGGCTGGCTGGAGTCCGCTTTCCACCCCTCCCGACAGGCTCACGTCGGGTTACCCTACCGGATGATTATTCGGCTGCCGTCTTTATCACTTTCCGCGGCAGGCGCATCATCAGAAGCAGCAGCCATGCCGGCAATGTTGCCATGATCAGCAACACATAGTTGTCGGCATAGGCGATGACCTGCGCCTGCTCGTTGATGATCCGATCCAGCAATGCCGCGCCGTGCCCGGTTGCGGGATCGAGCCACTGATGCATGGGCCCGACCGCGTGCAAAGCCCGATTGAATGGAGTGACCGACGCGCCGATCATCTCGTGCATCGCCTGGGTATTGCGCGCCAGCACCGACATCGCGACCGAGACGCCGATCGCCGCGCCGAGGTTGCGCAGCAAACTGAACAGCGCC
>Ga0207693_10004639_pt1 | contig 11597 bp, 22 predicted proteins | sample LARL81metaG_FD_184347 | JGI IMG/M metagenome (GOLD analysis project Ga0207693, IMG submission 184347) | Corn, switchgrass and miscanthus rhizosphere microbial communities from Kellogg Biological Station, Michigan, USA - LAR L8-1 metaG... | ecosystem: Host-associated > Plants > Roots >...
TCATACGGACTAATCTAAGCGGAATCAGCGCTAGAACAAGCCTGTTTGAAGGCTAAAAAGACTTCAGAATACAAGGTAATTGTAAACAATTTGTTAAGTAAAAAAGGGAACATACGTTCGGAAAATCCTTTACAATTTGTTTACAGAATCCGCGCGGAAAACGTAAGAATTCGGTAGGATTCGGTAGATATAGGATGCTCAATTTCACGTTTCTCCGTTTCCCTTACTACTCTATAAGTACGTATGAGCAAATAATAGAGAGAGATATATAGAGATAGAGTAGTAAGAGTAGATAAGTACTATCTCAGACTTACATTGTACTCATTTTATTTGCGAGTCGAACATACGTACCCCTCGACTCTCCACAAAGTCATCACTCGCCCCAGATTATGCGAACATTCGTTCGCCTCTAATCTCGGCTTATCTGGTTTACAAAGAAGTAAGGAAATTGTAAAGATCGCGGAAGTGACTTGACAGTCAACCCATCACCTGCTACACTGTGCCTAGCACAAACCGGGAAGGAAACCACTATGTCAGAAACTACAGAATCAGAAATCCAAGGTGCTACGGTAATCAGCGTATATACCTGCTACAATGCTACAGATCGTTACATTACCGTAACACTAAAGCTGCCGAATGGTGATACACTAGACCTAGAAGCCAATCAGGACGGTTACGGCGCAAGTTGGATCGAGTCTTAGTTGCGCTAATGGCAAGCATAAAAGATTTCAATCCAATCATGCTAGAAAAGTTTCGCGCTAAACTAGAGAAGAAACTTGGTAGATCACTTACCACTAGTGAAGCGCTTGATTTGCTTAACGAGCTAGCTAAAGCGAACTTAAGCGAAGATCCCCCAAAAGGGTGATACAACCCGCAATACAACCTGCTACAATGTGCGTAGCACAACAGTAAGTCAATCCCGCACCACACTAAAACGAAGGAGAAAATCTAATGTCTGATTTTGCTGGACTCGACGCGGCAATGATCGATACGCTGCTTAGTAACACTCGGTCGCGCAACACTTACGGGCCTAAGACGCTTGAGTTTGCTACGTCTGATGAGGCTGGTGTCAACGTTCGTGAGGCTTGGCCGGAGTTTAAGAACAAGAAGGTCACGGCGCTTTACCAGGGTTTCCTGGGTGCTGTTAAGAATGCTGAACTGACTAACGAGATCCTCGTTAAGCAGTATGACGGTCAGGTCTACCTGCTCCATAAGGAGCGCGCAGGTATGGTCGTGCAGGCTGATGCTGATACCACTGAGACACCTATCGATGAGGATACTGCTGACGCTGATATCGACTTCTCGACTGTTGAGGATGAGGGCTAACGCTCTCATCCTCAACTAACAGCAACACAAGTAATCATTCCACGATCACCCTGTGGGGTTGGTACGGGAAGGGTTACTAAGCCTTATCTTCAGTAAAACCTGTGCACAGGACAATAGGGAGATAAGGCTTAGTAACCCTAGCAAGGCAACAACAGCTAAGGTTACGAGCTAAGATAGGTTATGGGTGTCTCATCTTAGTTCGCTATTAGAACCCTTGCCGTAGACACTTTGTCTGTTTGATAGCACTACGGTTTGAAAAACAGTCTATGGGACTCGCCGCCCCATATCAAAACAAGCGGCGAAGAAATTAGAGTTATTAAGCTAGTAGAGGAACCCACTTAAAGTGGCACCATCAGGTGATGGATACTCTACTAGCTTAGTAACTCTAACGATTCAATCTAAGCATTGAAGTTGCTTGCCTAGGATTGCAGAACTTCAAACTGGTGCCGTAAATCCGGCGGTCAGTGATCGTTAGAGTTATTAAGCCAACAGACAAAAACCTAGTTGAAAGAACGGCGCTAGCTTTGCAAGTAGAATAAGGCCCAACGATTCGTAAAGGTTCGATCCCTAAAGCTGCTAGGTTGGTAGCTACGAAACGTTGATGGTAACAGCGAATGCCAATCTCTCTAGGTTCGCAATAGAAAGCTGATCAGCGAAGCGAATAAGTCTGTTGGCTTAGTAACTCTAATTTTCACAACCCCCCATTTGGGGGATACAACGGACACCAATCACCTGCTACACTGTGCGTAGCACAAAGAATTGAAACAAACCTAATGAGGCTATGCGAATGGACATAGAACGGGTATTCAAGAGTAACGCTCTGTTGCGCTATGCTCTTTAGCCTAAGACACCGTTTAGGTCACTGTTCAATCGACGATAACCACTACGTCGTTAAATAAAAAGAGGCGCTAAAAAGACAGCGAGATAAGTGGGGATGCGGCCACTTGAATAAAACGCATATCACACTCACCTAAACAACGGGAGCTAATCACATGAATGAACAGAGCGCTACTGCGCCTATGACTAAACCACAGTATGATTATGTAGTTAGTCTGGTTGCTAAGAAAGACCTGTCTCAGCTTGCTGAAAACGAGCGGGCCTTTTTGACTAGCGATAAACTGACGCAAATGAATAAAGAGCAGGCTAGCAACGCTATCAAGAGGTTGCTGACGCTGACTGATAAGCCAGTCGCGCCTAAGCCTGTAACACCTGCACCAGAAATCACAGACTTGTCAGGCTTGCGGGCTAGGATTGAGAACCTCGAAAAGTCTCAGCGTGAATTGGAGCGTATCGTAAGAGAGTTGCAGGGTAAACCCGCTATCACTGATCAGCCGCCGCTAGAATATGGTGAGCCTGATAATTCAGCAGAGCCTGATAATTTAGCAGAACAGCAATCTCCTGTGCCCGATGCTGGTTACTATTTTGTGATTGATCCGACAAGTAACCCGCCCGGTAAGGAATCATTCTTTAGGGTGTCTAAGCCTGACGAGAATAGCCGTTGGCATGGTTATACATTCTTGGCTATCCAGGCATCAGATGATTTCTATCCGATTAAGGATAAGACACGGCGCGATCGTATCTACGCAGAGATCCTGAAAGACCCTATCAATGCTATGAATGAGTATGGTATTAGGTTGGGTAGGTGCGGCGTTTGTAACAGAACGCTTACGGATACTGACTCGCGTTTGAGGGGCATCGGGCCTATCTGTGCAGGTAAGTTTACTCCGCAGGAGGATATCGACTTGCTTAAAGAATTCGGCTTCCTGCAAGATGATAACACTGATGACTGAGAATAACAATAACGACAAACTTCACTACGTCGAATGTGACGTTTGCTCAACTAAGTTTGTTGGGCCGATTTTTAAAGCGTGTACTACGCGGCCTAGTAATCCTGTGTATCTATGCTCGATAATGTGGGCGTGTGAAAATTGCGCCCACACTATCGGCGGTCACATTGATGATTACTGGGAAAACTACGCTAATGAAAATGACCTACTCTACGAAGGTTAAACAATGGACGAGACTCTACTTTCAAATCTATTAGGCGTAGCCACAATCGAGATTGATACAAGAGTAAAGAATGTTATTCTCTTGACGGCATCTAAGATCGAATATATCTATGGTAGATCAATGGATCTACCGCAGGTTAAGTATGATCTTAGAGGCCGTACCGCTGGTTACGCTGTTGGTGGTCATACGATTCGACTGAATCTGGAAATTCTGAATGATCCTCGTTACACTGAGGATATGATTAAACAGACTATCCCGCATGAGGTCGCACATATTGCCTGTATGCAATTCTGGCCCACTGAAAATGTGGCTCACGGCTATAAATGGCAGCGTATGATGGTACGTATCGGGCTGAAGCCTGATCGGTGTCACCAATACGAGACTAAAAAAGCAAGGCAGACTAAGAAATACAGATACACTTGTGGCTGCTCTTCTCCGCTAATGATGGGTGCAACTCGTCACAGGCGTATGCAGAATGGCGAATCATTTTACAGATGCTCAATATGTAAAGAGAGGTTGATCTACTCCCCATGACAACAATACTAGCCTTTAACTTTGGTGCCATATGGGGCGTCGCTGTGATTATCGCGGTTCTGTATGGAATCGGGTATGTCGTGACTTCACTAAAGAATGACACGTGGGACGGTAAGGAGCACGTTAGGCGTATGAACGCTGGTACGATTAAAGATGGTCGTGCGCCTGAGGATCTTATCGGTATTAGCGAGTCACGCAGCGGGGTAATTTTCCGTAGACATACCACTACTAAACATTACAAGCCTTATAACACTGACGAAGGAAATGAATAATGATAGTTTTTCTTGTAACTAGCGAACTAGGTGGTGTTCACGTTATCTGCACCGCAACTAATCGGGAATATGCCAAAAGCAAGGCTAGTCAGTTTTTGGGTGGTAACCCCGATGAATATATCGTGTCACCTCTCACTAATAAGGGCGATAAAGTTCACCTAGATATCACTTTTATAGGCGCTATAAACGAAGCGGTAAATGGCTAAATACAGTATCTTTCTCGATAAAGAAACTGAAGCGCTGATACTTCATCTGAGAATGGAAAACGAGAAGATGAGTAGATTTATCCAACGCATGATAAAAGAAGTCGGTAAGATACACGGCTTAGAAGTCGAGACAATTATTCAGGTGACTAAGAAATGATCGGCTGGATAATCCTCGCGATCTATACTGTGGGCTACATTTTTACGTGGCGCACAACGGTATGGACAGTCGGAGAATTTGACCGTTATGGTGTCCAAGATAAAATGGATATCGGATTCGCTATCTTTTTTGGTAGCGCCGTCAATTTCTTTTGGCCGCCTATCATAGCGTTTAAGATTCTACAAAGTCACGATGAGAATTGGCTTATGCCGCGTAATGTTCGTAAGGCTAAAGAACTTAAAGATCGTGAGAAACGTATCGCGCAACTCGAAAGAGAGTTGAATATCAAATCTAGTAGAAGGAATATCAATGGATATTAAAACCTCAATTAAAAAGGACGGAGAAGATATCGTAGTTAGTACCGTTATCTTGCCTTCGATTGTCTTTGCTACCCACCAGAATTACCTGGGTGGCGGTTGGGAGACTTGTATCTTTAATGATACAACTCGCGATTCAGAAGTTGTCGAAAGATACACTTCTGAGGAGGCCGCTAAGGCTGGACATGATAGATATGTTATTCTGGTTAAAGAACAGGGCTACGAAGCCACAACCTGTGGGGGTTTTTAACCGCCCCACCATCTTTACAATTTCCAAACACTTTCCACATACATCCAAAACAATTAGGAGCTACACTTCACCCATGAACGAAAATACAGGAATCACACCCGAAGCAGTTGAGGAATATCGTAAGTTTGTTGAGACTGTAGAAATGTATCGCAAGTTTGCAAAGGAATTGCATGAACTTGCTGATTACATTCAGCGGAATGCTGATAAGTTTCCTAAGCCATATTTTGGCTCACCTCGCGTCGATTGTCAAATCTATGTAGCGGGTAAGCCTGAATTGGATCAAGCTAAGAAGGCTATGACGCCTGGAACTAGTCCTAGCAATCCACTAACCAAGTCTGCAACTGATTTTAGTTCAGAGATCAAGCGTAAGTTTGGTGATGAAATTGAGTTTGGTTTTTGGGCATCACGTAGTGATGTTTGTGAACGTGTCCAGGTTGGTGTCAAACTTGAACCTGTCGTTAAGAGGGTTGAGACTGATGAAATGAGGGAAGTGCCTATCTACGAATGGAAGTGTGATTAATGTCCTGGGCTAGCTAAAGTAGGCAACTAGCCATGATTTACCTAGGTTTCCTGATACAGATTTTAGTCTTATTCAAAGTTTGCAAGCATTTATCAAGTTACCAAGCAAAACGGGAGCATGAGGAATGGAAGCAAAAACGTTTAGAAAGTTTAAGTAGGTCAAGATCGCTAAAAACGAAAGGTAAGGTGTAATGTCTATAATGACCGCAGAAGATTGGCTTAGTCCACTGAACAAGATTCTGATTCAACGGGCTGTTAGAGTCAAGGCTAACACTGTTATTCTGCGTAACGGTAAAAAGTTTAAGCTTGACTATGACAAACGTGCGAGTGAGAATATGGTACAAATCAAGCCTGTAGAGGGTTTCGTCCCGATGGGCTATTTTGATCTTAAGAAGATTACTCATAGTAGCTGGCTGAGTGAGTCTAGTGGCTGATATTGAAATTCCCAATTTCACTCGACCGTCTATGGTTGATAAGGTTGTCTCGCCTGAGGATGAAATCTTCTGGCGTGAGGTTAGAATCGCGTATGATATGGTGTCTGTGAATGGTAATCAGCAGATCAAAGTTCAGCGCGGTAGTAAAGAGGCTACGGTTAAGATGCATCCCACGCAGGAAGATTTTATTGTAGTGGGTATCCGTACTATCGTGCCTGATCCCCCCAAACTTGTTGTCCCTTCTGGTCATAAACGTTAATAAAAAGGATAAATGAAAAATGCCTAAGTCTGGTTTGAAGCATACACTTGATCTTACTACTCGCGATGCGTTTACGAAGGTTGAGTGCGAAATTGGTCTGACTATCTCTGGCCGTGAACTGCCTAGTCTCGAAATCATGGGTAAGGCGTTTGAGGTTGGTATCAAGGCTATGCAGGAGGCAATCACTGATTCGTATAAGATTGTTCCTGAGCGTATTGAGGGTGCTACCCTTTAAACCCCCCACAGGGAGAGCTGATGAGTGAAATAAATATGAAAGCTCTTACGCCTGATCAAGTAAAACGTCTGCTAGCTATGCCCGAAAGAAGGCGTGGTGGGCAAACTGGTAAGCGTGGAATTGATACCAGTGTCAGGGATCATGCAACGTGGTTTAAATTGGCTCACAAGCTTTTCGATGAGGAATCTCGTGAGTCGGCTAAGTGCGAAAATCCGAACTGCCCTGATACACGTCCTTCTCACGTTACTATTGTAGCAGAAGTTGATAACGTAAGAATGTGTCGAATTTGTTTCCTTGCTGGTTGGTCGCCATTGGCTGTTATCTCAGGTCAGCAGGAGATTGATCTATGAGTGAAAATCCAGATCCAAATCAACTAAGTATGCCTTTGGAGCGTCCCACGACTCCGGTAGTTAAGAATGCTATTGCTCTTTGGGATGCTATGAAAGATCGTGCCGATCAAAGAGATGAAGATGTGTTTATCTATCATGGAAAGGTTACAGAACTTTTCCGTGAGTTAGGTATTCCGACAATGTACTACTCTGCTATTCGTCGTTTCTTGGTTCATTGTGGTTGCATAGAAATGGTGAAACGTGGCGCTAGGGGTACAGGGTCAGAAGTGCGCCTACTGCATCGGCCTGTACCGGAGGATTCTACCGCCGAAATTGTAAAGATTGCGTCGGAGCGCTTGACAGTGGGGCCGGAATCGGCTACACTGTCCGTAGAGTTTGAGAGGCGCATTCGACGCCTGGAGAAATGGAGAGAGACTCTAGGAGGATTGAATATCGCGGAAGCTTTCAGAAATCAGGAAATGCGAATTGCGGATCTACAGACACAAGTCGCAGAACTGAGTAGCAAGACGCAAGACAAGTAAGTAAAGTAAGTAAATCATACATATAATACAAAAAGAAAGAGGTTGATTATGCCCCTTAGTCCTGATCAGATTCAGGCACTTCTCGGTAAGACCCGCACGAAGGGCGATTATGTTGTCAAGCTTAATTCGTTCCTGAACAGCGGTGAGCAGGGTATTTGCGTTAACGAGACTTGGGTTGAGCTTAAGGATAAGAAGGCTACTACGCTTAAGCAGGGTTTCGAAAATGCTAAGACGAATAAGGATGCTGCTGAGGGTGCAGACTCCGTTAAGGTGATTTCTGCCGATGATCTCGTCTACCTCGTTAATCTCAAGGCTGCTGGCGTTGAGGCTAATGGTGATGGTGATGAGGGTGGCGCGGCAGAGTTTGCTGAGACTGGCGCTGCGGTTCAGTAGTCTCCACAAGCTAAGGGTTATTCACACATTGTGGATAACCCTTAGTGAGTCACCTAGGAGAATTCCTGTAGCCGGAGCAACCTAGGTGACTCACTAAGGGTAAGTTACCTTAGCAGTAGCAAAGCAGGTGAGTTGAATGACTATGACTAACTTTATTAACTCACAAGTTATGCTTCACGGTCAAGTCTATGTCGATAATATGTTCGACTCTAATTTCGTGCCTGTGTTGACCGATCATGGTTGGCGCTGGTTGCTTGTAGACAATGATAACTATGCTGATTGGTATAAGAATCATTGTCTGGAATCTCGCGAAATTATGACTTGACAAAAGGCCGTCAGTGTGCTACACTGGCGACTAGGCTCCGGTTTCACTCCCGTTTCCGTAGCCTATCTGGAAATCGCGGGTGATGCGCGTATGAAAGATACGGCGCACCCCGCGTTTCCAGATGATAACACATTTCTCTGTCCTAACTGCGGAGAATTCTATTTAGAGTCAGAAGTAAATGACTTAACTGGATGGTGCTATCAATGTTCGCCTGATAGCGCTGTCGATTCCGCATTTTTTAAATTAGAATTATATCTAGCCCAAAACGCTGATGCAATCGAACATTATATGGCACAAGGAAGATCGCTATGGCAAGCTTTGGATTTTTTGCCACAATCAAGACGACCCCTCTGCTTGGTATGTGGAAATGAGATCAAAGGCGCTAAAGGTTCGGCCGTGTTTTGTCGTAAGAATCCCGAATGTAGGCGTTATTCGAGAAGGTACGTTTATCTCTATTCCGAGAGGGGCAGGACGAAGATTACTGCTCTAGCTCAGATAATGAGTGAACTTAACTCGTAGTTGAGTGAACTAACGTGGCGCTTTGTTGGATTGCCGTCACGTTAGTTCACTGAACTACTAACTATAAAACTACTAACAAACTGAAAGGAGGTAACACATGGGTGATCTTGAAACTGATATCGAACGGCCTGAACAGCGTAAGCAGATTATTCGTAGGCGTCCGAGTGGTAAGTTTAAGATGCATGAGTTTCAGCGGAATGATCTTGCGTTCCTTACTGAGCTTAAGTCATCGGCTAACTTCTCTGAAATGGGCGCTATGAAAACGTCTACTGCTGAATGGCTTTGGTCACACAAAACTCGTGATATTCCTAATCCGCGTGTATTGGTGATCACTACCAAGTCAGGCAAGGGTACATACTTTGAGAGCTTGCCGGAAGTGTTGCCTGATTGGGACGTTTATAACGTCAATACTACTAAGACTAACTTGGTGATCGGTGGTAAGGCTGTTCCTGTTGATGTAGAACTGCCGACGCCACTACACTTCAAGCCTGTGGTGGTTGTTGCTCACTATAACTGCTTTAGTAACAGAGCTTGTATTCCAACGCAAGTCGTGGGAGAAAACGGCTTGCCTGTTCTGGACGATGAAGGTAAGTTTGCGATGAAGTATCCCAAGTGTTTCAAATTGCTGAACACTGAATGGGATATGGTTATCGTCGATGAGGCCCATCGTATGAAGAATCACGATACTCAGTGGACTAGGAATATCAAGAAGCTGCGTACTCAGTTCAAGCATGTTATGACTGGTACTGGTTTCGTGAATAACCCCGCTGAGTTGTGGTCGCTGCTTAACTTCCTGTATCCTGAGGTTTACGGTTCTTATTGGAAGTTCCGTGAGACTTATTGCGATGAGGAATATGTTAGCGGCTTTCGTAAGATTGTGGGAATCAATCCCCATAAGGAACAAGAGTTTAGGGACTTGGTTAAGCGCGTAGGTGTGCGTAGAACCATGTTGGAATGCTTCCCGAATATCAAAGAGCCTATCGAGACTGTTGTTACCTGTGAACTGAATGCTAAACAGCAGAAGATGTACGATGAGATTGTTGAGTATCTGCAAACGCTGGATGCTCAGGGAGTACCGCTACAATCTCCTAACGTGCTGTCTATGCTGAACCGTTTGCGTCAGATCACTGTAGCGACTCCAAAGGTTATTCGCGATGAATGGGATTTCAAGCTTGACCGTCGTGTTATTCAGGTTGAGCTTGTCGATCCTAGCTCTAAGCTTGATGCTGCTATGGAAATCATCGAAGGACTGGAATGGGACACTGAGCGTAAAGATCAGGTTGTCTTGTTCAGTAACTTCAAAGATCCTCTTGAACTGATGAAGAAGCGATTGGATAGGGAGTTTCGTCCGTATCTACATCTTCATTCAGGTATGAATGAGAAGGATCGTTACGAAATGTGGCATGATATCTGGCCGCAAAAGAAACATCAGGTATTCCTTTGTACGCTAGGTGTTGGCTCTGAGTCGATTAACCTCACAAGCGCGCATAGGGCTATCTTCTTGGATCAATCCTGGTCACCTGCACAGAATAAGCAGGCTATCGGTCGCGTCTATCGTCCAGGTCAAACTGAGGTTGCACAGCTTATCTACATTCGCGCAGAGAATACGGTAGACTATCGTATCCTCAAGGCTAACGAAGTCAAGGGTAGCTGGTTCAAGTCAATCTTCGGTACTGGTCAAGACGAGGATTAGTTTATCAAGATTGCCCACACCGACCAAGGCGTGATTGGATAATCACGGAACTTAGCCTTATCCAGCTGAGTTGCTGGTTCGAGTCCAGCGAAAGGTGTGGGCAATATAATCTTTAAAAGATCGGCGGTCATGCTGTATCGGATATGCAATCCAAGCTTTGAATCTGTTGCGAGACAGGTTAAGCAGGGTGCGCTAGCTTCGATCAGCATTGACCGCCGATAACCGAAACGAGATAATGAAGAAATGCCAATTGAGGAACTGGAAATCTTGCAAGACATTCAGAGATTAATGCAGCATGGTTTGGAATGTAACGCTGCATTTATCGAGGATGACGAAGATGGTATTTTGCTGTTCTTGTATCGTCAAAAGACATACGCTATTTGCGTAGCTGAATGGACTGGCTCACTACCAGAACATTTGAATCTTGAAGAAAGCGACGACGACTGATGCTAACGGCAACAGAAAAGACTAGAAAAATTCTTAACATTGAAATCGACGTGATGAATCGAACTATAGGTATCAGATTCAGAACTCGTAAAGAAGATGGAAGCTACGAAACCGAAAGTATGACTCGTAGATATACAAAGGTATCTGTAGGTGGTCACGTCATAGCGGCATTGGTGAAGCTACTAGACAATGCCGATAAAATCGACCGTGGAGTTTACACGAAATGAGTATTATCTTCGACGAAGATCAGTTCTATCACTACAAAGATAGTGGTATGATTATCTGCGGCGAATGTGTCAACAGAGATATTGTTGAAAGTAACGCGGGTAATTTAACGGGAGATGAAAGAATTACTCGCGATATGGTCGAACTTGCGCCACAAGATGAGTCTCCTTTCCAATGCGAAAATTGTACTAAACAGTCAGACGACTACGACGACTTGGTTGATGAGTAGTCTGGGTGACACATTTGCATATAATAGATATCGTTCCAAAGAGGAACGTATCTATCTAGCTGCATTCTGGATTGGCATTCTACTGCTCATCCTGTGGATTGAAGTTTGTATCGGTATAGCTATCGCTAGGGTACTGCTAGTATATCCGAAGTGAGTAAACCATCAGCATATATTGTCTTTGATGATGGGACACAATTAGCTGTCAGTGATCCATATAGCGAGATTCGTGACGCTATAGCAGCTATACCGATTGATGCTGTTTCTGCGTGGTTGGAAGTGATAGATGCAGAAACCGTCAAGAGAATCATGGTCAATCTGATAGCTGTTAAATTTGTCAGACAAGGAGGTATGGGACTGTAATGCCTAATCAGTCTGA
>Ga0207693_10004642_pt1 | contig 11591 bp, 13 predicted proteins | sample LARL81metaG_FD_184347 | JGI IMG/M metagenome (GOLD analysis project Ga0207693, IMG submission 184347) | Corn, switchgrass and miscanthus rhizosphere microbial communities from Kellogg Biological Station, Michigan, USA - LAR L8-1 metaG... | ecosystem: Host-associated > Plants > Roots >...
CCTATTCGGGAATCCAGGCCCGGCTGGCGGCGCGCCTTGCCCAGCTGCGCCGTTGCTCCGGGATCCAGGGCCGGGACGCGCCGACCGCGCGGCCCTTCTGCGAGTAGCGCCCTAGTCGCAGTAATGGCGCCCGGGCGGCGGGTGCGGGTCGCGCCCGGCCACGCCGGTGCAGCTGGCGATCCGCGGTACGAGGCTCGTCAACCGCGCCTCGCCGGGGCCCTGCGGGCATTTCGAGCCGTCGCCCCCGAAGCAGAGGTTGTTGAGCTCGAAGGGGTCGCTGTTCAGGTCGTAGCGCTCCCATTCGCGGTCGGGAACGCACTTGTCCGAGTTCGGGTCGTTGGCGACGGTGAGATACCGGATGAGCACCTGGTTGGAGGCGCGCACGCCGCGGTACGTGCACACGGAGTGGCGCGCCTTGGCCTTGGTGCGGTCGAGCTCGATCCCAAGCGGCCTGTCGGGCGCCCAATCCGGCGTCTTGCCCTTGATGAGGGGGAGGATCGAGCGGCCGTCCATCACACGGCACGGCCCGCTGGCCGGGCACGGCTTCCCGTGGGCGAGCTTCAGCATCGTCGGCGCGAGGTCGATGTTCGCCACCGGGTCGGTGACATGCCCAACCGGCGCCTGCCCCTTCAGGTAGTGGCTGGGGACGCGCATCATCAGCGGCGTCGAGTCCGCCTCCTCGTAGGGGTTGAGCTTGCCCCCGAAGATGCGGTGCTCGCCCTTGAACACGCCGTTGTCGGTGTAATAAATGAAGATGGTCCGGCCGAGCTCGTGGAGCTGCTTGATCTTGTCGTAGATCTGCCCGACGCTCCGATCGACGCCGGCCAGCGCGTCGAGGCCGCAGTCGTAGTTCCTGGTCATCCGGTCGATCTGAGAGTTCGTGAGGCGGGGCATGACGCGCATGAACGACGGCTTGTCCGACATGTCGGACTCGTTGAAAGACGGCGGGTCCGGAAGTGGCACGTTGTTGAAGCGGCCCTCGTCTCGAGGATCCGGGACCGGGTTGCACGCCGACACGTGGTGGCGGTGGACGGATGGGTGCGGGGCGGTCTCGTCAAGCTCGAGGTAGAGCGGGTGCTTTCGGGGCACGTATTTGTCGATCAGCCGCTTGGCGATGCCGTTGAAGACGCGGGTCGAGTAGTCCTTTGGTTTCTGTCCGTAATGCACCCGTTTGCCGTTCTTCGACATGTCGTAGTTGTAATAGGCGCTCTCCTGCTTCCAGAACAGCGTGTACCACTGGTCCCAGCCGGGAGCCGGCTTCAGCGGATCGGGCTTGTGGCGCCGGTACAGGTTCATGAACTTGCCGATGTGCGCGGTCACGTACCCGGCCCGGTTGAGCCACACGGGCAGCACGTTGTTCTTGTCCCGCAGCAGCTCGTAGACGTTCCGAAGCACACCGTTGTTGTGCCCGTATTGGCCGGTCTCGAGGCCCGCGCGCGAGGGGCAGCAGAGGGGAGTGGTCAGGTACGCGTGGTCGAACCGCGTGCCCTGGTCACCAATGAGCTTCGAGACATTGGGCATGTACCGGGGGCTCATCTGCGAGAGCGCCTGGTCGTCGGTCTGCACGAGGATGATGTTCGGGCGGTTCTGCCCGTGGCCCTTGCCCCGCTCGCTCGCGTGAGAAAGGCCCGCGAAGCCCATGGCGGCGACCAGTGCTCCAGTGGTCACCGCGATGATCACCCTCCTCTGACGCGACACGGTCATTGAACAGACCTCCTTACCCGTTTGTTGCGGTGCCGCTACTCGTAGCCGAATTTGCGCAGCGCCTCGCCCGCGATGTCGTGAAGTGTGTCGAGCTCGGCCTGGTCGTGCTCGCGCCAGCGCCCGATGGAGGACGACGGCCGGATCTTCTCGGCCGCTACGCGCTGCATCGACTCGCGCGAGGCCGGGCTGTCGATGAAGTCGAGCAGCTCCACGACGGCGCTCGACGGGTCGCTGCAGACGTCCTCGTATCGCATGCGCAGGTAGTTCGGGCCGAGCTCGCGCTCGCCATAGCGCGCGGCCGCGAGGTTCACGTTGGCCCAGAACGCGATCGATCGCACCGGCTCGGATGCCTCGTTGTGATCGTTGTTGAGCAGCAGCGGCGCGTGGCGCCTCATCTGCTGTTGGTTGCGGGAGTACGCCATGTCCCGGCCGTCGCGCACGAGGTGGATCGCCCGCATCCCCGCGAACAGCTCGTGGACGAACGGGAGGATCAGGATCGTGCGTGGCGCCTTCCAGCCCCACATCGCCTGAGGGTCGTCCAGCGCGTCGCGGTGGTCCTCGAGCGTCAGCGCGAAGTCCTCCGCCATCGCGAGCGGGTAGCCGTACTCGTGCTCTCCCGATCCGCGGAGCTCCGCCGCGATCCAGTCCGCCTTGTCCAGGTAGCGGTCGAGCCAGCGCCGCATGAAGTGCCCGATGTCGAGGGCGTCCCCGGCCCGGTTCAGGTTCGCGCCGAGGTAGTAGCCGGAATGGTCGGTCAGCACCTGCAGAACCCGTGTTCCCGAGCCCCCCGTGCCGAAGATCACGACAGGCTGGGGGTACGGGAGGTCCGTCGCTCCGCGTCCGCGGAGGCGTTCGACGGTTCGCTGGAGCAGCCCGGTCAAGGCGTGCACCTCCCTTCGGGACGTGACATGCGGCCGAAGGATAGGCGGCCCTGCGCGATCGACGGCCGGAGCGCCGTCACGCGGACGCGATCTCGGCGAGCGCTCTCCACAGCTCGAGGGCCTCGGGGCTCTCGACCTCCGACGTCCAGTCCCCGTCGTCGCCGGCGCTCGCGAGGTCGGGGTCAAAGAACTCGGACCCCGCGGCCGCCTCGAGGCCCCAGAACTCGAGCGCCGCCGACACGCTCGTCTGAAGCTCGTCGGGCCGGTCGAAGTCGACGAGCGGGAACGGGCTACGACGGTGCCACTCGAGGAGCGCCCGGTTGTAGACCACCCAGACGTGCTCCCAGTCGCGAGCCGAGAGCTGCGGGTGCTTCTCGGGGCGCTCGGCTGCTCGGCGCGCGAGTGAGCTCCGCACCGCCACCGGGTTGCGGATCACCCCGATCGGTGACAGCTCGAGGTCGCTCCACAGAGCCTGGCAGACGAGCATCCGTGGATCCTTGACGGCGATCGGGTCGCCCTCGATGGCGCCGAGGATCTTGTTGCGGCGACGCAGGTCGCCGGCGCGCACCGCGACCTCGGCCGGCGGTCGCCACCACGTCCCGCCGCCCCGCTCCAGGATTGCCTCATGGAGCTCGTTCAGCTCCGGGATCTCCCGGTTCCCGCGCCGGTTGAACCGGTTGCGCTCCCGGACCCGCCCGAACTCCAGCCCGTGGTCGGCGAGCATGCCGGCGACGGCCGAGGTTCCGCTGCGGTGCATCCCGAGGATCGCAACAAGCATCAGACCGAGGTGGACGAGGAGATGCTCTCCTCCGCGCGCCGCAGCCAGCCCGTCGCGGGCTCGCCGAATCGCTCGGAGAGCTCCTCGAGTTGCGGCAGGTAGATGCGCGCGAGGTGGCTGCGGTACTGCTCCGGGATGGCGCTCTTTGTCCGCGGGGAGGTGTTGACCTTCGTCGACACCGCGGCCGGGATGTGCGACGCGTCGGCGGTCACGCCCAGGAACTCGTAGATGCGCAGCAGCAAGTCCCTGGGGTCGTTCTGGATCTCGTCGAGGAAGCCGACGAAGACCTGGTCGGGGCCGAACACACCCTCCCAGTTGTCCAGGGTTCGCAGGTAGTTGCTCCTGAGCGTGTGACCGGCGCCCTCGAAGTGCATCATGAGCTCCTCGTTGGTGATGCTCTCGGGCGGCCGGCCGGCTCGCTTCGAGAGCGACATCAGGGCTGAGGACCAGCTCCTCTCGATCGGGTCGCGGAGCAGGTAGATGATCCGCATCTCCGGGTTGATGCCGCGGATCTCCTTGACGACGCGGGGCTTCATGGTCGAGTAGGCGGGCGTGATCTCACCGGCGATCTGCCCCGGCTCGGGGCGGAAGACCCCCCGGTACCAGTCGTTGTCCCGTCGGGGCAGGAAGAAGTGGGCGTCCCACCTCAGGTTCCGGACGAACCCCGAGTCGCCCGGGCGAATCGCCTTCCTGTAGGTAGCGAGCCTCCGGTACCTGCGCATCCGCTTGCGGAGGTGGCTGCGGTAGAACTGGTTGTCGCGGCGATGCAGGTGGCGCTTGTCGAAGTAATGCACCTCCTTCACGGGCGTCATCCATATATCCGGATGACGCCGGAGGTTGGAGTGCAGCCACGTGGTACCGGTCCTCGGGGCGCCTACCCCCAGGAACGTGGGAAGAGGCGGCTCTTGGGCCCGTCGATTCCGCATACCTGACCGGGTGAGCCTAGTGCCGTGAGCCGAGTGTTCGCAAACAGCTCCTCCGACTCACGGCACTAGTGATCTAGGCTCCCGCCCTTCCATGATTCACATCGCGACCGTTCACTGGGCGCACGACCGCTGGATCGACACCCAGCTCCACTACCTCGAGCGCAACATCGAGGAGCCCTTCCTCCTCTACGCCTGGCTCGACAAGGGCATGGAGGAGCACGCCGGGAAGTTCTTCTACAGCACCGACGTGCCGGTCAAGGAGCACGAGTACAAGCTGACGGTCCTGGGCGACCTGGTCGCGCACGCGGCCGACCCGGACGACGTGATCCTGTTCATCGACGGCGACGCCTTCCCGATCGCCCCGATGGCCGGGTTCCTGCACGAAAAGCTCGAGCAGTACCCGCTGGTTGCGGTCCGCCGCGACGAGAACAACGGGGACCCGCAGCCGCATCCGCTGTTCTGCGCGATGCGCGCGTCGCTCTGGCTCGATCTGCCCGGCGACTGGCGGCGCGGCCACACCTGGAAGGACGAGCAGGGCCAGACGGTCACCGATGTGGGCGGGAACCTCCTCGGGCTGCTGGAGGAGCGCGGCGTCGAGTGGTATCCGCTCCTTCGCACGAACAAGCTGAACCCGCACCCGCTTCAGTTCGGCGTCTACGGCGATCTGGTCTATCACCACGGAGGCGGCTTCCGCCGCACGGCGGGCGGCCGCATCTCGTGGATGCCGCACCGGCGCGCGCTGCGGGCGACGTGGCGTGGTCGCCTGGCGGCGAAGCTGCCGCGGAAGGGCAGGCTCGGCTACCTCCGCCGCCGGATCGATCCCGTCTACCGCTACCGCGAGGCGCTGGCGAACCAGCTCACGGAGGTGAACGACCAGGTCTTCGAGCTGATCAAGCGCGACGACGAGTTCTACCGGCAGCTCACCGACCCGAAGCCGGGTTCGGAGCTGGAGCGGATCACGGCGGCTCTGCCGGGTCCCGAACCTTCGCCTACGCGCTGAGGGCGGTCGGCTCGCGGCCTGCGGCGAACACGGCCGCGGAGTCGAACAGCCGCAGGCCGTCATCGGACCCGGTGAGCACGTCGACGGCGTGCTCGGGATGTGGCATCAGGCCTACGACGTTGCCCCGCTCGTTCGCGATGCCCGCTATGTCGCGCACGGAGCCGTTGGGGTTGTGGCCGGGGGCGTAGCGCAGGACGACGCCGCCGCGCTCCTCCAGCGCGTCGAGCTCGGAGTCCGGCGCGAAGTAGCGGCCCGACTGGTGCTTGACCGGGATCGAGATCCGGTCGCCCACGCGGCACTCCCCGGTGAAGGCGGTGTCCGCGCTCTCGACCACGAGGTCCACCTGACGGCAGACGAAGAGGAGCGACTCGTTCGTCAGGAGAGCCCCTGGAAGGAGCCCGGACTCGCAGAGGACCTGGAACCCGTTGCAGATCCCGAGGACCGCTCCGCCGCCCTCCGCGTGTCGCGCGACCGCCTCCATCGCCGGCGCGAATTGGGCGATCGCGCCGGCGCGCAGGTAGTCCCCGTAGGAGAACCCGCCGGGCACCACCACTACGTCGATCCCGTCGAGGTCGCGCTCCTCGTGCCACACGAGCCGCGCTTCACCGATCCGCGAGCAGGCGTCGACGGCGTCGCGATCGTCGCAGGAGCCCGGGAACTGGAGGACCCCGAACCTCACGCGCCCGCGCCGCCGTTCAGCTCGATCTCGTAGTCCTCGATCAGGGGGTTCGCGAGCAGCTTCTCGCACAGCTCGCCGAGCGCATCGGGGTCGTCGGTCTCGAGCTCGACCAGGCGCCCCACCCGCACGTGGGAGACGCCCTCGAAGCCCAGCGCCGGGAGAGCCCGCTCCACGGCCTTCCCCTGGGGGTCGAGGATGCCGTCCTTGGGCCGGATCAGGACCTTCGCCTTCAACGCACCCCGAGGTTAGAACCTATTGCGGCGGGGTTGCTAGCCCGCCGACGACGCGAGCGCGCCGACAGCCTCGAGCTGCGCGGCCAGCCCGCCGCGGAGATCGAAGCGCGGCTCCCAACCGAGCTCCTTCCGGATGCTCGTCGTGTCCGCCAGGGTCCGGCGAACGTCGCCGGCGGCCCGGTCCGCGTACCGGATCCGGAGCGAGCGGCCGGAGAGCTCCTCGAGCGTGGCGACGACATCCCGAATTGTGGCCTCGCTGCCGCCGCCCACGTTGTAGGTCCGGGCATCAGGGCCGCGGTCCATCGCCGCGATCGTCGCGGCCACCGCGTCGGCGACGAAGGTGAAGTCCCGCGACTGGCTCCCGTCGCCGTAGACCTCGAACTCGCTCCCGGCCGCCAGGGCCTCGACGATGCGCTGGAACGCCATGTCGGGTCGCTGGCGCGGCCCGTAGACGGTGAAGTAGCGAAGCGCCGTGCACCGGAGGCCGAAGTCCCGAATGTACACGTCGATCAGGTGTTCGCACGCCAGCTTGGTCACTCCGTAGGGCGAGATCGGCGCCGGCCCCGTGTCCTCGCTGGTGGGGTAGGAGAGGGCGTCGCCGTAGATCGAGGACGAGGAGGCGAATACGACCGGGAGGTCGCGCGCGGCGGCGGCTTCGACGATGGCATGGGTTGCCGCCAGGTTGTCGTTCAGATAGCCCGGGAAGCCGGCGCCCCAGCTCGCACGGACCCCGGGGCGGGCGGCGAGGTGAAAGATGCCGTCGACGCCTTCGAAGAGCGGCTCCGGGAGCGGTCCCGCGCCCAGATCGCGCTCGGCGAACTCGAACGCCGCGTGCTCGCGAGCGGCCGCGACCTGCGCCTCCTTGCGATCGCGCGGGTAGTAGTCCGTGAACGCGTCGACGCCCATGACGTCGGCGCCTGCGTCGAGGAGGGTTTCCGCGAGCGTCGAGCCGATGAAGCCGGCGCATCCGGTGACGAGGTACCGAGGCACGCGGCTACCTTACGCGCTCGCGCGCTTCCCGCGACGCCCCCCGAGCTTCCCTACGCGCCGGCGCAGCCCCTCGACCCGCCGCCGCATCCGGCTCCACGGGCGTGCGCGCTCGGCCCGCAGGCGTCGGCGCAGCTTCTCCACTTGCTTGCGCTTGTCCTCGACCCGGCTCTCGGCCCGCTCCACGCGCTTGTTCTTCGCCTCGATCCGGCGGTCCCTGCGTTTGACCACCCGCCGGGCGGCGTCCCGCTCCTTGGCCGTCGCCTTGACGTCGGCCATCAGGGACTCCGAGCGCTCGCGGCCACGCTCGCGCTGGAGGGTCGTCCATCGCGACGTCCGGGCGAGGAGCTGCATGGCGTCGAATTCGAGCTCGTCCCGCTCGGCCTCCGCCTCCTGGGGACTCGACTCGACTCCCAATGTGCCCGGCCGGCCGCCGTCAAGCGGATCGGGGCAGAGCTTCAGAAGATGCGCGAAGCGCTCGTCGCGGACGAGCCGTCCCTCGCGGATCCCCTCCGCCACGTCGTCGTCGTCGAGCGCGAGCTCGTCGTAGAGCTCATCGAGGCGGCCCTCCTCGTAGATCTCCCGCAGCCGCTTGAACCGGCCCCAGTCCGGATAGTGCCCCTCGAAGATCGCCACCTCCGTCCGCCGCTTGAACTGCGCGGAAGACCGCACCGGGAAGTGCAGGATGCGAAGTGGCCACATCGGCGCCCAGACCAGCCGGGTCTCGTCCGCGGACGGCTCTTCCTCAGTGCTCTCGGTCTCCCGGACCGTGCGGTGTACCGCCCGGCCGGGCGGGCGGAGCGTCTCGGCGACTCCGTTCGGCCCCTCGATGGCGACGTCGTGCGCGCCGCGGTCCATGCTGACGACGTTGGGTTCGGCGCGATGGGCCACCTTGGGCGTGAGCCGTGAGCGCGCCTCACGAATCGTGAGCCGCTCGGCGAACGTTCCCGGGCCGTCGGGCCTGCCCACGAACTCGACCCGGGGCGCCACCACCACTCCATACCTGGCAGGGACGCCCGCGAGCTTGTCCGTCAGCGACCCCGAGACCGGCCACCAGAACTCGTCGGCGTCCGTGTGGACCACCCAGTCGGCGTCGAACTCGGTGGCGGCGAGACGGGCCATCTGCGTCAGCCATCCGGCGCCCGCGGCCCGGTAGTCGGTCCCCGGCTCGTTGATCACCGTCACCAGTCCGGCCTTCTCGTAGCGTCCGAGGATCTCCGTGGTCTCGTCGGTAGAGCCGTTGTCGGTGACCACGAAGTGGTCCACGCCGAGCGCGTGATGAAAGCGCAGGTTCGCCTCGAGGATGTCGCCCTCGTCTCTCACCTTCAGCGCCATCACGAGGCGCGTGCCGGACTCTGAAGATCCTCCGTCGTCCAAGGGCGGGAAGTGTAGGGCCGCCTACCTGCTACGAATCGACCGCGATGAAGCTCGTGATGACCCTTCTGGTGCGCGACGAGGAGGACATCGTCGCCGACAACCTCGACTTCCACCTGGCGCAGGGGGTGGACGAGGTGATCGTCACCGACAACGGCTCGGTAGACGGCACGCTCGAGATCCTGCGCGCCTATGAGGCGCGCGGCCTAGTGCGCATCATCGTGGAGCCCACCGACGACTACTCCCAGGGCCGCTGGGTGACCCGGATGGCGCGGATAGCCGCGACCGAGCACAAGGCGGACTGGGTGATCAACAACGACGCCGACGAGTTCTGGTGGCCGCGCGAGGGCACTCTCAGGACGCTCTTCGAAGGCCTGGGCGGCGATGTCGGCGCCGTCGTCGGGCACCGCACCAACTTCGTTCCCCGCCCCGAGGACGACCGGCCCTACTGGGAGCGCATGACGCTCCGCGAGCGGGAGTCCCTCAACCCGGTCGGCAAGCCGCTACCGCCGAAGCTGGCGCACCGCGCCCACCCGGAGATCGTCGTCGTGCAGGGCAACCACCGCATCAAGGGCCCGGACGTCGGGTCGGAGGTGGACGATGGCTCGATCGAGATCCTGCATTTCCCGATGCGCTCCTACGCGCAGTTCGAGAACAAGATCGTCAAGGGCGGGCGCGCGTATGCGCGGAACAAGGAGCTCCCCGAGAAGACGGGCCGCACCTGGCGCCGGCTGTACGAGACCTGGGAGCAGGGCGGGCTGCCGGCGCACTACGAGGCGAGCGTCGTCGCCGAGGCCGCTCGCCAGGACCTGCTCGAGGACACCAGGCTTCGGGACTACCTCGAGGCGCTCCGCCTGAGCGCCTCCACGGGGGAGTAGGCCTACTCGGCGTCGGTGGGCCGCGCGCCTTCGGCCCCCGCGGGCTCGAGTTCCTTCGGGGCGCGCCGGCGGCGCCGGGTGAACTTCAGGAGGCGCCTGCCCAGGGTTCGGCCGAGCTTGGAACGGAGCTCCTTGTTCGCCGCGTGCAGCTCGTCGATTCGCTGGCGCAAGCGCTCCAGCTGGACCATGTGGAACCGCTGGGTGCGGGCCATGAGCCTGAGGCTGTCCAGCTCCACCTCGGCGCGCTCGCGTTCGAACGCGTCGGGATCGAGCTCGACTCCCACTGACCCCGGCGGCGCGCCGGAAAGCGGATCCGGGCAGCGCGGAAGCAGCCTCGCCAGGCGGTCGTCGCGCACGAGCTTGCCCTCTCGGATCCCGTCGTCGACGGCCGAGTCTTCCCAGACCAGCGCGTTGTAGATCTCGTCCAGGCGCCCCTGCTCGTACGCGATCCGCAGGCGGCGGAAGCGACCCGTGTCGCGGAAGCCGCCGTGCTTCAGGAAGATCTCCGTGCGCTTCACGAACTGCTCGAAGGAGCGCAGCGGGAAATGGAAGATCCGGAGCGGGTGCGTGGGCGCCCACACGAGGCGCATCTCCTCGGCACCGACTCGGCCGCCCTCGTCCTCGTCCTCGGCGGCGCCGCGAACCCCGCGGTGCACCACCCGCCCCGGGGGGCGCAGCGCCTCGAAGAGGTCCCCGCCCCCGGCGGACGCCACCTCGTGCGTGTTGCTCAGCACCACCACGTCGGGGTCGCCGCGGTGGGCGACCTTCGGTTGCAGGTTCGAATGGGCTTCGCGCACGACGAGGCGGTCGGCGAACGAGCCGGGGCCGTCCGGGCGCGCCACGTACTCGGCGCGGGGGGAAACCACCCCGCCGTACTCCTCCGGGATCTGGTCCAGCGCGTCCTTGATCGTCCCGGTGATCGGCCACCAGAACTCGTCGGCGTCGTTGTTGAAGACCCAGTCCGCGCCGTATTCGCTGGCCGCGAGCCGCGCCATGCGGGTGGTCCAGTCCATCTCGTTCGAACGCAGGCCGCTGGTCGGCTCCTGGATCACGTGCGCCAGGCCGGCGGACACGTAGCGGTCGAGGATCTCCGACGTCCCGTCGACGGAGCCGTTGTCCGTCACGACGAAGAAGTCCACGCCCATGGCGCGGTGAAACCGCAGGTTGTCCTCGATGATGTCCGCCTCGTCACGGACCTTGAGGGTCATGACGAGCCGCATTGGTCTCCTAGCGGGCGGCGACCTGAGGAACGGCGCCGGGTGTGCGCCGGCTCGGGCCCGAGACGCTCGGCCATAGCGAGAGGTCGATCTCGGGGCAGAGCTCGGCGAGGCGCTTCGAGTCCTCGCGGTAGCGCTCGGCGAGCTCGTCCGCGACGACTGGCGCCAGCTCGGCCGTCTTGCGGCCGGCCTGCTTGTGAAGCATCAGGCGCTCCGGCGGCTCGTCGGGCACCTCGAGGCCCAGGAACCGCAGGGTCCGCTCCATCTCCGCGACCGGGTCGGCGGCGCAGCGCTCGAACTGCAGCACCAGGACCTGCTCGCGGGAGAAGAGGTCGAACACGTGGCGGAGCTGCTCGAAGTAATAGCCGCGCCAGATCGCGTCGTTCATCTGCGCGAGAAGCACGCGATCGCCGCGGTCGTCAGCGAGCCGCTGCAGGCGGGCGATGGCCGACCGGTAGCGGGCGACGGGGTCGCGGAACATGACCAGGAGCTTCGCCTCGGGGGCGGCTTCCTTGAGCTGTCGGATCGCCATTGGGTCGGCGAGGTAGCGCGGCGTCCACTCGCCGACGATGCTGTCCGGCTTGTGGGGGAACAGCGAGGCGTACTCGGCGGCGATGTCCTCCGGCGGGTTTCCCTGCCAGTACTTGTCGAAGTAGTGGACCTCCTTGCCCAGCGGGGAGCGCTGGATGCCCGGATAGCGCCTCATCGAGTCGTACCACCAGCTTGTGCCGCAACGCTGGGCGCCGAGGGACTGTCACTGCGGGACGTGGTCTCCTGTACCGTCTATCTCGCCGACAAGGCGGATTTCCGGCCGTTCAACGCGGCCTATGCCCGCCACTTCTCGGATCCCTTGCCGGTGCGAACCACGGTGCAGGCCGAGTTGATGCTCGACGCCAAGGTCGAAATCACGGTCGTCGCCAAAACGCGCGGATAG
>Ga0207693_10004643_pt1 | contig 11588 bp, 12 predicted proteins | sample LARL81metaG_FD_184347 | JGI IMG/M metagenome (GOLD analysis project Ga0207693, IMG submission 184347) | Corn, switchgrass and miscanthus rhizosphere microbial communities from Kellogg Biological Station, Michigan, USA - LAR L8-1 metaG... | ecosystem: Host-associated > Plants > Roots >...
AGCGCGCGGCGACGGCGCCGGCGGCGGACGAGGCGCGTGAGCACAGCGCCGGCGACGGGTCGAGCCGACGGTATGTCCAGGTGCGCGGCGAGATCGCGGAGCTCGAGCTCGAGGTCGGTCATTGCAACTCCTCCTGTAGCCGTTCGAGCGCACGGTGGGTCCTCGACTTGACCGTTCCGCGGGCGATCCCGAGCGCGGCGGCGGTCTCGTCCTCCGAGAGCTCGAGGAAGTACCGGCAGGCGAGCACCTCCCGGTCGTCGTCGCGCAGCCGCTCGACGGCGGCCAGGAGGCGCTCCCGTCGCTCGCTTGCGAGCGCTGCCGTCTCGGGGTCCTCGCCGGGTGCATGGGGATCCGCCGCGCGCAGCGCCAGCGCGGCGCGTCGGCCCCGGGTGCGGCGCCGATTTCGGGCCTCATTCGCCACGATCGTCAGCAACCAGGGGCGAAAGGGCCGGCCGCTGCGGAAGCGCCCGAGCGCCCGGTGCGCCTTGACGAAGGCGTCCTGGGCCGCTTCCTCGGCGTCGGACGCGTCGCCCGTGATCACGAACGCCGTGCGGAAGGCAAGCGACTGGTACGAGACCACGAGTGCCTCGAACGCGCCGGGATCGCCTCGACGCGCGCGCTCGACGAGCGTCTCCTCGCCCGGGGGGTGCATGGACGGATTGTCATCGTTCAGGCGGTACTTCTCAGCGCCGGCAGCCGCGTGGCTCCGCGCCGGCGCAGCGCCAGGAGCAAGAGGAGGACGGCGGCGAAGGCGCCGGCGCCCGTCCAGGCCCACGGGAACGACCCGCCGCCGGACGACGCCGGTGGCGACTCGGGCAACCCCGCCTCGACGAGGGCGGTCTTCAACTCGGCGCTCGAGACGAACCAGCCGCCGTGCGTCCGGTTGCCGCTCCAGAAGCGCTGGCCGGGACGCACGTAGGTCGCAGGGCTGGGCTTCGCGTACGGGTAGACGTCCTGCACGATCGTGCTGGTCCCGGTCGGACCGGGCACGCGATATGCGATCTGGTAGCGGGGGCCGAGCTCGCCGGTCGGCTGGGTCTTCGTGGTGGGGTCCGGGATCTGTTGGAAAACCTGCGGGAAGAAGCCGCCGAGCTGGACGAGCGATCCGAGTGGCGTGCCGGTGCCGCCCTCACCCTCGCCCTTCACCGGCAGCCGGTGGCCGAGGCCGGGTCCGGTGATCGAGGCGGTCGATGGTCCTTTCGCCGCTGCCGGTGCGGTTGCAGCGAGCGCCGCGAACGCCGCGAACGCCGCGAACACGAGGAGTCTGCGCATGCTGGTTCCTTTCGTAGACGCCGTTCACCGTCGGTACACCGACCGAGGCGCCGCGGTTCCCGCACCGGCTAGATCGTGAGGACGATCTTGCCGAGCTGCTCGCCCGCCTCGAGCCGCTGGTGGGCCGTGCGGATCTCCTCGAGCGGCAGCACCGAGTCGATGACGGGCAGCGCGCGGCGGCTCGTCACCAGCTCGTAGGCACCGGCGAAGTCTTCCCCGGTGCCCATCGTGGAGCCGAGGATCGAAAGCTGCTTCCACCAGATCCGGTGCAGCGCCGCTGGTGGGTTCGGCCCGGAGGTCGCCCCGCAGACGGTGATCCGGCCGCCCGGCGCGGCGACCTGGAGCGACGTTGCCCACGTTGCCTCGCCGACGTTCTCGACGACGACGTCGATGCCGTGCCCGTCCGTTGCCTCCTGCACCGCCGCCTTCACGTCGCCGGTCGCGTGGTTCACGGTCGCGTCGGCTCCCAGCTCGCGGGCGCGCTCGAGCTTGGCGTCGCTGGAGGAGGTCACGAGCACGCGCGCGCCGAGGGCCTTCGCGATCGCGAGGGCCGCGGTCGAGACGCCGCCTCCGATCCCCCAGGAGAGCACCCACTCACCCTCGCGCAGGCCCGCGCGCGTCACGAGCATCCTGAACGCGGTCTCGAAGACGAGTGGGAACGCGGCCGCCTCCTCGAAGCTCAGACCGTCGGGGATGGGGTGGACGTTCGTCGCCGGCACCGCGATCAGTTCCGCGTTCGTGCCGTCGCCGTGCTCGCCGATCACGTGGATTCGCCCTCCGCCCGTCTCGACGCCGGGATTGATGACGACCCGCTCGCCGGCCTCGAAGCCGCTCACGCCGTCGCCCAGCTGCTCGACGACACCGGCCCCGTCCGCTCCGAGGATGCGCGGCTTCGGCACCGACGGCAGCCCCTTGCGGATCCAGACGTCGAGATGGTTCAGCGCCGAGGCGCGGAGGCGGACGAGCACCTCGCCTGCTCCGGGCTCCGGATCGGGCGCCTCCTCGAGCACGAGCACCTCGGGGCCGCCGTCCTCGTGGATCCTGACCGCGCGCACCGCGGCAGACTATCCGCGTGACCGCTGCGGAACTCGAGGCGCACGCACAGGAGCTCGGGCTCGATGCGATCGGCGTCGCGCCGGCCGAGCCGTACGCCGGCACCGAGCGCCACATCCGCGAGCGCCGCGCGCGCGGGCTCTTCGCCGACATGCGTTTCACGATGGCGAAGCCCGAAGAGTCGTGCCATCCCGAGACGCTCCTGCCCGGTGCCCGCACCGTCGTCTCGGCCGCGCTCTGCTACTGGCTGCCCGAGCCCGAGCGTCCCGGGGGGCACGGCAGGCTGCCGCGCTATACGTGGTTCGACGCCTACGCGCAGCTGCGGGAGAAGCTCGACGCGCTCGGTCGGAAGCTCGGGGGCAGCTACCGCGTGCTCGTGGACGCGAACCAGCACGTCGACCGCGAGGCGGCCGCGCGGAGCGGCGTCGGCTTCTACGGCAAGAACACGCTCCTGATCACCCGCCGGCACGGCTCCTGGGTCGTGCTCGGGACGCTCGTCACGGACGCCGAGCTCGAGTCGACTCCGCCGCTCGCCCTCGACTGCGGCGAGTGCCGGCTCTGCATCGACGCCTGTCCGACGGGTGCGCTCGACGAGCCGGGGACGCTCGACTCCACGCGCTGCCTCTCCTACTGGACGCAGGCGGCCGCGCCGCCGCCGGTGGAATACCGCGCCGAGCTCGGCGCCCAGGTCTACGGCTGCGACATCTGCCAGGACGTGTGCCCGTGGAACCGCGGCGTCGAGAAGCGGCGCGCGGGCGAGCCGCTGCCGGAGGATGCGACGCCGCACGTCTCGCTGCTCGATTGGCTCCGCAGCGAGCCGGACGAGCTGCGGAGCCGCTTCGCGCGGCTCTACGTCCCGCGAAACGACGGCCGCCGGCTCCGGCTGAACGCACTGGTCGCGGCAGGCAACGTGGGTGGCGACGGCGAACGGGACGCCGTGACCGCCTACCTCGACGACCCGGACGGGGCGACCCGCGAGCTGGCAGCCTGGGCGCTGAAGCGGCTGGAGAAACGGGGTGCTTAGCCGCCCGGGCCGCTGGCTCGTCCTGCTGCGGGCGGCGCTCGTCGTCGTCGGCGTCATCGCCGTCGCCCTGACGGACTTCCCGCCCTCCTACGAGCCCTGGGCGTGGGCGGTCGTCGGGTTCTTCGCGGCGGTGACCGTCTTCTCTGCCGTGCTTTCGGCGGTCGAGCTCGGCCCGGTCACCCGCGCCCGCGCCCGGATTCTGCTGCTCGCTCTCGACGCCGTCGTCGCGATCGGCTTCGTCTCGATCTTCTCGTTCGAGACCGGCGAGCCGTGGCGGGCTCTCTACCTGATCCCGATCGCGGCCGCGGCGCTGCGCTTCGGGCTCGTGGGCGGCCTGGTCGGCGGCGTCGTCATGACCGGCGCCACGCTCGTGATCGACGCGCTCGGCCCGGGACTGCAGTGGAGAAACGCGTTCGCCCGCGTCCTGGTGGGCGTGCTCGCCGGTCTCGTCATCGGGCGGCTGCGCGACACCCTCAACGCCGAGCGGAGCCGTGCCGAGGCGCGGGCCGCCGAGGCGGAACGCCTGCGCGACGAGCTCGGGCATCGCGTCGACGTCCTCGAGACGGCGAACCGCTGTGCGCGTGCTCTCGGCTCGTCGCTCGAGCTCGACGAGGCGTTCGGCGCCTTCATCCGCGAGCTTCGCGGCCTCGTTCCCTTCGAGCGGACGGCGATCGTCCTCGTGGACGGCGACACCGCCACCACGATGGCCACTGCCGGTCGCGGCGCCGGCGACGTCTTCCCGCCCGGGAACACCGATCCGATCGAGGGCTCGCTGCTCGAGCGCGTGCTCGACGGCAAGATCGTCGTGCGGCGCGACCTCACCGAGCGGGACGCTCCCGCCGACGAACAGCTCCTCGCCCTCGGCCTGCGCAGCGAGCTCGTGACGCCGCTGCTGCTCGGCGCACGCACGATCGGGATGCTGAGCCTGTCGCGCGACCGTCCGGACGCGTTCAGCGAGGACGAGGTCGAGCTGGTCTCCCTCCTCGGCCGCCTCGTCGCGACCGCCGTGCAGAACATCCGCGCCTACGAGGCGGAGCGAAGACGAGTCGAGGAGCTGGCCCGCCTCTCGCAGCTCCGCGCAGACTTCGTCTCGCTCGTGTCTCACGAGCTGCGCAGCCCCATGGCGGCGGTGATCGGGGCTGCGCGGACGCTGCAGGACCGCTGGCGGATGCTCACGGCGGACCAGCGCGAGTCGTTCCTCGCGCTCATCGGCGACGAGACCGCCCGGCTGGCGGAGCTCGTGGGGGACGTCCTCGACACATCGCGGATCGAGGCAGGGACGTTCACCTATCGCTTCGAGGAGGTCGATCTCGGCCGGGTCGTCGACGAGGCGGTCGAGACGGCGGTGCTCGCGCAGCAGGAGGTGCCGGTCGTTGCTTCCGTCCACGGTGCCCTGCCGGGGATTCGCGGCGACCGCGCCCGGCTCCGGCAGGTTCTGGGCAACCTGATCGAGAACGCGGTCAAGTACTCGCCGGAGGGCGGGGAGGTGCGCGTGACGGCTGCGGCGGCGAACGGCGCGGTGCGGATCGCGGTGCGGGACGCGGGGCCCGGCATCCCACCCGACCAGCAACGGCGCATCTTCGAGAAGTTCGGCCGGGTGGACGTGCCGGGCGCGTCCAAGCCGGGCACAGGCCTCGGCCTCTTCATCGCCCGCTCGATCGCGGAAGCGCACGGAGGCTCGCTCGACGTGAGCTCGGGCGCCGAACCGGGCTCGATCTTCACGCTCACGCTGCCCGTCGGGCGATAGGACGCTCGCCCACACGAGCGCCCTCGACCCGCTACCTGCGGGTCGATGAAGCCGTGCGGGCGATCGTCAGGAACGCACCCTCGCAACGTCACTCACAACCGTTCTCTCGAACAACGCAGAAGAAAGTAACGCGGGGGAATCAGCGCGTCGTCCGGCTCGATCGGAACAATCGTGGCGTGTGCTGCTTGCTCCTCGCGCTGTTCGCGTTCGGCCCACGGTTCGCGCTTGCGCTCGAGTGGATCTTCGGCCAGCGGGTCCAGCATGCGTTTGCCCACTGGTGGTGGCCGCTCCTCGGGCTGATCTTCGCGCCGTGGACGACCCTGATGTACACGATCGTCTGGAGCGTCGGCGGGGTCCATGGCGCCAGCTGGATCGCCGTCGGCATCGGCGTCGCCCTCGATCTGATCTCGTACTCGAGCCGGCAGGCACAGAAGATGTACCGGCAGCGAAGCGCCGCCTTCTAGAAGCCGTCAGCAGCCATACTCCTCTGCATGGCTACCAAGGCTGACTTCACAGACGAAGAGTGGAAGGCGATGCAGGAGGGGATCACCGGCGCGGGCATGTACGTCGCGACCATCGACCGGGGGTTCTTCGACAGCTTCAAGGAGGCGAGCGCGCTCGCGCACCATCTCCGAGACGCGCAGCAGCACAGCGACAGCGTTCTCATCCGCGACCTGGCGGCCGGACACGACAAGCCGTTCGGGATGACCGCGTCGCCGCAGGAGATCGAGCAGGGTACGGTGGCGACGCTCGAGCAGGCCGTGGCGATCCTGGAGGCCAAGTCGCCCGAGGATCTTCCCGCCTACAAACAACTCGTCCTGGAGCTCGCCCAGTCGGTGGCGGAGGCGGCCAAGGGAGTCTCGCCGCTGGAGAACCAGGCGGTCGACCGCATCCGCGGGGCTCTCGGCTCGGGCGGTTAGGCCCGGACGCGGAGGCGCTCGACGCCGAGCTCCTTCGCCAGAGTCTTGGCGCGCTCCGCGATCCGTGCCCGTAGCTCTGCCGGCTCGAGCAGAACCGCGTCGCCCCGACCCGCGAGGATCTCGGTCTCGAGCCACTCGTCGTCCCCGTACGGCCGCTCCATGAGTGCCGCCCCATCGGTCAGACGGTGCGCTCCACGCTCGGCCGCGAAGCGGGCGACATCCTGCGAATAGAGGATTCGGGCGGTTCGCGCGTTGCGCAGCTTCGTCGGCTCGAAGTCCGGGCGAGGATCGAACCGCTCCTTCGTGAGCGTCGCGCTCCGCATCCGGTCGAGGCGGAACGACCGCTCTCCGTCGCTCGTCCGGTCCCACGTGTGGACGTACCAGTTCGGAAGCTCGCGACCGAACGAGTACGGCTCGACGAGGCGGGTCGAAGGCTCGGAGTCGACCTCCTTCTGGTACTCGATCTCGACCAGCCGGTACTCGCGCATGCCGCGCGCGAGGCGCGAGACGAAGTCGACTTCCTCGGTCGCCACGTGCGGCTCGGGCGTCCGTTCTAGGTCGAATTGGCCGAAGGTCTCCTCGAGCTTCATCCGGACGCGCGTGAGGGGGGAGTGTGCGTCGGCGGCGATCATCGGCCCGACGTACTCGAGCGCGAGCCGGATCGCGCGCGCCTCCAGGGGCGTCAGCCGTGGCGCCGCGCGGAACGTGTCGCCCCAGAGCTCCTTGTCGACGTGAACCGACCCGTCGCTCAGTTCGGCGTAGACCGTGTAACAGCCGCCGCCGAAGTTGACGAGGTTGAGGAGCGACAGGTGCTCCTCGAGCTCGTCCTCCGGGACCGAGGGAAAGCGCTCGAGCAGCTCCGCCGCCGGGATCTCGGCCTCCCGCTCCTCGCCGCAAGCTGCGAGCAGGTAGGCGAGCAGCGCCTGGAGGACGGCGAACCGTTCCGGCGCGACCGGGCCGGCCGGCCGTTCCGCGGTTTCGTCGACTCCGCGCACCTGCTTCTCGCGTGCAGGCTCCGGCGGAGCACCCTCGTGCCCCTCACGGACGCGGCGCAGGGCAGCGCCGACCTCCTGCTTCAGCTCGTGCGGCTCGAGCGGCACCGCTCGGCCGTTCTGGCGCAGCACCCAGGATGCGAGCTGCGGGATGGACGAGTACTCGGTGACGAAGACATCGTCCTCGAGCGTCCCCGTCGAGCCGTACGCCCGGCGCACCCACCAGGCCGTGTCGCCGCGCACCTCGACGCGCGCGGTGCCGACGAGGTCGCCGATCTGCCACGGCGGCCGGCCGCGGTAGAGCTCGACGTCGAAGTCGGTCGGCGCACGGAAGTCGCGCTCCCGTCGGGTCGCGAACTTGATGTCGCCGCGGATGCGCGAGACCCGGAACGTGCGGATGTCCTTGCGGTCGAGATCGTGGCCGACGACGTACCAGAGCCCGTTGTCGTTGAGGAGCGCGTACGGGTTGAGCGACCGCTCGCTCTCCTTGTCCCGCGAGATCGACCAGTAGTCGAAGCGCACCGTGCGCTGCTTCGAGATCGCGTTCTCGAGCTTGGCGAGCCGTCCCGGTGTCTCGGGCGAGTAGTCGGGGTCGAGAACTTCCACCCGGCTGGCCGTCTGGCTCGGCGCCTCGCTGAAGCCGGGCCGTCCGAGTGCGAGGTTCTGAAGCGCGAGCCGCAGCGGCTCGGCGTACGCGAACTTCCCCTCGAGGAGGTAGAAGGCCGTCTGGAGTGCCGCGAGCTCCTCGTCCTCGAGCTCGAGCTTCGGCAGGAAGTACTGCTCCGAGCGGAGTGTGTACAGCTCCTCGCCGGTGAACTCGTCGCGCTGCGACTGCAGCGGCACGCCGAGTGAGAGCAGCTCGGCGCGGTCGGAGTAGAAGCGCCGCGCGAAGGCCTCGTCCGACATCTCGGAGTAGCCCTCGACGTTCGACTTCACGTCGCGCGCCGTCAGCGCCCGTCGCTCGGCCATCAGGAAGGCGACGAGCGAGAGCTGCCGGATCAGCTTGTCCGTGTCGTGCGACACCCGGCCGGACCCTACAGCCGACCGGCTGTGGATCGCACCTTGTGGAAGCCTGTGGAAAGCCGCGGCGCTACGCCGCGGCTTTGGTCTCGAGGTGCTGGTGCGAGGGGCAATAGTCGCGCTCGGGCAGCGGTGTCCGCTGACACGGCTTGCCTTTCCGCGTGGTCGCCCGGCAGCGGGCGATGCCGCCGTCGAGCAGGCCCGACTCGATCTGCTCCTCGATGAAGTCGACCGCGGCCTTCACGCCCTCCTGCACCGCCCACGCGACCTGCGCCTGCGCGGTGATGGGGAAGTAGCGCCGAATGTCCTGGAACAGCGCCCGGTCGGGCTTGGCGAAGTAGAGGGGATCGCTCGCGAGCCGCTCCATCGTCTGCTCGCATGCCTCGAGCACGGCGCGGCGCGATTCGAGCTGAGTATCACGGTCGGAGTACGGATCGATCAGGTCCTTGATGGACTTGTAGATGGCCCGTGAGTATTGATACATGCACTGCTGCAACTGGGCAGTTCTCTCTTCGATCACGTTGGTATCCGTCTCCTCCCGCAGACCCCGTAAGGCCTTATCTGAAGCCGATTCCCGCGGACTCCCCTTACGCCCGGGGTTCGATCCTACATCGTAGCCGAGCCTGTTACAAAGTCGCCACTTTCGTTGTCACCGCAGAAAACGGACAGCCTGGGCGGGACACGGGTCTACGTAGGCGTCGCGGCCGGCTCGAGGCGATCACGGTGATCGCCTCCCCGTGTTGGCGGAAAGGGAAACGTCGGTCAGGCCTGGAGGACCACGAGCCGCTCCTCGGTCATCTCGCGGATCGTGTAGGCGGGGCCCTCCTTCGTGTTGCCGGATCCCTTGACTCCGCCGTAGGGCATCTGGTCGGCGCGGAAGGTCGGAGCCTCGTTGACGGTGACGCCGCCGAAGTCGAGCGCCTGGGCCGCTGCCAGTGCCGTCGAGATCGAGCCGGTGAAGACCCCGGCCTGCAGCCCGTAGTCCGTTCCGTTCGCGCGCGCGTACGCGTCCTCGAGCGAGTCGACCGCGTTGACGACGCAGACCGGGCCGAAGACCTCGTCGCAGACGACGTGGGACGTCTCGGGAGCCTCGGCGAGAACGATCGGGCCGAGCAGGTCGGTGTCGGCGGCGCCCACGAGGAGCTTCGCGCCTGCGGCCTGAGCCTCCTCGACCCACTCGGCGATCCGTGTCCGCGCGTCCTCGTCGATCACCGGCCCGACGTCGGTCGCCTCGTCCGCCGGGTCCCCGACGACGAGCGCCTCGACCTTCGGCAGGAAGCGCTCGAGGAAGCCGTCCAGAGCAGATCGCTCGACGTAGATCCGCTGCACGGAGATGCAGCTCTGGCCGGCGAAGGAGAACGCGTTCGCGGCGAGCTTCGTCGTGGCGAGGTCGAGGTCGGCGTCGGCGGCCACCACGACGGGCGTCGAGTTGCCGAGCTCCAGCCGGACACGCTTCTTTGCCGCGCGCTCCGCGATGCCCCAGCCGACGCCGCTCGAGCCCGTGAACGTGATCATCCGGACGCGCTCGTCCTCCACCAGCACGTCGCCGATCTCGGCCGACGGGCCGACAAGCACGGTGAGCCAGCCGGCAGGAAGGCCCGCTTCCTGCTCGAGCTCCGCGAGGAGCAGCGCCGAGAGCGGTGTCTTGCTCGCCGGCTTGAGGACGACCGGGCACCCCGCGGCGAGCGCGGGAGCGAGCTTGTGCGCGACGAGGTTGCACGGGAAGTTGAACGGCGAGATCGCTCCGATGACCCCGATCGGGCGCCTCAGCGTGAACGCGACCTTGCCCTCGCCGGCCTCCGCTGCGTCCATGGGAACGACGTCGCCTGCGAGCTTGCGCGCCTCGACGGCCGCGAACGTGTACGTCGAAACGGCACGCGAGGCTTCGACCCGCGCGGTCTTGATCGGCTTGCCAGCCTCGGCGCAGATCGTGCGGGCCATGTCCTCACGGCGCTCGCGTAGGAGGCCCGCTGTCCGGTCGAGGATCGCGGCCCGTTCGTGCGCGGGGAGCGGGCTCTCGAGCGCGCGGGAGGCAGCGTCGACCGCCTGCCTGGCGTCGGCGGCGCCGGACTTCGCGGCGCGGCCGACGACCTCGCCGTTGTACGGGGAGTGAACTTCGATCCATTCTTCGGTCGTCGTCGCCATATGCTCGGTCCGTGCTCGGTCGTGACGATATCGGGATCCACCTCGGCAGCGAAGTCGTCTTCGACGGAACGACGTGGCCGGGCTTCGTGCACACGGTCGAGCATCCGGAAGGGCTCGTCCTCGTGGACACCGGGATGATCGACTCGACGCCGGAGCTCGACGCGGAGTGGCACCCGACGCCGCACCCTCTGCCCGCCGAGCTCGTGAGCCGTGTCGCGGTCGTGGTCAACACGCATCTCCACTTCGACCACTGCGGCGGCAACCGACTGTTCCCGGGGCTGCCGATCCACGTGCAGGCTCGCGAGCTCGAGGACGCGCGGACGCAGGACGACTACACGATCCGCGAGTGGGTCGACTTTCCCGGAGCGGCGTACGCCGAGCACGACGGCGAGGCGGAGATCCTGCCCGGCGTGCGACTCGTTCCCGCCCCTGGCCACACCGCCGGGCACCAGATCGTCGTCGTCGAGACCGGCGGGGGAACGGTCGTCCTCGGCGGCGACGTCGGCTATTCGTTCCGGGAGATCGGGCACGGGGAGACGCCCGGGCAGCGGCTCGTGCTCGAGCTTGCCGCGCCCACCTACCTCGCGCACTCCCGCGAGCCGCACGTCCCGCGCCCGAACGGCTAGCGACGCCTACTCGTCCGGGATCCGGGCCGCGAGCGCGCTGAGCACCTTGTCCTGGATCGAGGGGACGTCGTGCATCAACGTCCGGAAGCCGGACGCGGTGAGGACGAGGATCCGGGACGGCCCGCGCGTCTTCACCGTCGCGGTCCGCGGCTGGCCGGTGACGAGGGCGATCTCGCCGACGAAGTCGCCGGGGCCGAGCTCGTTCACGACCTTGCCCTTGCGGATGACGTCGGCTTCGCCCTGCACGAGGACGATGAACTCGAAGCCGCCCGTCCCCTCGCTCGTCAGGTTGCGCGCCTTCGGGAGGTCGAGCTCGTCCGCGAGCGCGGCGATCAGGCCGAGCTCGCGCTGCGAGCAGCGCTCGAACAGCGGAACCCGCTTCAGCAGCTCGATCTTCGCGTTCTTTCTGAGCATTGGCCGGTACAGTCTCTTAGATGTCGCGGTCCGGCGCAATGATCGTCGATGCAGTCCGCAGCCCGATCGGGAAGAAGAACGGCACGCTGTCGCACATTCGCGGCGACGAGCTCGGGGCTCAGGTCGTGAACGCGCTCGTCACGCGGAACGGCGTCGATCCCGGCGAGATCGAGGACGTGCAGTGGGGCTGCGTGACGCAGGTGGACGAGCAGGCGTGGAACATCGGCCGTAACGTCGCGCTCACCGCCGGCTGGCCCGTTTCCGTCGCGGGGACGACGGTCGACCGGCAGTGCGGCTCCTCGATGCAGACGAACTTCAACGCCGCCGCAGCCGTGTGGTCGGGTCAGCTGGATCTCGTGGTCTCGGGCGGCGTGG
>Ga0207693_10004644_pt1 | contig 11586 bp, 8 predicted proteins | sample LARL81metaG_FD_184347 | JGI IMG/M metagenome (GOLD analysis project Ga0207693, IMG submission 184347) | Corn, switchgrass and miscanthus rhizosphere microbial communities from Kellogg Biological Station, Michigan, USA - LAR L8-1 metaG... | ecosystem: Host-associated > Plants > Roots >...
ATAATTGAATGCCCAATCGTTCTCCTTGGTCGCCGCAGGGCCATAGAGCGCCTTCAGCATTGAGACCACAAACTTCGGAGTGTTTGACCAGTAGTTGAAAGAATCCCACGGATCAGGCTTCGCCTGGGTAGGAGTGATGCGCTTCAGGTAGGCAGCAAGATCGGTGTCGGCGGGGCTCGGCATCTTCAGATATCCCGGCAAGTTGTCGAAGATGCCCGCCATGTCGGTGGCGCCCTGAATGTTGGAGTGGCCGCGCAGCGCGTTGACTCCGCCGCCGGCGCGTCCCACGTTGCCCATCAGCAGTTGCAGCATTGCCGCCGTGCGAATGATCTGCGTTCCGAAGCTGTGCTGCGTCCATCCGACCGCATAAATAATGGTGGCGACCTTCTTCATGTCACCATCTTTGCGGATGGATGTAAAAAGATCCGCCGCTTTCAGAAATTGATCATGTGGAATGCCCGTGATGCGTTCGACCATCTCTGGCGTGTAGCGCTCGTATTGCTTTTTCAGCAACTGGAAAACACACCGCGGGTGCTGCAAAGAAAGGTCAAACGCAGTTTTTGGCGGCAATAGTGGCCCCGGTGCGGTTCCGCCTTTCGCTCCCGCCGGACCCGCGCCCTGATATCCCTGTCCTTCCTGCTTGGCCGCGCCCGCCTGGCCGCCGCCCTGAGCGTGCGGCGGGGGTGGCTCTTGCGCCGCCGGCGTTGGCATCACTGGCTTTCCGGATAGATCTCCGCCTTCTTCGTAGTTCCAGCTTGCCTTGTCGTAAACCTGTTTCTCAGCGTCAAAACCCGAGTACAGCCCGTCATCTGGAAGCTTGAATCCATCCTTGATGATGAACGCCGCATTCGTGTAATTGACCAGATAGTCGTGGGCGATGCGGTTGTTTTGAATGGCGTGGTTGATCATTCCGCCGAGAAACGCAATGTCAGCGCCCGCGCGAATCTGCAGGTACATGTCCGCAGTCGCGGCCGTCCGCGTGAGGCGCGGATCGACCACGATGGTTTTCGCATTGCGGTGAATCTTGGCTTCGATCGCCCACTTGAAGCCGCAAGGATGGTTCTCAGCTGGATTGCCACCCATGATCAACATCATGTCGGTGTTCTTGATGTCGATCCAGCCATTGGTCATTGCCCCGCGTCCGAATGTTGGCCCCAAACTGGAGACCGTAGGGCCGTGTCAAACACGAGCCTGGTTTTCCAGGTAGCAGACCCCCAGGCTGCGCATAGCTTTGACGACCAGATAATTGAACTCATTCGTATCAGTGCAGCCGCCGGTCCAAGCGATGCCTTCGCAGCGGTTCACCGTGTGGCCGTTTGCGTCCTTCTCCAGGAAGGTGTCATCGCGCGTCTTCTTCACGCGCTGTGCGATTTCGCTATAGGCCTGATCCCAGGAAATGTCTTCCCACTCGGTCGCACCCGGTCGGCGCACTTGCGGCTTCAACAGACGCCGATCATTCATGATGTCCTGCTCGAGAGAGGACCCCTTCGGGCAGAGCGTTCCGCGATTAATGGGATGATCGGGATCGCCCTCAACGTGCACCACCTGCGGGATCGCATTCTTCGCCTTGTCGCCCAATGTGTAAATGATGACGCCGCAACTCACCGAGCAATAGGGACACGTGCTCCGCGTCTCGCTGGCTCGCGAGATCTTCAGATTCTGGGTTTGAGCGTAGACGGGGGTGAGGTCAAATCCGAGTGCGGAAATGCCGGCACCGCCAAGGATGGTGCCCTTGATGAATGTCCTGCGGGAGAAGTCCATAAAACCTCCACCAACTACCGCTCGCGATTCGACTCGTTGCGGACCCCGATCGTCTAGGATGTGAGACGGAGGTTGAAGGTTGCGGCCGTCGCAATACTTACTCCCGGCGACCAAAGTCGTGCCCCTTGCAGATTGCGGAGACTATACCTCTGACGCGGGAAAAGAGTCAATCCGGAAGAAGTCGTACAGAGAACTTCGATGATCGCTCTCTGGCGATTGCCGTCGCTCAGGATTGTTCGAACTCTTCTCCTGGCCCGATAATCGGAAGGTGGCGACTTCTCCGTGGCAGCGTCGCATCAATCGAGCGCAAGAACTGGCCCGCCGATACCCGTTCTCCGCAGAGATGCTTGGGTTTTACATCCATGTCGCTCACTTTCAGGAGGACTTGCATCGCCGATTGATGACGACGCTGCAGTCCCGGGAAGCTGCTTTCGATCGTAAACTATCGCCCTCCGAAATATCCGAACTCTCATCCCGGGTTGAAGCGTTTCTCTCGATGGTGGAAGCATGGGGTCCGAAGACACTCGCTGTGCTCAGCTGCGACTTGCGTCGTCTTGGCGAGGACGTCTGGTCCGAGTTGCTGAGCGCCGGATGGGCCGCCCACTCCCTATCGGATGCCCGGGGATTCTTAGGCCAGGCTTTCTTGCAACCTTACGCCGAACTGATACGCTCCCGCTCTACCCCGCGCGCGATTCAGACTTCGCACGCCTTGTGTCCTTTCTGCAATCGGAAACCGGCTCTCGGCGTGCTGCGTCAGATGGGCGATGGTGGCGCGCGATCGATGATCTGTTCCTTCTGCGGGGCCGAATGGGACTTCCGCCGTATCGTCTGTCCCGGGTGCGGCGAGGAGAACGACAAGCATCTCGCGGTGTTTGCTGCGAGCGATTTCGACTACATTCGCGTGGAGTGTTGCGACTCGTGCAAGACCTACATCAAGACCATCGATCTCACTAAAGATGGCCATGCCGAACCCTTGGTCGACGAACTGGCCTCGGCTCCACTCGATCTGTGGGCGCGTGAGCGCGGCTACGCCAAGTTGCAAACCAACCTCCTGGGAATGTAGTGCAGTTGTCGGCGGTGAAGAGATAAAGACTGAACCACGAAGGACACGAAGTATCACGAAGGAATTTCACGCCTGGTAGGGTTTCCTTCGTGGTGAAGGGTTTGGAACGCACGCGCGTAGCTGCGATATGCTCACAAGATGATCGGTCGCTTCCCAACTCGCGGGGATCAGAAGTTGATCCAGATCGTTGACGCCGCACTATCCGATGCGGCTCGCAGGAGCGGGGAATGGCTTGTTTGCCGTCCGGGATGCACACAATGCTGCATCGGGGTCTTCTCCATCCATCAACTCGACGCCATGCGGCTGCAGCGTGGACTGGCCGATCTGGAAAGATGCGAGCCGGAGCGTGCGGCCAGAATCCGGCAGCGGGCCCGTGAGTCAGTCAGGCGTTTGTCATCGGAGTTCCCTGGCGATCCCGTCAGCGGTGTGCTGCACGAAGGCGAAGAAGCCGAACAACGTTTTGCTGACTTCGCCAACGACGAAGCTTGCCCGGTGCTCGATCCGGAGACGGGATATTGTGAGCTGTACGAATCTCGGCCCATGACGTGCCGTGTCTTCGGTCCTCCGGTGCGCTCGGAAGAAGGACTCGGAGTCTGCGAGCTGTGCTTCCAGAGTGCGTCTGAGAAAGAGATCGCCGCCTGTGAGATGAAGCCTGATCCGGACGACCTCGAATCCCGCTTGCTTGCAGACCTTGAGAAAAGTACGGGCCGGCGTGGCAACACGATCATTGCTTTTTGTCTCGCCACCTGGATTTAGGCCTGCTTCTTTTCAAGCTCGGCCCATCGCGAATAAAGCTCATCTACTTCTTTCTGTGCCGCGTCGAGTTCGGCATGGGCGCTGATGAGGCGCGCGGCGTCAGTGGAGATTGCAGGATCTTCGGCAGCTGAGCGCTTCGACTCGAGCGCCTGTTCGGCAGCTGCGACGCGCTCTTCGATGCTGGCATATTCGCGAGCTTCGAGGTAGGAGAGCTTCTTTCTCGATGTGGGTGGCGCCTCCGAAACTACGGCTCTTGCAGAAACTCTTGCACTGCTCTGCGCTTCCAACTCGCGTTCAGCTTGCCAAGTCTCCCATTGTGAGTAGTCAGCAAAACGCTCCGCGCTGCCACGTCCATCCAATCCAAGCACTACGGTCGAGACTCGATCGAGCATGTAGCGATCGTGCGTCACCAGAACGAGCGAGCCGCGAAACTCGAGTAGGCTTTCTTCCAGGATCTCGAGGGTTGGAATGTCGAGATCATTCGTGGGCTCGTCGAGCAAGAGAACGTCGGCTGGTTGGAGCATTAACTGGGCAATAAGAACTCGTGCCCGCTCACCTCCCGAGAGTCGTTCGACTGGCTGGTTGAGTTGTTCCCCCTTGAACAGGAACTTCGCCGCCCACGATGCAACATGCACGACACGATCCTGATTGATGACGGAGTCGCCCTCTGGGGCCAGCGCGCGGCGCAGCGTGACATTCGGATCAAGTTCGCGGCGCTGGTCGAAGTAAACGACGCGGAGCTTTTCGGCTCGACGAATCTCTCCTTCGGTCGCGGCCACTTCACCGCGCACCAGTCGTAGCAAGGTAGTCTTGCCGCTGCCGTTCGGACCGACCAACCCCACTCGCAGCCCGGCAGAGATCACGAAGTTCAGCCCGTCGAACAAGCGCCGTCCGCCGATTTCGTACGACACATTCTGCAGTTCGATCAAGCGTTTGGTTTTGCGGTCGGTGGCGGAGAAGTCGATTTGCGCGGTCGCGCTACGAGTGCGGGTGTTGAGGTCGGCCAATTCCTCCATCAGTTCGCCGGCCTTATCGATGCGCGCTTTCGATTTCCGCGTGCGCGCCTTGGCGCCGCGCCGCAGCCATTCAATCTCGGAATGAACCAGGTTTTCGAGCGCTTCCTGTCGCTTCGACTGAGCGTGCAGGAATTCTTCTTTCTTCTCCAGGAAAGTGCTGTACCGTCCCTTCACCCGCAGCAAGCCATCGGGATAGATGCGACTCAGTTCGGCCATCTCGTTGGCGACGTTCTCCAGGAAGTAGCGGTCATGGCTGATGACCACGCACGCGAAAGCAGCCTGCTCCAGTACTTCTTCGAGCCACTCAATGCCGGCCAGGTCCAGGTGGTTGGTGGGCTCATCGAGCAGCAGGATGTCGGGATCCTGCACGAGGGCCTGAACAATCGCCAGGCGCTTCTGCCATCCGCCGGAGAGTGCTGTGGCTTCGGCGTCGAGGTCTGCGAAACCAGCGCGTCCCAAGGTCTCGGCGAAGCGCGTGCCTCGCTCGGACTCGGGGACGGCAGCACTCTTCAGTGCGGCGTTGACTACCGACCGCACCGTGTCCCCGGGGTGAAACTCGGACTCCTGCTCCACGTAACTCATACGGGTTCGCTTACGGACGGCGATTTCCCCGTCGTCGGTATCCTCCGTGCCTGCCAGAATTCGAAGGAGCGTGGATTTCCCCGAACCGTTCGGACCGATCAACCCGATGCGATCGCCCTCCGAAACCGTGAAGGAGACGTTCTGAAAAAGAGGATCGGCTCCAAAGGCTTTCGAAATGCTCCGGACGTTAATCAGCGGCGGCAAGGACGTGCGATCTCCTGAAGGGTGATTGAGGACTCCTTTGAGATTATCAGGGCGATCGCTGGCGAGTGGGGTGCCAAACCTGTGTACCAATTACGAACGCAGATTTTTTTCTCGCCTTTCTCTAAAATATTCATTCCAAGAGATTTAAGTATGGGGTATCTGCTTGATAGGCTCCAAAATATTGAATCAAAAGGACTTATAGGCAAAATATTCCGGAATAAGGACTTAGGGGCTCTCTGGAAGCCCATGGTGCCCAGAAGGCGGTCGACGCGATTCACTCGTTCAATGACAGATCTCACCAGAGACGACACGCAGTACACGTAGCAAACTTCTACAACCGGGGATTTTGAGAGCGTTCGGAATCCCCTAGAAGAGAGTGGGTACATACAGAAAGCTTGCGCCTTGTGAAATCCTGGGTAAAGGTTGTTCGTCACAAGGTAGAGGAATATTTCTCTTGAGGCTGTGGAAAAAGCCAGTGGAAGAGCATTTGGGCTGTCCCGTGAAACGCACCTCTAACAAATCGTGGGCCGCCCATGGCTTCGCAACAAAATGTCAGGGACGGATTCTCGTCGCTCGTAACTAAAAAATCATCGTTGCGCCGACTCAGACAATCAATAACAGGAACCGATTCTCGTTCGAGGTACTTGCATGCAGCTCAAGCCGTTCCTGCTCGATGCGTGGCTCGACCAATACGAACACGACATAGAATCCAACCTGGCTGCGAGCACCGGACCGACATGGACGGTCAACGACGTTCTCGACCTCGCCGACGACGAAACGCGTCACCACTTCCTGAACCACAGGCTGGTCTACAGCCGACCCGCTGGCGCTGACGGACTCCGGGCGGCGATCGCCGAAATGCAGAGGGTCCCGGTTGAGGCCGTCCAAGTGGTGACTGGCGCTTCGGAGGCGCTGGTGGCTCTGATGTGGCTGGCCGCCGAAGCCGGCGCGAATGTAATTATCCCGTTGCCCGGATTTACTACTTTCTCGGCACTCCCGGAATCTCTCGGCCTGGAGACCCGTTTCTATCGCGTGCGTCGCGAAAACGGCTTCCGCATCGATCCCGACGAAATCAAAGGACTCGCCGACTCGAAGACCAAGCTGATCCTGGTCAACAGCCCGCACAACCCCACGGGCGCGACCATCGGCGACGACGAAATAGAAGCCCTGCACGACTTCACCGCGACGCGCGGAATTCAGCTGGTGTGCGACGAGGTCTACCATCCCATTTACCACGGGAGACAAACTAAATCCGCGGCGCGCCTGCCGCACGCGACCGTGATCTCTGACTTGTCGAAGGCATTTTCGATTGCCGGGGTGCGCACAGGTTGGATGATCGAGCACGACGCCCGGCGTCGTCAGCAATACTGGAACGCGCGCGCCTACTTCTCGATCTGCAACACCACTACGGGAGAGATTCTTTCGGAAATCGCCGTCCGAAAACGAGAAGCCGTGCTTGGCAAGGCCCAGGAAGCCGCAACCCGAAACCTCAAGCTCCTTACTCACTTCATGGCGGAACATCGCGACATACTCGGCTGGATTCCGCCGCAAGGCGGCATGACCGCGTTCCCCTGGCTGGTGAGTGGAGAGAACGCCCGCCCGTTCTGCCAAGCCGCCGCCGAGCGTGGCATCCTGCTAGCACCCGGCGATTGCTTCGATGCTCCCTCGCATTTCCGCCTGGGCTTTGCCGCCGCCGGAGACAATTTCTCTGAGGCCCTCGATCGCTTCGGGGCGTTCGTGAAGAACTGGTCGGCGAAGATGGTCACCGCCTGACGGGAAGCAAGTGAAGAGACAAAGACAAAAACAAAAGCCAGAACCACGAAGTATCACGAAGAACCGCATGCAAGCATAAGGATTTCCCTAGCATGCGTTCGTGTCCTTCATGGTAAGAGTTCGGAATGCTCGAGCGTAGAGGCGTGGCGCGCGGTCGCTCCTACGAAAACAGCACGCCCTACTTTATGCACCATTTGATGCCGATCGTTACGCCGCGCCTGATCTTGCGTCCGCCAACGCTCGGTGATTTGGATTCGATACAGACCGCCAAAGAGGAATCGTGGCCCGATTTACAGCGTTGGATGACTTGGGCTTTCGACAACCAACGGTCGCGGCAATCGATGGAGGATTCTATTCGGCGAACGATGGACTATCAGAATCAAGCAGGAATCGCATTAGCCGGATTCCATCGGATTAACGGGGATTTCGTCGTCCGAACCGCATTGGATCTTACCGATGAGCAAGACGTGTATGAGACAGGATACTGGGTGGCGCCTAAATACGCCGGACAAGGCATGGCAACGGAGGCGGCAAACGGAGCTATTCGGTACGCGTTCGGACACCTTGGAGCGAAGGCAATCAGTATCGGGTACTTCGACGGAAACGAGCCTAGCCGGCGCATCGTGGAGAAATTGGGATTCAAGAAGCTACGAGTTGCCCATAACGCTGCGACACGTTGCCTCGACGGCACTAAACTTGATCGTCATGAATATCTCCTGACGTACCCCGATGCCCTCCCCGAACTTGATGTTTCATGGGGGTGAGGCCATCCGGCGAGGATTCAACACAGCCAATCGCTGCATGTACGGTGGGTACCCCAGAAGCAAAATCCAGATCTCGGGCGCACTCTTCCGGATTGCTTTTGGTTTGCGTGAAAACCGGAAGGAACTCTGCTCAAGGTAGCGCCTACACAGGGCGGCGCTGTGCCGCTCGGTGCAGCACAGTCTCTAGCGATTGAAGACTCGAGGCGAAAAGATCTACCAGGCGGGCTTGCCGTCTTTGAATCGCAAGGTCAGAGTCTCGCCGCTTTTGAGCACTTCCCGCGCGAGGGTCAGATCGGCTCCGTCCTGCTTCACTTTGGAGCCGGTGACCTCAACCTCTTCCGATGCCTTGAAGACGATGCCCATGTCGTCGAGAAATTTCTTGGGACAAAGAAACACGTGAACCGCATCGGCGCCGCTTTTCATGGTCAAGTATGCGACGGGCTTGCCACCGGACGGAGGAACCAGTGTGACTTCCTCTACGATTCCTTTGATCTTGGCTTCGGTGGACGGATCGTACTTAGGTGGCGCCTGGCAGAACGCGGAACTCGCCAGGAAAGTGATAGCAACAATCTGGAGCAGATGGCTGTAAATCGGGCCGGACGAAGTCATGGGCAGGCCCTCCGGCGCGAATATTAGGCCTAGCACGTGGGAAAATCAATGGAATTATGAATCGCGTGAGCTTCGAGTGCTTTTATACTCGAGGACTCGAGGAAGCCACGCGACGATGACATCGATCCGCACGATAAGAGCGGCTCTCCGGTTTGCGAGTGTGCTGACGCTCTTTTGCACGGTTGCACTAGCTCAGCTCAGCAGAATCGAAACTGGAACCGAGGCCTGGCTTCGGTATCCCGCATTAACTGCCCAAGCGGCCCAGAGCTACCAAAGCCTGCCTTCTCACATCGTGATGTTCGGCGACTCTGGCTCGCTCAAGACCGCAGAGCAGGAGTTGGTTCGGGGCGTTGCGCAAATGCTAGGCGAAACATTGCAGGAAGATGGTCGCTCCTCGCCACAGAATGCCATTGTCCTGGGAACTCTCAGTCAACTACATGTCATGGTTCCGGCGTTGCATCCGGCGCAAGAACTTCGATCCGATGGCTACTGGTTGAAGGCGACGAAGATTCACGGGTCGCGATCTTTGATCGTCGCCGCGGCCAATGATCGCGGCGTTTTGTATGGAGTGTTTGCGTTGTTAAGCAAGATGGCGCGCGGCGAGAGTCTGGCTCACATCGATGAAGTGCAGCAGCCGTATGCGCCGGTCCGCTGGGTGAATCAATGGGACAACCTCGACGGTCGCATCGAACGCGGCTATGGCGGACCGTCTATTTTCTTCAGCGACGGAAAGGTCCGCAGCGATTTGATGCGCGCCGGTGAGTACGCTCGTTTGCTGGCATCGATCGGGATCAACGGCTGCACCATCAACAACGTGAACGCAGCTCCGGGTGTTCTCGAAGACAGTTTCATTGCGCAGGTCGGCCGCATTGCCGACGTATTTCGTCCCTGGGGCGTGCAGCTCTCGTTGTCCGTCGATCTGAGCAGCCCGAAAGTCATGGGTGGTCTCGAGACGTTTGATCCGCTCGATCCGCGGGTCGGCGAATGGTGGCGCAAGAAGGTTGACGAAATTTACCAGCACATTCCCGACTTCGGTGGGTTCGTGGTCAAAGCGGATTCCGAGGGCCGACTCGGTCCTTCGACATATGGCCGAACACCGGCCGATGCAGCCAACGTGATTGCGCGCGCGCTGAAGCCCCACGGTGGAGTCGTCTTCTATCGGGCCTTCGTTTACAACCACCACCTCGATTGGAACGATCTGAAAAACGATCGGGCGAAAGCCGCCTACGACAATTTTCATCCTCTGGATGGCGCCTTCGACGATAACGTCATCATCCAGATCAAGAATGGTCCCATTGATTTCCAAGTGCGCGAACCGGCCTCTCCACTCTTCGCCGGATTGCATCGAACGAACGAGTCTATTGAATTGCAGATTACGCAGGAGTACACCGGGCAGCAACGCCATCTGTGCTCTCTCGTTCCCATGTGGAAAGAGGTTCTGAACTTTGACATGCGGATTAATGGAAACGCGACGCCAGTGAAAGATCTGGTTGCGGGCCGCGTGTTCCACCGGCCTGTCGGCGGCTTCGTCGGGGTCGCGAACGTGGGCATGGATGCGGACTGGCTCGGCAGTCCTTTGGCGATGGCCAATCTCTACGGCTTCGGGCGGCTCGCATGGGATCCCCAACTGAGTGCGGAGAGGATCGTCGAGGAATGGACCCGCCTCACTTTCGGCAGCGACCCTCTCGTGGTTAAGACAGTCTCGGCGATGCAGCTTAGCTCATGGAACATCTATGAAAGTTATACGGGGCCTCTGGGCGCTGGAACGCTGACTAACATTACCGGCAATCACTTCGACCCGGGGCCCGAGTCGTCAGAGGAGAATGGCTGGGGTCAATGGCATCGTGCCGATCACGTTGGGATCGGCATGGATCGCACGGTGGCGACGGGGACGGGATACATCGGCCAGTATCCGGCCGAGGTGCAAAAATTGTTTGAGCCTCTGAATCGCTGCCCGGATAATTTGCTTCTGTTCTTTCACCACGTCCCCTACACGTATGTGCTGCATTCCGGGAAGACGGTAATTCAGCATGTTTACGATTCCCACTACGACGGGGCCGACCGTGCCCGCGACTTCATCGCGCAATGGCAGACCCTGAGTGGTCATATCGATCAGGAGCGGTACAGCGATATTCTGGCGCGCCTGCAATACCAAGCCGGAGAAGCAGTTGTGTGGCGCGATGCCATCTGCAACTGGATCTATCGATTGTCAGGCATCCCGGACGCAAAGAGTCGCGTCGGAAAATAAGTCCCTTCTGCTCGCGATTCGGGCCTACCACGAATGGCGGTTCGCGCGGCGACCGGGACTTTGTATGGTTAAACTGCTAACACAGTGGAAATTCAATATTTGTCTGAGGTCGCTTGCGCAATTCGGCGACTTCCGTTAACGTTTACGGTTCTGAGCCGTCTAAGCCCTTCCTCAGGCAATTCAGATGGTTTGGAACGAACACGGTCGAAGAACAATGAGTAAGTCGCCAACCACTCTCCGTGACATTGCGAAGGCCTTGGGTACGTCGATTGGCTCGGTGCATCGTGCCTTGCATGACAACCCAGGGGTCAGTCCGCTGACCAAAGACAGAGTCTTGCAGATGGCTCGGACCATGGGATACCGGCCCAATCTCGCGGCCAGATACCTGTCTTCCAAGAAGACGCTGCGGATTTCCGTCAACACCCTGCGAGGTACAACATCATTTTGGGACGAGGTGCGAACCGGAATTCGAGAGGCGGCCGCTTCCATTCTCCTGGAGAATGTCGAAGTCGAATTTCGCAATTATCCCCGTCTCGGCGAAGGCGACGAAGAGGCGTTTAAAGCGGCGATCGAGGACGATGTGGATGGAATTATTACCTTCCCCAGCCGGCCGCAGGTTTTGCGTTCCTGGATTCGGCGGGCATCGCGCGCCCGGATCCCGGTTGTGTGCGTAGCCACAGACGCTCCCAATAGCGGCCGATTGGGCATCGTCGCTATCGATACTCTCGCCAGCGGTTCTATCGCCGCGGATCTGATGGGAAGATTTGTGGGTGGGCGGGAAGGTTCGATCGCAATTACCGTGTTTGATAT
>Ga0207693_10004645_pt1 | contig 11583 bp, 11 predicted proteins | sample LARL81metaG_FD_184347 | JGI IMG/M metagenome (GOLD analysis project Ga0207693, IMG submission 184347) | Corn, switchgrass and miscanthus rhizosphere microbial communities from Kellogg Biological Station, Michigan, USA - LAR L8-1 metaG... | ecosystem: Host-associated > Plants > Roots >...
CACCCGAAATGGCGGGCCCGGATGACCGCCATGCTGCGTCCTCGGACCCTCGCGCAGCGCTGCTGCCACCACCGCCTTCGGCGGCGGTGCCGGGGTCCTGCGTCCTTGCCTGTCGGCCCCCGGGCCGCGCCCTTTCAGGCACGACGTTTCCAGGAGGCCCACTAGTGGCCCTCGCCGACACGTTCACCCAGATCGTCGACTCGCTGCCCGACGACTGGACCGACCTCGAAATGGACGTCCGGATCTTCGACGAGCGCCGCTACGTCGACGCCGCCGTCCTGATGGTCACCTGCAACGCCCAGCCCTACTCCCGCAGCGACTGGCACTGGCGCGTGATCGTTGCGCATCGGTTCGGCCACGCATCTTCGGTGCCGGCCGTGCACACCGCGTTGAAGCTGCTGGACGACGCGGGGATCGAGGGCGAGTTGGCGGTTCGCGAGCAGCGAACCGGACGCGTCGAGACCGTGCAGATGTGGGGGCGCGGAGAGTCGGCGCGCCAGGAGTTCAGGCGGCTCCGGGCGCAGTAACTCAGGCGATGGCGCGAGTCGTCGCATTCATCCCGGACCTGCTGTTCGGATCGTCGGTCGTCAGCGCGCTCAGCGCCGCCGGGCACGAGCCTGTGCTGGCCGCCAACGAGGAGGCGCTGCGTAACGCGCTGCCCGACGCCCAAGCGCTGGTCGTCGATCTGACGTTCGAAGTGCCGCAGCGGATCGAGCTGGTCCGCTCGGCCCCCTGGCCGGCGGGGCTCAAGACGCTCGCGTTCTATTCCCACGTCGAGGCCGACGTACGAGATCAGGGCCGTGCGGCGGGCTTTGACCTCGTGATTCCGCGCTCGCGGATGGCGCGCGAAGGGGCGGCGGTGCTGGACCGATTGCTGGCCGGGTCCGGGGACTCGGATCCCGCTCCCTAGAATCCGCCGGGCGTATGCGCCGCCGCGTCACGTTTAGCCGGAACCTCACGTTGTCGCTCTCGCGCACGTGCCGTTGTTACTGCAAGTACTGCGCGTTCAAGACGCACCAGACCCACTTGCACGATCCCGACGAAGTGCTCGAGATCCTCGACCAGGCGGCCGAGCGTCATCGGGTCAAGGAGCTGCTCGTGCTGACCGGCGAGATGCCGGAGGTCAACGCCGGGGTCAAGGCGCGGCTTGCCGAGTACGGCCACGCGGACTTCACCTCCTACGTGATCTGGACTTGCGAGCGCGCGCTCGAGCGCGGCATCCTGCCGCACACAAATCTCGGCGTCCTCAGCCGTGAGGACCTCGCCCGGCTGCGGGAGGTGACCGCTTCGCAGGGCCTGATGCTCGAGTCGGTCTCCGAGCGACTGATGGAGACCGTCCACGCGGGGTCGCCGACCAAGCACCCGGCGCGGCGGCTTGAGACGATCGCCGCCGCGGGCGAGCTGAAGATCCCGTTCACGAGCGGGATCCTCGTGGGCATCGGCGAGACCGAGGAGGAGCGGATCGCGTCGCTCGAGGCGCTCGCCGACCAGCACGCCCGTTACGGCCACATCCAGGAGGTGATCCTCCAGAACTTCGTGCCCCACCAGAGCTATTACGGGCGCGAGCCCGCGGAGATCGCCGATGCCGCCGCCGACGAGTACTGGCGAACGGGCGTCTCACACGGGCCGCAGATGGACGCGCCCGAGTGGGCGTGCGAGGTCACGATCGACGACATGAAGCGGCTGATCTCCGAGGTCCGGAGGCTGCTGCCGGGCGTGGGGATCCAGGTGCCGCCGAACTTGTCGGACTGGTGGGTTGAGCTGGCGCGGGCGGGAGCGACCGACCTGGGGGGCCTCAGCGCCAACGGCGACCACATCTCGCCCGAGCACCCGTTCCCGTCGCCGTCGCTGGTACGCAAGCGCCTGCACGACGAGGGGCTGGCGTTGAGCGAGCGGCTGTGCGTGTATCCCGAGTACATCGACCCCGAGTGGGTTGCCCAGTCCGTGCTCGACGTGATCAAGAGCCGCTATTGGTCGTTCATCCCGCGCCGGGGCTCCGGCCGCCGCGCCGAGCTGTCGCTGGCCGACGACCTCGCGCCGCGAGCCGTTTCGCGCGCGCGGGAGGGCCACGCGCTCACGCCCGACGAGCTGACGGCGCTGTTCGCCGAGCAGCGGCCGGCGGTGATCGAGGAGATGCGCGACGCGGCCGACGAGCTGCGGTCAGAGCTCGCGGGCGACACGGTCACGTTTGTCGTCAACCGCAACATCAACGTCTCGAATATCTGCATCGTCGGCTGCGCGTTCTGCGGGTTCGGCCAGGCGCGGCGCTCGCCCGACGCGTACGTCCACTCCGAGGAGGAGTTCGCGCGCCGTGTGCAGGAGGCTGTCGACGCCGGCGCGACGGAGATCTGCATGCAGTCGGGGATCCATCCCGACTGGGGACTTGAGGAGTACGAGAAGTGGTTGCGGTTTGCCAAGCAGCTCGCGCCGCAGCTGCACCTGCACGCGTACTCACCGATGGAGGTCGCGCACATGTGCGACGTCAGCGGCCTGTCGCCGCGGCATGTGTTCGACCGCCTGCGCGAGGCGGGGCTCGGCTCCACGCCAGGGACCGCGGCCGAGGTGCTGCACGACGGCGTGCGCGAACGGATCTCGCCCAACAAGCTGCCGGTTGCGCGCTGGGTCGAGATCATCGAGGCCTGCCACCTCGAGGGGATCCGCTCGACGGTGACGGTGATGTTCGGGCACATCGAGGAGCCCTGGGAGCTGGCCGAGCACATGCGCGTGGTTCGCGAGCTGCAGGAGCGCACCGGCGGCTTCACGGAGTTCGTGCCACTCTCGTTCATCCCGTTCCACACGCTGCTGGGACGCACGCAGGGCGTCGAGGAGATCTCGAAGGAGGAGAACCTCAAGCACACTGCCGCGTTCCGCCTCGCCCTCGGGCGGACTGTGCCCAACGTCCAGGCCAGCTGGGTCAAGATGGGTCTGGACGTCGCCACTGAGGCGCTTCACTGGGGCGTCAATGATCTCGGCGGCACGCTGATGGAGGAATCGATCTCGCGGATGGCCGGCAGCTACCACGGCGTCAGGCTCGAGCCGGAGGATCTCGTCGCCGCCGCGCACCGAGCTCGGCGCCCGGCGGCTGAGCGCACCACGCTGTACGACATCCGCCGCCGGTACGACCTGCCGGTGGCGGCGTGAACGCCACCGAGCGCCCGCCTGCGCTGTTCGCCGGCGTCGAGCCGCTCGAGGTATTCGTCGAGCTGCTCGCCGACATCGACACAGACACTTCCTCGACGGAGTTCTACGACCGTATCTGCGAGGCGATCTGCCGGCTGACGACGATGCGCCGCGCGGCGATCTTCATGGCCGACGCGGGCCGCCGCCGCGTGCGGGCCGTCGGCGCGCACGGCACCTCGTTCTCCGAGCTCAGAGAGTTGCGCCCGACGCTGATCAACACTCCGATCGCCCAGCGCGCGCTGCTCGAGGACAGTGTGATCGTCGTTTCTGACCAGATCGAGCAGGCGGTCCCGCCGGAATACGCGCGGATGCTCGGGATCACGACGCTGGTGTGCACTCCTCTAAGTGCCGCGGGCCGGGCGTACGGCGTGATCTGCGCTGACCGCGGCGGCGGACGCTTCGAGCTCTCCGACGGCGAGCGCCACCTGTTGTGGACGCTCGGCAAGACCGCCGCGCTGGTCGCGACTGCGCGCAACTCGACCCGCCAGCAGGAGCGCGCCAGGCGGCTGGGCGAGCGGCTGGACCTGGCGCGCGAGATCCACGAGCGAGTGATGCAGCGCCTGTTCGGCGTGTCGCTGGCGCTCGGCGCCGCTCAGGAGCTCGATCCCGAAGAGCGCGAGCGCTGCCGCGCGGAGTTGCAGGAGGCGGTGGGCGACCTACGCCGCGCGCTGGAACGTCCCTTGGCCCCGCTCCCTGCGGAGACCGGGACGACGCTCGCGGCCGAACTGGAGCGGCTCACGGCCACTCCCGGAGCGCCGGTATACGTGACCTGGCAGTCGGGTGTGGCGCTGCCCGCCGATCTCGAGCCACTGGTGCAATCGGTCCTGGCCGAGGCGATGAGAAACGTGGCGAAGCACGCCAGTGCCTCCCGGGTCGACGTGGCCGTGACCCGCGATAGCGACACGTTCGCATTGGAGATCCGCAACGACGGCGCTCGCAGCAACGCCCGCGACGCGGGCATGGGCCTGCGCCTGGCGGCGTTCGAGGCCCTGCAGCAGGGCGGCGTCGTGGAGTTCGGCCCGACGGGCGACGGTGGCTGGCGGGTGCGGCTCGTGGTCGCGCTCGAGCAGGAGGCCGTCTAATGGCGTCCGCGGCTCGCCGCGACGAGCGCCTGCGGGTGCTCGTCGTCGACGACCACGACGTCGTGCACTGGGGCTTTCGCGTGCTGCTCGGCGAGCAGCCCTGGGTCGAGCGCTGCCTCGCGGCCCGGACTGGCGCGGAGGCGATCGCGCTGACGAAGACGTTCCAGCCGCACGTGGCGCTGGTCGATCTGTTCCTCGCCGGAGAGTCCGGCGCCGACCTGTGCGAGTCAATCCGCGCGGCTTCGCCGTCGACCCGGGTCGTGCTGATCTCGGGCGCCGGGCGGATGTCGCCGGCGGCAGCCCGCGCCGCTGGCGCGTCGGGCTTTGTCTCGAAGGACTGGGACGCTCACGACGTCGCGTCGGCGGTGCGCATGGTCGGAATGGGGATGACGATGTTCCCGCCGAAGTCCAACCAGCCGGCGGGACTGCTGACAGACCGCGAGCGCGAGGTCCTCGACCTGATCGCGGCCGGTTCGACGAACCGCGAGATCGCCGAGCGCCTGTATCTGTCGCCGCACACGGTCAAGGAGCACACGAGCGCGCTGTACCGCAAGCTCCAGGCCCGAAACCGCGCCGAGGCCGTCCAGCGGGCACAGCGCATCGGCCTGCTCGCGTAGACGTTTTTCTGGACGGATCTGGACAACCGCTGGCTGCGGCTACAGCGGACCCGAAATCTGCCGATTAAGGACGCGATGCGACGACTCGTGCAGAACCAATCCGTGACGATCGAACTTGACGCCGAATTCGAGGGCGACGTCGAAACGCTGCCCTGTCGCGTGGGCACCGTCCACGGCCCAGTGGCGACGCTCGCGCCCGCCGGCGAGATCGCCGACCGCATGCGAGAGCGTCTCACCCCAGGTGCGCTCGGGTTCATGGTCTTCCGCCACAACGGCGCCCCGGTGGGCCTGCGCGGCGTCGTCCGCGAAGCTCCCACCGACGAGCAGATTGTCGAGTTCGTCGTGATCGACGGAATCCAGGTCACCGAGCGCCGCACCGCCGAGCGCGTCGCGATGATCACCCCCGTCCGCGCGATCTCCGAAGGCGGCGACGAGGTCGTTCACACCGTCACGGCCAACCTCAGCCTCGGTGGCGCACTGCTGACCCGGCGCCCAGGGCTTGGCGAAGGGCCGGGCTGGCGCCTCGGGGTCTCGATCCCCGGCGATCCGAGCCCGATCCGCTGCGAGGCGACCATGGCCCGGATTACTCCCACGCACATCGGCGTGCGCTTCGAGGGCATGTCGGAGGCCGACAGCATTCGCCTGGCCGGCGCCCTCGCCGACCACCAGCGCCGCCGCGCCGCGCTGCAGTCCGGCGGCTCCGGCCCCGTCCTCTAGTTCCCGCGCAAACTCCCGCAAACCGGGTAGTTCCGTCGCGGATCCGTGTATTCCCGCCATCCGCGCGGGAATTCGGTTCTGCATCAGCCGTTGATCTGAACAGTGACTTAAGTCTCTAAAGGTTTACATGTCGGTCTCGTAGAATGTCGACCGACGGAGCGAGGGGTCGTCCCGGAGCTCCGGAGCAAAGGAGCCAGTGCCGTGAGTTTCATGGATGTCGCGCGCATTGCCAGTGGCCAGCTGCGTCTGGTCTCTCCGCCGAGGCGACGGATCGCCACCACCGAAGGGTTCTACATTCCGCCCGAGGACCTGGGCGAGGGCAAGCCGGGAGACGTGATCCGGGCCGAGCCGATGGACGCCTATCTGGTCCCAGGCGTCCGGTTCCGGGCCAGGGCCTGGCGGATGCTGTATCGCTCGACGTCCGCGGTCGGCGAGCCGACCGCGGTGTCGGGGACGTTGCTGGTCCCGTTCGGGCGCATGCGCGGGCCGCGGCCGCTGATCGGTTACGCCGTCGGCACGCACGGCATCGGCGACGCGGCGGCGCCGTCGCGCCTGCTGGCCCGCGGCCTGGAGTGGGAGGCCGGCCTGATCGCGATGGTGCTCGCGCGCGGATGGGCCGTGGCGATCACCGACTATCAGGGCCTCGGCACTCCTGGCGACCACACGTATATGGTCGGGCGGGCGCTCGGTCCAAACGTGCTCGACGCGATGCGTGCGGCGCGTCAGCTGCATCCCGAGGAGCTTGCCGGCGAGGGGCCGGCGGCGATCGTCGGCTACTCCGAAGGCGGCGCGGCGGCGGCGTGGGCCGCGCAGCTGCAGCCGACCTACGCACCGGATATGCCGCTGGCAGCCGTCGCGGCGGGTGCCGCCGCGGCCGACCTCGAGGCCGCCGGGCCATCGCTGGACGGCAGCTTCTTCTCGTTCTTCATCGCCTACGGCGGCATCGGCTACTCGGCGGCCTATCCCGAGCTCGACCTCGACCCGTATCTGACGCTCAAGGCACGAGCGGGGATCGCCCGCCTGCGCGAGTCAACGCTGCCGCAGGCGATGCTGAGCGGCCCGCGTTTCATCCGCGCCTCGGACCTGACCCGGCCCAACGTCATGGAGCTTCCGGAGTGGCGCCGGCGGCTGCGCGAGAACCGGCTGGGCGACATCGCCCCGGCGGCGCCCGTGTTGCTGCACCACGCGCGCCGCGATCAGATCGTTTCGTTCGAGCACAGCGTCAAGCTGCGCGACTCATGGGAGCGGATCGGCGCCGACGTCAGGCTGTACGTGACACGCGGAGGGGTCGACCACGTCAGTGGTGGCGTTGCGGGGATGCCGGTGGCGCTTGGCTGGATCGCCGGGAGGCTGCGGCGCCGAGGCGCCGGGGTTCGGGTGAGCCCGCCTGTGCCGGTGCCGATCGTCGCCGAGCAGGCGGCCTAGCTAGTCCCACCCGTCGCTGAGGGCGGCTCGCAGCATCGCGAGCCAGTCGCCGGTCGCGCCGATCCGCGCAACCGTCGCGAACATCACCGCGAACCCGCGCGCCGGCCACAGATCCTCCGCCGGGGGAGACCCCGCCATCACGAGTTCGCCGATCAGGTCCGGCCGGCGCAGCGCACGATCGCGGGCGCCGATCACCGCGGCGTCGTCGAGCCTCGAGGCACCGGGTTGGCCGAGGTCGCCCAGCGCGTGGCGTGCGAGCTCGATCGCAGCCGATCCGTGGGCTGCGGGCAGCCAGCCCAGCGCCGCCATCGCCTCGCCCAGGGTCTCTCCGTCAGCGGCAGCGAGGGCGTCGAGGATGCCGGCCGCGCCGGCCGCGCGCTCGCGGTCGACCCGCCGAGTCGCCCCGAAGTCGAGGATCGTCAGCCCGCCGTCAGGCCCGACGAGCACATTGTCGGGGTGCAGGTCGGCGTGGCTGACGCCCACCTCTACGGCGGCGCCGATCCCGAACGCGACCAGCCGCGCCGCCGCCAGGTCTGGGTTGGGCGCATCCCACAGCGCGACTCCGTCGACCCAGTCGCTGACCAGCACGTTCTCGTGGCACAGCCGGCTGAGCGGCGTCGGCACGCTCAGGAACGGATGACCGCGCAACGCCCGGTGGAACCGTCGCTGAACCTCGGCCTCGTGCTCGAGGTCGAGCTCCTCGAGAACGCGTTCGCGAAACTCCGACGTCGCGGCACTTGGATCGACACCCGGAAACGCCGAGCCCAACGGCCCCGCCAGAAGCTCGAGCAGCGCCATGTCCTGGCGCACCGACGCGGCGAGGTCCGGTCGCAGGACCTTCACCGCGACCGGCTTGCCGTCGAGCGAGGCCCGGTGCACCTGGGAGCTCGGCGTGATCGCGACCGGGTCGGCCTCGAGGTCATCGAGCTCGTCCTCGGGGCGGATTCCCCAGGCATCGCGAAGGACTCGTTCCACCGCGCGCGTGGCCAGAGGCTCGGCGGCCCCGCCATGGGCGGCGTCGAGCTCCGCAGCGATTTCGTCTCCCCAAGGGCTGGGGATCCAGCCCAGGTCGATCGAGTCGGCGATCCGCGCCAGCAGGAGACGACCCGAGCGCGCCCGGCGCGCCAAGCCCAGCCCGACGTTCAGCAGCGCGTCGAGCCGCGCGAGCTCGTCAGGTGCCACTACCGGCGGCGCATTGCCCACGCGATCGCGGGCAGCTTCACCGCGTGGGGGATCAAGCGGCTGGCCTCCATCGCGGCGCGCATCGGCAGGCCCGGAACGACCACGCGGCTGCCGGATGCGAGCCCGTCGACGCCGGCTTTTGCGGCCTGCTCGGGAGTGATCAGCGCGGGGCTGGGCAAAGCACGCTCGAACGACTGCCCGCTGCCGACCTGCCAGTTGGCGATCTCCCAGAAGTCCGTCTTCACGGGGCCGGGGCACAACGCCGTGACGGTGATCCCGCGCCCATTGAGCTCCCAGTGGATCGCTTCGGAGAACGCGAGCACGTAGGCCTTAGCGGCCGAATATCCGGCGGAGTACGGAAGCGGCTGGAAAGCTGCGGTGGAAGCCACGTTGAGGATCGCGCCGCTGCCGCGCTTGACCATCTTCGGTGCATACGCGGAGATCAGCGCCACTGGCGCCTCGACGAGCACGCGGACCTGTTCCAGCTCTCGCTCGGGGTCTGATTCGGAGAACGGGCCGCCGGTTGCGAAGCCGGCATTGTTGACAAGGACGTCGACCTCGAGCCCGAGGCTCTCGATACGCGCCGGCAGCCGCGCGACCGACGCCGCCTTCGATAGGTCCGTGCCGATCGCCTCGGCCCTGATCCCGTGGGCTTTCGACAGCTCTTTCGCCAACTCCTCCAGGCGGTCACGGCGCCGGGCGACGAGTATGAGGCCGTGTCCGCGTTTGGCGAGCTCGCGGGCTATGCATGCGCCGATTCCGGCGGATGCGCCGGTGACTAGGGCGGCCGTGTCAGGGCTCGGAGAGGGCAGGCTCAAGGGATCGCTCCAGAGTCGAGGTGATGCAGGAAATTAGAACGTTTTTCCCCCCGAACGGGGGGAAGTCGATGACCCAGCTGTATCTGCTGCCCGCTCCCTGCGTACGTTCAAACGCATGAGTACAACAGCAATCCTGTTCCCGGGGCAGGGCAGCCAGACCCCCGAGATGCGTGATCTGGTCGCCGATCTCCGCCCCGATCTACTTGAGCAAGTGGCCGAAATCGTGGGCGAAGACCCATTTGCGAAGGCCGAACATGGCACCAACTACGCCCAGCCGGCGATCTTCTGCGCGAGCCTCGCGGGTTGGGAGTCGCTCGGCCGCCCCGACGGAGACTTCATGGCCGGGCACTCGCTCGGCGAGCTTGCCGCGCTCGTCGCCGCGGGCGCGCTGCAGGAGCGCGATGGGCTCGAGCTCGTGGCGCTGCGCGGACGCCTGATGCAAGAGTCGGGTGAGAAGGCCGGCGACGGCGGCATGCTGGCGCTTGTCGGCAGGGGCGCCGCAGACCATGCCGCCGAGCTGGCAGAAGCGCACGGCCTCGCGGTCGCCAACGACAACTCGCCGCAGCAGGTCGTCCTCTCGGGCGCGCGCGACGCGCTGCCAGCCGCGGCCGCGGCCGCCGAGGGGCTCGGCCTGAGGGCGATCGACCTGCCGGTCAGCGGCGCGTTTCACTCGCCGATGATGCGCGACGCAGTGCCGGAATTCGAGCAGGCGGTCAAGGACGTCAAGATCTCCGAGCCGCGCGTGAAGGTGCTCTCGGCCGTGACCGCGGCGCCGTTCGATGACATCGCCGCCCAGCTCACCGCTGCCCTGACCAGCCCCGTCCGCTGGCGCGAGACGCTGCTGGCATTGCACGAGCTCGGCGCCGAGCGGTTCGTCGAGGTCGGTCCCGGACGCGTGCTCACCGGCCTGGTCAAGCGCACGCTGCGCGATGTGGAGCTCGTTAGTGCTTGAGGGCAACGGAGCGACGCCGGAGCTCCGCGCTGCTCTGCAGCGCCAGGACGCGCCGCGCGTCTATCCGGCGGTCGTGTCGGTCGGCTCGGCGATCCCGCCGGGTCGCCTGACCAACGCCGAGATCTCCGAGCGGCTAGGGATCAGCGAGGACTGGATCGTGTCGCGCACGGGCGTGCGCGAGCGCCCGATAGCGGGCCCCGACGACCGCCTCACGGAGTACGCCGCGCGCGCCGGCGCCCAGGCGCTCGAGCGCGCAGGGCTCCACGCGGCGGACGTGGACCTAGTGATCGTGGGGACCCTGACCCAGGACGAGATCCAGCCCAACGCGGCTCCTCAGGTCGCCTACGAGCTGGGCGCCGCGCACGCCGCCGCCGTCGACGTCGGCGCTGCCTGCACGGCGTTCCTCTCCGGCGTGTCTCTCGCCGCCTCCCAGATCGAGAGCGGCCGGGCGCGCAACGTGCTCGTGGTGGGCGCGGACTTCGTGATCTCGCGCGTGGCCAACTGGGAGGACAAGCGCTCATTGCCGCTGTTCGGCGACGGCGCCGGCGCGGTCGTGCTCACGCCTTCCAGCGGTGGCTTCGGTGCGATCGGGCCGATCGTGCTCGCCTCCGACGGATCGCACGCCAAGACCATTGTTGTCGGCCGCGAGACGCCGCTCTACATGGATGGCCCGGAGGTCTACCGTCACGCCGTCGCCCGTATGGGCGAGTCCACGACGGCTGCGGTGGAGCAGGCCGGACTGACGCTCGCCGATATCGACCTGTTCGTCTATCACCAGGCCAACGCACGGATCACCCGCGCGCTCGGCGACCGCCTCGGGCTCGATCCCGAGAAGGTCGTGGACGTGATCGCCAACCTGGGCAACTCGTCGGCGGCGACGCTGCCGCTGGCGCTCGCCGAGGCTGAGCGCGACGGACGGCTGAAGCCCGGGTCGCGCGTGCTCCTCGGCGCGTTCGGCGCCGGGTTCACTTGGGGCGCCGGCGTAATCGAATGGGGTGGAGGCGACGATGCCTGAGGGCTGCGCACTCGTAACCGGGGCCTCGCGCGGTATCGGCGCCGCGATCGCGAAGTCGCTCGCCGCCGACGGATGGCCGGTCGGCGTCAACTACCGCTCCGACAAGGACGCAGCCGACAAGGTCGTGGCCGAGATCGAGTCAGACGGCGGCAAGGCCGTGGCGCTCGGCGCCGACGTGGCCGAGCCGGGCGCGGCCGACGAGCTCTTCAAGCGCATCGAGTCGCACTTCGACGCGCCGGTACTGGTGCTCGTAAACAATGCCGGTATCACCCGTGACGACCTTGCGCCGTCGCTGGACGACGACCAATGGTCAGCGGTGATCGACACCGATCTGACGGCGGCTTTCCGACTCACCCGCCGCGCGTTGAAGTCGATGATGCGGGCTCGGTCCGGTCGGATCGTCAACATCTCCTCGGTCGTCGCGCTGCGCGCGAACCCGGGGCAGTCGAACTACGCGGCCGCCAAGGCGGGCCTGATCGCGTTCACCAAAACCGCGGCGGTCGAGGTGGCGCGCCGCGGCGTGACGATCAACGCGGTCGCACCAGGATGGATCGAGACGGAGATGACCGCGGATGTTTCAGACGACCTGCTCAAG
>Ga0207693_10004646_pt1 | contig 11583 bp, 11 predicted proteins | sample LARL81metaG_FD_184347 | JGI IMG/M metagenome (GOLD analysis project Ga0207693, IMG submission 184347) | Corn, switchgrass and miscanthus rhizosphere microbial communities from Kellogg Biological Station, Michigan, USA - LAR L8-1 metaG... | ecosystem: Host-associated > Plants > Roots >...
GGGGCCCCGGGCAAGCTGGCCGACCAGCAGCACCGCATTGGGCCCGTGCTGGTCGGGCTGCAAAATTTCGCGCCGTACGGCAAGCTCAAATATGAGGTCGGCTACCAGTTCGGACTGACCCAGGCCACCGAGCGCGGCGCTATGCGCTGGCGCCTCGAATACGAAATTCCATTCTGAGAGCTCTACTCGGCCGCCTCGGCCTTTTCGACGGGCAACGGCTCGGTGCCGGTCCAGGGATGTTCGGCGATGTCGAAGAGCACGCCTTCGGGGCCATAAAGCTTGACCTCGAACCCGCCGACGCGGTCGCCGGCCTGGTCCATGTAGTGCTTGCCGCCCAATGCCTCGACCTTCTTCGAGAATTTCTCGACGTCCTCGACGAGGATGCCGAAATGGTGCAGGCCGGTATAGTCGAGGCCTTTGCCGATCTGGTCGGTCTTGAACCGCAGGATCGCCAGATCGATCGTCCCGTCGCTCAGGTGATAGCCATAGGCGAGCGGCCCGTCCGTCTTGCGGACCTCCTTGAAATCGAACGCCTTCTTGTAGAACTCGGCCATCGCATCGGGATCCTTGGCGGCAATGGCGATGTGACGCAGCTTGGCCATGCTTGGTTCCTTTTCTTGATGCTGACTACTCGGCCGCTTCTTTGATTTCCGTGGGCAGCGGCTCGGCGCCGGCCCAGGCATGCTCGGCGATGTCGAAAAGGACGCGTTCGGGCCCATAAAATTTCTTCTCGAAATACCCGGTGTGCGGCTCCTGCTGATTGCGGTCGATGTAGTATTCGGCCCCGAGGCTCTCCAGCCTCTTAGAAAATTCGTCGACGTCCTCGACCAGCACGCCGAAATGATGGATGCCGCGGTAGTCGAGGCCCTTGCCGAGCTGATCGGTCTTGAATTTGAGGATCGCCATATTGAGGGTGCCGTCGCTCAGAAACACACCGTCCGCGAGCACCCCGTTGGGCCGCCCGACCTCTTTGAAGTCGAACGCCTTCTTGTAAAAATCCGCCATCTTCTCCGGGTCTTCTGCGGCAATCGCGATGTGGCGCAGCTTGGGCATCCGAACCTCCTCATTTTTCCGCTCGCGCTAACCTATCACGACCTGCCGGACGGATGCCAATACCCGCGCGAGATTCTTGCCGACTCGTAAAAGCGCCTCGTCCCATAAGAAGAGGCCGAACCGATCGAATTCCAGAACCAAGGTTCCATTGGCGAGCGCGAAGCGCGAGGTGCAGATCAGGCCTTGGGGATCGGGCAGTTGCACGGGTTTCCACACGAACAGCGCCAGATCCTTGCCGCGGAGATAGGCGTGCACGCCTAGCTCGGTGAGCTCTTTTGGGGCAGTCGTCAGGCCGGTCTCTTCGAGCAGTTCTCGTACCGCGGCGGCGGCAAGGGTTTCGCCCGGCTCCGCGACACCCTTGGGGATGTCCCAGCGTGGCGAGCGGGTCGCGTGTCCGAGAAGGAGCCGTTGGCCATCGGTGACGATCACGCCGCAGCTCGTCACGCGCGAGCTCACGGCCAAGTACGGCCCCCCGAAACGCCGCCGTATAAGACACCATGCTTATCATTGTCGGAGGTGGTGCCGGTGTCGGCGCAGCCGGCAGCCAACAGCGCAAGCAGCAGGCCAATGACGCCAAACCAGAACCTCGTTCTCATAGCCTCTTGCTCATCGCCGCCGCTGCGCCCTTTATCCGCTAATATGCCACGGAAAGGAGATCAAGAGTGGTCGCAGAAATGCGTTCCTACCGGCCGGTGATCATCGGGGCGCGCGGCGCCGTCGCGGCCAACCACCCGCTGGCCGCCCAGGCCGGCCTCCTGGCGCTGCGGGCCGGCGGCAACGCGGTCGATGCGGCGGTCGCGACGGCGCTGACGCTCGCCGTCGTCGAGCCGATGATGTCGGGGCTCGGCGGCGACGGCTTCTACAATGTCTACCATCAGGCGACTGGCCGCGCCGTCGTGTTCAACGGCACCGGCCCCGCCCCTGCCGCGGCGACGCCGGGGCGCTATGCCGGCGGGATCCCGCGGATAGGCCCCCTTTCGGTCTCCGTACCGGGTACCGTGTCCGCACTCGGCATGATGCACCGAAAATATGGCCGGCTGGCCTGGGGCGACCTGTTCACGGAGGCGATCGCCTTTGCCCGTGACGGCTTTGGCGCCACCCGCGCCTACAGTCATTTCGCCGAAGAATATCGGGCCACGCTCCTTGCCGATCCGCGCAGTGCCAAAACCTTTCTCGTAGGCGCTGAGCCGCCTCGGCTCGGCGCTACGATCTCGCAGCCCGATCTCGCCCGTACGCTCGAAGAGTTGGCGTCAGACGGGGCGGACAATTTCTACCGCGGACGGTTGGCGCGGCGAATAGCGGCCGGCCTGAATGCAGCGGGGTGTCTGGTTTCGGCAGCCGATCTGGAAGCTTTCGAGGCCGAGCAGCAAGACCCGATCGCGATCGACTACCGCGGCTTCACCGTCCTCGAGGCGCCACCCAATTCGACCGGCTTCGTATTGCTCGAAGAGCTTAAGATTCTCGAGCATTTCGATCTCGCCGGCATGGGCTTGCTGTCGGCCGACGCGGTCCATGTCATGGTCGAGGCGAAAAAGCTCGCCTTCGCCGACCGCGAGCGCTGGGGCGCCGATCCGCGCTCGATCGAAGCGCCGCTCGCACAGCTGTTGTCAGCCGATCATGCCGGACGGCTTGCCAGGCAGATCGATCTGCGGCGCGCCGCGGCGACCGGCACAATGGCCCTTGCCGCAGGAGACACGACTTATTTTTGCACTGCCGATGGCGAGGGCAATGCCGTCTCGGGTGTGCAGAGCATCAACAGCGGCTTCGGGTCGGGTGTCATGGCCGGCGACACCGGCATCTTGCTCAACAACCGAATGAGCTATTGGCATCTCGATCCCGGCCATCCCAACCGGCTGCAGCCCGGCCGCCGGGTCAGGCATACGATGAACCCGCCATTGGTTCTGAAGGATGGCGCATTGTGGTGCGTCTTCGGCACACCCGGCGCAGACAATCAGGTGCAGATCAACCTGCAGGTACTGACCACAATGATCGATTTCGGGCTGGACCCGCAGCAAGCCGCCGAGATGCCGCGCTGGACCTCGAACGTGCCTGGCCAGTATGCCAATTGGCCGCATGACGGCGAGGACGCGCTGACGATCGAGCGCCGCTTTCCGGAGGCAGTGCGCGAAGAGCTCGCGCGCCGCGGTCACCCGGTCAAGACGGTCGGCGACCTCGACGGGCCGTGCAGCGTCGAGGTCATCAGGCGCGACGCTGCGACCGGTATGCTGCTCGCAGGTTCCGACCCGCGCCGCGACGGCTGGGCCCTGGCGTGGTAATGAGTGCTCACGCCGGGGGGTGGATTTGCGGCGGATTTATTGTTTCGATGACGGCGTGATGGTGCCGAATAGCCCGTCGGTCTCGTTATTGGGACCGGCGGTGAAGTAGAGCGTGTCGGAATTGGAGTTCCTGCCGCCGCCCAGCGTCAGTGTCCACAACCCGTCGATCTTGATCTGTTTGCCATTGTTGTCCCGAAGGATACCGAGGAAATTCCCGTTTGAGTCGAACGCGCTTATTTTTCCATTGCCGAAATTGCCGACCAGGATGTCGCCGCCGAACCGGCCAAAGTCGAATGAGGCCCGTGACACACCCCAAGGGGAATTCAGTGTCCCGCGGCTGGCGAACCGCCGGAGCAGATTTCCATCGGTATCGAAGATGTCGACAAAACCATTGCCAGCGCCTGCTACGTCATCGTGCTTGGCCGAGTTTTGCAGGGCATAGGTCACGAACAGGTTGCCGTTGATGTTCTGAATCCCAAAGGGCGCAAAACCGGGTGGGAGATCCGGATCGGTGAAATCGCCGGGGATCTCGGTACTAGTCGCGGCCCGAAAGCCATTGCCAGAATTGGCGGCAAAGACATCGATCTTCGCGTTATGGAAGTCTGTCGCATAGAGAAAGACCCCTTGGCGATTGGTGCCAAACACGAGGCCCTTGTAAACAGCATTCGAGGATGAGTTGTCGGCAGCCAGGACCGCGTTGTTGGCGGGCAGAGGCGGGGTGAGGTTGCCAAGGCCCCCGGCCCAAGCGGAAATCGTTCCATCCTCGGTAGCCCAGATGAACGCGGCCTGCAGGTTCGTCCCGGGCACGAGGAATGTCGAGGTGGGGTTCCAAACGAGGCCAGTAGGGGCTGCGTTTGTGGGCGGGTTCGGGTTGTTTGGGATGACCATCTGGCAAGCGGTGGCGGGCACGCTGCCTCCGGGCAGCGGGATCTTAACCTGGAGCGGCACCACCGGAGGCGTAGCCGAAGGGTTGGCTGGAGGCTGAGGCACGCCCGCGCCGTCGTACAGCGTCGAACATCCGGTGGCGTTGTCGGCGATCCAGAAAGGGCTGGCGCCCGGCGTAAACGCGACCCCCCACGCATTCTGCAGGACCGGATCGGTGTTCGGAGCGACACCAGGAACGTCGGAGGTTAAGTTGGTGACGACATAGCGGTTTGGCCCATTCCTCGGATCTTCGTCGTCGGCGCGAACGATCGTGGCGGCGCTGACGCAGACCGCGGTGACTAGAACGGGAAAGAGATATGGAATAAGGCGCTTCATCGTGTTTGTCCTCCCTTTGAGCGGAGTGCCTCGGCGCCGGCGCAGAGTGTAGTAAGCCGCATTGCCATTAGGAGGCCGGACGCACCACCCCGACCTTACGACTCGCGAAGACGCGTTTTATTCCGCCCGACCCGCGACCGTAAGCACCGGCAAGATTGACCTGGGGCATGAGGTGTCAGCTGGCCTTTCCGGGTGCGGGAGGCAGTTTGGCCTTCGCACCGTCGGAAGAATTCTGCTCATAGACAATTCTGGCGACTTTGAGCAGCTGGTCGCGGGGGGCGTTCGCGGCAATCGCGTAGGCGAGCCCGTCGTCTACCCAATAGAATGCGCTGATGCCGTTCTGCTCGCGAAACTGGAACTCCGTCTCCTCGGCCGCGTCAACCACAAGGTAATAACAGCTGAGCCGAGTCCCCTTTCCGTCTTCGTACATAAACCATGCGGCGGGCCCGCTGTCGGCGGGCAGCAGCCGGCCGCCCATCAGCTGGAAGCCGAGCCCGCTGAGATCGGGAACAATCAACCGGTGGCCGAGGCGCTTCGACAGCCACTGGACGAGATGGGCCTCTTCATTGGCACCAACCTCGACCGGGTGCCGCGTCTCGACCGAAAAGGTGCGATGCGCCGCGATGGCGTCGTCGAAGACCGAGCTGGCGAGCACAGCCGATGCCGACGAGGTGAGAGCAGGCAGGAAATCGCGGGCGGCCCATCCGCCGATTCCGCCGACGACCAGCAGGGCGACTGCCGCAGCAATGCGTGCGAACTGGCGGCGATGCCCGCGCCGCCGCTCACCCATCAGACGAGCGACGCGCAGCCTCGCCGGTATCGGCTGCTCGTCAGGTCGTCCAAAGGCCGCGCGCAAATCTTCTCTTTGCACGGCATATTGCGACCACCGTTCCCGCAACTCGGGGTGAGCCGCAAAATAGGCCTCGACGGCCTCGGTGTCCTCGGGGGTCAGCCGGCGATCAACCCACGCCTGTAGATCGTCCTCCGTTATGGGCCGTATCGCTGCCCTCACTTCACTCTCCGCAGCGCCCCATCGAAATTCGGGCTATGTCCGTCAAACTCTCCATGGATGGCACGCCGCAAACGCTCGCGGCCGCGCGAGAGCCGCGACATGACGGTGCCTATCGGAACCCCCAGCACGCGCGCGGCCTCCTGGTAAGAAATATCTTCGACGCCGACGAGCAATAGCACCGCCCGTTGCTCCGCCGGTAATGCCGCGAAGGCGCGCAACAGATCCCGATGCTCCAGCACCGAATGCTGGCCGCCGTCAATACCCGGCAGTTCCGTCTCCTCCGTCAATGCGGCGTGTGGGCCTCGCCGCCGCATGCGTTCTTGGTTGGACAAAAAGCGGTGGTAAAGGATCGTGTAGAGCCAACCCCTCAAATTTGCTTGGTTCCGTCGCAGATTCCAATGGGAAAGTGCGCGTTCGAGGGTATCCTGAACGAGATCGTCGGCCGCCTCCCGGTCGCCGCGCAGCAATGCGCAAGCGAACCGACGTAAACCGGGAATCTGCGCTTCGATCAGAGCGGCTCGGTCCGGCATCGCCTCACCGTTTGAAAGACGGCTCCCCGGCAGCCACCACAATTCTCCGCCGGTCGGCGGCGATGTCCTGTCTCCCGCCACGGTTTCGGCCGGTACGCCCGCTATCATCACCACTCTGCTGCTGATGGCGTAATCACATTTCCGTTAACTACGTGCTCCACGGTAACTCGTCGTGCCGCGTAAAGCCCCGTTTTGGTCGCAAATGTCAGGACCGTCCGACCACCTGATTTATTCCATGTTGCTAACGACGCAGCGCGGCGACCGAGGGTGCTTGGAATAAACCGGCTCGCACGGAGTCGTACGGCTCAGAGCACTGGCCCGTCCATTGCGTTGAGCTGAAGGCGCGAAATGAATGCAAAGTCTGGCCCCCTTTGCCGGCGCGCACTGTTCCAGTACGCCCTGGCTGCAGCTGGCGGCGCGGCGATTTACAGTGCATCCCGAAACCCCGCCTCCGCGACGCCGAAGGTCTCGAAGAAGGCCGTTGCCTATAATGACCATCCGGATGGCGAGAAGCGGTGCGAAAAGTGCGCGCAATTTCAACCGCCGGACGCCTGCAAGATGGTCGAGGGTCCGATCAGCCCCCAGGGATCTTGCCGGATCTTCGTGCCGAGCCGGCAATCGTGAGGCCGGCCTTCCTATGGAATAAGTCCGATACTGGGGAGTCGTAGCGGTCAGCAACTTGAGTGGCAGGTGCATTGGCGCTGCCTGCACTGCCATATTGGGGGATATCGGCATGATCGGGCATCGGCGCCAGTTGTTGCGAGCCGCCGCAAGCGGCCGCGGCCAGCTGCTGATGACGGTTCTCGTCAGTACGGCAACAATCGCTGCAGTCCTGATCATCGGGCTGTCGCCGCGGCATGCCGTGTCACTTCCCCTCTACGCACGCCAGACCGGCCAGCCATGCGCGACTTGCCATACCGCCTTTCTGGAGCTGACCCCGTTCGGCCGCCGTTTTAAGCTCGGTGGCTACACGCTGGGTGGCGGGGATTGGACGGGGCCGCCATTTGCCGTGATGTTGCAACCCACGTTTACGAATACGCAGGCCGCTCAGCAAGGCGGCGCAGCTCCCGGATTTGGGGTGAACAACAATCTCGTCATGCAACAGATGAGCCTCTTTACCGGCGGGCGGATCACCGACGATATCGGCGCGTTCATACAGGGGACATATGACGGGGTCGGGCACCGCTTCGGCTGGGACAATACAGACATCCGCTTCGCAAAATCTATCAACGTCGACGGCCACAGTTTGCTTTGGGGCGTAACCGCCAACAACAACCCGACGGTCCAGGACGTCTGGAACACGGTTCCTGCCTGGAGCTTTCCGTATATAAGTTCGGCGCTGGCGCCGATGCCGACCGCCAGCACCTTTATCGAGCAGGTATACGCGCAACAGGCTGCCGGTCTCAGCGCCTACACCTTCCTCGACGACATGTTTTATTTCGAGGTCGGCGGATATCGTCCCTTGTCGACGAATACACAGCTGGCCCTTGGCGTCGATACGACCGGCCAGAGCCCGATCAATGGGGTAGCCCCCTATTGGCGGGTCGCTTTCGAACCCAATTTCGGCAATCATTGGTGGGAAATCGGCACGTTCGGGCTAGCCTCGAAAGTCGTACCGATGAGGATGTCCGCCGCGGGCACCGACTCGTTCACCGATATCGGCATCGACACGCAATATCAGTATCTGGGCGATCCCCATACGGTTACTGTGCGCGCCGCCTGGATTCACGAAAATCATAATACCAGCGCCAGTCAGAGTCTCGGGCTCGCCGACAACTCCAACAACCAGTTGCGCTCGTTGAATGCGTCGGCTTCGTATATTTATGACAAGACATGGAGCCTAACCGCCGGGCGGGTCTCGGTTGGCGGCACCGCCGATGCAGCACTTTACGGCACCTTCACCGGAAGCCCGAACAGCGCTGGCTGGATCTTCGAGCTTGCCTATCTGCCATTCAGTCACGGCGGCCCGGCGTTTTGGCCATGGCTCAATTTCCGTATCGGCCTCCAATACACCCACTGGACCAAATTCGACGGGGCGACAACGAATATCGACGGTATGGGAAGAAACGCCAGCGGCAACAATACGTTCTTTGGGTACATCTGGACGATGTTTTAATCTCCCGATCCGACATCGCCTGTCTCTGCGCCGATGCTCGAACTGATTGTGACCCTATACCACGGAAAAGCCGAACCATTTCAGCGGTCTACTTCCGTCGCGGGATTCTTGATTTTTGCTACGGCCCGACACACCTATGGCTCGGCGGCGTGTTTAGTTGACTAAACGGCGCCGTCATTTTCGATGGGGGATCTTTGGTGCTCAGGGATTTTTGCTGCGAAGTGTAAGAAGTGGGGCTGCGTCGGTCTTGGTGCCCTAGCCGTAAGCGCAGGCATTTGGGGTCAAATGCACGATCGTAATGTGAAGCCGCCTCCGGCTCAACCCGTTGACTCGATTTTATTATCGACGGCGACGACGGGGGTAAGCGCGACGGCAGGTTTCACCGTCGTAAATCAGGTAACCAGCGAAAGGTACGTGGGCGAGTGGCCCGATCAGCGGCGACCGTCGGCCCGACAGGTCCGGCAGGGCCCGCCAGCAAGGTCTGACAGGCTCCGCCGGCTAAAAACCGTTCGGATCGATCCGAAGGCTGCGTATCATCCAAAAGCGGGCAGCAGCTGCGGTCGGTTCTCGCTAGCGGCCAGGCGCTCTTGCGCGTCGTACAGATCGACCGCGTTCTGTAAATTCAGCCAGTATTGAGCCGTGGTACCGAGCACCGCTGCCATCCTCGTCGCCATCTCCGCGGTGATCGCCGCATGGCCGTTGACGATCCCGCTCATGTGCTTGCGGCTGACCCCGCACGCGTCGGCGAACTTGGCGATCGAGATCTCGTGCGGCGCCAGGTAGAGCTCGGCCAAGATCTCGCCCGGCAAGCTCGGCCGTCGCGTTCGCTTCCTGCTCCTAGTCATTGGTACCGTCTCAGTGATAATCCTCGAAATCGACATCGAGGACGTCGCCAGTGTCGCCGTGTTCGAAGCGGAAGGTCAGCCGCCAATTGCCGCTGACCGACATGGCGAAAGTCCCGGATCGATCGCCGGAGAGGACATGAAACCCGCGAGCCCCGCGCAAGTCGGCGGCGCAGGTGACGCCGTTGATTGCGTCCAGGATCAAGCTCATGCGTTTGTGAAATGCCGCCCCAACCCGGCGCGAACGCCCAACATAAAAGACTTCTTCCACACCTTTGTGAGAGAAGGTCCTGATCGCCATGGGTGTACCTCGTCGTTGCGCCCCCCCATGGTTCAGCGCGTCCCATGGTTTCAGCTCCTCTGTTTTGATACCGTCACGTAACCTCCGCGGTTACGTCACCTATCTGGTAACGATGCGGCGCAAGGTTGTCAAGTTGGCGCATCCGATCGCCGCTTCGATTGATTTTCCGGCCGAGAGCACGCGTAAGTTCGAAATGGTTGCGCGGACACAACCTTGTGTCGCATCGGCACCCCCCTGCCGACTATGCGGCCCTAAGTCACTCTGTCCAGCACGATAGCGCGATGCCGAAAATTTCATCCGTTCGCTGCCGGGTTGGTGGCGCAGCCGTTCGCGAACGCGCGCAGGAAATCACGATATTCAAGGGCGGAGTGCTGCCCGCCTTCAACGCCGGGCAGCTCTTCCTCGACGATCTCCGCCAGCGCGTGATGCTCACCCCTCCGCTTCGGCGGGCCCGCTCGCTGAGAAAGCGGTTATATAGAATGGTAAAAACCCAGCCGCGCAGATCTCCCTCGATCCGGCGCAGGCACCAGCTTGACAGCGCGTTCGAGCATATCCTGGGGAAGGTCCTCGGCCTGTTCGCGGTCGTAGAGACAGACCTGCAGCGCATGTGCACACAGTACGCATCTTCTTACTTACATCCGCCACCCCCTCGGAACAGGTAAGAACCGCTGACCGGAATTCTCGCGGCGCTTGCTACATAATACCGGAAATGTTGCTCTTGCGGAGAGGTTTGGATCAATTCAACTTTGCGAGGAGCACGTCGTGAAGATCCGCGATATCGAGGTGTTTCAGGTCCAATGGGCCCCCGAGGACATACCGGCGCAGCGCAGTGCCTGGGTTAGAGTTCATTGCGACGACGGCTCGTTCGGTATCGGTGAGGCGTCGCCGATGCAGGGCGGCCTCGCCTCGCTTGGTATCGTCAAGCACAATCTGGCGCCGGCGCTGATCGGCAAGGACCCGCTCGATCATGCGGTTCTCCTTGACACATTGCTGCACACCTTCGTCAAGCTCGGCCCCGAGGGCGCACTGAGCGGCGCCTTGGCGGCGCTCGACATTGCGCTGTGGGATCTGAAGGGCAAGCTCTTCAATCAGCCGATCTACAAATTGCTGGGCGGCGCCTGGCGTACCCGCCTGCCCTTCTACGCGTCGATCGGCGGCAATGGCGAGCGCAGTGTCGACGAGGTGTTAAGGGTGGTCGAAACACGGCTGAAGGATAAGCCGGCGGCAGTGAAGATCCGCTTCGACAACGACCGCACCAAGCCGGACATCGACATTCCCGGCGATGTTGCCAAGGCGCGCGCAGTCCGGCGCCTGGTCGGGGACGATTTCCCGCTCGCCTTCGACGCTAATAACGGCTACTCGGTCGGCGGCGCGATCCGGGTGGGCCGCGCGCTCGAAGAATTCGGCTATTGGTGGTTCGAGGAGCCGGTGCAGCACTATCATGTGAAGGCGATGGGCGAAGTCGCGCAAAAACTCGACATCACAGTCTCTGCCGGCGAGCAGACCTACACGTTGTCCGGGCTGGCGGATTTGATCGCGGCCGGGGTGCGGATGGTGCAGCCCGACATCGTCAAGATGGGCGGGATTACCGGCCTGATGCGCTGCGTTGCGCTGGCCAATGCGCATGGCGTCGAGCTGGTCCCGCACCAGACGCAGCCGACGATCGGCCATATGGCTAATTTACATCTGGCGGCGAGCCAATTGCACGCCACCAAACCCTGCGAGCTCAACGATCCGTCACCGCGCATGCATGTGGTGTTCGAAAACCCGCCTCTGCCCGTCGACGGTCTCTTTCACCTGCGGCAGCAGCCGGGGTTGGGGCTGCAAGTCAACGAGGCGGAATTGGCAAAGCGGCGCGTGCCGATCGGCTGAGAGGAAGCGATGAACGCAGTGGTCACGGCCGTCAGCCGCAGTACGAGCCACACGCTGGTCAAATCCAACCAGGACAGCATCCGGCTCGTGGCCGGGCTCGGCGTCGACGGCGACGCGCATCAGGGGGCTACCGTCAAGCACCGATCGCGGGTGGTGCGCGACGCCACCCAGCCCAATCTGCGTCAGGTTCACCTGATCCACGCCGAATTGCACGAGCAATTGCGGACAGCGGGGTTCGCCGTTTCGGCCGGACAGATGGGCGAGAACATCACGACGCAAGGCATCGACCTGCTCGCTCTGCCAGCCGGCGCACGGTTGTGT
>Ga0207693_10004648_pt1 | contig 11582 bp, 13 predicted proteins | sample LARL81metaG_FD_184347 | JGI IMG/M metagenome (GOLD analysis project Ga0207693, IMG submission 184347) | Corn, switchgrass and miscanthus rhizosphere microbial communities from Kellogg Biological Station, Michigan, USA - LAR L8-1 metaG... | ecosystem: Host-associated > Plants > Roots >...
GCGAGCGTTCGGTATCCATGGCTTGCATGCATTGCACCGACGCGCCCTGCGCGGCGGTGTGTCCGGTGAACTGCTTCTACACCACGGCGGATGGCGTGGTGCTTCACTCCAAGGACCTCTGCATCGGTTGCGGGTATTGCTTCTACGCCTGCCCGTTCGGCGCGCCGCAATATCCGAAGGTCGGCAACTTCGGTTCGCGCGGCAAAATGGACAAGTGCACCTATTGCGCCGGCGGCCCGGAAGCCGACGGCAGCAAGGCCGAGTATGAGAAATACGGCGCCAACCGCCTTGCCGAGGGCAAGCTGCCCCTGTGCGCCGAAATGTGCTCGACCAAGTCGCTGCTGGCCGGTGACGGCGACGTCATCGCGCAAATCTACAAAGAGCGCGTCTCCAGGCGCGGCTACGGCTCCGGCGTGTGGGGCTGGCAGACCGCCTACCACGAGACGATCGCCACCTGACCGGACATCGCCGGCGCGCTCCCTGCGCGCCGGCGGTCAACAAGAAACTAGCGGGTTTGTAAGGGAGAGATGTCATGGCGACGGGTTTCGCACGGTTTCGCTACCTCGCCGGTGCGCTGGCGCTCATGTTCGTTGTCGCAATGGCGGTGCCGGTGTCCGCGCAGCAGCCGAACTCGGTCAATCCGAATGGTAGCGCGGTGAAAGAGCAGCAACTGCTCGACCAGCTCAAGACGATCCAGGGTCGCGGCTCGATCCCCGACACAAAGTCCTACGTGCTGGAGCATCCGGCCGGCCGCGATTGGCGGACGTTCCACAACGTTACTTTGCGCTGGATCGGCCTGATCGCCATGGCCGGCATGCTTGTCCTGCTCGCGATCTTCTATCTGTGGCGCGGCAGCATGAAGCTCCGCTCCGGTTTTTCCGGCAACACCATTGTGCGCTTCAACACCTTCGAGCGTTTCACGCACTGGCTGACCGCGGTGAGCTTCATCGTCCTCGGCATCACCGGGCTCAACATCACCTTCGGCCGCAAGCTGCTGCTGCCGGTGATGGGACCGGAGACGTTCAGCACCTGGTCGGAATGGGCCAAGTATTCGCACAATTATCTGTCCTTCGCCTTCACCCTCGGCGTGGTGCTGATGTTCCTGATGTGGGTCGGTGAGAACTTCCCGACCGCTGCCGATGGCGAATGGCTCAAGAAGGGCGGCGGCATGTTCGACAAGGAAGACAAGACCCATCCGCCCGCCTACAAATTCAACGCCGGTCAGAAGATCCTCTATTGGCTGGTGATCTTCTCCAGCCTCGCCATGATCATCAGCGGCTTCATGCTGATGTTCCCGTTCTATGGCGGGCTCGATGTCGGCACCATGCAGCTTGCCGAGGTCTTCCACGGCGTCGTCGCCGTGCTGTTCATCGCGCTCATTTTCGGCCACATCTACATCGGCACCATCGGCATGGAAGGCGCCTTCGATGCCATGAGCGACGGCCAGGTCGACCTCAATTGGGCCAAGGAGCACCATAACCTCTGGGTCGAGGAAGAGGTGAGCGACAGCCGTGCCCGCGCGCGGATGCGGCCCGCCGAATAGCGAAATAACGCCTCCAAACTATGCGCCCGGCCTTGCGGCCGGGCGTTTTGCTATAAGGGGCCCATGAAAGAGCCCAAGGGCCCTATGCGCATTATCGGTCTCGCCGGCTGGAGCGGATCGGGCAAAACCACGCTGATCACCAAGCTCATCCCGCGCCTCATCGCGCGCGGTGTGACGGCGTCGACGGTCAAGCACGCGCATCATGGCTTCGACCTCGACCAGCCTGGCAAGGACAGCTTCTTCCACCGCGCCGCCGGCGCGACCGAGGTCATCATTTCCTCGGCCAAGCGCTTTGCCATCCTGCACGAGCTGCGCGAGGAGGCGGAATGGGACCTGCCGGACCTCCTCGCCAAGATGTCGCCGGTCGATCTGGTGCTGGTCGAGGGCTACAAGCGCGACGCCTTCCCCAAGCTCGAAATTCATCGCGCCGTCAACGGCAAGCCGCTGCTGCATCCCGACGACCCGCACATCGTCGCGGTCGCCACCGACAGCGCGCTGCCGGCGGCGACCGTGCCGGTGATCGACCTCAACGACATCGAGGCGATCGCCGATTTCCTGGTCGCGCATGCCGTGCCCGTGGACGCGATCACGGGAGCTGGTGCGTGAGATGCGGGACAACAAGCTCCGTTCGTCCCCGCGAAAGCGGGGACCCAGGGCCGCACGGCTCTGAGTTGTCGGCTCTAGGTTCCCGCTTGCGCGGGAACGAGCGGGATTTGGTCTGATGGCGCAGCTTTCCGACGACTGCTTCGCGTTTTCCGGGCCGCTGCTGCGGCTCGACGACATGGAGCGGCTGATCGGCGAGCGCGTCGCCCCCGTCGCCGGCAGCGAGCGCGTGCCGCTTTCGGCGGCGCGCTCGCGCGTCACCGCGCGCGACGTGATCGCGCCGGCCGATCTGCCGCCGTTCGACAATTCGGCGGTCGACGGCTACGCGGTGCGCCACGCCGATCTCAAGCCGGACGGCGACAGCAGGCTCGCGATCGCCGGCCGGTTGACCGCCGGCGCGCGCGCTGCCCCCGCGATCAAGCCGGGCGAGGCGGTGCGCATTTTCACCGGCGCGGCCATGCCGGAGGGCGCCGACACCGTCTTCATGCAGGAAGACGTGACGGTCGAAGGCGGCCGCGTGATCGTGCCGCCGGGCCTCAAGCGCGGCGCCAACCGGCGGCTCGCCGGCGAGGACGTCGCCCAAGGCCGCGTCGTGTTGCCGGCCGGCACGGTGCTCGAGGCGCAGCACGTCGCGCTCGCGGCCGCGCTCGGCATCACCGAACTCGAGGTGCGGCGGCGGCTGACGGTCGCCATCTTCTCGACCGGCGACGAGGTGGTCGAGCCGGGCGCCGCGCGCGCCGGCACCGCGATCTACGACGCCAATCGTTATCTGCTGCGCGAATTGCTCGACCGGCTGGGCGCGGCCGTCACCGATGTCGGCATCTTGCCGGATGAGCCGCAGGCCTTGGCGCGCGCTCTCGCCGAAGCCGCCGGCCACGATCTCATCGTCACCTCGGGCGGCGTCTCGACCGGGGAGGCCGATCACGTGCGCGCCGCGGTCGAGCGCGTCGGCAGCCTGGTGTTCTGGCGCGTCGCCATCAAGCCGGGCCGGCCGGTGGCGATGGGCGTCATCCGCGCCGCCGACGGCCACAGCGCCGCCTTCGTCGGCCTGCCGGGCAATCCGGTGGCGGTGTTCGTGACCTTCGTGCGGGTGGTCAAGCCGCTGTTGCGGCGGCTCGCCGGCGCCGCGCCGCAAAGACTGGTGGCGCTGCCGGTGCGCGCGGCCTTCGCCTACAAGAAGAAGAAAGACCGCCGCGAATACGTGCGCGTCGCGCTGCGCCGCGCCGCCGACGGCGAGATCGAGGCGGTGAAGCATCCGCAGGACGGCGCGGGGATTCTCACCTCGCTCACCGAAACCGACGGCCTGCTGGAGTTTCCCGAAGACGTGACCGCGATCGAGCCCGGCGCGCGCGTCGGCTTCCTGTCTTACGCGGCGCTCACGTCCTAGCCGGCGTCAGGCGCCCAGCCGCGCGTAGGGCGAGGTGAAGGCCTGGTCGGCCGGCTCCTGCACGCTGTTGAGTACGAAGCCGCTGATCACCGCGATTACGATGGCGGCGGCGCAGGCGATGATGAATGCGCGCATGGTTTTTAGTCCCTCTCGCGAGCCCAAACTCGAGCCTATAACAACCAAACCCGCGCGCCTGGTCAAGCAAGCATGCGTAGGCGTCAGCCGGCTTGCTGCATCGCAATGCGCTCGGCGCGTTTCGCATCCGCAGGCGTATTGACGTTGAAGAAGGGATCGATGGGCTCAGCCGGCCAATCGGCGATGGCGACACCATGCCGCGCCGTCCACACCTCGATCTTGCGCATGTCCTGTTCGACCAGTGCCTGGCGCAGGTCGGCGCGCAGCGCCAGCGGCCATAAGGCCACCACCGGATGGCGCCATTCGCCCGAGCGCGCGCAGGCGAGCGGCACGCCGGCGCCCATTTTGCGGCGCGCCGCGTGCAACCGCTCCACCAGGTCGTCGGGCAAAAACGGGCAGTCGCCCGGCACGCTGACGATCCATTCGACGCCGTTATCTTGCGCCGCCAGCCAGTCGAGCCCGGCCAGGATGCCGGCGAGCGGACCGGGATGGCCGGCGATGTTGTCGGGGATCACCGGCAGGCCGCTGTCGGCAAAGCGCGCGGGATCGCCATTGGCGTTGATGACGATGCCGGTGCATTGCGCCGACAGCACCGCCAAGACCCGGTCGAGGATGGTGACGCCACCGATCTCGATGCGCGCCTTGTCGCCGCCGCCCATGCGGCGGGCAAGCCCGCCGGCCAGCACTAGGCCGAGCGTGGGAGGAACGGGATCGCTCATGCTGCGCAGATAGTGGAAAGGCGGCTCGGCAACAAGCGCCGTTTCCGTGCGGCATGCGGCCGGCAAATGCCGGCGCTGGCGGCGCTCCGGAAACGAAGCGCTGCCTTCGCGAGTCCTGACGAGAAAAAAGCGGGCCTAAGCGCCGTCAGCGTCCCGACATCGTGCTGCGCAGGCCGCCGATCAGGCTGGAGCCGAAGCTGCCGCCGAAGAACGCCACGGTGGCGAGCCCCACGAGACCGCTGCTCGCGATCGTCGATTCCAGCACCGCGACCAAGATGACCGCCGAAATGGCGCCGACCAGGGGACCGCAGACCCAGCAATTCGGCGGCCAGTCGCCGGGTTCGCCGCCTCCGACGCCGCCACCCCCGCGAAAGTGGATCGGCCACCCGGTGCCGCACCAGCCGATGATTGCTGCAAGAACGAGATTCGGAATCATGACGTCGCCTCCTTGGTTAAAACCCGGATCAGAGCGAACGCGAAGTGATTCGAAATTCGTTGACTCAACTTATGGTAATTTCACTCGCGCTTAACGTCAAACCATTCCATCGCCGGAAGAGCGTTTGAGATACGCGGACGATGATGTTTTAAGCGTCACTCATCGTGCACGGCGGCCTTGCGCCGGTGCTTTGCGCTTTCGTCTTCGACCGCGGCGAGGTCCTGGTCGAACACGATACGGTCCTCGCCGGCGAGCGCGACGAAGCGTTTGCCGCGCGCGCGCCCGATCAGCGTCAAATTGGCCTTGCGCGCCAATTCCACGCCCCAGGCCGTGAAACCCGAGCGCGAGATCAGAATCGGGATGCCCATGCGCACGGTCTTGATCACCATCTCCGAGGTGAGCCGGCCGGTGGTGTAGAATATCTTGTCGGCGGCCTTCACCTTTTCCTTGAACATCCAGCCGGCGATCTTGTCGACCGCGTTGTGGCGGCCGACGTCTTCCATGTAGACCAGCGCGCGGCCTTCCTTGGCCAGCACGCAGCCGTGGATGGCGCCGGCTTCCAGATAAAGCGACGGCGTGACGTTGATGTCGTGCGTGAGCTGGTAGAGCCAGGAGGTGCGCAGCTTCGCCTTCGGCAACGAAACGTTCTCCAGCGCCTCCATCAGGTCGCCGAACACGGTGCCTTGCGCGCAGCCGGAGGTCTGCACCTTCTTCTTGAGCTTCTTTTCGTAATTGGTCTTGCGCTTGGTGCGCACCACCACCACCGCCAGCTCCTCGTCGTAATCGACGGCGGTGATCTCATCGTCCGGCAACAGCATGTGCTGGTTGAGCAGGTAGCCGATCGCCAGGTATTCGGGATAATCGCCGATGGTCATGGCGGTGACGATCTCCTGCGAATTGAGGAAGATCGTCAGCGCGCGCTCGACCGTGACCGAGGTCTCGATCTTGGCGCCGGTCTGGTCGATGCCGGTGACGCGCTCGGTCAGCCGGGGGTCGGCCGGATCGGGCTTGATGATGTAGCCGTCTTTGCTCATGCGCCGACTATAGCAGACAAGTTTCGCCAAGCCGAAACTTGCCCACCTCAAGTGGGCAGTCGCCGCCGCTTTTGCCATGCGGAGCGCGCAAATATCGCGCCGGCCGGTTTCCAAGCCGCGCGCCGCCGCCGTAAGATGCCGGCAACGATAAGCCAACACGCCGGGAGACTCCTGCCATGTACCGCGCCACCAAAGACATCATCCTGCCGACGACCATCACCGGCTCGCTGCCGCGGCCGAGCTGGTACACGGAAAATCTCGGCACCCGGCATTTCCTCGAGGCCATGGTGACGCGGCGCTTCCGCGAGCAATACGAGGACGCGCTCACCTGCTACCTGCGCGACCAGGAGCTCGCCGGCCTCGATATCGTCACCGACGGCGACTGCCGCTTCGACGACGACGTCGGCGGCCAGAGCTGGACCGCCTATCCGCCCAACCACATGACCGGGCTCGACATCGCGCATCCGGTGCCGACACCGGCCGGGCGCGGCGGCATCTGGTTTCCGCGCGGCCACATTTTGCACGACTACCTGGAATCGCGCGTGATGCCGGTGATCACCGGGCCGATCGGCCGCGGCAACCTGCAATACACCGCGATGTGGAAGGCGGCGCAGCGCTTGACCGACAAGCCGGTGAAGTTCGGCGGCGTCTCCGCCGAGATCGTCGCCTTCGCGCTGCAGGACCGCTACTACAAGAGCGTGCCGGAGCGCATGTTCGCCATCGCCGACGCGCTCAACGAGGAATATCACGAGCTCGCCGACGCCGGCTGTCCGGTGATCCAGATCGAGGAGCCGCAGATCCACCTGATCGCCGTGCGCAAGATCGTCGACAAGGTGATCAATCCGCAATTGATGGTCGAGGTGTTCAACCGCACGGTCAAGGGCCTGCGCGCCAAGACCGAGGTGTGGGCGCATTCCTGCTGGGGCAACCCGTCGCAGCAACGCATGTTCGCCGAGGTGCAGAGCTACAAGCCGGCGCTGGAGGCCTACAACACGGTCGACGCCGACGTCATCACCTTCGAATCCTCGTCCTCCGGCGGTATCGACCTGGAGGCGATCGGCAAGACCATCACCGACAAGAAGATCTCCATCGGCGTGATCGACCACCACACGCTGCAGGTCGAGCAGCCCGAGCAGGTGGCGGCGCAGATTCGCGCCGCGCTCAAATACATCCCGGCCGAGCGCCTGATGGTTTCGACCGATTGCGGCATGGGCCGCGAAGGCATGAGCCGCCGCCACGCCTTCTACAAGGCGGTCGCCATCACGCTCGGCACCAATATCGTGCGTAAGGAGCTGGGTGTTAAGGAGGCCCGCATCCCGGCCGCCGACGAGCGCTATTCGCTGGTGGTGCCGACGAAGTAGCGGCGAAGCCGCTATCCCGGGGCGCATGGCGAAGCGAGCGCACCCGGGATCGCGAGCCGCAATGTAGAGTTTATGCGGGCGCTATTTTTGCGGCGCGCCTTCGACGGCAAAGATGCGCAGTTTCGCGTATTTGTCGCCGATCTTTCTGGCTTTCAGGTAGGCGGAAGACGTGTAGGCGGCTTTCGCCTTTTCCAGGTTTTCGAAGACCGACACGACAATGCGGGAAGCCGGCGGGGCGCCGGAAAGCGAAATAGTCTTGCCCCCCGACACCAGCCGCTTTTGTCCGCTGTCGGCGAGCGCCTTGTTGGCGAGCGGGACGTACTCCTTCGCGTACGCCTCGGCGTCGTGCACATCGATTTCCGAGATGACGTAAGCAGGGACTTGGGCTTGGGCATGAATCGCTTGCACCGCGAGCGCGCCAAACCCGAAGCCGACAAGCATACCCAATGCGATTTTGACGTAACTTTTCATGGCTGCTCTCCTTAAAACGCTCGTTTTCCGTGCGTCTCTTTTTGGGTGCGGATTGACCGACAGTCCGCCCGGCGCTTAACAAAGAGAACAGCGAATTTGCCTCTTCCGGTATAGGTAAACCCGATGCCTGGCCCGACGCCGAACTGGGAGGACCGCATTGGCCGGCGCTTCAAATTGCGCGATCTCTATATTTTATTCACGGTCGTGCAATGGGGCAGCATGGCCAAAGGTGCCGTTCATCTCGGGATGTCGCAACCCGCGGTCTCGGAAGCGATCACGCGGCTCGAAGATGCACTGAACGTACGCCTGCTCGACCGCACGTCGCGTGGAATCGAGCCGACAATTTACGCGCGCGCTCTGCTCAAGCGCGGACATGTCGCATTCGACGAGTTGAAACAGGGAATAAGAGATATCGAATTTTTGGCCGACCCCACGGCCGGAGAAATACGAATCGGGTGTCCCGAATCGTTGGCGGCGGGGTTTGTGCCGGCCGTCATCGACCGGCTGTCCCGCCGATATCCGAAAATTTCCGTGCACGTCGTCGTGGCGCAACCTGGCGAACAGGAGTTTCACGAGTTACGGGAGCGCAGCGTCGATCTTCTGCTCGGGAGGCTCTTCAAGCCTCTGTCCGACGATGACGTGAGTGCGGAGATTCTGTGCCAAGACGCATTTTTTGTGGTCGCCGGCACCCGACATCCGGCCGCCGGCAAGCGCAAGATGGCGCTCGTCGAGCTGATGGACGAACACTGGCTATTGTTTCCCATCAACAGCGTGTCAGGCTCATATATCGAGCAAGGCTTCCGGGCGCACGGTCTGGTGCTCCCGCAGCGAAGCGTAACTTCGTTTTCGATGGAGATGCGCTTCCATTTGCTGGCGACCGGGCGCTTCCTGACGGTTCTTCACGATTCGGTGCTGCGATTTAACGCAAAACAATGGTCGCTTAAGGCGCTGCCGGTCGACCTGCGGACCAAACCGATGCCGATCGCGATTTTCACATCGAAAAATCGGACGCTCAGCCCGGTCGTTCAACTGTTCGTCGAGCAGGCACAAGCGGTGGCGAAGTCGATGCGAACCGCTGTAAAGCGCATGTGAGCTGCCGTTTGCGATTGCGTAACTTCGATCACGCGCCCGGGTCGTCCGCGTTCGGATAGAACAACTGCTCGCCGTCGATCTTGTAATTTGCAATGTCCTTCTGCCCTTCCGGCGAGATCAGGTAGTCGATGAACTGCTGGCCGAGCTCCTTCTTGACGTTCGGATGCTTGGCGGGATTGACCAGCATGACGCCGTATTGGTTGAACATGCGCTTATCGCCCTCGACCAGGATCGCGAGATCGCCTTTGTTCTTGAAGTGGATCCAAGTGCCGCGGTCGGACAAAACGTAGGCGTTGCTGGCGCCGGCAGTGTTGAGCGCGGCACCCATGCCCTGGCCGATCGCCTTGTACCAGGGGCCCAAATTCTTAGACGCCAAGTCTTTCTCGATGTCGATGCCGGCGTCCTTCCAGAGCTTGAGCTCGGCGATATGGGTGCCGGAGCGGTCGCCGCGCGAGATGAACGGCGCCTGCTTGGCCTTGATGGTCTGCATCGCCTTGGCGACGTCCTTCATGCCTTTGATGCCGGCCGGATCGCTCTTCGGCCCGATCAGCACGAAGTCGTTGTACATCACCGGATAACGCTGCACGCCCTGGCCTTCGCCGAGGAACTTCAATTCCGCCGATTTGGCGTGCACGAATACAACGTCGGCGTCGCCACGCCGGCCGGTGTCGAGCGCCTGGCCGGTGCCCTGCGCCACCACTTTCACGGTGACGCCGGTCTTCTGCTTGTAGAGCGGCAGCAGATAATCGAACAGGCCGGAGTCTTGCGTCGAGGTGGTGGAGGCGACCACGATCGATTTGTCCTGCGCCTGAACCGGCGTCGCGGCGACGAATGCGGCGAGCGCGGCGGCGACAATGAATGTACGGTGGGCAAACATGAATCCTCCTTGTTTTGTTTCTCTCAGCTGTCATGGCCGGGCTTGATTCGGCCATCTCGCTTGGAGACGCAGTGCCTTCGTAAGCGGGATCACCGGGACAAGCCCGGTGACGACAACTTCAGCTCACACCAGCAACTCGCCGGCGATGAACTTTTTGGCTTCATCACTGCGCGGCTGCGCGAAAAATTCGTGGGCAGGCGTATGTTCGATCAATCGTCCCCGGTGCAGCAGCACAATCTCGCCGGCGAGCCGCCGGGCCTGGCCGAGATCGTGGGTCGACATCACCACCTTGACGCCGCGCGCGCTGACGCCGCGCACGATGTCCTCGATCGCCTTGGTGGCGGCGGGATCGAGGCTGGCGGTCGGCTCGTCGAGAAACAGCACGGCGGGATCGCGCGCCAGCGCGCGCGCCAGCGCGAGCCGCTGCTGCTCGCCGCCCGACAGCCGCCGCGCCGGCCGCTGCGCGAGGCCGGCCAGGCCGACCTCCTGCAGCAATCGGTCGGTGCGTGCCGCGCGCGCCGCGCGCGGCACCCCGGCCGCCGCCAGCGCATAGCGCACGTTGCCGGCGGTGCTGCGCCGGAGCATGACCGGACGCTGGAATACGATGGCGCGCTGCTTGGGAGCCGAGGCTTCGCGCCCGCCCCAGGTGACGAAGCCGCTGGTGAGCGGGATCAGCCCCATGGCGGCGCGCAGCAGCGTGGTCTTGCCGGCGCCGTTCGGGCCGATCAGCAGCGTCGGCGCGCCGGCGGTGAGCGCCAGCGTGATGCGCTCGAGGATCGCCACCCCGCCGGCGGCGATCCCCGCTTCGACGAACATGATCGGCAGATCGAGGGCGGGCGGGCGCATGTTCATCCCGCGTAGCGTTCGCCGGCGCGGCGCGCGCCCCAGGCCAGCGCGTTGATCGCGATCACGATCAGAATGAGGATCACGCCGAGCCCGATCGCGAGTGACAGATCGCCCTTCGAGGTTTCCAGCGCGATCGCGGTGGTCATGGTGCGAGTGAAGCCCTGGATGTTGCCGCCGACGATGATGATGGCGCCGACTTCCGCCGCCGCGCGGCCGAAGCCGGCGAGCAGCGCGGTCACCAGCGAGAAGCGCGCGTCCCAGATCAGCGTGACGATCCGGGTGGCGGTGCCGACGTTCATGGCGTCGAGTTCCTCGCGGTACTCGGCCCAGAGGTCCTCGACGGTCTGCCGGCTGAGGGCGGCGATGATCGGAGTTACCAGCAAAGTTTGCGCGATCACCATGGCCTGCGGCGTGAACAGCAGGCCCCAGGAACCGAGCGGGCCGGAACGAGAAAGAAGAAGAAAGATGGCAAGGCCGGCGACCACCGGCGGCAACCCCATCATGGCGTTGAGCAGAACGATGGCCGCCTCGCGGCCCGGAAAGCGCGTGAGCGCGAGCAAAGCGCCGAGCGGCACGCCGATGAGCGCGGCGAGCAGCACGGCGGCGAGGCTGACCAGCAGCGACAGCTCGACGATGGCGAACAGCTCGGGGTCGCCGCTGAGCAGCAAATGCAGGGCCGAAGCGTCTCCGGTCATCGCATGTCCTGAAATTCTGCGCCCGGCCATGTGCGCGTTGAATTATGTCGTGCAGCGTTTATTTTGTGCTTTTCCTGCGCTTTCGGTCAATATGTGGAAATCAAAACATAATTATGCATATCTGATTGGCCGCAGTCTGGCGGGTTGTCGGGCGGGCTTCCATCGCTATAGTGCCCGCCGCCGTAACGGCGCTTAGATCGAAAACTCGGGATGGCTGACGGCGCAAGATCGCGTCCGGCTTGTCATTTCATGTAGTAAGGCCGGTAAGTTTGGAGGGGTGGCCGAGTGGCTGAAGGCGCACGCTTGGAAAGCGTGTTTACGGGAAACCGTAACGTGGGTTCGAATCCCACTCCCTCCGCCACCTACTCCTGGCGTACGGCTCT
>Ga0207693_10004650_pt1 | contig 11579 bp, 9 predicted proteins | sample LARL81metaG_FD_184347 | JGI IMG/M metagenome (GOLD analysis project Ga0207693, IMG submission 184347) | Corn, switchgrass and miscanthus rhizosphere microbial communities from Kellogg Biological Station, Michigan, USA - LAR L8-1 metaG... | ecosystem: Host-associated > Plants > Roots >...
TCATCACCAACAAGCGGCGCATCAAGGCCGACGACTTCTTTACTGGCATGTTTTCGACGGCGCTCGAACCTGCGGAAATCATCACCAAGGTAAGTTTCCCTATTCCGAAAAAGGCGGCCTATCAGAAATTCCGCAACCAGGCTTCGCGGTTCGCGCTGGTCGGCGTCTTTGTCTCCAAGCGCGGCAGCGATATCCGGGTCGCGGTGACCGGCGCCGGCGCCAACGGCGTGTTCCGGGTGCCGTCCTTCGAAGAAGCGTTGAAAAAGCGCTTTTCGCCGAAATCGCTCGAAGGGATGAGCATTCCGGCCGACGGCATGAACAGCGATATCCACGGCAGCGCCGAATATCGCGCCCATTTGGTCGGCGTGTTGGCCCGCCGCGCCGTGGCGGACGCTATCGGCAAGCCGATTCCCTAAATCTTCGGCGCGGTACTCGTGGTTCCTCCCGCGACCCCACCTCAGTCCTCCCCCTTTCAGGGGGAGGAAGGCGCGAGCCGCCTGCTCTTCTCTCCCCCTGAAAGGGGGAGAGATACAGTGGGTGTCATTTGGCTGCTGATTCTGAACAATTCGGCGTGCGCTATGCGCCTGTTTGCCATGCCGGAAAGATGCGCTCGCCCCGCGGGACAATCTCGACGGCGATGATTACATTGCCGGCATGAACAAAACGTCCCCGCGGCCGCTGCCGGCCTCGATCGATGCCACTGTCGATCTGTTGGCCGAAGCCGACTATCTGGCCGACCGCTCGCTCGGCACCGTCCTTTATCTCGCGTTGAAGATGGGCCGGCCAATTTTTCTTGAAGGCGAGGCCGGCGTCGGCAAAACCGAGATCGCCAAGGTCCTGTCCTCCACCTTGGGCCGACGACTGATCCGCCTGCAATGTTACGAGGGCCTCGACATCGCGGCGGCGGTTTACGAATGGAATTACGCCGCGCAGATGATCGCGATCCGCGCCGCCGAAGCCGAAGGCGAGCACGACCGCGAACGGCTCGAGCACGACGTGTTCTCCGAACGCTTTCTGATCAAACGGCCGCTTCTCCAAGCGCTCGAACCGGACGCCGCCGGCGCGCCGGTGCTCTTGATCGACGAGATCGACCGCACCGATGAGGCGTTCGAAGCCTTTTTGCTCGAAGTGCTCGCCGACTTTCAGGTTACGATTCCGGAATTGGGCACGGTCAAAGCCGCGCACCCGCCGATCGTCGTCATCACCTCGAACCGTACGCGTGAAGTGCACGACGCGCTCAAGCGTCGTTGCCTTTATCACTGGGTCGGTTATCCGAGCGCCGAGCGCGAATTGGCGATCGTGCGCGCCAGGGTGCCTGGCGTGGGCAAGAGGCTGTCCGAGCAAGTCGTCGGCTTCGTCCAGGCGCTGCGCCAGCAGGATCTGTTCAAGGCGCCGGGCGTCGCCGAAACCCTCGACTGGGCCGGCGCGCTCTCCGAACTCGACGTCACCGCGCTCGATCCGGCGGCGGTGTCCGACACGCTCGGCGTGCTGCTCAAATATCAGGACGACATCGCGCGGCTCGAAGGCTCAAAGGTCAAGGACCTGCTCGATCAGGTGAAGTCGGAGCTAAGGGCGGCCGAGTGAGCTAGCTACCCTCCCCCGCTTGCGGGGAGGGTAGGGAGGGGCAAGTGAGTTTGGCGCATGACCAATGAAGCGGCCTCCTCCCGCCCCGGCTTCGCCGGGTCGTCCTCCCCCGCAAGCGGGGGAGGAGATACAACCGGCCGCCTCGCCGAGAACATCGTCTATTTCGCCCGCGCGCTGCGCGCTGCCGGGATTCCAGTTGGGCCCGGCGCCGTGCTCGATGCGCTGGAAGCTTTGAAAGTGGCGGGCGTCGGCACGCGCGAGGATTTTTACTGGACGCTCCATGCCGTGTTCGTGAAGCGCCACGAACATTCGATCCTGTTCGACCAGGCGTTCCGCATCTTTTTCGGCCGGCGCGGTTACATCGATCAGCTTCTGGCGATGATGCTGCCGCAGGCGCCGGCGGCGCCGCAGGCCCCGCAAGCCGGCGCTACCCGCGTGCATGAGGCTTTGTTCGCCGGCCTCGACGACAAGCTGAAGAAAGACCGCGAAGTCGAACTCGACGCCCGCATGACAGTGTCCGATCGCGAAGTGCTGCAGCGCAAAGATTTTGCCCAGATGACCGCGGCCGAAATCGCCACGGCCAAGCAGGCGATGAAACGTCTCGTCCTGCCGCTCGCGGAGCTGCGCACGCGGCGTCTGACACCACATCTGCACGGCCATCTCATCGATATTCGCCGCACGTTGCGCGCGAGCATGAAGGGAGGCGGCGACTTCATCGATCTGCGCTTCATCGGTCCAAAAACCCGGCCACCGCCGCTCGTCGCGCTTCTCGATATTTCCGGCTCGATGAGCCAATACAGCCGGATCTTCCTGCATTTTCTCCACGCGCTGACCGACGCGCGAAAACGGGTGAGCACTTTTTTATTCGGCACCCGGCTCACCAATGTGACGCGTGCGCTGCGCGAGCGCGATCCCGACGACGCGCTGGCCGCCTGCTCGGCGGCAGTGCCCGACTGGTCCGGTGGCACGCGCATTGCTTCATCGCTGCGCGCCTTCAACAAACTGTGGGCGCGCCGCGTGCTGGCGCAGGGCGCGGTCGTACTCCTCATCACCGACGGCCTCGAGCGCGATGCCGACGAGACGCTGGCCTTTGAAATGGACCGGCTGCATCGGTCATGCCGGCTGCTGATCTGGCTCAATCCGCTCCTGCGCTTCGAGGGTTTCGAGGCGCGGGCCCGTGGCATCAAGGCCATGTTGCCGCATGTCGACGAAATGCGGCCCATTCACAATCTGGAATCGATGACGGGCCTGGTCGCCGCGCTGGCACAGGGCGGCGACAGCTCAGCCGATCCGAAAGTCTGGCTGCGCAAAGTGGCGTGAGAAGCGCGCGAATGGCGAATGAAGAGAGCGAATAGGGACCAGTGAGTAGCGAATAGCGAAAGTAACGCCTATTTGATATTCATTCGCTATTCGCCATTTCGCTATGCCAGATCGAGGAGAGCTCCGATGTTGCCGACCGATACCGACATCCTCAAAGCCGCCGAGGACTGGCGCAGAGGCGGCCGCGAAGTGGCGCTCGCCACCGTCGTCGAGACCTGGGGTTCGGCGCCGCGTCCGGTCGGCTCCAATCTCGTCATCGACAGTGAGGGCAATTTCCTTGGCTCGGTATCGGGCGGCTGTGTGGAAGGCGCGGTCGTTACCGAGGCACTCGATGTGATCGAAAGTGGTAAACCGAAAATGCTGGAATTCGGCGTTGCCGACGAAACCGCCTGGCAGGTCGGCCTGTCATGCGGCGGCACGATCCGGGTGTTCGTGGAGAAGGTGGAGTAATTATCCGTCATCCTGAGGCGGCCGCGAAGCGGCCCTCGAAGGATGAACGGCCGGGTTGTCACCCTTCGAGGCTCACTTCGCTCGCACCTCAGGGTGACGAACGCAGGTCGGAAGGTAGTAGAGAGACGCATCCCTAGATGAAGCTCGATATTCTCACCGCATTAAATACCGAACGCGCCGCGCGCCGCGCCGCGATCGTCATCACCAATGTCGAGAGCGGCAAGCAGCGCTTCGTCAAAGCCGCCGAGATCGGCAGGGATCCGTTGCGCGCGGCTCTGACCGAGCATTTGCGCACCGGAAAAAGCGGCATGGCCGAAACCCCGGAAGGTCGCGTCTTTCTCACCGTCTACGTGCCGGCGCCGCAGCTTGTGATCACCGGCGCGGTCCATATCAGCCAGGCTTTGGCGCCGATCGGCAAGCTGCTCGGCTACGATGTCACCATCGTCGATCCGCGCACGGCTTTTGCATCTGTGGAGCGTTTTCCAGAAGTGAAAGTCATTGCCGAATGGCCGGATAAAGTACTGCCGCAACTGAACGTCGACCGCTACACCGCGTTTGTGGCGCTCACGCATGATCCCAAGATCGACGATCCGGCGCTCCGCCATGCGCTGTCGCGCGATTGTTTTTATATCGGCGCCTTGGGCTCGCGAAAAACTCACGCCCGCCGCGTCGAGCGACTCAAGGCGCAAGGGTTGAGCGAAACGGATATCGCGCGCATCCATGCGCCGATCGGGCTCCATATCGGCGCGGTTTCGCCGGCGGAAATCGCGGTCGCAATCATGGCCCAAATCACCGAACGGCTGCATGCAGCGGCCGAGACCGACGAATCCTCGGGTCAACGGGTCGCCGCGCCCGCGACGGCGGCGTCATGAAATTCGGCACGGTGCTGGTCAAGGAAGCGCTCGGCGCGACCGCCGTGCACACGATTCGCCAAGACGGACTCGTGCTCAAAAAAGGCACGCCAATCGGACCGGCGGAGGTCGCCGCTTTGGAAGCTGCCGGCATCACGGAGGTCGTGGTCGCGCGGCTGGAAGCGGGCGACGTTTCCGAGGACGTCGCCGCCGCCGAGATCGCCAAAGCCGTTGCCGGCGAGGGCGTCCATGTCGAACGCGCCTTTACGGGCCGCGCGAATCTGTTCGCGCACACGGCCGGTATTCTTGTTGTCGATAAGGATGCGATCGACTGTCTCAATCGGGTCGACGAGGCGATCACGCTGGCGACGCTGCCGGCCTATAAGCCGGTGGTTGCCGGCGAGATGATCGCGACCGTCAAAATCATTCCATTTGCAGTCGGTGGTCCGGCCCGCGATGCGGTGCTGGCGGGTGTGACCAGGCCGCTGCTGCGGGTCGCTTCTTACCGCATCCGCAAAGTCGGTGTGGTATCGACGCTGTTGCCGGGGCTTGCCGGCAAGGTGATCGACAAGACCCTGAAAATCACGGCCGAGCGGCTGGCGCCGGCCGGCGCTGCAATTGTCGCCGAACGACGCGTGCCGCATGAGCGCGATGCAGTCGCTCGCGCTATCGGCGAGGTGCTCAAAGCCGGCGCCGAGCTGGCCATTGTGTTCGGCGCCTCGGCGATCGCCGATCGCCGCGACGTCATCCCCGCCGCGCTGGAAGCGATCGGCGGCCGCGTCGAGCATTTCGGCATGCCGGTCGATCCGGGCAATCTCTTGATGATCGGCAGTGCCGGCGAAAGGGCTGTACTCGGCGCTCCGGGATGCGCGCGCAGCCCCAAAGAGAACGGTTTCGATTGGGTGTTGATGCGGCTCCTCGCCCGATTGCCGGTGCAGCGCCAAGACATCACCGGGCTTGGGGTTGGCGGCTTGCTGATGGAAATTGTGACGCGTCCGCAGCCTCGGGAAGAGCCGTTACACGCTAGCCGTTCGATCGCGGCGGTCGTACTCGCCGCCGGACGCTCAAGCCGCATGGGCGGACCGAACAAGCTTCTTGCCGAAATCGCCGGCCGGCCGCTCCTGCGCATGGTCGTGGAAGCGGCGCTGGCGTCGCAGGCGCGCCCGGTGCTGGTGGTGACCGGACACCAGCGCGAGCGGGTCGAGGCGGCGCTCGCCGGCCTGCCGGTTACCTTCGTGCACAATCCGAGCTACGCCGAAGGGCTCGGCACCTCGCTGAAAGCCGGGATCGCCGCCTTGCCGGCGGAGATCGATGGCGTCGTCATCTGTCTCGGCGACATGCCGCAGGTGGACGGGGCTCTGATCAATCGCCTCATGGGCGCGATCGATCCGGACAAGGGCGCGCTGGTGGCGGTGCCCACGATCGAGGGCAAGCGCGGCAACCCGGTGGTCTGGTCGCGCCGCTTTTTCCCCGATCTCATGGCCGTCGAAGGCGACGTCGGCGCGCGCCATCTGATCGGGCGCTACGGTGAAGCGGTCATCGAAGTGCCGGTATCGGGCGCCGCGGCGCTGACCGATATCGACACGCCACAGGCGCTCGAAGCACTCAGAGCGGAGCTGGAAAAAACGTAGTTACTTATTTTGCGTCCGCGCGGCAATCTCTTGCACGATGGGCGTCCACTTTGTTTGCTCGCCGCGAATGAACGTCAACAATTCGGCCGGCGACATCGTGCGATCATCGCGGCCAAGGTCGACCAGGCGTTTGTGAATCTCGGGATCATCGCGCATTGCTTTGATGACGTCGGCATTCACCTTTTTTATCAGCGCGTCCGATGTTCCCGCCGGTGCAAGCAAAGCCTGCCAGCCGACCGATTCGAAACCCGGCAGCGTTTCAGCCACGGTCGGCAAATTTGGCGTGGAAGTCATCCTGTTGGCCGAGGCGACCGCAAGCGGCACGACATTGCCGGCGTCGATCGCGCCAGCAAGGCCGGAATAAGCCTCGAAAACCAGGCCAACGCGTTTACCCATCATGTCGTTGATGATCTGCGGGGTGCCGCCGGTATAAGGCACCATCAATAATTTGATATTCGCTTGCCGTTGCAGAAGTTCGCCGGTGAGATGCGTCAGTCGGCCAATGCCATTGACGCCGTAAGATAACTCGCCGGGCTTTTGTTTCGCCAGCGCGATCAAATCCGGCCCCGTTTTTACCCCGAGCCAGGGCGCAGCTCCGATAAACATCGGCGCGCCGCCAAGGTAGCCGACCGGAATGGCATCGCGCGGGACCGCAACCGGCAGATTGTCGGCCGTCCCGGGCAGCGCCACAAAAGCCGAGAGCGCCATGACGCCGAACGTGTAACCGTCAGGCGCAGCTGTTGTGGCCGAGCGCGCCGCGATGGCACCGCCGGCGCCCGGTTGGTTGACGACCACAGCCTGTTGGCCCCAGATCCGGCTCAAACCTTCGGCGATGAGGCGCACCGGAACATCGATCGCGCTCCCGGGCGCCGAATCGGTGATGAGCCGAACCGGCCGGCTGGGATAGTCTTCCGCCCGCGCGCCCGGCAGAAAGCCGGTCAGCCCGGTAAGCAGCGCCAGCAAAGCCAGGGCGGCCCGACACCTTGATACATGCATTGATGTCCCTCACGTAAAGCCGATGATCGGCAGATCTATCGGGCCAGTGTTATCGCGGAATGGACGTCACGCAACTACGGCCCTTGCGGCAAAGTTGAGCATGCCATCGCCGCGATCCGTGAATGCGGTAGCTGGCTTGCAAGAAGCGGGTAGGTAGACGACGCCGGCTAGGCTATAGCTTCGGGTTATTGATCGAGGAAATTGCGATGAGTTTCTCAACCGACGTCGATCTGCCGAACGCCCGTTCCGCCGAGGCCTCGCGTCGGCTCGTCGTCGGATTTCTCAATTGGGCGCATGCGCTGGATCATTTCGTGATCTTGATCTATCCAACCGTGGTCATCGAACTGGCGGCCATTTACGGGCGCTCCTATGCGAGCCTGATCGCACTCTCGACCGCTTCCTTTGTCGCTTTCGGTTTGTTCTCGCTGCCGGCCGGATGGCTCGGCGACCATTGGAGCCGCCGCAATCTGATGTTGGCGTTTTATATCGGCTGCGGTCTATCGCTGGTCGCGGCGGCTTTCGCGCCGTCTTTGATAGGTCTGGCAATTGCGCTGTTCTCGCTCGGTGTGTTCGCCGCGATCTATCATCCGGTCGGCACCGCCATGATCATCGAGCACGCCAAAGAACGCGGCCGCACGCTCGCCTTCAACGGCGTCTGCGGCAATCTGGGCGTTTCGCTCGCGGCCGGCATCACCGCCGCGCTGACCGCCGCATTCTCTTGGCGCGGCGCTTTTCTCGTGCCCGGCCTCATCTGCATCGCGACGGGGATCGTTTATTTTTGGCTTAGTCCGTCGGAGCAGCGCCATGCCGCGACCCGCTCGCGCGCGCCCGACGTTTTGCTGTCGCCAACGATTGCGGCGGTCATTTTTGCGCTCTTTGTCATTGTCGCGCTCAGTGCCGGCTTGGTGTTCAACACGATCTCGGTGGCGCTGCCGAAAATTGTCGACGAGCGGGTCGGCAACGGCATTCCGCTGGTGCTGGTCGGCGGCCTAACCACGGCGGTGTTCTTGTGCGGCGCGGTCGCGCAGATCACCGTTGGGCGGCTCGTCGAGCGCATCCCGCCGCACATATTGTTTGCTGCGATCGCGATCATGCAATTCACCGGCGTGGTCTGGTCGGCCTATGCCAGTGGAGCGACGCTGCTTATCGCGCTTGCCTTCACCATGGCGGCGATCTATGGCCAGATCACCGTCAACGATCTGCTCCTTGCGCGCTATACCGCGGATGCGTGGCGCAGTCGCGTCTACGCCGTGCGCTATTTCATCACCTTCATGATTTCAGGTGCGGCTGTATCGATGATCGCGGTTCTCTATGGCCGCGGCGGCTTTGGTCTGGTGCTCGGTGTTACGGCAGTTGTTGCCATGGGCTTCCTCATCGCCGCGATCGCGATCGCGATCTTCGCCAATGGCGTGGAGAGGGCGAGGTTGCCGCAGCCGGCAGAGTAGGCCGCGCGGCGCCTCGTTTCCAGACCCACACCATGCGGTTGCATGAGACGGCGGCCGCAATTCTTTAGATCAAATAGTAACCATTGATGGGCTAGATGCGCGGCGGGGATTTGCGAAACGCGCACAACAGGCCGGCGAAACTGGTTAACGATTGGTAAATTCCCCTTCTTTTGGCCGCGCGCGGAAAAATAGCAAAGTAGCAAACGAGAAAAATGCCTCGCGGATCTAAACCTGGCGAACGGCGCGGCGGCCGGCAGCGCGGAACGCCAAACAAAACGACCTTACTCAAGAATGCGGTGTTTTGCGCTGCCGCCGCCGAGCCCAATCGCTCACCTCTGGATTTTATGTTGGCATTAATGCGCGATCCGCAAGTGCCGCTCGATCTGCGGATCGAGATGGCGGGCACCGCGGCGCCGTATGTGCATGCCCGGCCAGAGCCTACGCGCAAGAAGCGGCCTGATCCGCTCGACCTGCGGGACCGGCTCGGCGAGACCGGTGATCTTAAATTCGGGACGTTGGCCGAAAAACCGGCTGCGGAAGGAAGCGGGGATGGGGGCCCAAGCCCATTAGATTTTTTGCTCGGGGTGATGGCTGATCCCGCAGCCAGCCCGCGGCAGCGGGCCAAGGCGGCGGCCATCGCGGCGCGCTACAAGCACGTCTATGCCGCCCGGCCCGACGCGCCGAGTATCATCGTGGCGGAAGATAAATTCGGCTTCAAAGTCGACCCCGAACTCGCACGCGCGGAACGCGACGATCGGGTGCGCGAGAGCAGGCTCGGGGAGTTCAAGCCGCGCTCAGCACAGGCCATAGCCGCCGCGCCAGAACTCGAGCAAATTCGCCAGCGCCGTGCAGACCGGGTCGCCGAGGTGAAATTCCCGGACGGTTACACCGGTGGCGATCGAGCAGCCGATCAAAAGCGCTTGGAGGCGCTCTACAGCAAGCGCTTGTCGCGCAGAAAACTCAGTTCGGAAGAAGAAGCCGAGGAGGCGCACCTAGCCGTTCGGATTCTCAGCCCGGTACCCGTCCCAAAGCCACCAGAGCCTGCCCCGGAGATGGAATGGCCGATGTCCAGAATCGCCGACCTGGAAGAGCGGCGTGCCGTCGGCGATACGCTTACCGCTGCAGAAGACGGCGAACTGAACGCGCTACGAGGCCAGCATCCTGAGATCGCCGCCGACGTGGACCGATTAGATCATCGGTATCGCTATTGGTACCGCAAAGAGCTGGAGATCGCAAAGAAGGCCGGTATGGGCTGGTCAAAGGTATATGAGGCGGCGAAGGCTAAGGCCCGGCCATTCAGGGATCCCAGGAAGATGGCTACGATAAGTGATCTACGAGAAGGGCCTACCCTCAGAATGCATAATTTGGAAATACGACGTTTTGATCAGAGGCTCACGCCGGCGGAAGCGGAGGAATTGGAAGAGCTGCACCGGCGGTATCCGGAACGCGCCGAGAGAATGAGAAAAATGATAGTGCGGCGCAAGAGCGAAAATGAGGCAATGAAGTCCTGCTCTATATATCCTTCTCGCTGTGCCACCTGGCCAGTTGAAGTTGAAGACTAAGACCTAGGGCACGGCCGTTGATGAATTCCACGCTCCAGGGGCCGACTTCTCGCCTAAGGCGCACTTCGCGATGCGTGTTGGAGTGCGAGACTGAAAAACTACTTCAGCGTGGCGGTAGGCGCAGCCGCACTCCCGGTCCGCCGCTCTCAGCATCGATGAATTCCACCCCCGCTTGTTCGAGCGCGCGGCGGATCGCCTGATCATTGGCGCGGGTGAGCGCGGTTTTGCTCGGCGTCAGTTCGCCGTAGGGTGGTGAGGCTCACTGCTGGGTTGCAGGCTTTTTTTGCTGTCGCTTTTTAAGGCGCAACCCAGGGCCGCCACCGTTTTGATCAATGAATTCGACGCCGGCGGATTCGAACGCGCGCTTGATGACATCAAGGGTCGCCCGCCGAGGCGCATGAGCTCCGGCCTCAAACTGCCGTACGGTTACTATTCCCACCCCAGCTCTGTCGGCGAGTTCTGCTTGGCTCCAGTCAAGGAGCCCTCGCGCCGCCCTGCATTGCTCGGCCGTGATCATTAGACGGGGCACCTTGGAGCACGTGTCTGATTCCATCAACTCTGTCGAAAATGATTGACACAGTAATTACCATCGATTATAGATATATACATCGTATTTAGACAGGAGAGGATTTGTCCTTTCCGAAAAATTCCATCCGAGCTGAATTGGCATGATGAGGTAGAATCGTTGCATCGTCAGTGGCGATGCTTGCGATCCTATGCACTCGGGACGTTCGTCGCCGACCTGTTCAAGTCGCATAGTCGGCTTGAAGCCGAGAATCTCTTTCTTCGTTATCAGTTGAATTTGGCGTTACGGCAGAAGCCTTTTCGCATTCGACTGCGGGACAGTGATCGGGCGTTGCTGGTTTGGATGATCCGACTGTGGCCAGGCCTGCTTGACGCGGTCCAGGTCGTTCAACCTGAAACAGTCGTTCGTTGGCATCGCGCTGGCGCTAGGGCCTTCTGGCGGTGGAAATCTCGGAATAGGGCGGGGCGGCCAAAGATCGATCGCGAGCTTCGCGAATTGATCCGGCGCATGAGCATGGAAAACGCGCTGTGGGGTGCATCGCGGATCCATGGCGAGCTGTTGAAGCTTGGCTATGAGGTCGCCCAGTCGACGGTCTCAAAATATATGGCCCGAGGCGGTAGGCCGCCGTCGCAAAGCTGGAAGACGTTTCTTCGCAATCACGCTGAGGCGATTGCTGCGATCGATATGTGCATAGTACCAACGCTCAGCTTTGAGCGATTGTTTGCCTTCCTGGTCCTGGGCCATGGTCGGCGACAGCTCCTGTGGTTCGAGGTTACCCGCCACCCGACGGCAGCCTGGCTGGCCCGCCAAATCACCGAAGCGTTCCCCTGGGCCTCGGCCCCTGCCTATTTGGTGCGCGATAATGATCGGGCCTATGGGCACGTCTTCACCGCTCGGGTCACGGCGATGGGCATCCGCGACCGGCCGATCTCTCCTGGATCACCATGGCAAAATGGTATCGCTGAACGTTTGATCGGCACGCTGCGACGCGAGTGCCTGGATCATCTGGTCATCTTCGGTGAGGCACACCTACGCCGAATTCTTTCGGCCTATGCTGTGTACTACAATCAATCACGAACGCATCTGGCTTTGAATAAAGATTGCCCGCTCGAACGGCCGATCCAACGCTTTGGCAGCGTCGCGGCAAATCCCGTTCTGGCTGGGCTGCACCACCAATACGTACGGATCTAATTCTCGGAAAGGACACGCGGCCA
>Ga0207693_10004651_pt1 | contig 11579 bp, 9 predicted proteins | sample LARL81metaG_FD_184347 | JGI IMG/M metagenome (GOLD analysis project Ga0207693, IMG submission 184347) | Corn, switchgrass and miscanthus rhizosphere microbial communities from Kellogg Biological Station, Michigan, USA - LAR L8-1 metaG... | ecosystem: Host-associated > Plants > Roots >...
CACGAGTTGGACAACGTGCGCCAGAAGCATCCGGGCTACGAGATCGCGGTCACCGGCCTCGCCGCGATCGCCGCGCGCAATTCGGCGAGCATGATCGAGAAGCTCAATCGCGGGCTGACAATCGAGTTCGCGCTGGTTGCGATCTTCATCGGTCTCGCGTTCCGCTCGTGGGTTGTGATGTTCGCCTGCATCCTGCCCGGCATCTTCCCGGTCGTCATGTCCGGCACCGTGCTTTACCTGATGGGCGAGGGGCTGCAATTCGCCAGCGTGGTCGCATTGACCGTCTCATTCGGCCTCGGGCTCTCCGCCACGATCCACTTCCTCAACCGCTTGCGGCTGGAGAGCAAGCCCGGCGTCAGTTCGGAGCAGGCGGTTGAACGCGCGACCGTGCTGGTCGGTCCGGCGCTGATCCTGACCACGGTGGTGCTGGCCTGCGGGCTCGTGGTCACGGTGTTCTCCGACCTGCCGTCGCTGCGCCTGTTCGGCTGGCTCAGCGCCTTCTCGATGGTCTCAGCGCTGGTCGCCGATCTCTTCATCCTGCGGCCGACGGCGATGTTCCTGATCAATCTGCAGCACCGGCTTCAGGGCAAGCGATAAAAAGGCCGGGCGATAAAAAACCTCGGTCCCGTTTTCGATCAGGACCGAGGCAAAGCCCGGTGGTTCAAAGACTTGGTGCTCTGACTAGAAAGCGGCGGACGAGGTCCCGCGTCAGCTCCTCGTCATCGTGATGTTGACGCCCCTGATCTCGCCCTTGGAGCTGATCTGAACGGTCTGCTTGTTGCCGGTGGTGCGCAGAGACAGGTTGGCGGCAAATCCGTTGGCCTGGACGAACACTTCGATCTGGCCGCCGCCGGCCGTGCCCTGCAGATTGCCGAAGATGTTGCGGCTGGCTTCGCTCCAGTTGCCGGAGATGCGGTCACCCTGGCTCGTGACGTCGCTGGAGAGGTCGAACTTGTAGCTGTCGCTTGCACAGTGCAGGCTCTGCTTCAGGCCGAGCCCGGTGCCGTTGACCTTGTAGTCAGCCTTGCAGCGGATGCGCTCGGTCGTTCCGTCGGAGAGCGCGACCGTTCCAGTTCCGGCCCACGCGCCGTCGAAGCCGGCGAAAGGCCCGGTAGATTGGGCGTGGCCAGCGGACACAGACACCATCAGCGCGGCGCCGATACCGGCGGCCTTGATCGCCTGTCCAAACGGACTGAAGCCAAACAGTTTCATATCGAGTTTTCCCGTTTTCAATAATGACGTTCTCGCCGGAGAAACGTCGCGCCGCATCGAAGATTTAGTGTCGCCGTAGTGTGTTAGGTTCAAATGACAAACCGGGCGCTTACCGGGCGAACGTCGCCACGATTCGCACCGAATCGGTGCGGGAAGAGCCGATTGTTCCGTTCGCGAAACCAAACCCACGTGGCTTGCAGGCCAAGCATGTAATGGCGAGCAGTGTTCAGTTGCAACAGCCAAATGCGAAAAACGACACGCCCGAATAATGGCCTAGTATCAAACGTTTATCTGTGCCAATGAAGCTCTGCTGGAAGGTGTGTCATTACGGAGACGATTCGCCGTAAATTTGGCCGCATTTCGCAGCGCTTCTGCTGCCACTCGCGTCGCGCGGTTCGCGGCGCTGGCCCGCCTGAATCCATCCTCACCGGCGGTGCCCTCAAGCAGTCCCGGAAACGTGCCTGTCAGAATGAAGGAACACGATGCGTAAATTCTTTTTTGCTTTCACCTTGATGTCGCTTTCTCTTTCGGGCGCGGCCTTTGCTCAGCAGCCCCAGCAGGGCGTGCGTGGTACGCCTGAGGAGCAGAAGGCCTGTACGCGTGATGTGCAGAAGCATTGCCGCGCCGTGATCGACCAGGGTGACTTCACGATTCTGGCCTGCCTGAAGGAGAATCGCGCCAAAATCTCCCAAGGCTGCGACCAGGTGCTGAAGAGCCACGGCCAGTAAGCCGTCACGCCCGTTGCGGCGAGTCCATGGTCAGTTGACGAAGCGGTCGCGACGGACATCACAGACAGCATTGGTTTCGCGAGCGTATTCCCTTATATAAGTGGGGTATGCGCTCGCTTGGCTTGCGCAAAAAACCAATGTCATTCTAAGACGTTACGCTCTCAGGCAACTTGGCCTTCCGGCCAGACGAGGCTCAAGGAGCACAGGCTCCGAGGCAAGTGAGTAAACCAGTCCCCCGATGACCCGCGCGAGCGAACTGCGATCCGGCAAGACCCATCGCGACGAGAACTTTCCGGTTGCGTCATGGATCATCCACCCGCGCCACCGGGCGGTGATCATGGCGTTCTACAATTTTGTCCGCACCGCCGATGACATCGCCGACCACGCGACACTCGGTGCGGACGAGAAGCTTGCCCATCTCGATCTTCTCGAGGCCGAGCTGCTCGGCAAGGGAGACAGCCAGCCTGAAGCCGTGGCGCTCCGGCAGGCGCTCGCGGACCGTGCAATGCCGCCGCGTCACGCGCTCGATCTCCTGACCGCGTTCAAGATGGACGTCACCAAGCTTCGCTACGCGAACTGGGACGAGCTCATCCATTACTGCCGTTACTCGGCGATGCCGGTCGGCCGCTTCGTGCTCGACGTCCATGGCGAGAGCACCTCGACCTGGCCCGCCAATGATGCGCTCTGCGCCGCGCTGCAGATCAACAACCACCTGCAGGATTGCGGCAAGGACTACAAAAATCTCGATCGAGTTTACCTTCCGCTCGATGCGCTGGAAGCTGCCGGCGCATCCGTCGAGGCCCTTGCGCTCGACAAGGCGCCGGCCGCGCTGCTGCAATGCCTGCACGCGCTCGCCGCGCGCACGGAGGCACTCCTCGTCGAAAGCAAGCCGTTCAGCGCGGAGATAAGGGATTTCCGCCTCGGGCTTGAGGTCTCGGTGATCCAGACATTCGCCGAAAAGATCGTGCGCATGCTGAAGGCGCGCGATCCCCTGAGCGAGCGGGTGCATCTGAGCCCGCTCGAGCTGTTGATGCGCACTGCCGGCGGCATCGCGAGCGAGACCGTGCGGCGCGCCTCCGGGCGGCGCGCGGTGTCCAAGACGGCGGCGGGCGCATGACGCTGGAGACGGCCGCAGCCCCGATGAATTATGGGACGAGCGCCTCGGGCAGCTCGTTCTACGCGGCGATGCGCATCCTTCCGCTCGAGCAGCGCGAGGCGATGTTCCAGATCTACAGCTTCTGCCGCCAGGTCGACGACATCGCCGACTCCGACGGTCCGCGGCCGGAACGGCTGGCCGCCCTTCAGCAATGGCGCGATGACATCGATGCGCTCTATCAGGGTCGTCCGCCCGCGCGTCTGAAGGACTACGTCACATCCGTCAGGAAATTCGAGCTCAAGCGCGAGGACTTTCTCGCTATCGTCGACGGCATGGAAATGGACGTGCCGCAGGATATCCGTGCGCCGGACATGGCAACCCTCGACCTCTACTGCGACCGCGTTGCGAGCGCGGTGGGGCGGCTGTCGGTGCGGGTGTTCGGATTGCCGCAAGACGACGGCATCCTGCTCGCCCACCATCTCGGCCGCGCGCTGCAACTGACCAACATCCTGCGCGACATCGACGAAGATGCAGGTCTTGGCCGGCTGTACCTGCCGCGCGAGGGGCTGCTGGAAGCCGGCATCACCGACACCGATCCGTTCAAGGTCGCCGCTGATCCGGCGGTGCCGAAAGTCTGCGCGCCGCTGGTTGCGCTCGCCAAACAGCATTTCGAGAAGTCCGACCAGATCATGGCCCGTCATCCGCGCCGCCTGGTGCGCGCGCCGCGGATCATGTCGAAATATTATGGGTCGATCTTGCGATTGTTGATCGCGAGAGGATTTGCGGCGCCGCGCGCGCCGGTTCGCGTGAGCAAAGTCACACGCTTCGCCATCATTCTTCGCTACGCTTTCATCTGATGCAAAAGACAGTCCACATTATCGGCGCTGGAATTTCAGGCCTCGCGGCCGCTGTGCGTCTGACCAATGCCGGCCACAAGGTGCACGTGCACGAGGCCACGCAGCAGGCGGGCGGACGCTGCCGCTCCTATTTCGACGCGGCGACCAACCTCACGATCGATAACGGCAATCATCTGCTGTTGTCGGGCAACCGGCACGCCCTGGCTTATGCCAAGTCGATCGGCACTGAAGCCGGGCTGGTCGGGCCGAAGAGCGCGCAATTTCCGTTCGTCGACATCAGGACCGGGCAGCGCTGGCTGCTCGATCTCGGCGACAGCCGGTTGCCGCTCTGGCTGTTCGACGAAAGCCGGCGCGTTCCGGATACCGGCGTGCGCGATTATCTGGGATTGATGCCGCTGGTGTGGGCCAAGCAGGGCACCAAGGTCGGCGACGCGATCCGCTGCGAGGGCACGCTCTATGAGCGCCTGGTACAGCCGCTATTGCTGGCCGCATTGAATGTCGATCCGCCGATCGGGTCGGCCGGGCTTGCCGGCGCGATCGTGCGGGAGACGCTGCTTGCGGGCGGACAGGCCTGCCGGCCGCTGATCGCGCGTGACGGCTTGAGCGCCGTTCTTGTCGAGCCCGCGATCGAACTGCTGCGCGAGAAGGGCGGGAGCGTCAATCTCGGCCACGAATTGCATGGCTTCGAGATGGCGGGCGACCGCGTCGGCGCACTGAAATTCGGCGGCGACGACACGATCGCGATTGGGCCCGACGATGCGGTCGTGATGGCGGTGCCGGCGCGTCCCGCTGCGTCGCTGTTGCCGGGCCTGACGACGCCGACCAAATTCCGCGCGATCGTCAACGCGCATTTCCGCTTCGATCCGCCGAGCGACATGCCGCCGATTGTCGGCGTGATCGGAGGACTGGTGGAATGGCTGTTCGCTTTTCCGCAGCGCCTGTCGATCACCATCAGCGCCGGCGACCGCCTGATCGACATGCCGCGTGAGGAGCTTGCGCAGGCGCTGTGGCGCGATGTCTGCAAGGCCGGCGGAGTGAGCGGCGAGCTGCCGCCCTGGCAGATCGTGCGCGAGCGCCGGGCGACGTTCGAGGCCACGCCCGAGCAGGCTGCGATGCGGCCCGGCGCGGTCACCGGGCTGAAGAATCTGTTTCTCGCAGGCGACTGGACCGACACGGGATTGCCCGCAACCATCGAAGGATCGGTGCGATCGGGCGACCGCGCCGCCGATCTGGTGCTGGCGACGCGCTAGAGCATGATCCGGAAAAGTGTGCAGCGCCGAGCATCGCGGCGTTTGATGAGCTTGGAGAACGGGGATTTGCCCCTTGAGAGAGGATGTCTTGAACATGCTTTCCAGTCAAAAGACCGCGGGAATCGACACCGGCCGTGCATTGGAGACGAGCATCGACCAGGCAAGGCGCGCGCTGCTCGACTATCAGAAGCCGGATGGCCATTGGGTGTTCGAGCTGGAGGCCGATTGCACGATCCCCGCCGAATACATCCTGCTGCGCCATCATCTCGCCGAACCCGTCGATGCCGACCTCGAAGCCAAGATCGGTCGATATCTGCGCCGGGTGCAGGGGGCGCACGGCGGCTGGCCGCTGGTGCATGAGGGCGCCTTCGACATGAGCGCCAGCGTGAAGTCCTATTTCGCGCTGAAGATGATCGGCGATTCCGTCGATGCCCCACACATGGTGCGCGCACGCGAGGCGATCCGTTCCCGCGGCGGCGCGATCCACAGCAACGTCTTCACACGCTTTACGCTGGCGATGTTCGGCGTGCTGACCTGGAAGAGCGTGCCGGTGCTGCCGATCGAGATCATGCTGCTGCCATTGTGGTTTCCGTTCCACATCAACAAGATCTCCTATTGGGCGCGGACCACGATGGTGCCGCTGATGGTGTTGGCGGCGCTCAAGCCGCGCGCGCGCAATCCAAAGGGCGTCGGCATCGACGAGTTGTTCCTGCAGGATCCGCACGCGATCGGCATGACGGCGAAGGCGCCGCACCAGAGCGCGGCATGGTTCGCGCTGTTTCGCACGCTGGACCGAGTGCTGCGCGTCGTCGAGCCGATGTTTCTCACCGGCAAGCTGCGCCAGCGGGCGATCGACAGTGCGCTCGCCTTCATCGAGGAGCGGCTGAACGGCGAGGACGGCATGGGTGCGATCTATCCGCCGATGGCCAACATCGTCCTGATGTACGACGCGCTCGGCAAGGACGAGAATTTTCCGCCGCGCGCGATCACGCGCAAGGCTATCGACAATCTCCTCGTCATCGGCGAGGAGGAAGCCTATTGCCAGCCTTGCGTATCCCCGGTGTGGGACACCGCGCTGACCTGCCATGCGATGCACGAGGCGGGCGGCGAGGCGGCGCTGTCGTCGGTCCAGAAGGGCCTCGACTGGCTGTTGCCGAAGCAGGTGCTCGACGTGAAAGGCGACTGGGCGGTGAAGAGCCCCGACGTCCGGCCCGGCGGCTGGGCCTTCCAGTACAACAACGCGCACTATCCCGATCTCGATGACACCGCCGTCGTCGTCATGACGATGGATCGCGTGAAGCGCGAGACCGGCACCACCAAATACGACACCGCGATGGCCCGCGGCCGCGAATGGATCGAAGGCATGCAGAGCGTCGACGGCGGCTGGGCTGCCTTCGACGTCAACAACCTGGAATATTATCTCAACAACATCCCGTTCTCGGATCACGGCGCGCTGCTCGACCCGCCGACCGAGGACGTTACCGCCCGCTGCCTGTCGATGCTGGCGCAGCTCGGCGAGACCGCGGCGAGCAACAAGCAGGTTGCCGCTGCGGTCGAATATCTGCGCAGGACCCAGCACCCCGAGGGCTCCTGGTACGGCCGCTGGGGCATGAACTTTATCTACGGAACATGGTCGGTGCTGTGCGCACTGAACGCCGTTGGCGTCAGGCATCAGGATCCGATGATTCGCAAGGCGGCGGAGTGGCTCGCGTCGGTCCAGAACGAGGACGGCGGCTGGGGCGAGGACGCGGTCAGCTATCGGTTGGATTACAAGGGACTCGAGCGTGCGCCCTCCACAGCGTCGCAAACGGCATGGGCTTTGCTTGGTTTGATGGCGGCTGGTGAAGTTGCAAATCCCGTAGTCGCCCGTGGCATTGATTACCTAATTGCAACACAAGGCGAAAAAGGCACATGGGACGAGCAGCGCTACACCGCTACAGGCTTTCCTAGGGTCTTTTATCTGCGCTATCATGGTTATCCGAAGTTCTTTCCGCTCTGGGCACTTGCACGGTATCGGAATCTTCAGAGCACCAATAGCAAGGTGGTAGGGGTTGGAATGTGATTTTGGGGGCGGGGGCCATCGTGACCGCGGACGATCTTGATTGATCCGCGGCCAATTCTGATTGTGACCGGCTTGGTACAGGAGGCCCGCATCGCAGCGGGGCCCGGTATGGCCGTCATTTGCAGCAGCAGCGATCCGCAGCAATTGCGCGCGCTGTTGACCGTATTCGATCCCACGACAATTCGGGGCGTGATCAGCTTCGGTGTCGCCGGTGGTCTCGATCCTAGCCTGAAATCGGGCGATGTCGTGGTGGCCGACGAGGTTATGTCGGGCGATAACCGCTGGCTGGCCGGTTTCGCGCTCAACGACGATCTGATCGGCAGGTTGACCGTGGGCCTGGGACGCCGCGTCGTCCGGGGCGGGCTTGCAGGCGTGGAAGACGTCGTCGTGGCGCAGGCCAGCAAGACTGCGCTGCGCAATGAGACGGGCGCCGCCGCTGTCGACATGGAAAGCCATATCGCCGCCGCCTATGCCGCCGAGTCCGGCCTTCCGTTCGCCGCGCTCAGGGTGATCAGCGATCCTGCTGACCGTGCGCTGCCGGCGCTGGCGCGGAACGCGATCAAGCCAAACGGCGACATCGACCTGCGCATGATCCTGCGCGGCGTGGTGCGCAATCCGCGCACCCTGCGCGCGCTGGTTTCGACGGGAATCGACTTCAATCGCGCACTGCGCAGCCTGCGCGGCTGTCGCGACTTTCTGGTTGGGGGCCACGGCCTCGTCGGCCATCATCACCACCATGGCGGCATGATGATATCGCCTGATCTCGTCCCGGCGGAGATCTAGAACATGATCCGGAAAAGTGCGTAGCGGTTTTCCGGAAAGATCATGCTCAATAAGGCCTAAAGGCGCGATGATGATTCAGCCTGATTTCATCGCGCATTAGGGGCATAACCGGCTATTTCAGGCGGCGCGTGATCGGATGATCGCGCGCCGCTTTTTCTTTGCGCGCGTGATCGCGACCAGCGCGCAAGCCGCAGCGCCCAAAAAGCAACGCGCGCCTGAGATCGAATCTCAGGCGCGCGGAGGCGTCTTTGAGCAGCCGTGCGGTTATGCGGCTGTCGAGGTCTTCTGCTGCGCGTTGGCCTTCTGCTGGGCGGTGAGGGCCTCGTCGCGGCGGATCTCGGACAGGCGCTTCTGCACCTCCGACGAGAACACATATTGGGCCGGCCGCTGCTTGGAGAGATCGATCTCCGGCGCCATCGGGCCCGTGGTCTTGACGCCGCGCAGTCCGACCCACATCGCCTTCAGCGGGTTGGCGAAGGCTGCATCCGCTGCGGTCGCCTCGTAGCCGCAATGCGCCATGCAGTCGGCGCACTTTTCATACTTGCCGGTGCCGTAGGTGTCCCAATCGGTGGTCTCCATCAGCTCCTTGAAGGTCTTGGTGTAGCCTTCGCCGAGCAGATAGCAGGGCTTCTGCCATCCGAAGATGTTGCGCGCCGGCATGCCCCAGGGCGTGCATTCGAATTCCTGGTTGCCGGCCAGGAAGTCGAGGAAGACGCCGGAATGCATGAAGTTCCATTTCTTGCCCTTGCCCAGGGCAAAGACGTCACGGAACAGCTGCTTGGTCTTGGTGCGGTTGAGGAAGTGCTCCTGGTCAGGCGCACGCTCATAGGCATAGCCCGGCGACATCGTGACGCCGACGCCAAGCTCGGTGGTGAAATCGAGGAATTTCGCGATCTCCTCGGCCGGGTGGCCGTCGAAGATGGTCGCGTTGACGTTGACGGTGAAGCCGCGCGCCTTAGCGGCCTTGATCGCGGAGACCGCGCGATCGAACACGCCCTTCTGCGACACCGCCTTGTCGTGGTGGTCGCGCAGGCCGTCGAGATGGACCGAGAAGAACAGATAGGGGGAGGGCTCGAACAGATCGAGCTTCTTCTCCAGGAGCAGTGCGTTGGTGCACAGCGAGACGAATTTCTTGCGCGCCACGAGGCCGCGCACGATTTCGCCGATCTCCTTGTGGATCAGCGGCTCGCCGCCGGGGATCGCCACCATCGGCGCGCCGCATTCGTCGGCCGCGTCCCAGCACTCCTGCGCCGACATGCGCCGGTTGAGGATCGCATCGGGATAATCGATCTTGCCGCAGCCCGCGCAAGCCAGGTTGCAGCGGAACAGCGGCTCCAGCATCAGCACCAGCGGATAGCGTTTTCGGCCGAGAAGCTTCTGCTTCATCAGGTACGCGCCAATGCGCATTTCCTTAAAGAAGGGTATTGCCATTAAACTCTATCTTTCTGGGCTTATTGCTAGAGGTGGTCGATCAGACTGCTGCGGCGAGTTCGGCGGGGAGCCGGAACTCGATGTTTTCCTCCCGGCCCGGAAGCACCGAGACCCTGACCGGTCCGATGCGCCGAAGCGCTTCGATGACGTCATCGACGAGAACCTCCGGTGCCGAAGCACCGGCTGTTATACCAACAGTTCTGGCACCTTTCAGCCAGTCCGGGTTCAGTTCGCTGCCGTCAGCGACGAGATAACTCGCGACGCCGGCCTCGGTGCCGATTTCGCGGAGTCGGTTAGAATTGGAACTATTGGCGGCGCCCACCACCAAAATTACGTCCACGAGCTTACTTAGGTCCCTTACCGCAGATTGCCGGTTCTGTGTCGCATAGCAGATATCCCGGATATCCGGGCCTTGAATGTCTGTAAATCGCTGCTGGAGGGCGGCGATGATGTCTCTGGTGTCGTCCACGCTGAGTGTAGTCTGCGTGATATACGCGACAGGCGTGTCCGCGGGTAGTGTGAGGCCGCTCACATCCTCGACACTCTGGACCAGTAGGACGGGGCCGGGGACCTGTCCCATGGTACCTTCGACCTCGGGGTGGCCGGCGTGTCCGACCAGGATCAGAGCCCGGCCCTTGGACATGTAGCGCTTGCCCTGATTGTGAACCTTGGTCACCAACGGGCAGGTCGCATTGATGACCGGCAGGTTCCGCGCCTCGGCTTCCTCCTCCACCGTGCGGGCGACGCCATGGGCGCTGAATACGGTCACCGCGAGTGGGGGAACCTCCGACAGGTCCTCGACGAAGATCGCGCCCTTATCCTTCAGGCTTTCGACCACGTATTTGTTGTGAACGATCTCGTGGCGGACATAGACCGGCGGGCCATACTTCTCCAGCGCCCGCTCGACGATCTGGATCGCGCGCACGACGCCGGCGCAAAAGCCGCGTGGCTGCGCCAGATAAACCTCCATGGGGGGATGATCACCCACGTTTCTGACAAGCATTCCGTACCTCCGTGCGATCGGATATACAGCAATATCCGCACGACCATCAGGCCCTGCCTCCAGCTTTGGACGGAAGAACGGGGCGTTGTGTCAAAAAATCAACAGATAGCAAAGGCTGATCGGCACGATTTGCCAAGGAACTTATCGATGGTAAAATGATACAATCAAATAAGTCAAGCAAGATGAAGCCTTTAAACCCTCACTCGTTCGTCACTTTACGGCCGGACAATCCCGGCATATCAGCCCAACCCAAGCGGTTCCGTTGCCGTTCCGCGCCTCAGCCCGTGCCCTTGACGTTTTGAGAACAAGGGTTAGCCCGGCTCATGGAACTCCGCTAGACAGCGGGCGTTTCCGCAAGCTAATCGAGATTAGAAAGAACCAGTGTGCTGACAAGCATAGTCGTCCACATCGTCAGAGCCTGTACCCGTTTTGCCACTCTGACGCTGCTCATCGGGCTCGTCCTCACGGCTGCCGCCGGCTATTACACGGCCCGGCATTTCGCCATCAACACCGATATCAACACACTGATTTCGTCGAACCTCGACTGGCGCCAGCGCGATCAGCAGTTCGACAAGGCTTTCGATCGCGACAGCACGATCCTGGCCGTGATCGAAGCGCCGACGCCGGAGCAGACGAATTCGGCGGCCACCGCGCTCGAGCAGAAACTGAAGGGCGATAAGACGAACTTCCAGTCGATGACGCCGCTCGGCTCGGGTGAATTCTTCGACAAGAACGGTCTGCTGTTCCTGCCGACCGAGGAGCTCGGCAAGATCACCGGCCAATTCCAGGCCGCCGCACCACTGATCGAGATCATGGCGGGCGATCCGTCCATCCGCGGGCTGACCGGTGCGCTCGAGACGGGGCTTGCAGGCGTCAAGCGCGGCGAGGTCAAGCTCGACAGCACAGCGCGGCCCTTCAACATGATCGCGCAGACGGTGGAGGACGTCCTCAACAAGGGCAACGCGAATTTCTCCTGGCGCGCACTGACCAGCGATGAGCCGCTGACGGATTCCGACAAGCGTGCCTTCATCGAATTCAAGCCGGTGCTCGATTTCAACGCACTCGAGCCCGGCAAGGATGCAACCGACGCGATCCGCGCCGCCGCGGCAGAGCTGGATCTCCCGGGCAAATATCAGGCGCGGGTCCGCCTGACCGGG
>Ga0207693_10004652_pt1 | contig 11577 bp, 4 predicted proteins | sample LARL81metaG_FD_184347 | JGI IMG/M metagenome (GOLD analysis project Ga0207693, IMG submission 184347) | Corn, switchgrass and miscanthus rhizosphere microbial communities from Kellogg Biological Station, Michigan, USA - LAR L8-1 metaG... | ecosystem: Host-associated > Plants > Roots >...
GGCGGCCCGCGCCGGCCACGGCGGTGGTCGCGACGGCCGCCTTACCGGCCCCGGTCGTAGTGGCCGGGGCCGGGGCATGGGAGACCCGCACGGCCATCTTGTCGCGCGAGGAGTGGCAGCCCGAGCCGCCGCAGTCCTGGCCGGCATGGTGGCTCGCCTCCGGACGCACCCACAGCCGCACGCCGCTGTTGGTCTGCCATTTCATGCCGAGCTCATGGCAGCTCATGCACTTCATGGAGGTCACGACCGAGTGCTTCATGACCGTGCCGGCGAAGCTGGTGAAGACCGCCGCCGAGTGACACAGCTCGCAGGCGATCTTGGCGCTGCCGTTGGGGGCCACGGCGGGGATATGGCCGGTGGCCCCGGAGGCGGGCTGCTTCAGGGTGGGCGGCGCCATGTTGTAGAAGCTCAGGCCGTAGGCATGGCACTGCGCGCAGTTGCTGGCGATCCCCTTGTGCCCGGTGGCGCCCATCACGTAGAGCGCGTAGTTGCCCGCGGTGGTATGGCATTGAGCGCAGGGCGCATTGGTCGGGATGTGGTTCGTGGGCTTGCCGGCGCTGGTCGCGTTGCTCGAGAACGTCGGCGTCGTGGTGTGGCAGCCGTTGCAGTCGCCGCTCGCGGGGTGATTGGAGTCGAGCGTGGCAGACGGGCGCGAGTCCCCGGCGGTCGTGGAGGTGCTCGCCACCATGCCGGCAAACGCGGCCGTCTGGTGGCAGGTCTGGCAGCTCGGCACGGCGGTGGCGACGCTCGTGTGGCCGGCGACGGTGAGCGTCGGGGTGCTTACGTTGGCCGCCCCGATGCGGAAGCCGCCCGCATTCACGTTGGTCGCCGTGTGGCAGCCGGAGCGGTTGCAGTCGAGCGTGCCGATCGGGATGTGGTTGCCCGGCGTGCTGACGATGGTGATGTTGGCGAAGGTCGTGGCGACGGCGGGGGCATGACAGGTGAGGCAGGTCGTCACGCCCTGGTGCGTGCCGGTTACGGAGTAGAGCGCGTAGTTGCCCGCGGTGGTGTGGCACTGGGTGCACGCCGCGCTCGTCGGGATGTGGTTCGCAGGCTTCGCGTTCCCGGTCTGGTTCTTGGCGAACGTCGGCGTCGTGGTGTGACAGCCGTTGCAGTCCCCGGTGCTCGGGTGGCTCTTGTCGAGCGTGGCCGAGGGGCGCGAGTCCCCGGCGGTCGTTGACGTGCTCGCCACCATGCCGGCGAACGCCGCGCTCTGGTGGCAGGTCTGGCAGCTCGTCACCGCGGCGGCGACGGTGGTGTGACCGGTGACGGTGAGCGTCGGGGTGTTGATATTGGCCGTGCCGAGCTTGAAGCCACCCACGTTCACGTTGGTCACCGTGTGGCAGCCGGAGCCGTTGCAGTCGAGCGTGCCGATCGGGATGTGGTTGCCCGGTGTGCTGACGATCGTGATGTTGGCAAACGTCGTGGCGACGGCGGGGGCGTGGCAGGTCAGGCACTTGGTCACGCCCTGGTGCGTGCCGGTCACGGAGTAGAGCGCGTAGTTGCCCGCGGTGGTGTGGCACTGCGCGCACGCCGCGGTGGTCGGGATGTGGTTGGCAGGCTTGGTGCTGCTGCCGGTCTGGTTGGTGATGAACGTCGGGCTCGTGGTGTGGCAGCCGTTGCAGTCCCCGGTGGTCGGGTGGCTCTTGTCGAGCGCCGTGGGCCGCGAGTCCCCGGCCGTGGTCGCGGTGCTGGCGAGCATGCCGACGTAGGGCGCCGATTCGTGGCAGGTCTGGCAGCTCGTCACCGCCGCGGCGATGGTGGTGTGACCGGCGACGCTGAGCGTCGGGCTGGAGATATTGGCGCTGCCGAGCTTGAAGCCGCCCGTGTTCACGTTGGTCACGGTGTGGCAGCCGGAGCCGTTGCAGTCGAGCGTGCCGATCGGGAAATGGTTGCCCGGCGTGCTCACGATCGTGATGTTGGCGAAGGTGGTGGCAACGGCGGGAGCGTGGCAGGTGAGGCACTGCGTCACGCCCTGGTGCGTGCCGGTGACCGAGTAGGAGGCAAAGTTACCCGGGCTGAAGTGGCACTGCGCGCACGGCGCGCTGGTCGGGATGTGGTTGGCGGGCTTGGTGCCGGTCACCACGTTGTTCGCAAAGGTCGGCGCGGTCGTGTGGCAGCCGCTGCAGTCCCCGCTGGTCGGATGGCTCTTGTCGAACGCCGTCGGGCGCGAGTCCGCCGCCGCGGTCGCGGTGCTGGGGAGCATCCCGAGGTACGGCGCGCTCTCGTGGCAGGTCTGGCAGGCGCCGACCACCCCGACGACGGTCGCATGCCCGGCCACGCTGAGCGTCGGGCTTGCGATGTTCGCGCTCCCGAGCTTGAAGCCGCCCGCATTGACGTTGGTCGCCGTGTGGCAGCCGGAGCCGTTGCAGTCGAGCGTGCCGATCGGGATGTGATTGCCCGGGGTACTGACGATGGTGACGTTGGCGAAGGTCGTGGCGACGGTGGGTCCGTGACAGGTCAGGCAGCCCGTGACGCCCTGGTGCGTGCCGGTGACGGAGTAGAGCGCGTAGTTGCCGGAGGTGGTGTGGCACTGCGCGCACGGCGCACTGGTCGGGATGTGGTTCGCGGGCTTGCCGGCGCCGGTGACGTTGCTCGCGAAAGTGGGCGTCGTGATGTGGCAGCTGCCGCAGTCGCCGCTCGTGGGATGCTTGGCGTCAAGCGCAGCCGAGGGGCGCGAGTCGCCGGCGGTGGTGCCGCTGCTCGGCAGCATCCCCATGTAAGGAGCCGCCTCGTGGCAGGTCTGGCAGGCGGCCACCGCCGCGGCCACCGTCGTGTGACCGGCCGCGCCCAGCGTCGGGCTTGCGATGTTCGCAGTCCCGAGCCGGAAGCCGCCGGCGTTGACGTTGGTGGTGCTGTGGCAGCCGGAGCCATTGCAGTCGAGCGTGCCGATCGGGATGTGGTTCCCGGGGGTGCTGACGATGGTGATGTTGGCGAACGTCGTCGCGACCGTGGGTCCATGGCAGGTCACACACTGCGTCACCCCCTGGTGGGTGCCGGTCACGGAGTAGAGCGCGTAGTTACCCGCCGTGGTGTGGCACTGCGCGCACGGCGCACTGGTCGGGATGTGGTTCGCAGGCTTGGCGCTGCTGCCGGTCTGGTTCGTCAGGAAGGTCGGCGTCGTGGTGTGGCAGCCGTTGCAGTCCCCGGTGGTCGGGTGGCTCTTGTCGAAGGCCGTCGGGCGTGAATCCCCGGCGGTGGTCGCGCTGCTGGGCAGCATCCCTAAATAAGGAGCGGCCTCGTGGCAGGTCTGGCAGGCCGCCACCGCCGCGGCCACCGTGGTGTGGCCGGCCACGCTCAGCGTCGGGGCGGAGATGCTCGCCGTGCCGAGCTTGAAGCCGCCCGCGTTGACGTTGGTCGCCGTGTGGCAGCCGGAGCCATTGCAGTCGAGGCTCCCGATCGGGATGTGGTTGCCCGGGGTGCTGACGATGGTGATGTTGGCGAAGGTCGTGGCGACGGTGGGTCCGTGGCAGCTCACGCACTGCGTCACCCCCTGGTGCGTGCCGGTGACGGAGTACAGCGCGTAGTTGCCCGCGGTGGTGTGGCACTGCGTGCACGGCGCACTGGTCGGGATGTGGTTCGCGGGCTTGCCGGCGCCGGTGACGTTGCTGGCGAAGGTGGGGGTGGTGGAGTGGCAGCTGCTGCAGTCGCCACTCGAGGGATGCTTGGCATCGAGCGTCGTGGAGGGACGCGAGTCGCCGGCGGTGGTGCCGCTGCTCGGCAGCATCCCCATGTAGGGAGCCGCCTCGTGGCAGGTCTGGCAGGCGGCCACCGCCGCAGCCACCGTCGTGTGCCCGGCCACGCTCAGCGTCGGGCTGGAAATGCTGGCGCTGCCGAGCCTGAAGCCGCCCGCATTGACATTGGTCGCCGTGTGGCAGCCGGAGCCGTTGCAGTCGAGGGTGCCGATCGGGATATGGTTGCCCGGCGTGCTCACGATCGTGATGTTGGCGAAGGTCGTGGCCACGGAGGGGGCGTGACAGGTGAGGCACTTGGTCACGCCCTGGTGCGTGCCGGTCACGGAGTAGAGCGCGTAGTTGCCGGGCGTGGTGTGGCACTGCGCGCACGGCGCACTGGTCGGGATGTGGTTCGCCGGGCGTAACGCGCTGCTGCCGAACGAGCTCGTGTCATGGCACTGCACGCAGTCCCCGGTCTTCGGATGGTTCGCATCCAGCGTCGCGTTGGGCCGCGAGTCCCCCGCGGTGCTGCTGGTGGAGGGATGCATGCCGAGGAAGTTCGCCGTCTCGTGACAGCTGGCGCAGGTGAGCGAGGTCACCGAGGCATGGTTGATGGACGTGCCGGCGAAGGTGGTGAAGTTGGTGCGCGAGTGGCAGCCCTCGCAGGGCACCGCGCCGATCGGGATGTGGGTCGGCGGCATGCCGGTGGCGCGCACGCCGTCGTGGCAGCTGGCGCAGTTGCCGGTGACGCCCTGGTGCGTGAAGGCCGCGCCCGCCCAGGTCAGCGTCGTGTGGCAGGCATCGCATTCCAGGTCGGTGACGATGTGCGAGGGCGGCTTGCCCTGCGCCTGCGTGCCGTTGTGGCAGGTGGAGCAGCTGCCGCGCGCCTGGGTGTGGTCGAAGTTGACCGCCGGCTTCCAGGCAATCGGGGTGTGGCAGGCGGCGCACTGGTTGGTGGAGAGGATGTGGTCGGCAGGCTTTGCCGTGGCGCGGATCGTGGTGCCGACCCCGTGGCAGGAGCCGCAATCCTTCGGCGTGCCCTTGAACATGGCGTTCGCATGGCAGGACTCGCAGCGCAGGTCGCGGTGCTGCCCGATGAGTTCAAAGCCCGTCGTCAGGTGATCGAACACGGGGCGTTCGGGCGCGGCGAGCGCGGCGGGTGCCACGGCCAGCAGCAGCAGTGCCAGGTAGCGCGCGCACCAGCCGCTGCGGCCCGAGGCAGCCCTGGCGCGGGGATTTAGAGACCAGGCTCCCATGCTGGCTACTGCACCCGGGCGCCCTTGAAGGTGATCGTCGTATGGCAGCGGTCACACTGCCGGCCGTACTGGCCCAGGTGTATGTCGTCCTTCTCGTGACAGGACAGGCAGTCCTGTTTGAGCTTCACCTCATCGGGTGGCCGGCGGTGACAGGCTTCGCAGGCGAGCTTGCCGTGCGCGCCGGTGAGGGCGAAGTGGGTCTCCTTGCCGTGATCGAATTCCCACAGGCGCCAGCTGTTGGGGGTGTGGCAGCGGCCGCAGTCCTTGCCGAGGTTGCCCTTGTGCACGTCATCCTTCTGGTGGCAGTCGATGCACTCGTGGCCGACGTCACGGTACTGGCGCGTGACGTGGCACTGCTCGCAGGGCACCGCGACGTGCAGTCCCACCAGCGGAAACTTCGTCAGGTCATGATCGAAGCTGACGCTGGCGCGCCACCCTTCCGGGGTATGGCACTGATCGCATTTCTTGCCGAGCTTGCCCGCGTGCACGTCCTGCGAGCGGTGGCAGCCGAAGCAGTCACTGCCGAGTTTCTGCGTGGCCACGGGCGCGGTGTGGCAGGCGTGACATTCGACCTTCTGATGCTTACCGAGCAGCGCCCACTTGGTGTCGCGCGTGTGGTCGAAGGTCGCCGGCTTCCACTTCTCGTTGCCATGGCAGTTGCCGCAGTCCTTGCCCAGGCGGCCGGCGTGCGAGTCCTGCCCCTGGTGACAGCCGGCGCACTCCCGCGGCAGCTTGTCCTTCAGGTTCCCGGAACGATGGCAGTCGTTGCAGGCGATGAGGTCGTGCACCCCGAGCAACGCGAAGCCGGTCTCCTTCTTGTGGTCGAACTTGGAGTTCTTCCAGCCCTTGGTGGAGTGGCAGTCGGCACACTTGGGTCCGCGCTCGCCGTGGTGCACGTCATCCGGCGCGTGACACGAGACGCACTCGCGCGGGGTGTCCTTGTAGCGATTGCCGAAGTGACAGCTGACGCAGGCGACCTCGGCGTGCTTGTCGTGCAGCGGGAAGGCGGTCTTCCCGTGGTCGTAAGTCACGCGCTGCCAGGCGACCGCGTCGTGGCAGGAGGCGCAATTGCGCCCGAGCTTGCCTTCGTGCGGCTCCTGCTTGTGATGGCAGCTGACGCACTCCGTCGGCGCCTCGCGGTAGCGCTTGCCGGCGACGTGACAGCCCTGGCAGGCCACGAAGGCATGCGCGCCCTTGAGGGCGAAGTCCGTGCTGCCGTGATCGAATTGCTCCGGGCTCAGTCGCATGATGTGCGTCTGGCGCCCGAGGTGCTCGGAGTGGCAGGCACGGCACTGCGACTGCTCGATGCCGGTAACGCGTCCATGGAATCCCTGCTTCTGCCGCAGGTCGCCCGCGATGTCCTTGTGGCAGTCCAGGCACAGCTGCGTCTGGCGGTTACGGTCGCTGCGGTCGTGGCACAACGAGCACTGTTCCTCGTACTTCTCGTGCGCGGAGCTGAGCTTGCCGGGCATGAGCAGCGTTTCGGGATTCACGGCTTCGGCCCGTTCAATGAGCCCGAGGCTCAAAAAAATTCCCAAGACCAGTAACGCGCGACATTGTCCGCCCCCCATGTCGGTGGCAGTGCTGCGGTCAGTAAACGTGGACCGCAACGATGTGAATCACCGCAGCGATGATCATCATGAAGATCAGTGGTATGTGCAGCGCATGCCACAGCGAGAACAGCCGCTCGTACCCCTCGAAGCCGGCCACGCGACGGCTCGCCGCGAGGCGACGGTCGACGTAGGCGCACGCCACCGACTGCAGGTGCTGGCGCTCGGCTGCCATCACCGTTGATCGACGGGCGACGGCACGCAGTGAGCGTCGCACGTAGAAGTGCAGACGCCAGCGCATCACGGTGGCCTTGACCGCGACCACCGGCGGCTTGGCAAACCCCAAAAGCGGCGCCTTGGGTCCTGACTTGAGCAGTCGCTGTTCGGCTGATTCCAGGCGCGATACCAGCTCGGGGAGGAAACCTATGCGACCGGAGAGGGCGTGCAGATTCTCGGCCCGCGCGCGCAGTTCACTCAGCTGCAGCTTGCTCCCGTAGAGTCCGTGATGGATGTGGGCGTAGATGTAGCGGCCGATCAGGCCACTGCCGGCGACGGTCAGCATGGCAAACAACGCCACGTTGCTGTTGGTGGCGCCGGTGGTGAAGTTCGAGTGGTAGAGGATGCACAGCGGTCCAAGGATTCCCAGGACCATGTGAAAGCGGAACCAGCTCGGCGTCGGTCCGAGGAAACGCAGCCACGTGTAGCGTTTGCGCAGTGAATAAAGCAGCAGCACCAGCATCAGGCTGCCGCCGATGATTCCGAGCGCGTAACCCATGCCGCGCTTGGGGGTGATGTAACGCTCGGTCGGAAAGTTCCAGCCCACGTACAGCAGTGCGACGACCAGAAGGGAGAACACCCGCCCTGCCGTGATCAGACGCCGCTTGGGCTTGATCTCGGGTTCCACGCGGGATGCCGCCGCCAGCGGCGCGGTGCGCGACGCAACCGCTGGCGACGACGCAGGAACGGGCGTGACCGCAGGCGCCACCGGTTGCGCGGCAGGTGCGATACGTGCGCTTGGTGCCGTAACTGCAGTAGGTGCGGGTGCAGCCGATGCAGCCGATGCAGCCAGTGCGGCAGGTGCGGCGACAGGTGCAGCAGGTGGCCTGGCCGGCGCGCGGGCACTGGCGGCGACCGTCACCTGCGGCGGGAGCTCCGGCTTCGGTGGTGGCGCTGCGGGCTCATCGAGCGGGATCAGGTCGAGCAGATTCTCCGCGGACGGGGCGGCCTGGCGGCCACCCAGCTCGCTGATGCGAACTACTCTGATCTGCAGATCTTGCAGACCATCCAGCTCTTCACGAGGTTGCGCGGACACGGTGATGCTCAACCAATCTCATGACTGATCACTAAGGCAAGCTTCTTGCCCGCGATCGGATTGAGAACGGCACTGGTGACATAGAGATCGCCGCTGCTCGGGGCGGCCTGCCCGGTGTGCGAGATGCGCGCCTCCACGACGACCTTGTCGAACTGAGAGAGCTTGCGTGTCGGGATCATCGCCATCGAGTCATCGAGGCGGAAGCTCACCGGCCACGCGCCCGCGAGCGTGCGGAACACGGCAAGCGGCGGCCCGGGAGCGTCCGCAGCCTTCGCATAGATGAACAGGGTGTCATTGGCCTGCACGCGACTGCTCAGGCGACTGTCGAGCGACACGGTGCCGGAGAGTTCCGCGACCGCCGCCGGGCTCGGCGTGGCAGCGGCGGCTGCAGTCGCCGCCGTGCCCGCCGCTCCGCCCGCTGACCCCCCGGCCAGCTGTGTGTCCTCGGCGATGTTGCTGTCGATGATGCGCGCGTCGGAGGAGTCCGGCGGCAGGAGCGCGCGTAGCTTCTTCCACCAGGTGAGTGCTTCGCCGAAGCGTCGCTGCTCATGCGCCTGGCTTGCCTTCAGCCACAAGGCCTTGGTGTTGGTCGCATCCAGGACAAGAGCGCTGTCGATCGCATTCCCGGCCGCGCCACCCAGGGAACCGCCGTTCAAAGAGGCGAGGGTGTCGGCATAGTCGGCCCACGACTGGGCGGTCATCGCCTTGAGTGCAACCACCTTCTCGAGCGAGGTGCGCGCACCGCCAAAGTCGCGCTGGGCGCGCTGCGCGTCTGCCAGTGCAAGCCAGTTCTGAGCATCGCGCGGCGCCGCATTGGCGCGCCGCTCGAGATCCGCGACCGAGGCGGCGGGCGCGGGCGCGGCAGCCGCCTTGCCCTCGCTCAACCTGGTGGCGACCTCGCTCAGGGTCGAAGCGCCCATCTGCGAGGTCGCGGGGGTGCTCGGGATCTTGGCGCGCGCGCGGCGCGCGTCATCGGGGCGCCCGAGAACCTCGTAGGCCTGCGCCAGCAGGGTCCAGTCGGCTGCCGATCCGCCGTCGCGCGCGAGTCGCGCTTCGAGCTTCGCGACCTCCGCCTCCATCGATCGGCCGCCGCCGGCGCTCTCGCCCATGCCGGCAGCCGCCGGCGCTGCGGGCGCCTGGGCTACCTGGCTAACGATTGAATGTCGCGAGCCGATGGCAAGATAGATGAGGACCGCGGTGAGGGCGAACACCACGACAAATGCGCCCGCGAGCGCAAAGCGGCGCGTCCTGCTGCCGGCGACGGCGCCACGCCAGAGCGGCAACACGACGAGCGTCGCGGCTCCTCCCACCAACACGCCAGCGAGGAATGAAAACAACACCATGAAACTGAACCACTCGTGTCTGCGCGTCGGAACGACGCTTCAATCTAACCCCGCACGTGAGCCGTTTCTAACGTCTCAGAAGACCGACACGGTGTCGCCAATAGACGACAAAAACATCCGAAAAAACAGGCAATTACAAGCGATACGACTGAGCGGTAGAGTGCGCACGCATCATCGTGGTGACAAGTAGGGGAAATCCCCATTCCTGTGCGTTCGGTCACAGAGTTAGGGTGCAGCGGCCGTGTTCAATGAAGCACGAGCCCGCGTCCACGCGCTTGCGCGCTCTGCGATGAGCGCACCGCTGAACTTTCAATCCAGGGAGTAAAGACTCGCCTAATGGACTGGCTGCTCTACGTCATCTACGGTGTCCCCGCTCTGTTGCTGTTCATCTGGCACACGCGTCGCCGCCGGCGTTTGGAAAAGCGTAGTGCGCAGGTGCAGAAGGTCACCGGATCGGCGGAGCCGGCCTCGCTTCATCCCGTCATTGATCCGGCGCGCTGCATCGGCTGCGGCTCGTGCCTGAAGGCGTGTCCCGAGCAGGAGCATCACGACGTGCTCGGTATCGTCGCCGGCCGCGCGGTGCTCGTGAGCCCCGGTGACTGCATCGGTCACGGCGCGTGCAAGGCCGCCTGTCCGGTGGAGGCGATCTCGCTCGTGTTCGGCAGCGAGCGCCGCGGCGTGGACATTCCGCTGCTCAGTCCAAGTTTTGAGTCCACCGTGCCGGGGATTTTCATCGCCGGCGAACTCGGCGGCATGGGACTCATCCGCAACGCCCTGGAACAGGGACGGCAGGCCGTGGAGGTCATTGCGCAGCGCCGCGGCTCCGGCGCGCAAGCGCTCGATCTCATTATCGTGGGTGCGGGTCCTGCGGGCTTTGCGGCCTCGCTGACCGCGCTCTCCAAGGGCATGCGTTTCGTGACGCTGGAGCAGGAGTCCCTCGGTGGCAGCGTCTTTCAGTACCCGCGCGGCAAGCTGGTCATGACGGCACCGGCGACGGTTCCGCTTGTCGGCAAGGTCAACTTTCGCCAGACCAGCAAGGAGACGCTGCTGAAGTTCTGGCAGGAGACCGAGCGCAAGACGAAGGTGAAGATCAACTACCAGGAGCGTGTCGAGGAGATCGTCCGCGACGGCAGCACCTTCAAGGTGCGCAGCAATCGCGGCCAGTACGTGGCGCACAACGTGCTGCTGGCGATCGGGCGGCGCGGCACCCCGCGCAAGCTCGGGGTGCCCGGGGAGGACCTCTCCAAAGTAGTCTATCGGCTCATCGATCCGGACCAGTACGCCGGACAGAAGGTGCTGGTGGTCGGCGGCGGCGACAGCGCGCTGGAAGCTGCGGCCAGCGTCGCCGAGGCGGGCAGCGAGGGCGTGGTGCTCTCGTACCGCGGCGAGACCTTTGATCGTGCCAAGGCGGGCAACCGCGAGCGCATCCAGAAGGCAGCGACCGCGGGACGCATGCGCGTGCTGATGAAGTCCCAGGTCAAGCACATCGAGCCCGAAGCGGTGGCCATCGAGCACGGAGAGGAGATTCTCACGCTGCCCAACGATGCGGTCATCGTGAGCGCCGGCGGTGTGTTGCCGTCTGACTTCCTGCGGCGCGTGGGCATCAGCGTGGAAACCAAATATGGCACCGCGTAGCCGCGGGGCGCTGGCCGCGCTGCTGCTGCTGGGGTGCTGTGCCGCGGCAGCAGCGGCGCTGCCGGCGGCATCCGACCGGCTCGATGGCGTCAAGAAGGACATTCGCCTGAAGAACTTCGCCGGCGCCGCGGCGAGCCTGCAGAGCCTCGCGGCCGCCGGGGATGCGGAGGCGCAGTACCTCTTGGCCACGTTCTATCTGAACGGGCTGAACGGACCGCGCGACCTGGCACAGGCGCGCGTATGGCTGGAGAAGGCGGCCACCCAGGGGCACGCACGGGCCGCGTTCAGTCTGGCAAACCTCCTGGCGAACGCCGATCCGCCCGATCCGCAGGCGGCCGATCACTGGCTCAGCCGCGCGCGCGAGCTCGGGTTCAGCGCGCCGGCCAGACAAAGCGCGGCCACGGGGCACTCGGCCGCCCCCTTAAGCCTGCTGCCGGCGGCTTCCATCACCGATCCGGTCCTCAAGCGTGAGGCGCTGTGGCTGGCGGCGAGTGCCGGCAATGCAGTGAGCGCCCTGGTGCTCGCGGACGCTGCCACCATCACCGCCACGGACGAATTTGGCCGCGGTGCGCTCGCCCGCGCAGCGGAAGCCGGCTCGGGTCCCGTTGTCGAGCTGCTCGTTGCCCGTGGCGCACCCATCGAGGCGGCCGATCACTTCGGCGTGACGCCGCTCATGCTCGCGGCACGCTCGGGCGAGCTGCAGGCGGTTGAGCCGCTGCTGAAGGCCCATGCCAACGTGAACGCCACCGATCGCAGCGGCAACAGCGTGCTGATGCACGGCGCCGCGGGCGGGCGCGGTGCGGTCGT
>Ga0207693_10004653_pt1 | contig 11576 bp, 9 predicted proteins | sample LARL81metaG_FD_184347 | JGI IMG/M metagenome (GOLD analysis project Ga0207693, IMG submission 184347) | Corn, switchgrass and miscanthus rhizosphere microbial communities from Kellogg Biological Station, Michigan, USA - LAR L8-1 metaG... | ecosystem: Host-associated > Plants > Roots >...
TGTAGCGTAGCAAGAGTTCATCGAGGCGCCCCTGGGCCTCACGGATCATGCTGCCGGTATCGGTGGCGCCGCCCGCGCCCGCAATGCCCGCTCCCGACAAGGGCTGCTCGCTCGAGAGCTGGCGGCGCAACTCATCGCGCTTCTGTTCGGCGACCTGAAGGTCCAGTTGTTCCTTGCTGAGCGTGTCGGCGTCCCCGTGCAGGCGCGTGAAGTAATCACCGCCGGTGGCCCCGGGCACCAGGCCCGCGTTGTGACGCTTGAAATCCGCCAGCCTGCTCTCGGCGGCCTGCAGCTTCTTATCGTATTCACCGATCTGCTGCGTGAGAAACTGCTGGGCCGTCTCGGAGCTCATGGCCGTGCCCCCCACGGCGTTCGCCATGAACAGTCGCAGCAGTTCCTCGACCACGCGACGGGTAGTCTGCGGGTCATGGTCGGTATAGGTGATGACGTAGAGGTCGGGTGCCTGGCCCCGGTCGCCGTTGGCCTCGACGATGAGTCGCGCGCGCAGCCCATCGATGATCGCTCCCTTGCTGGCTGCCGAGGCGCCGGCGTAGGAGGGGATGGCCGCACGCGCCACCTTGTCCAGTTGTGGGGCGCCGAGCAGCGCCTGGCGCACCGATTCGACCTCTGATGCGAAGTTGGAGTCGACGCCGATGCCCTGGGTAACCTGGTTCAGGCGCGTGCGGGTATCCACGAACACGCGCGCCCAGGCACTGTAGGTATCGGGCATCACGAGCACGATCATCCAGCCGAGCAGGCACACCACCCAGGCCACGAGCATCGCCGTCCAGCGGAAGCGCCAGACGCCGCGCAATTGCTCAACAATGAATTCCAGGGCTGCGTTCATGTTCAGAAGAGCGACTGCGGCACGACCAGTACGTCACCGGGTTTCAGCGCGACGTTCTCGCGCACATCCCCGCTGTTGACCAGGTCCGCGAGCTTCACGTGAATGGTGGTCTGCTGGCCGTTCACCATCCGCACGATGCGCGCGCGGTTACCGGAGGCAAACTGCGACAGCCCGCCCACCTCGAGCACGGCATCGAGCACCGTCATGCCTTCGCGGTACGGCAGCGCCTGCGGGTGGGTGACTTGGCCCACGACCTTTACCAGGCTGAAGGCGCTGGCCGCCGTGGTGACGATGATGTTCACCTTGGGTGAGCGCACGTATTCGCCCAGCACGGTCTCCATGTCACGCGAGAGCTGCGGCGCGGTCTTGCCGATCGCCACCATATTCTCCACCAGCGGGGTGGAGATCTTGCCATCCGGGCGCACCGGTATCGTCACGGACAGTTCCGGATTGCGCCACACAAACACCTGCAGCGTGTCCCCCGGCCCGATGATGTAGTCGGCGCTGACTGCCTTGGCCGAGGCCTGACTCGGCGTTGGCGGCGGCTCTACCGGAGGGCTCGACGCGCAACTGATTATTAGTGGACTTATAGCCAGCCATCCGGCCAGCGTCAGTACGCTTGGACGTCGCATCACTCTTCCTGTGAGTCCAAAAGTTGAGCCTATCAGAAAGCACGGCAGCGCAGCCCGATCATATGTACGAACTGCCGCTCCCTTTTTATGACAACCCGATCAGAGGGTTGTATGTTATTTGAGGGCGCGTTTGAAGTAGCCGGGCCGTCTCCCCATGGCGACGCAGCTTACGGGCAGCGCACGCCGGCCGGTGTGAGCAAGCTCACAGACAAGACCCCCGCTGGCTGTTGCGCGCACGACCCACTGATATGTCATGTGGATGCCCGCCGCGCCGTGCGTGCGCCGTTCCCTTAGCGTAGGGGTTCGCTGGCGACAAAATCTCCGAGACGCCGACGGGCGTCCTCGCAGTCGCCCCGGCACTCGGCCCGCACGGCAATGAGCGTCGACAGCGGCGAACCGACGAGGGCGTTGAGGCCGTACCAGAGCTGCGAGCCCAGCGGCCACACGAAGGGGCGCCCGCCGATGCGGTAGCGCGACCAGATGAGGGAATGCCCGTTGGTGGGATCGGCCGCCTCGGTCTCGCGAAAGATGCCGGCGGCCGAGCTGACCTGCTGTTCAGCGCGCCAGCGCAGGTGCCCGCCGAGGAGCGAGCCGGACTCGCCGACGAGTTCGGCACCCTGGCGCTGCTCCATAAAGCTCACCCGGAAGATCTCCACGGCACCGCCGGCGGCATCCACCATGGAGACCCGCTCATCGCGATCGGCGCCCTCAAAGTGCGGCGCCCAGAAGGAATCCGGGTCGGGGGCCCGCGCGCTCCAGGGCGGATGGTCGACAACGAGCGGTGCGTCGCTCAGGGGCGCCGGGGGATGGATGCGGCGCGAGAGCAGGCTCGCGCCCGGAAGCAGCAGCAGCAGCCCGACCGCGAGGGCAAACCCTACCAGCGGCGGCGCCTCCGGCGGATCCGCTGCCACCGGCGCAGCCAGCTGCGGCGGCGGCGCGGGCGTGAACCAGGTGCTCAGCCAGAAGAACGCAAACAGCGCCACGCCGAATACCGCCCAGCCAAACCAATAGTGACTGACGCTCACCAGGTAGTGGCGCATATCGGTGAGATAGCCCGCCTCGATCACCACGTAGACCCGCACCCAGTTGGCGAGCAGCGCGAGGCCTGCCATGAGGGCAAGTTGCGCCAGGCGGGTGCGCCAGGGATCACGGCGTAACTCCCCGTGCAGCGCCGCCACAGCCAGTCCGACAATCATGAAGTGCAGCCCGCTGCAGCCCTCCTCGATCGCAAAGCTGCCGTTGGGGATGTGGATCAGGGCGCCGTCGATCACGGCGTGCGGCCCGGTGAGCCCGAGAAAGCCGCGCATGGCGAGCACGGTCAGTTCCTGGAGCACATCACCCAACTGCGCCCAGGAGGGCAGCGCGAAACAAAAGAATGCGACCGGGAAGAGCAGCAGACGCGCGACCGGCCAGCCGAACGCGCCCGCCACCGCGAACCAGAAGAGCGCCGGGTAGATCGTGATGTGCAGATCCTGGATCCCGGCGCGGTAGCAGATCATCCAGGCGAGGATGGCGCCGGCGAGCCCGAGAAGTGCCAGCGGCCACGGGTGCCCCGGCGCGCTCGCAATCTCACGCCGGTCACGCCAGATGAGGAACAGGCTCACCGCCAGGATCAACCAGCCGTGCGTGAACGTGATGTTCACAAAGTCCGACCACTCCGCGTACAGCACCGCGGTGCTCGGCCAGTAGACGAGCGCCACGAGGATGCCCAGGACGAGCAGCAGCCACAGGCGCGATGGGGCAACGAGGCGCATGAGCGCCGATATTACCGAGAAGGCGCGCTCAGGCGCGTGCGTCGCGCGCCCGCATTGCGGAGCGGGTCACGGTCACGCGGCGCGCGCCGTGGTGTTCCGCGCGCAGACCCTCAGCTGATGGTCTTGCTGACGATGTTGGACAGGGAGCTCTCAATCCCGGCGCTGGTGACCGCCCGGATGGCGAAGTACCAGGTGCCCTGGCCGAGATTGTCGATGACGTAGGTCTGCAGGCCGACGCCTGCCAGCTGGATGGTCTGCGACAGATCATCCTCGCTGATGCCGTAATAAATGCGGTATCCCGCAAGATTCGTCAGCGAGGCCCCGGTCGTGGTGGTGGTGGGCGCCTCCCAGGACAGGGTGGCGGTGCCGTCACCGGCCGGCACGCTCTGGGGGGTTACCCCCGCAGCATCCGCGGCGAACGCGGACCCGTCCTGTGAATGACAGCCGGCGAAGGTGAACGCCGACACCAACAATACACAGACAAGCTTTATCAGTTTCAAGACGCAAACCCCCACCCATGCCCGTGTGTAACGGGCACCACAGTTCAGTGCCGGAAGCTGCCGCTGACGGGGCAAGCGAAGAGCCGGTCAGCGCAGTCGCAGGAGTCAGTGCAAAGGGTGTGCCGAGGACGAAATATAATTAAGATTCAACAATTTAACCGCAGGCGTGACCGTGTTATCGCAGGCCGGGATCCCGTGCCGTCGCAGAGAGCCGACGGCGTCAGCGCGGCAGTGTGGGGGATCAGATCTAAGCTGCTGTTATCTCTGGCGATAATGAACGTCGCCCCGACCCGACAGAGTGTTGCATCGCGAGCCATTCGCGTCACCTTGTGATGCGGAACACAATTGCGCGGCGATATGTCGCATTGGCCGCTATTGCACATACAACCTTTGTTATTCTTTTCGCCACGCTCCTTCTGCTCAGCTTGCAGCTGGCGGCCGGAGTGGCAGAATTAAGGTGTAGGGATCAAACAAGACTGATGACCGGGCACGGCACGGGCCGGCCTCTCGTAAGGATAAGGTCACTGGAGGGTTAGCGATGAAGAGAATCACACTGATTGCGGGCATGGCGAGTGTGGCGACCGTTGCGGCCGTGATGTGGAGCGTGCCGGCATCGGCCATCACCTGCGGCTCCAGTGCGTGCGCGGTGGTTCACAACCGCTGGCCCGGACGTCCGATCCAGACCAACAAGATTACTCAGCCCCGCCAGGATGAGGGCGGCCCAGCGGGTGTGCCCGAGCCGGGCGTGCTGCCGCTGCTGGCATTGGGACTGGGTGGCGTGGGTTTCCTCGCCTTAAGGCGCAAGCGGGCACAGGCCTAAGTCACCAACGTTGTGACACCGTGAACGGCTCCTTCGGGAGCCGTTTGCGTTTGGAGGCAGCGTTCGTGGCGATGTTGGAATCGGTCTACGTGTGCTACCACGGTAAAAGGAATTTCGGAGCGCCCGACGCCGTCCGCAGACGTAGGTCTTGTACCTACTTCTCTGGCACGCACGGTCCGCTATAGTCAGCCCACAGCATGGATAGCAACACTCCACCGGGGGGCGCCGCCGCCCGCCAGGTCAATGCCTTCACGGTCGACGTGGAGGATTACTTTCATGTTGCCGCGCTCAGCTCGGCGATTTCGCGCGCCAGCTGGGGCTCGCGCGAGCTGCGCGTCGAGCGCAACACCGAACGGCTGATGGAAATCCTTGCCGAGCGCGGCGTGCACGCGACGTTCTTCGTGCTCGGCTGGCTCGCGGAGCGCGCGCCGGCGCTCGTGCGCCGCATCACGGAGGCCGGTCACGAGGTCGCCTGTCACGGCTACTCGCACCAGCTCGTGTACAAGCAGACGCCGGGCGAGTTTCGCGAGGAGACGGTGCGCGCCAAGCACTTCCTCGAGGACACCGTCGGGCACGCGGTGCTCGGTTATCGCGCGGCGAGCTTCTCGGTCACCCGCCAGTCGCTGTGGGCACTGGATGTGCTGATCGATCTCGGCTTCCGCTACGACTCCTCGATCTTCCCCATTCACCACGACCTTTACGGGATACCCGGAGCAACCCCCGAACCGCACCGCGTCAGCGCCCCCTCGGGCCGCACGCTGGCGGAATTTCCGATGTCGGCGGCGAATTTCTTCGGCCTGCAGGTGCCGGTCTCCGGCGGCGGCTACTTCCGCATCCTGCCCTACTGGCTGACGCGCGCGGGGCTTGAGCAGATCAATCACCGCCGCGGCCGGCCGTTCGCTTTCTACCTGCACCCGTGGGAACTGGATCCGGGTCAGCCGCGCATCAAGGTGGGCGCCTTCTCGCGCTTCCGCCACTACACGAATCTTTCGCGCTGCGAGGCGCGGCTGCGCCGCGTCCTGGGCGAGTTCGCCTTCACCTCGATGTACGAATGCCTGCAGCAGCGCGGCCTCCTGGCCGCCGACCGCGCGACTATGCGGCAGCTGCCGCCGCTGGCGCCGCCGCCGCTCGTGCCCGGGCGTCTGCCGGCAGGCTGATCCGCACCACGAGGCCGCCCCCGGCGACGTTGGCGGCGCCGATGCTGCCACCGTGCAGGCCGATCGCGCGCGCCGCGATCGCAAGACCCAAGCCCTCGCCTCCGGCGCTGCGATGCGCCCGCGCGGCATCGACGCGGTAGAAGGGCTCGAAGATCAGCCCCAGGTCCTTCTCCGGCACGCCTGGTCCGTGATCGCGCACACTCACCTCGATCAACTGCGGCGCCGCTGCGGCCGCGCCGCGGCGCGCCGTGATCCCGACGACCGCGGCGGGCGGGCTGTAGCGCACCGCGTTGCGGATCACGTTCTCAAAGGCGCTGCGCAGCAGCTCCGCGTCCCCGCTCACGCCCAGGTCCGCTTCGGCATACACGTGCACCAGGCAGCCCTGTGCGTCGGCCTCGATGGCGACCTCGGCGGCAATCGTATGCAGCAGGTCGGCGAGGTCGATGCTGGCGCGCTCGAGCTGGTTCACCGGGCCCTCCAGGCGCACGAGCTTGAGCGTGCGTGCGATCAGCTGCTCGAGCCGGTCGGCCTCGAAGGCGGCACGCTCGATGTGCCGCTCGCTCGCCGCCTCATCGCGCCGCGCGAGCGACAGCGCCAGCTGCAGCCGCGCCAGGGGCGAGCGCAGCTCGTGGCTCACATCGCGCAACAGCTGCTGCTTGCCCTCGAGCAGCTGGCGCAGCCGCTCGGCCATGGTATCGAGGTCGGCGGCGAGCAGCCCGAGATCATCCTGTCGCCCCTTGAGTGCCGGCAGCACGCGCACGTTGAGATCGCCGCTCGCCAGCTGGCGCGTCGCCAGCCGCAAGCGATCCACCGGGGAAGCCAGGTAGCGCGCCAGCAGCAGGCAAACCGCGGCGCTGACGATGAGTGCGATCAAGAGCAGCGCGAGGGGCACGCCGGGAAGCTCCAGCTCGCCGAACAGCCGCGGACTGTCGCGCACCGGGCCGATGATGACGTGGTATGAACCGCCCTCGGGCCGCAGCAGCACCAGCGCCCCGCCGATGGGCGCGATGGCGCCGACGGGCGTATCGGCGTGCGCCGCCGCGGCGCCGGCGGCCAGGCTGCCCCCGGGCCGGTAGAGCGAGGCGGGCAGTGGCCGGTGCAGCATCTCCGCCCCCTCGGGACCCACGACGAAGGTGCGGTTGCGCGGTTCGGCCGGCAGCTTCCGCAGCCAGTCCTCGAGCGCCGCGGCGCCGCCGCTCTCGAACGCCGCGGCAGCCTGGTTATAGAGCTGGCCGCGCTGGATCCAGGGGCGCTCGGTGCGATGCGTGGTGGCATTCACCGCCACCGTAACCGTGCCGACCAGGATCAGGGCCAGAGCCGCCCAGAACGCGAGGAAGATCCGCCAGTAGAGCGAGTGCACCGGGCGCCTGCCTCAGGTGGCGGAGGCGCTCGTCGGCACGCGGTTGCTCGCCAGAGTGAGGGCGTAGCCGGAACCGCGCACGCTCTGCACGCTCACGCGGTCGGTGTAGCGCAGCAGCTTGCGGCGCAGATTGCTCACGTGCGTGTCGAGGCTGCGGTCGGTGGGCAGCAGGCGCCGCCCGAGGGCCTGCAGCATCAGTTCGTCGCGCGTCACGGTGCGCGTATCCGCGCGCACCAGCAGCTCCAGGATGCGCAGCTCCGCCGAGGTCAGCTCCAGATCATGCTCGGCGACCTGCGCGCGCCGCGCGCGCAGGTCCAGCAGCAACGGTCCCCACTGGATCGCGCTCTCCGCGGCGCCGGCCTCCGCCGGCGTGCGTCGCAGCACCGCGCGGATACGCGCCACGAGCTCGCGCGGACTGAAGGGTTTGGCGAGGTAGTCATCGGCGCCCATCTCCAGCCCCACGATGCGGTCGACCTCCTCGCCGCGCGCCGTGAGCATGATCACCGGCACGCGGCTCAAGGCGCGGATGCGTCGCAGCACCTCGAACCCGGACAGCTCCGGCAGCATGACATCGAGGATCACCAGATCCACCGGCGCGCGCGCGAGCTGCTCCAGCCCTGAAGGTCCGGTGGCCGCGGCCACGGCCGCGAAGCCCTCGAGCGTGAGGTACTCGATGAGCATCGCGCACAGCGCCTGATCGTCATCGACGATCAGGAGCGTGGGCTTGGGTTCACTGGCGGGGCTGCGAGGTTCCATGAGCCGGAACGATACACGCTCCGGGCTTCCCGTCCCGGTATCCGGAGCCCTGAAACGCAGCTTTCTTCACACTTCTTTGCGCCCGGTGCATACCGCCGCCGAGGCGGGCGTGCCACCGTGTGCCGTCTCCTCCTCGGGGCGGCACGGTGGTCCATGTTGCCCCATTTTTTTGTGCCGGCCGAGGCTCTCAGGGCGTGTGTCCGGGTGTCTGCGCCAGCTCTGCCGCGGCGCCCTCGGGCTTGCCGAGCGTGGCCGCATCCCACCCGCCCCCGAGCGCCTGCACCAGCGCCACGCTCGCATTGAGGCGGTTCTGGCGGATCTGCAGCAGTGCCTGCGCGTCGGCGAGCGCGGTGGCCTGGGCGGTCACGACCGTCGTATAGGCCACCGTGCCGGCCTTGTACTCATTCAGCGTCAGGCGCACGGCCTCGTTGGCCGACTTCACGGTCTGATCCTGCACCGCGTACTGCGCCTCCAGGATCCGCAGCGTCGCGAGCTGATCCTCGACCTGCTGGAAGGCGCTGAGGACCGCCTGGCGGTAGTTGGCGACCGCCGCGTCGTAGGCCGCGCGCGCCTGGTGCACCTGCGCCGAACGCAGGCCGAAATCAAACAGGGTCGCGGTCGCGTTGCCGCCGAAGGACCACACCGCGTTGGGCGCCTGGAACAGGCCCTCGACCGCCTTGCCCGCGAAGCCGGTGGTGCCGGTGAGCGTCAGGTCCGGGAAATACGCCGCGATCGCCACCCCGATCTGGGCATTCGCGGCGGCCATGTTGCGCTCCGCGGCCGCCACGGTCGGATTGCGCTCGAGCAGCGTCGAGGGCACGCCGATGGGGGCGACCGGCACGGCGGCCCCCAGGGGCGCCGGCGCGAGGGAGAAATCCGCGGGCGCCTTGCCGACCAGCACCGCGATGGCGTGCTCCAGCGTTGCGCGCGTGACGCCGATGGCGAGCTGCTGCGACTTCGCGCCCCCGAGCTGCGTCTCGGCGGTGATGACGTCCGCCTTGGCGACGATGCCGACCTTGTACTGGTTCTGCGTGATGGTGAGGGAGCGCTGGAACGCTGCCACGGTCTCATCGAGGAGCTGGCGCGTCTCATCGGCCACCCGCAGGTCGACGTAGTCGGTGGCGAGTGCCGCCTGCGCCGACAGCCGCGCGGCGGCGAGCTCCGCCTCGCTCGCCTGGGTGTTCGCTTCCTGGCTCTCCACGGTGCGGCGGATCTTGCCCCACAGATCCACGTCCCAGGCGGCCGTGGCGAGCGCCTCAAAGGAATTGGAGGGATGGCCGGTGGGCGATTGCGTGACGGTGCTGCCGCCGCTCGTGACCGCACTCGCGCGGGCGCTCGAGCGCGTGCCCGAGGCGCTCAGGCCCAGGGTCGGCAGGTAGGCCGCGCGCGCCTCGCTCACCAGCGCGCGCGCTTCGCGCCAGGCCGCCTCGGAGGCCTTGAGCGTCTGGTTCGAGACATCGATCTGGCGCTCCAGCTCATCGAGCACCGGATCCTCGTACACCGACCACCAGGGGCTCGCGCTCGCCGGCGCGCGCGGCTCGGCGGGCTTCCAGCCGTCGGCCTCCTTGAAGGCCTGCGGCACGGGGGCCGAGGGACGGTGGTAATTGGGTCCCACGGCGCAGGCAGCGAGCAGCCCCGCGGCGGTCATCAGCGGCAGGGATTTCACGTGTTTCATAGGCCGGGTGCGGGCGCTGGATGTGCCGCCGGGTACAGCCGCTCCCAGGTGCGGGTGCACCAGCGGCCGAAACGATCCAGGTACAGGTACATGACGGGGGTCGTGTAGAGCGTCAGTATCTGGCTCACCACCAGGCCGCCGACGATCGCGATCCCGAGCGGCTGGCGCATCTCGGCGCCATCGCCGGTGCCGAACGCCAAGGGCAGCGCGCCGAGCATGGCCGCCATGGTGGTCATCATGATCGGGCGAAAGCGCAACAGCGAGGCCTCGTAGATCGCATCGCGCGGGCTCTGGCCGTGCACGCGCTGCGCCTCGAGTGCAAAGTCGATCATCATGATGGCGTTCTTTTTGACGATGCCGATGAGCAGGATCACGCCGATGAGGGCGATGATGCTGAACTCGGTGTTGAACAGGCGCAGCGCCAGCACCGCGCCGGCGCCGGCGGAGGGCAGCGTCGAGAGGATCGTGATCGGGTGGATGTAGCTTTCGTAGAGCACGCCCAGCACGATGTAAACCGCGGCGAGCGCGGACAGGATCAGGACCGGCTCACTCGCGAGGGACTGCTGGAACACCTGGGCGGTGCCGGCGAAGCTGCCGTGGATCGTGCTCGGCACACCTGCCGCGTTCATCGCCTGCGCGATCGCCGCCGTGGCATCACTCAGCGAAGCGTTCGGCGCCAGATTGAACGAGATCGTCGTGGCGACGAACGTGCCCTGGTGGTTGACCGCGAGCGGGGTGGTGCCGGGTCCGTAGTGGCTGAAGGCCGCCAGCGGCACCATCGCCTCGCTCGCGGTGGAGACCGCCGCGCCCGTGGACACCGCGCCGCGGCCGGTGTTGGCGAGGCTGTTGACCGCCTGGTTGCGCGCGGTGTCCGCGGCGATCGTGGCCGCGGTGGTGCTGGCGGCGGTCTGTGCGGAAGTCACCGTGCCTGCCACCGCCTGCGAGGACTGGGTGCCACTCACCGTGCCGCCCGCGGTGCTCACCCAGATGTCCTTGAGGGTCTCGGGGCTCTGCCAGAACTCCGGCGCCACTTCCATGACCACGTGGTACTGATTCAGGGGGTTGTAGATCGTGGAGACGTCGCGCTGGCCGAAGGCATCGTAGAGGGTGTTGTCGATGGCGGCGGGATTGAGCTTCAGCCGGCTCGCGGTATCGCGATCGATGATGACGTTGATCTGCTGCCCGTTCTGCTGCTGATCGGAATTCACGTCCGTCAGGAGCGGGATGCGTTGCAGCGCCTCGGCGACCCTCGGGGCCCACTTGTAGATGTCGGCGACGTTGTCGGCCTGCAGCGTGTACTGGTACTGCGCGTTGCTCTGGCGGCCGCCGGTGCGGATGTCCTGCACCGCCTGCAGGAACAGGCGCGCGCCGGCCACCTGGTTCAGCTTCGGCCGCAGCCGGGCGATGACCTGGTCCGAGGACAGCTTGCGCTCGGCCTTGGGTTTCAGCGAGATGAAGACGAAGCCGCTGTTGGTCTGTCCGCCCCCCTGCGAGCCGCCGCCGGTGAAGCCCACCACCGAGTCTACCGCCGGGTCGGCCTTCACCAGGTTCATGAACTGTATGAGCTTCTGCGACATCGACTGGAAGGAGATGGCCTGGTCGGCCTGGATCCCCCCGGTGAGGCGCCCGGTGTCCTGCTGCGGGAAGAATCCCTTGGGAATGACGACGTAGAGGTAGATGTTGAACACCACGGTCGCCGCCAGCAGCACCATGAGCAGCGCGCGGTTGCGCAGCGCCCACTGCAGCGAGCGCGCATAGCCGTGCACCATCGCCTGGAACGCGCGCTCGCTCACCCGGAAGAGCCGCCCCTGGCGCGCCGGGTCCTGACGGCGGATCAGGCGCGAGCACATCATCGGCGTCGTGGTGAGGGACACCAGCAGCGAGATCAGCACCGCCACCGACAGCGTCACCGAGAACTCGCGGAACAGCCGTCCCACGAGCCCGCCCATGGCGAGGATCGGGATGAACACCGCGATCAGGGACAGACTCATGGAGAGCACCGTGAAGCCGACTTCCTTGGCGCCCAGGATCGCGGCCTCGAAGCGCGGCATGCCGGCCTCGACGTGGCGCGTGAC
>Ga0207693_10004655_pt1 | contig 11567 bp, 8 predicted proteins | sample LARL81metaG_FD_184347 | JGI IMG/M metagenome (GOLD analysis project Ga0207693, IMG submission 184347) | Corn, switchgrass and miscanthus rhizosphere microbial communities from Kellogg Biological Station, Michigan, USA - LAR L8-1 metaG... | ecosystem: Host-associated > Plants > Roots >...
GTGCAGGTGCTCGGCGTCGTCCCCGCGGGCGGCGATCTCGGCCCGCTGCGCCGGGTCGTTCAGGTAGGCCAGGCTGGTGTCGTCGAACTGGAGGTAGGTGCAGCCCAGGTCGGCCAGCCGGGCCACTTCGGCCGCGTACGCCGCGGACAGGTCGGACCAGAACTCCTCGATGTCCGGGTACACCCCCGGGCTGATCATGGCCGCGCCGCCCCGGTAGTGCACCATGTTCGGCGACGGGATGGTCAGCTTGGGCACCGCCGAGGTCACCACCGACTGCAGGTACCTGAAGTCGTCACCGAAGATCGTGTGATCCAGCCGGACCTTGCTGTCCACCACGATCGCGGCCGGGGTGAACTCGATGTCCCCGGACGGGTTGTGGAACTTCACCGCCAGGTTTCCCGGGGCCTTGCCGATGCCGCCGATCTGGTAGATGAAGTCCATGTGCCAGGACGCCCGGCGGAACTCGCCGTCGGTGGCCGCTTGCAGGCCCACCTCCTCCTGCATCTTGACCACGCCGGCGATCGCCTCGTCCTCAGCCGACCGCAGCTGCTCGGCGGGGATCCGCCCCGCGGCGAACGCCTCCCGGTCGGCCAGCAGCCCGGCCGGGCGCAGCAGGCTGCCCACGTGATCGGCGCGGAACGGCGGGCGGGTACGAGCGGTCACTGGCTCTCCTCGGGATCTGGCTGTGCGGCTTCCTGCAGGGCCCGGGTGACCAGCACCCGGGCCAGGTGCGCCCGGTAGCCGGGGGTCGCGTTGATGTCCTCACCTGGGCTGGTGCCCTCGGCCGCCAGTGCCCCGGCCTCAGCCGGGCTCGCGCCGCTGGCCAGGGCCTCTTCCACCGCTGCGGCCCGCACCGGGGTGGATGCCATGTTCACCAGGGCCACCGAGCCCCCCTGCACGGCCACCCCGACGATGGCCCAGTCAATGGCCCGCTTGGTGAACTTCTGGAACGACCAGCCCGCCTGGCCGGCCGCCGGGACTGGCACCCGGATCTCGGTGAGCAGTTCGTCCGGCTCCAGCACCGTCTCGAACAGGCCCTGGAAGAAATCGGCGGCCGCGATCTGGCGGGTGCCGGCCGGGCCGCGGGCCACCAGCACCCCATCCAGCGCCAGCACCACCGCGGGCAGGTCGGACGCGGGGTCGCTGTGCACCAGCGAACCGCCGATCGTGCCCCGGTGCCGCACCTGCGGGTCACCCACCTGGCCCGCCGCGTGCGCCAGCAGCGGCACCGAGGACGCCAGCAGGTCCGAGTGGTGCAGGTCGTGGTGGCGGGTCAGCGCGCCGATCGCGATGTGCCCGTTTTCGGCCCGGAGGTAGCTCAGCTCGCGCAGCGGGCCCAGGTCGATGAGCGCTTCCGGCTGGGCCAGCCGCAGCTTCATCAGCGGCAGCAGCGAGTGCCCGCCCGCCAGGAACTTGGCCTCGTCGCCGTACTCGGCGGCCAGCGCCAGCGCCTCGTCCGCCGAGGCCGCGCGGTGATAGGTGAACGGCGGCGGGATCACGCGGCCCCCTCCGGCTCGGCCTGCCGGGCATCCGGTCCCGCGGTCCCCTGGCCGGCGGCGGCCAGCACGGCGCGGACGATGTTGTGGTAACCGGTACACCGGCACAGGTTGCCTTCCAGCCCGGCCCGGACCTCCGCCTCGCTCGGGTGCGGGTTCTCCCGCAGCAGGGAGACCGCGGCCAGCACCATGCCGGGTGTGCAGAACCCGCACTGCAGCCCGTGCTCGGCGCGGAACGCCCGCTGCACCGGGTGCAGCTCGCCGCCCGGCCCGGCCAGCCCTTCCGCGGTGACCAGCTGATGCCCGTCGGCCTGGGCGGCCAGCATGGTGCAGGACTTCACCGACTCGTCGTCCAGCAGCACCGTGCAGGCCCCGCACGACGAGGTGTCGCAGCCCACGTTGGTCGCGGTCAGCCCGGCCACCTCGCGCAGGAAGTGCACCAGCAGCAGCCGGTCCTCGACGTCGGCCGACACCTCGGCGCCGTTCACTGTCATGGTCACCTTCACCCGCTCGCCCTCGCTTCGCTGATCGCGGTCCACACCCGCAGCGGGGTGGCTGGCATGTCGATGTGCCGGACGCCCAGGTGGGCCACGGCATCGACCACGGCACTGAGCACCGCCGGGGTGGCACCGATCGTGCCCGCCTCCCCGATCCCCTTGACCCCGAGCGGGTTCACCTTGGTCGGCGTCTGGCTGGCGAGCAGCTCGAAGGACGGCAGCTCGGTGGCGGTGATCGCGGCGTAGTCGGCCAGCGTGCTGGTCAGCGGGTTGCCGTCGGCGTCGTAGAGCACTTCTTCGAGCAGTGCCTGGGCCACTCCCTGGGCGATGCCGCCGTGCCGCTGGCCCTCAGCCAGCACCGGGTTCAGCACCAGCCCGGCGTCATCCACGGTGATGTGCCGCAGCAGGGTCACCTGGCCGGTGTCCGTGTCCACCTCGACCACCGCGACATGCGCGCCGAACGGGAAGGTCGGGCTGGACGGCCGGAAGTCGACCTCCGCGGCCAGCCCGCCCGGCCCGGCCCGTTCGGCGAGCGCGGCCCAGCCCAGGGCGGTCTCCGGGTCGCCCCGCACCTGCCAGCTGCCCCGGCTGACGTCGAACTCCAGGTCCGCCGAGCTGGCCTCGATCATGCTCGCGGCCAGATCACGGGCCTGGTCCTTGACCTCGACCGCCGCCTGGTGCACGGCGCTGCCGCCGAGCTGCAGGGACCGGGAACCATAGGTGCCCACCCCGTTGGGCACCACATCGGTGTCACCGTGCACCACCGTGATCTGGTCCATCGGGATACCCAGTTCCGCGTTGACCAGCATGGCGAACGCGGTGTCGTGCCCCTGGCCGTGGGCCGAGCTGCCGGTGTACACGGTGGCCGCCCCGGCCACGTCCACCACCAGCCGGGATGTCTCACCCCCGGTGTAATCACCAGCGGTGATCTCCACATAACAGGACACCCCGATGCCGAGCTGCACTGGATCGCCGCGGCCACGGCGCCTGGCCTGCTCAGCGCGCAGATCGTCATATCCGGCGGCGGCCAGCACCTTGTCCAGCGCCGCGGCATACTCGCCGCTGTCGTAGACCGCGCCGCTGGGCGTGGTGTACGGGAACGCCTCGGGCGGCACCAGGTTCTGGCGGCGCACTTCGGCCGCATCCATCCCGATCTCCGCGGCGAACAGGTCCACGGCCCGCTCGATCGCCGCGGTGGCCTCGGGCCGGCCCGCTCCCCGGTAGGCCGAGATCGGCGTGGTGCTGGTCAGCACGGCCCGCGACGTCGTGGTCACCGCCGGGATGTCATACACGCCGCTGGCCATCAGCTGGGTCAGCTCGGCCAGGGACGCACCGAACCGCGGATAGGCCCCGCAGTCCTGGACGACGTCCAGGTGGTAGGCGAGGATGCGGCCGTCCCGGGTCCCGCCGATCTTGATCGTCTGCTGCTGGCCCCGGCCGTGCACCATGCCGGTCAGGTTCTCGTTCCGGGTCTCCACCCAGCGCAGCGGCCGGGCCAGCCGTTTCGCGGCCCAGGCCACCGTGATCGTGTCCCGCTCGGTGGCGATCTTCGCACCGAACCCGCCGCCCACGTCGGGGGCGACGACCCGGACCGCGGCCGGCGCCAGGCCCAGCGCCGCGGCCACGGCATCCCGGGCCAGCTGCGCGTTCTGCGTGCTGGCCCACAGCGTGAGGCGGCCATCGGCCCAGCGGGCCGCGGCCGCGCGCACCTCGAGCGGCACCGGGGCCAGCCGCTGGTTGCCGATGGTCCGCTCGATCACCACGTCGCAGTCGCGGAACGCGCCGGTGGCCGGCGGTTCCCCGCCCGAAGCGGCCACGTTCGACTCGGTCCCGTCGAACAGCCGCGGGCCACCGTCCAGCGCCGCGCTGATGCTGGCCACCGCGGGCAGCGGGTCGTAGTCCACGCTGACCAGCTCGGCCGCATCCGCGCCCTGGTAGCCGTCCTCGGTGACCACGATCGCCACCGCCTCGCCCACGTACCGGACCCGGTCGGTGGCCAGCAGCGGCTCGGCGGTCGGGCTGCCGTCACCGGGCGGGAGATCATCCAGGTCGGCGGCGGTCAGCACGGCGAGCACCCCGGGCGCCTCCCGGGCCGCCGCGGTGTCGATGCCGGTGATCCGGGCGTGCGCCACCGGGCTGCGCACGAACGTGACCCGGGCCGCCCCGGTCAGTTCGGGCAGCCGCAGGTCGTCGGTATAGGTACCGCCCGCGGTCAGCAGCCGCGGGTCCTCGGTCCGCACGACCCGGGTGCCCAGAATGCTCATCCGACCTCCATCAGCTCAGTTCCCGCGCCCGGCCCCCGGTCAGCGGGCAGCGGGCAGCGGGCCACCGGCCACCATAAGGCACCGGTTATCCCGGGCATATCGTGGCATAACCGTCCAGCAGGCCCTCGGCCACGGCCAGGTCAGCGTCCAGCGGGCGGTCGGCGGTCCGCGGGTCGAGCACCGCATCCGCCGCGTCGAACGCGGCCCGCAGTGGCCCGCTCCCCGGCGCCCGGCCCTGCATCCGCAGCACCCGCACCGCGGCGACCAGCTCGCAGTCCAGCACGGCCCGGTAGGCGGTGACCGCGTCGGTACTGGCCCGGGCGGACTGGGTGGAGAACCCGGCGTGCTCCTCGACCCCGCGGGACAGCACCGCGCTGCCCAGCGCGGCCGGGGCCGCGGACCGGCGGATGTCCGCCACCGCGGACTGCGCCACGTACTCCAGGATCATGATCCCGGAGCTGGCCGGGGTGTCCGCGGCGAACGCCTCCAGGCCAGTGAAGGCCGGCTCGACCAGCGTGCCGAGCCGGGCCCCGGACAGCGCCGCGGTCTGGAACAGCGCGGCGCGGGCCGCGTCCAGCGCCAGCCCGACGTAGGCGGCGTGGAAGTTGCCGTTGTGCCACACCGCGTGGCCGGGCGCGTCGACCAGCGGGTTCTCGCTGGCCGCGTTGATCTCGGTGGTGATCACCTGCTCGGCGTGGCTGAGCGAGTCCAGCACCGGCCCGTGCACCTGGGGAAAGGCCCGGTAGCCGTAGGAGTCCTGGATCCGGGCTGGCACGTGCTCGCCGCCGGGCAGCAGCGCCCGGATGCTGGCCGCCACCCGCTGCTGGCCCGGCCGCCGCCCCCGGTGTACCGCGGGCGCGTACGGCTCCAGTGAGCCGCGCACCGCGAGCAGCGACAGCGCGGCGATCACCACGGCCGCGCTGGCCAGCCCGGTGAGCTCGGCACAGGCCACCGCTGCCTCTCCCAGGGTGGCCGCGTTGCTGCTCATGAAGCCGGGGGCCTCGGCCGGGCGGAGCGGGAACCGGGGCGGCGCGCCGCCGCCGGTCCGCCACTCCCGTTCGCCGAGCAGGCACAGCCCGGTGGACGCGAGCGCGGTCAGGTCGCCGGTGCCGATCGCCCCGTACAGCGGCACCGGCGGGGTGAACCCGCGGTTGATCGCGCCGGCCAGCACCGGCAGCACACCCGGATCGACTCCGGAGCCGCCCGCCCCGAGCTGGTTCAGCCGGGTGACCAGCATGGCCCGGCCCAGCTCCGGGGTGAGCAGCGGCCCGGCCCCAGCGGCGTGGCTGCGCAGCAGCCGCAGCCCGTGCTCGGCCAGGTCGGCGTCGGCCAGGCCGACATTGCGGTTCGCGCCCACCCCGGTGGTCCGCCCGTAGACCGGGCGCTGCCCGGTCACCTCCTGGGCCACCTGCCACGCGGCCCGGGCCGCCTGCTCCGCGGCGGGCGCCACGCTGACCTCCGCCACCCCCCGGGCGACCGCACCGACCGCCGCGCAGGTCAGGGACGACCCGGTGATCTCGATGCTCTGCCGCATCCTGCCTCTCCTTGGCTGAGCAGGGATGATACGTGACCCGGCGGCTGGCCGCCGGCCCCGTCATCACCAGCCCATTACCCCCAGCGTGCATTCCGGGCATATCGCGGCCTGCTGATCGCTACGATGATCCGCTGTTGGAGGTGGCGTGATGCCAGCCCGCAGACCCAGCCGCTCGCTCGTGGCCAGCACGCTGTTCGCCGTTGTCAGCCTGACCGCAGCCATCTTCCTCGTGGTCCACCTGCCCGGCCGGGACGGCCAGGTGGCCGAGGAGGCGGCGGCGAGCCACCCGGCGCCGTCGGCGAGCGGCCCGCAGCCGCTGGCCACCAGCTACCACCGGGCCGCCACCGCGTCTGCCGTGCCGGGGCCGGCCGGCCGTGCCCACCATCACGCCAGGCCGACCGCCCGCCCGGCCCACCCGCAGCACACGCCGGCCACCGCCACCGCTACCCCCGCCGGGCCGGCGCCCGGAGGTGACAGCCTGCCGGCCGCGGCCCAGCAGGTGCTGGCGCTGATCAACCAGGCCCGGTCGCAGGCCGGGCTGCCTGCTTACACGATCAGTTCCGGGCTGGACACCAGCGCCGCCCGGCACAACGCGGTGATGGAGGACGGCTGCGGGCTGTCCCACCAGTGCCCCGGCGAGCCGGCCCTGGGCGACCGGGAGACGGCGGCGGGCGTGCACTGGACCGCGGCCGGCGAGAACATCGGCGAGGGCGGCCCGGTAGCCAGCACGTCGTCGGCCATCGCCCAGATGGCGGCCGGGCTGACGCAGAGCATGCTCAACGAGAAGCCGCCGGACGACGGCCACCGGCTGAACATCCTGAGCAGCACGTTCACGCACATCGGCATCGCGGTGGCCCGGGACAGTTCCGGCACCGTGTGGCTCACCCAGGACTTCTCCAACTAGGGACGCGCCCTCGCCGGACCCGCTGGGCCAGGCTGGCCCCGGCCGCCACCCCGGGCGGCCCCGCACCCCCTCAGCCAGGGCTGCCACCAGCGCGAAATACCCGCGCATGGTTGAGCGTTGCACTACCTGGTCCCAGTCGAACAGACTGCCGCCCCTACCGGCTCCGAGCAGGCAAAACTCTTGTCCGCCGACCGCGAACAGCGAGCGGAAACAAATCTGGGCCACACCTGATTGAAGGGTGTAATCAGGTAATTCTGAGGAGCGAACTGATGAGCGAGACACTCTCCCTGCCGGTTCTGCCGCTGGACGACACCGTTGTGCTGCCCACGATGGTGGTCCCGCTTGACACCTCCGGCTCGGAGGTGCGGGCGGCCATCGACGCAGCACAAATGACGGCCGCCGCACCCGGCTCGGCTGACAAGAAGCCGCAGGTGCTGCTGGTGCCGCGGCTGGACGGCAAATACTCCGCGCTCGGCACGCTCGGCGTGGTCGAGCAGACCGGGCGCACGCCCAGTGGCGAGCCCGCCGCGGTCATCCGCGGCCTGGCCCGGGTGCGCATCGGCGTCGGCACGACCGGCCCGGGCGCGGCCCTGTGGGTCGAGGGCACCGTGCTGGACGAGCCGCCCGCGACCCCGCGCGCCCAGGAGCTGGCCCGTGAGTACCGTGGGCTGGCCGCCACCATCCTGCAGAAGCGCGGTGCGTGGCAGGTGATGGACGTGCTGGAGCGGATCACCGACCCGTCGGCGCTGGCCGACAGTGCCGGCTACGCCGGCTACCTGCACCTCGAGCAGCGCCAGCAGCTGCTGGAGACGATCGACCCCGAGAAGCGGCTGGAGCTGGTGACCCAGTGGGCCCGGGACCAGATCGCCGAGCTGGACGTCGCGGAGACCATCCAGAACGACGTCCGCGAGGGCATGGAGAAGCAGCAGCGCGAGTTCCTGCTCCGCCAGCAGCTGGCCGCTATCCGCAAGGAACTGGCCGAGCTGGACGGCGAGCCGGGCACCGAGGAAGACGACTACAAGGCCCGCATCGAGGCGGCCACCCTGCCCGAGAAGGTGCACGAGGCCGCGATGAAGGAAGCGGCCAAGCTGGAGCGGACCAACGACGCCTCCCCCGAGGGCAGCTGGATCCGCACCTGGCTGGACACGGTGCTGGAGATCCCGTGGAACGAGCGCACCGACGACGCCTACGACATCTCCGGGGCCCGCGCCATCCTGGACGCGGACCACGCCGGGCTGGATGACGTCAAGGAGCGGATCATCGAGTACCTGGCGGTGCGCAAGCGCCGCGCGGACAAGGGCCTGACCCTGGTCGGCGGCCGCCGCAGCGGTGCGGTGCTGGCGCTGGCCGGCCCGCCCGGGGTCGGCAAGACCTCGCTGGGCGAGTCGGTGGCCCGCGCCATGGGCCGCAAGTTCGCCCGGGTGGCGCTGGGCGGCGTCCGGGACGAGGCGGAGATCCGTGGCCACCGGCGCACCTACGTGGGCGCGCTGCCGGGCCGGATCGTCCGGGCCATCCGCGAGGCGGGCTCGATGAACCCGGTGATCCTGCTGGACGAGGTGGACAAGCTGGGCGCGGACTACCGCGGCGACCCGACCGCGGCGCTGCTGGAGGTGCTGGACCCGGCGCAGAACCACACGTTCCGCGACCACTACCTGGAGGTCGAGCTGGACCTCTCGGACGTGCTGTTCATCGCCACCGCGAACATGCTGGAGACGATCCCCGGCCCGCTGCTGGACCGGATGGAGCTGATCCAGCTGGACGGGTACACCGAGGACGAGAAGGTCATCATCGCCCAGGGCCACCTGCTGCCGCGGCAGCTGGAGCGGGCCGGCCTGGAGGCGGCCGACGCGACCTTCACCGACGCGGCCCTGCACGTGCTGGCCAGTGAGTACACCCGCGAGGCCGGGGTGCGCGCGCTGGAGCGGACCATCGCCAAGGTGCTCCGCAAGGTCGCCGCTCAGGTGGCCACCAGCGAGGTGACCCTGCCGGTCACCGTGGACCGGGCCGACCTGCACGGCTACCTGGGCCACCCGCGGCACACGCCGGAATCGGCGGAGCGCACCGCGGTGCCCGGCGTGGCCACCGGGCTGGCCGTCACCGGTACCGGCGGCGACGTGCTCTTCATCGAGGCCTCCCTGGCCGACCCGGAGACCGGCACCACGGGTGTCACGCTCACCGGGCAGCTGGGGGACGTGATGAAGGAGTCGGCCCAGATCGCGCTCTCCTATCTGCGCTCGCACGGTGCGGAGCTGGAGCTGCCGGTCGCCGACCTCAAGGAGCGCGGTGTCCACGTGCACGTGCCCGCGGGTGCGGTGCCCAAGGACGGCCCGAGCGCCGGGGTCACCATGACCACCGCGCTGGCCTCGCTGCTGTCCGGCCGGCTGGTCCGCTCGGACGTGGCGATGACCGGTGAGGTGTCGCTGACCGGGCGGGTGCTGCCGATCGGCGGGGTGAAGCAGAAGCTGCTCGCCGCGCACCGGGCCGGCATCACCACCGTGCTCATCCCGCAGCGGAACGAGCCGGACCTGGAGGACGTGCCGGAGAATGTCCGGAACCAGCTGTCGGTGCACCCCGTCAGCGACGTCCGCGAGGTGCTGAACCTGGCCCTGGAGCCAGCGACGCAGCAGGCTGCCGTGGCCGCCTGAGCCAGCCACGGCACGGAGGCCGCCGTCCGGTCCGAAAGGACTGGGCGGCGGCCTTTTGGCTGCCCGCCCCGGCCTGCCCGGTGCCGTATACGCTCGCCCCATGCGCCCCATTGAGTTGCTCGGTGTCCCCTCGGCGGCCGGGACGCACGGCCCCGGGCAGGAGGACGCGCCCAGCTGGCTGCGCGACGCGGGCCTGATCACCGGGCTGGCCGCGCGCGGCGTCCCGGTGCACGACCACGGCGACCTGCCACCCGTCCCGTTCCGGCCGGATCCGGCCCACCGTCACAAGCAGAACATCGACCGGGTGTGCGAGGTGGCCCAGGAGGTGGCCAGCCGGATGGCCAGCCTGCTCACCCCGGGGAGCGGCGTGCCGCTGATCCTCGGCGGGGACTGCACGATCACGCTGGGGGTGCTGGCCGGGTACCTGGCCCGGCATCCGGATGTGGGCCTGCTCTACTTCGACGGGGACATCGACGTGTCCACGCCGGCCACCACCACCTCCGGCATCGTGGACACGATGGGCATGGCCACCCTGCTCGGCTCCGGCGCGGATGAGCTGGCCCGGATCGGGCCGCGCTTCCCGCTGATGCCAGGAGACCGGGTGGCCGCGTTCGGCTTCGACTTCGCCGAAGCCCCCGAGCGGTCCCGGTCCTGGCTGGCGGAACGAGATGTAGCCCTGTACCCGGCTACCGGCATGGCCGATGCCCCGGCGGCGGCGCTCGACGCGATGACCTACCTGGCTGGTCACACCCGGCCGGTTCTGGTGCACTTCGACGTTGACGTGATCGACTCGACCGAGTTCCCGCTGGCTGACTTCCCGCACTTCAACCAGGGCCTTGGCTACGCCGACGCGATCGCCTGCCTGCGCGTGTTCTGCTCGCACGAGGCCTTCGGCGGCCTGGTCATCACCGAGGTCAACCCGCACCGCGACCCGGACGGCAGCCTGGCCGCCCGGCTGGTCACCGACGTGGCCGCGATCCTCGGCGAGCCCTAGCCCTAAGCGTGTCCCTGGAAGGCCGTCTCGCCCTGGCCTGGCCGCCGGGCCGCGGTTACCGTGAGCGGATGCAGACCCTCGGCGACGACCTGGTGCTCCTGTCCATCAATCCCCGCTCGGGACGGCTGGCCAACGCCACCCGGCTCCGGTTCGGGCTCATGGGCTCCGAGCTGGTCCGGCTGGCCGCGAGCAGGCGGGTGGACATCGCCGGCGGCCAGATCGTCGTGCTGGATGGCGGCCCGACCGGTGACAGCGAACTGGACGCGGCGCTGGCCAGCCTGGCCCAGGCCGGGCGGCCACCACAGCCGAAGAAGTGGGTCGGCGCCCCGCGGCGGAAGATCGCGGACGCCTACCTGGCCCGGCTGGCCAGCGCCGGGGCGGTCCGCGATGAGCCGGGCCCGCTGCTGACCCGGTGGCGGATCGTGGACGAAGCCCGCGCCGCCAGCCTGCGGGCCCGGCTCGACGCGATCGTGCACGGTACCGGGCCGGTAGACACCGAGCAGGCCGCGTTCGCCGGGCTGGCCAGCGCCAGCGGCCTCGGCGAACTGCTGTACCGGGGCTGGGGCAACCGCCCGCTGCGCAAGCGCCTCGACCAGATCGCCAAGGGCCAGTGCACCGGGCCCGCGCTCCCCGCCACCGACACCCCAACCGCCGCCGGTGACGCCAGTCAGGCGGCCGCAGGGGAAGCGGCCAGCGAAGCCGTCCAGGCCGCGACCCAGGCGGCCAGTGACGCGGCGGTGCGCGCGGCAACCCAGGCGGCCACGGACGCCGCCGTCCGGGCCGCGACCCAGGCGGCTACCGACGCGGCCGTGGCCGCCGCTGTGCATGCCGCCCACCACGCCGCCGCCGCCCACTCCTCCTCCACCGGCGGCACCGGCCACCACTGACACTCGCCGCCCGCCGGCACCGGCCACTCACACCCGCGCCAGCCAAGAGCCGTCGGCCCGGTGTGCGGTACATCGTGGGCGTCATACCGCCAGCAACGAACCGCGCTGGCCCAGAGGACCGCGGTCAGACCCGGATTTCCGCCTGCAGGCGGCGGGCGTTGCCGCCGGTAATGAGCTCGCGGGCCGGGGCCGGGACCCCGTCCGCGGCCAGGCCGTCCAGCAGCCGGGTCGCCGGCAGCGCCGTGTTCGGCGCATCCGAGCCGTACAGCACCTTGCCCGCCAGCGCGGCCAGCTGCCCGGCCGGGATCTGGGCCCGCTCGTCGATCACCGGGGTGAGGTCGGCGTG
>Ga0207693_10004657_pt1 | contig 11566 bp, 11 predicted proteins | sample LARL81metaG_FD_184347 | JGI IMG/M metagenome (GOLD analysis project Ga0207693, IMG submission 184347) | Corn, switchgrass and miscanthus rhizosphere microbial communities from Kellogg Biological Station, Michigan, USA - LAR L8-1 metaG... | ecosystem: Host-associated > Plants > Roots >...
GCCCGCACCGAGACCCGCGGCTGCCATCACCGTTCCGACAACCCGGCCCCCGACCCGGCGCTGGCGCACAGCCTGTTGCCTGCGGTGGTGTGCTGATGGAGCTCAGTGCCGACGAGCTGACCGAGGCGCGCAGGGTGATCGCCCGCGCCCTGGAAGAGGATCTGCGCTACGGGCCCGACGTCACCACGATGGCGACGGTGCCCGCCGATGCGACGACGACCGCCTCGATGGTGGCGCGTGAGTCCGGGCTCATGGCAGGCGTCGACATCGCGCTGCTCGTGCTTGACGAGGTGCTCGGGCTCGGCGGCTACCTCGTCAAACACCGCGTGGACGACGGCGCACGTCTGGAGGCCGGCGCCGCGGCGCTGATCGTGGAGGCGCCGACACAAGGTCTCTTGACCGCCGAGCGCACGATGCTGAACCTGGTGTGTCACCTGTCGGGCATCGCGACGACGACGTCGGCGTGGGTCGAGGCGGTGCAGGGTACCAAGGCCAAGATCCGCGACACTCGCAAGACGCTGCCAGGGCTTCGCGCGCTGCAGAAGTACGCGGTGCGCGTCGGCGGGGGAGTCAACCACCGGATGGGGCTCGGCGATGCCGCGCTGATCAAGGACAACCACGTAGCGGCGGCGGGTTCGGTGGTGGCCGCGTTGCGGGCCGTCGGCGCCGTTGCACCGGATTTAGAGTGCGAGGTAGAAGTCGACTCGCTCGAGCAGCTAGACGAGGTACTCGGCGAAGACGTGGAACTCGTTCTGCTGGACAACTTTCCGGTGTGGCAGACACAGATCGCCGTGCAGCGCCGCGACTCCCGTTCTCCGGCAACGAAACTCGAGTCTTCGGGCGGTCTCTCGCTGGATACTGCCGCAGAGTATGCGGGAACGGGCGTGGACTACCTAGCCGTCGGGGCCCTCACCCACTCGGTGCGGGTGCTGGATATCGGGCTGGACGTCTAGCCGGCGAGAATCGAGCCCCGCCTCCCGGTGAGCGAGGGCCTCATTCTCACTATCCGTGGGGATCGTCGTTGGAATCTGCGTAGCGAGTGCAGCTGGACTCGGACCCGTCGGAATGGAAACCGCGGCAGTGATCATCGTCTTTTGGCGGCAATCGTCATTGCCGACTCCTTTAAACCACTCTGAGCAACATATTGAGCACTTCTGACGCACGCGAAAAGTCTTTGACAGTCACCTTTCGAATTGATCTGCAAACTACGCAGCGAAGCTCTTGTGCCGTGACTCTCGGGCGCGGCACAGCGCCTCACTTCGCCGTTACTATCGGCCTCATGCCGCAGCCTTCATCAAACGAGTCCACTGTCGAGTACCGGGATAGCGGCGGGTCGCGCCGCGGGAGGATACTGCTTCCCATCACCCTTGTGGTGGCCGTCGCCGCGGCCGCACTGTCCGGATGGCTGTTGGTTCGGTTAGCGCGGGAAGGCACTCCGGACGTGCCGGACTACTCGGGCGAGCAACGCGCTGATGCCAAACAGAAGATCTGCGCAGCGACGAACCTGGTACGCAAGGGCGTGTCACTCAACACCAATCTGCAACCACCGGGCGGACCCGAGGATGTCACCGGCACCCTCGCAGTGGTGGCCAATGCCCGGATATCGCTCTACGACGGCGGCCAGTATCTGCTCGCCCGGCTTGATTCCGCCACGCCGCCCGAGCTCTCCGATGCCGTGAAGAAGCTCGCCAACCTGTTGATGGACATTGGCGCGGCGGCCACGTCGGGTGCGCAGAACTCCGAGCCGGAGCAAGCAGCGCGCCTGAAGGACGTAGACGCGACCAACGCCACCATTACCGAACTGTGCAAATAATCAAGGTCGGTCCAGCAACTAAGAATTACCAGCCACTGATGACACCTTTTCTTGGCTAATGGGCATGCGCGGCGGCGACGTCGGCAACCTTCGCGAGTTGCGCACGTCGCCGTGGCTCAGTCTGGTGACTACGCGAACCGCGGGAACAGGGTCAGCGCATTGCCGCGATCGATCGCGGCGCGAGCCGCGTCGTCGAGCACCTTGCTGTTTTCCAGCCCGTAGCGCTCGGCCTGCAGCACCGCGGGTCCGATGTATGGAAAGTCGCTGCCGAACAGCACCTGCGACATCGGCACGAACTCCTTCAGCGCGCCGAACACGAACTCCGACGTCGACAACGCGGTGTCGTAGTACAGCTTCTGCAGGAGTGCCAAGCCATCGGTCTTGGGGGCGCGGTCGCGAAGTTCCGGCAGATATGACGCACCGGCGATCCGCCATGCGAGGTAGGGAATGGTGCCGCCTGCGTGCGACACGATGTAGCGGATAGACGGATACCGCTCCAGCGTCCCGCTGTACAGCATGTTCATCACGGCGCGGGTGGTGTCGAACGTGAACTCGGCCACGCCGAAGGGAATCGTCAGGCCCGTCGCGTCGGCGCCGGGTGGGATCGTCGTCGGGTGGATGAACACGATCGCCTTGCGCCGGTCCAGCTCTTCGAAGAACGGGTCGTACGACCGGTCACCCAGATAGCGGTCGCCCTGGCTGGTGTACAGGACGACGCCGTCCAACCCTAAAGTGTCGTAAGCGTATTCAAGCTCTTCCAGTGAGGCGTCAACGTCCGGCAACGGGACCGTGGCGAACCCGCCGAAATGCTCGGGGTCGTCTCGCACAACGTCAGCGACGAACTCGTTCGTCTCGCGCGCCAGCTTCACCGCGAACGCGGTGTCGCCGCCCCAGTACACACCGGGGGAAGGCGACGCCACCGCGGCATCGATGCCCATGGCGCCCATCATGTCGTGGGCCTGCTGCAGGCTCCACGACGGGACCTCCGGGCCTCCCGTCCACGGGATGCTCAAACTGTTCAGTGCCGAGACGAAGTTCGGCGGCAGGATGTGGTGGTGTACGTCAATGCGTTTCGGCTTGGTATTCATGTCCATCACCCTGGCTCCGGCGCGCTTTGCGCACCCTAGGGAACACCCCTAAATCTGAGGGTCGTTCCCTAGGGACTTCGCACCGACGGCCGATGACCATCGAGCGCATGGAGATCGTGATCAACGTCGAGAAGTCGACGATTGGGCGGCTGGTCGGCACCGTGCGCGCCACCGGCTCGCCGTCGCCGACGGACTTCGACGGGACGATGGAACTACTGGCCGCCGTGGAGCGCATCTGCACCGCCGATGAGGCGTCCGAATCGCCCTGACCAGTGCTAACTTCATTCGGTGGAGCAGGTCTTTGTGGGCCGGGACGCCGAGGTCACGACCATCTCACAGCGCCTTTCGTCGGCCGGCCAGGGGCACGCAGGAGTGGTGTGGATCGAAGGCGACGCGGGGTTCGGCAAGACCGCCCTCGTACGCCGGGTGCTGGCCGCTCTGCCGTCGGACTTCATTGTGATGGCGGCCGAGGCCGACGAACTTGCCCGTGAGCAGCCGTTCGGTGTGGTGTCCCGGCTCGGCGCCGCGACTTCCGCCGGCTCTTTTGCGGCGGGACTCGAGCTGCTCCGGCTGACCGGTGAACGCCAGGACCATCGTCCGGTGCTGGTCGTGGTGGAAGACATGCACTGGGCCGACGCGACTTCGCGTGAGGCCCTCGTGACCATGGCTCGCCGGCTAGACACGGAGGCTGTCGCACTCTTGCTGACGAGCCGCCCCGGCGGTCGGGACGCCGACGGCTGGGACCGAATCGTCAACGATGAGATACGTTGCTGCACAATTCAGTTGGGACCGATGGCCGAGCAGGTGGTCGGAGAGTGGGCGCGCAGGCTCGACATCGAGCTCACGGGTGCGCAAGCCGCACGGCTGCACCGGCACACCGGCGGCCATCCGCTCTACATCAAGACGCTGCTTCACGAACTGACGCCGGAGCAGCTCAGATCGAGCACGCATGAGCTGCCGGCGCCACGATCGCTGTCGTCGGCGACGATCGCCGCGTTGGCCGAACTGCCCGAGGAAGCGAATCAGTTGGCGTCGGCGCTGGCGGTGCTGGGCCAGCGCACTCCGCTTGCAGTGGTCGCTCGGGTGGCCGCAGTGACAGAGCCGGCCGCCGCACTGGAAAGCCTGCTCGAGACCGGCTTCGTGCAGTGGCTTCCGGGGGAGCAGAACACCCCGATCGATTTCGTGCATCCGCTCTATCGGCTCGCGGTCTACGACGACCTCTCGCCGACTCGGCGGCAGGCGCTGCACCGTGCCGCAGCCGACAACCTCGGTCGTGTCGCAGGTTGGCCCACCGGGTGGCGGCTTCCGACAGTGCCGACGATGCACTGGCCGACGAGCTGGAGAACGGTGCAACCGACGAAATACACAGGGGTGCAAACGGTTTAGCGGCCAAGTACCTGATGTGGGCAGCGCCGTTGACGACTCAACATCAGGTCGCCGACAGTCGGTTTCTCCGCGGCGTCCGGCTGTTGTTGGCGGACGGACAGCTGGAGCGGTTTGCGGAAGTCGTCCCGGTCATTGAGACCTGCGATCCGGGGCCGTTGCGAGATCTCGTGCTCGGCAGTTATGCGTACGAGACCGGCGATGCCGAGAGCGCTCAGCGACTGCTTTCCAGCGCGGCGGCCGAGGAGGACGCCGATCCTTCTGTGCGCGCCGACGCCCACATACGGTTGAGCAGCATTTACATCACGCGGGGCGAACCCATGCGACAGGCCCAGTCGGCCGAGGCCGCACTTTCGCTCGGCGGCGGAGACGACCAGATCACCCGTTCCGCCCTGGGATCGCTGGCATCGGCCGAATTCAGCCTCAACGGCGCACCCGCGGGCCTGGCAGTCCTGGAGAAGCGGCTGCCCGAACGACCAGGCGATGTCGCCGGCGCGGACGGTGAACTGCTTGCGGTGCGCGGATTGTTGCGCCTATACGCGGCGCAAACACGTTCGGGCATTGTCGATCTGCGCGCGGCGATCCGGCTGTCCAGGGCGGGCTTCTCACAGCAGCACCTACCTGCCGCGCATGTCTATCTGGCCCGGGCGCTCTACGTCGTCGGCGACTGGGATGAGGCGCTGGTGCACGCACGAGCGGCCCAGGCGATCGTCAGCGACGACCGGCTCAGCTGGATCCGTGGGCGTGCGGAGTCGGTAATCGGCACCGTCGCGGCCGCGCGCGGATCGTGGGAGGAGGCCGAAGCGTGCCTGGCGATCGCGAACGACGCCGCGAGTGCGGCGAGCGACGCCGCGTGGCCCGACCTGGTTGCACGTCTCGTCCGATCGGCGATCTGCCGGGCCAGGGCCGACGCGGCGGGTGTGGTCGATGCGCTGCGGCCCCTGATGACCGACAAGCGCGTCGTAGTTTCTCAGATGGCGGTGGTGGCGTGGTGGCCGATCCTCGTCGAGGGCCTCATCGACTCCGGTGAACTTCGCGAGGCCGCAACCGAATTAGACCGGTTGCAACGCCACATCGACGACACCCGAATGGACATCGGTGGGCAGGTCGCGGGACAGCGGGCCCGCCTTGCAGCGGCCAACGGCGACCCCGACGAAGCGGCCGCCCAATTCCAGCTCGCGATCGAAACGATCAGACCCGACGATCCGCTGGTCGATCGCGGACTGTTGCGGCACCACTATGGTCGTCTGTTGCACGCGCGGGGGAATCGTCGCGACGCCGTCGACCATCTGCGCGCCGCGCACGAAGTGTTCGCCGCGGTGGGTGCCGAGCCGTATCGGCAGGCGGTCGCCGACGACCTGGCGTCGTGCGGAATCCGGACGGCGACAAAGCATTCGCCGTTGACCTTAACCGAGCGTGAACAGGACGTCGTGGCTCTGGTTCGAAAGGGCATGACCAACAAGGAGATCGCGGCCGAGATGTACGTCAGCGAGAAGGCCGTCGAGTATCACCTGCGAAACGTCTACGGCAAGCTCGGCATCAGCTCGCGACGTGAGCTCCGCTCGCAGGGCTGAGCAGGGTGCGCGCCGCCGCCTTGGCGGCGTTGAGTGCCGCCGCGTCGCCGGCGATCCGTGACAGGATCAGCGCGCCTTCGAGTAGGGCGATCACCGCGAGCGCGGTCTGTTCCGCGTCCTCGGCCGGCCAGCCGTCGGCACGCAGCCGGTCCGCGACGGCCAAACACCAGCCGCCGAAGGCATGTGCCGAGGCATCGCGCACCTGTGGACTGGCGTTGACGGACTCGGTGGCGATCGGCTCGATGGGACAGCCGTCGCGCTGATCGGAGCTCAGCCCGGCACTCATCAGATCAATCCAGGCGTCGACGATGTCGGCGACCGCCAGGTCGCTCTCGAGGAATTCCCGCAGCCGGCGCTCGATGTCGCGGCCGACGATGTCTACGACCGCCGCCGCAAGTTCCTGCTTGCCGTCGGGGAAGTGGTGATACAGCGAACCGGCCTTGACCTCGGCGGACTCCAGAATCTGGTTCACACCCGTTGCGGCGTAGCCCTGCCTGCGGAACAGCAGGGCAGCGCTGTCTAGCAGCGCGGCGCGGCTTCGATCCGGGCGGGGCATGCCTTGACTTTACTTGAACGGTCGCTCAACAATACTTGAAAGGTCGCTAAAGAAAGGTCAGGCATGTACCAGTTGATGTTCGAGGCGGCGGGCGAATACGCCTGGCGGGATGCGCCTGACCTGGAAATCACCACACCCGAACAAGCGATCGTCCGGCCGGTGGCCGTGGCGTGTTGCGATCTCGATGTCGCGGTCGCCGAGGGACGGTTGCCGATGCCGCCCGGACATGCCGTGGGCCACGAGGGGGTGGCCGAAGTCGTGGCGGTCGGCGACGCCGTCCGCGACGTCAAGGTCGGCGATCGGGTGATCGTTCCGTTCCAGATCAGCTGCGGAACGTGCGCCGCATGCCTGCGAGGGGTGACGGGGTCATGCGCATCGCTGCCGTTGATGGCGATGTACGGCATGGCGCCACTGGCCGGGCTCGACGGCGGCGGCTTCATGGCGGACGAACTGCTCGTGCCGTATGCGGACGCAATGTTGGTAGGTGTCCCCGACGCCGTCGATCCGGTCGCGATCGCCTCGTTGTCGGACAACATTCCCGACGGCTGGCGCACCGTCGGCCCCTATCGCGCGGAACTGGCCGTACTCGACCCTGCGGATCGCCGTGTTCTCGTGGCGGGGCGCCTTTCGATCGGGTTGTATGCCGCCGCGTTTGCGTCGGCCTACGGCGCGCAGGTCGACTACGTGGATACCGACCCGCAGCGGCTGGCGATGGCCGAAAAGCTCGGCGCGACAGTGCATGACCGGACGAAGCCCGACAAGTCGTGGGATCCGTACCCGATCACCGTGCACACCACTGCCGACCCCGCGGTGCTGGCGGCGACGATGCGCGCCACCTGGCCGGACGGAGTGTGCACCGATACGGGCATCTACTACCAGGCCGCGGTCGAGATGCCACTGCTGTCGATGTACACCCGTGGGTTGCGGTTCGTCACCGGCCGGGTGAACGCGCGGGCCGTGATCCCAGAGATCCTCGAGTTGATCGCCGCTCGTTGCGATCTCGCGCCCGCCGTGGATCGGGTTGTCGCGTGGGACGACGCCCCGCAGGCGTGGCCGGCGATGACGGGCAAGACCGTGTTCACTCGCCTGTAGGCGCGAGGCGTCCACAGAGTGGCTGATGCGCATCGTGTCCAGCGTCGTTCGCGACGCGGGCAGCGGCTGACCTAGACCGTGGCGGGTCCGCGACGCACCAGCGACAGCACGACGGCCGCCGTGGCGAACAGGCCGGAGAACACCCGGTTGAGAATCGTCTGCTTGCGCCGGGTGTGCAGCCACTTCACCAGCCGTACCGACAGGCCCGTGTAGAGCCCCATCACGACGAGGTCGACAGCGACCATCGTCACGCCGACGGCAAAGTATTGCGGCAGCAGCGGTTGGGTCGGCACTACGAATTGCGGCAGCACCGCGAGGAAGAACACCAGGCCCTTGGGGTTCGTCGCGTTGACCAGGAATCCCCGCACCAGCAGCGCCACTCGGCCGCCGTCCACCGCCCTTCCGATCTGTTCGCGCAGGTCGACGGTCGCGGTGCGCCATTGCCGCACGGCCAGATAAACCAGATACACCACGCCGATCCACTTGATGATGTTGAAGACCAGAATGGAGTTCGCGACCGCGGCGCCCAACCCGATCGCGACCAGTGTGAGCTGCAGCATCAGACCCACCTCGAGGCCGAGGATGCTCCAATAGCCGCGCCGGACACCGTGTTTGAGACCGGTCGCCATCGACTGGATGGCCCCGGCTCCCGGTGACACGGCGATCGCGATCGCGGCACCGAAGAAGGTCAGCCACACTTCCCACGCCATGGGGTCAGTGTGTCAGGCGATGTCGGCTACGAGCACGCCAATTTTGCGTGCCTGGACCCTGGCCATGAACGGCAGCCCTTCGGCGCTCGCACCCGCCGGGACGATCCGCGGATTGACGACGTGCACGTCTCGCCGAACGAAATGCACATCGGCCTCGCCCGCGGCAAGCACGTTCTTCACCCAGTCGGTCTTGCCGTGGACCAGCGCGATGGCCAGCACGTTGCCCTTGCGGTACGCCGTGACGATGGTTTCGTACGGCTTACCCGACTTGCGGCCGCGATGCTTGATGGTCGCTATACCCGGCAGGAAGCGAGAGAACGGCTTGATCATCGGGTTGACATACTTGACCTGGAAGTTCTCCGCCCAGACCGGAAACACCATCGGTACACCTGGCGCGTTGTTGGGGTGATCCTTCGGAGACATGGCCACGAATCTATCCGGTCAGCTGCGCTGCGAACGCGGGCCGTGGTTGGCATCCGTCGAAATTGCACGGAGGGCTGTGAAATCCAGGCCATCACAGCGCTGTGTGCAAAATCGAGCCGGCAGGTAATCGATTTTTGTTCGGGTAGTCCCATCAGGGACAATCGGAGTGATGGCTCCGATCACGATGACCCGCATCGACCTACGCAACCGTTCGCTGAGCGCGGCGCAGCTCCGTGCTGCGCTGCCGCGCGGCGGCGTGGACGTGGACGCGGTGGTGCCCAGGGTGCGCCCGATCGTTGACGCGGTCGCCGGGCGAGGCGCCGATGCCGCCCTCGAATACGGCCAGTCGTTCGACGGCGTGCGGCCCGCGACGGTCCGAGTGCCTGCCGGCGAGCTGGACGCCGCGCTGACCGCCCTTGACGTCGACGTTCGCACCGCGCTGCAGGTGGCCATCGATCGGGCCCGCGCTGTGCACGCAGACCAGCGGCGCACCGACACCACGACCACTCTCGCGCCGGGTGCGACCGTCACCGAGCGGTGGGTGCCCGTCGAGCGCGTCGGCCTCTACGTCCCGGGCGGCAACGCCGTTTATCCGTCCAGCGTGGTGATGAATGTGGTGCCCGCGCAGACCGCGGGCGTGGCCTCGCTGGTGATCGCCAGCCCGCCGCAGGCCGATTTCGGCGGGCTGCCGCACCCGACCATCCTGGCCGCCGCCCGGCTGCTGGGCGTCGACGAGGTGTGGGCGATCGGCGGTGCCCAATCCATCGCGCTGCTGGCCTATGGCGGCACCGACACCGACGGTGCCGAGCTGGCGCCCGTCGACATGATCACCGGCCCCGGCAACATCTACGTCACGGCGGCCAAGCGGATCTGTCGTTCGCAGGTCGGCATCGACGCGGAGGCCGGTCCGACCGAGATCGCGATCCTCGCCGATCACACCGCCGACCCGGTACACGTCGCCGCGGATCTGATCAGCCAGGCCGAGCACGACGAGATGGCGGCCAGCGTGCTGGTCACCGATAGCGAGCGGTTGGCCGACGCCACCGACTCCGAACTCGCGAACCAGTTGGAGACCACCGTGCACCGCGAGCGGGTGACCGCGGCACTGACGGGCAAGCAGTCGGCGATCGTGCTCGTCGACGATCTCGACGCCGGTGTGCGCACCGTCAACACCTACGCCGCCGAACATTTGGAGATCCAGACCGTCGATGCGCGCGACGTGGCCGGCCGAATCCGTTCGGCCGGGGCGATTTTCGTCGGCGCGTATTCGCCGGTCAGCCTGGGCGACTACTGCGCGGGGTCCAACCACGTGCTGCCCACCGCGGGCTGCGCGCGGCACTCCAGCGGCCTGTCGGTGCAGACCTTCCTCAAGGGCATCCACGTCGTCGATTACGACGAGGCCGCGCTCAAGGACGTGTCCGGCTACGTCATCACGCTGTCAAAGGCCGAAAACCTGCCCGCCCACGGCGAGGCGGTCCGGCGGAGGTTCGAAAGGTGACGGTCGGCAAGAACGTGACGTTGACCGAGCTGCCGCTGCGTGAGGACCTGCGCGGCAAATCGCCTTACGGTGCACCGCAATTGAACGTTCCGGTGCGGCTCAACACCAACGAGAACCCGCACCCGCCCACACGGGCACTCATCGACGACGTGACGGCCTCCGTCCAAGTGGCGGCGGGCGATCTCCACCGCTATCCCGACAGGGACGCCGTGGCGCTGCGCACCGACCTGGCGGCCTATATGACCGCGCAGACGGGCACGGAAGTCAGCGTAGAAAACCTATGGGCCGCCAACGGTTCCAATGAGATCCTGCAGCAACTCCTGCAGGCGTTCGGCGGGCCGGGCCGCAGCGCGATCGGATTCGTGCCGTCGTACTCGATGCACCCGATCATCTCCGACGGCACTCAGACCGCATGGTTGGTGGCCAACCGTGCGGACGATTTCAGCCTCGACGCCGATGTCGCCATGCAGGCGATCAAGGAGAACAACCCCGACATCGTGTTCGTCGCCAGCCCGAACAACCCGTCGGGGCAGAGCGTTTCGCTCGACGAGCTGCGTCGCCTGCTCGACGCCCTGAGCACAGGCATCCTTATCCTGGACGAGGCATACGGTGAGTTCTCGTCGCAGCCCAGCGCGGTCAAGCTGATCGACGAGTACCCGACAAAGCTGGTCGTCACGCGCACCATGAGCAAGGCGTTCGCATTCGCCGGCGGTCGTCTGGGCTACCTGATCGCCGCGCCTGCGCTGATCGAGGCCATGCTGCTTGTCCGGTTGCCCTATCACCTGTCGTCGCTCACGCAGGCGGCGGCCCGTGCCGCGCTTCGCCACGCCGACGACACGCTGGGCAGCGTCGCGAAGCTGATCGCCGAGCGTGACCGTGTCACAGAAGCGTTGACCGGCATGGGTTTCCGGGTCATCCCCAGCGACGCCAACTTCGTACTGTTCGGCGAGTTCAGTGATGCTCCGGCCACCTGGCAGCGCTACCTGGACGAAGGGGTCCTCATCCGCGACGTCGGCATCCAGGGATACCTGCGCGCCACCACCGGCCTGGCCGAGGAGAACGACGCGCTGCTCGAAGCCAGCGCCCGAATAGGAGCACAGTGACCGAACACCGTCGCGCGAAAGTCGAACGCAAGACCAAGGAATCCGACATCGTCGTCGAGCTCGACCTCGACGGTAGCGGCGTCGTCGACATCGACACCGGGGTGCCGTTCTACGACCACATGCTGACCTCGCTGGGCAGCCACGCCAGCTTCGACCTGACCGTGCTTGCCAAGGGCGACATCGATATCGAGGGCCACCACACCATCGAGGACACCGCGATCGTGCTGGGCCAGGCACTGAGCCAGGCGCTAGGAGACAAGAAAGGCATTCGCCGGTTCGGCGACGCGTGGATCCCGATGGACGAGACGCTCGCCCACGCTGCCGTC
>Ga0207693_10004658_pt1 | contig 11565 bp, 7 predicted proteins | sample LARL81metaG_FD_184347 | JGI IMG/M metagenome (GOLD analysis project Ga0207693, IMG submission 184347) | Corn, switchgrass and miscanthus rhizosphere microbial communities from Kellogg Biological Station, Michigan, USA - LAR L8-1 metaG... | ecosystem: Host-associated > Plants > Roots >...
GTTTCTTCGCGTTGCTGATCCGGCTGGAATTGCTTACGCCCGCGGGCGACCTGGTGCAGGCCGACACCTACAACAAGCTCTTCACGATGCACGGACAGGTGATGGTCTTCTTCTTCCTGATTCCTGCCGTGCCAGCTGTGCTCGGAAATTTCCTGATCCCGATCATGATCGGGGCTAAGGACCTGGCCTTCCCTCGTATCAATTTGCTCAGTTGGTATTTGTACATCATCGGCGGGATCTTGATGGTGTACACGATCCTCGCGGGCGGCGTGGATACCGGGTGGACGTTCTACACGCCGTTGAGCACCGAATTTCTGAAAACCAACGTGACCACTGCAGCGCTGGCGGTGTTCGTCTCGGGGTTCTCGTCGATTCTCACGGGATTGAACTTCATTGTTACGACGCACCGAATGCGTGCGCCGGGGATGACGTGGAACCGGCTGCCGCTCTTCGTATGGGCGCACTATGCGACTAGCATCATCCAGGTGCTAGGAACTCCGGTGGTGGCGATCGCGATTGTGCTGGTGGCACTGGAGAGGCTGTTCCACCTGGGAATCTTCAATCCAACGCTGGGCGGCGATCCCCTGCTATTCCAGCACCTGTTCTGGTTCTACTCGCACCCGGCGGTCTACATCATGATTCTGCCGGGCATGGGGATCATCAGCGAGATCGTGTGCTGTTTCTCGCGCAAGCGCGTGTTCGGGTACAAGGCGATGGCGATCGCGTTGTTGGGCATCGCGGTGGTTGGGTTCCTGGTGTGGGCGCACCATATGTTCGTCGCCGGAATCTCGCTGTATGCCGCCTTGATCTTTTCCTTCCTGAGCTACTTTGTCGCAGTGCCTTCGGCAATCAAAGTTTTTAACTGGACCTCCACCATGTACAAGGGGTCCATTTCGTACCAGACGCCGATGCTCTACGCATTTGGCTTCATCGGGTTGTTCACGATGGGGGGATTGACGGGACTGTTTCTGGCTTGCCTCGGCGTCGATGTCCACGTTACCGACACGTATTTCGTGGTCGCTCACTTCCACTACATCATGGTGGGCGGCATGGTGATGGCGTATCTGGGCGGAATGCATTTCTGGTGGCCGAAGATTTCCGGCCGCCTGTATCCGGAGGGTTGGGGACGATTGGCTGCCCTGCTGGTGTTTGTGGGATTCAACCTGACGTTCTTCCCGCAATTCATTCTCGGTTACATGGGCATGCCGCGCCGCTACTGGGATTACTCGCATTCTCCCGAGTTTCAGATCCTGAATGTGCTTTCGACTGCCGGAGCCACGATCCTGGCCGTCGGCTACCTGCTGCCGATGATTTATTTCCTGTGGTCGATGCGCTACGGCAAGCCGGCGCCGGACAATCCGTGGAACGCCGCCGGGCTGGAGTGGACGATTCCTTCGCCGCCAACTACGTTCAACTTTGAAGAGCAGCCGGTCGTGACCTGGGAAGCCTACAACTACGACGAACTCGATCAGCGCACAGAGGAGGTTCCCGTTGCACACTAGCCCGCCGGCCACCGTCGAGGGTGAAGCTCACGAGAATCCCGCCCTCCTGCACCACTTTGCGACCGAGGAACAGCAGAAGAACGCTGCGAGTCTCGGCATGTGGCTTTTCCTGATCACCGAAATCATGTTTTTTGGGGGGATGTTCTGCGCGTACCTGGTTTACAGGTATGCGTATTTCGGGGACTTTGCAGCGGCGAGTTCGAGCCTGGATCTAAAGCTCGGCACGATAAACACGATCGTGCTGATTGGCTCCAGCTTGACGGTCGCGATGGCGATACGCTGCGCGCAGGTGGGGAAGCAGAAGGCGATTGTGGGTTATCTCGTGCTCACGATTATTTTGGGCGTCGCTTTCCTGGGAATCAAGGCGATCGAGTACAAGCAAAAATTTGATGAGCATCACGTTCCCGGCTTAGCGAATTTTCATCTTGAGGGCCACGTCCCACGACATGCGGATGTGCCGGTGAATCAGAACCACGCGCAGATTTACTTCTCGCTTTATTTCGCCATGACCGGTATGCACGCCCTGCACATGATCATCGGGGTTGGCCTGTTTGCGTATCTGACGTACAAGGCTTACAAGGGCAGGTACGGGCCGGGATACTACACACCGTTGGAGAACGGGGGGCTGTACTGGCACTTTGTCGACATCGTGTGGATTTATTTATTCCCTTTGCTGTACTTGATCGACCGCCATCCATGAGGAGCCGATGTCTGAACACATTTCTTCCGTGAAGTTGTATGTTGGGATCTGGCTGGCGCTGATGGCGGGCACGATCCTTACGGTGGTCGTGGCCGGGATCGATCTTGGCCCACTCAACCCCGTGATGGCACTCGCGATCGCCACAACCAAGGCCGTGTTGGTGGTGCTCTTCTTCATGCACGTGAAGTATGCCCACGAAAAACTCACCAAGCTGGTGATCGTTACTGCGATTTTCTTCTTTCTGATTTTGCTGGCCTTGACTATGGCTGACTACACTACGAGGCTCTGGACTTAGTGGCTGGCGAAAGTTTTAAACCCAAAAGCTTTTAACCGCAGAGTTCGCTAAGAAAATCCGCTAAGGTCGCTAAGAAAACTCTCAGAGTTTTTCTTGGCGCTCTTGGCGGCTTTTTCTTTGCGAGCTTGCGGTTAAGCGCTCTTTGGCCTTGTTACTTCGTAGCCTTTTCTGCAGGACGCGGAGCCAGGGCCGGTCCTTGCTGGTCGCGGTCCTTCGATGTTCCTAGATCGAGGACCGTGATTTTGCCGTCGGTTACGATGTCGTCGCCGGTGGCGTTCGATGCCCTTTTCGGGGCTTGTGGCCGTTCGATGTCGGCGTAGCCAATTGCCGTGCCCGAAAACAGCAGGTCAGATTGAATCCAGTCGCGCTCGCGGTCCACATGGGGATCGATGCGGTGCGTCCACTTGGTGTAGCCACGGCCGTTTTCGGTGGCGATGTCGTGCGTAGCTGCTCCGATCCAGACGTCCTGACCCTTGTAAGTTCTCTTTAGCTTCCAGATTCGAATGTGATGGCGCTTCGCAAACGTATTTAGGGATTTTTGGAAGACCAGGTCGGGCGGCTGTCCGTTCAAAAGCAGGGTTGAGACGGGAGCCGAAGTGTACCCCGTGTTTCTCATGGTGGCCTGCGCGACTTTTAGCGCCGCTTTGACGCCCAGATCATCAGCTTCAATCCAGTGCGATTCGGTAAATGCGGATGTCACTTTTTGCTTGCTGCCGACGAAGATGAGATTGGTCAGATCCGACGGGGTCTTGTTGGTGGCGGTGGTGCGCAGCGGCGCGTTCTTCACGATCTGGCCCAGGTCGTCATCCATGGTAATTTGCGGGAACCCCGGCCAAGCTTCCTTCTGCTTCAGCATGGAGGGACGCACAATCTGAATCTGGAGATCCGTGCCGGACGGAAACAGAATTTCACGCCGAATGGACAGGCCGTAGACAGTCGAGATGCCCTTGATGGCATACCCGGCAAAGGGATTGGCGGCACTCAATCCCGCGAAGACTAATGATGCCTTCTTAGGGGCGTGGGGCTGAATGATGCCGAGGATTTCGTTGTTGCGGACAGTCTCGCGGGCGTTGTCGACATCGAGCACGCGCGCGTATAGCGCGGAAATTTGTCCGTCCTGGTGTAGGACATTCGAGAAATCCAGCACCAGGCGCGGCCGGGAATATTTGTCGGGCGCCTTGGTGGCGAACAGAATGGTTCCGTTGACGTGGGTGCCGGGCGCAAGCAGCAACTCTCCATCCTTGCAGGCTAACTTTTCCCCATCTTTGCACAGCGGGTAGGTCACGACCCCCTCGATGGGATCGCCCGTGCGTGAACGATCGCTGTACACCGGTGTGAGCAGGCGGACACTCAGGGTGGCGCCCGGGGAAAGGTCTGCCCTGCGCGACAAGGAAACCGCTTTCGGCACGTTGGCGGCGGGAGACACCATCTGCATCTGGTCAAAAAAGCGGAAGGTCGCCACCAGGAATCCGCTGGTCGCGCCGTTTTCCATCAGCAAGGTCTGCATTTCAAACGACGGGGAGTAGAGCAGATAGTCGAGTGCCGTGTCCTGGTAAATGTCTTCGTGATTGATGTCGATCCCACGCTGGATCATCGCGTCAGCGATTTCTTCGTACGCTACCGTCACGGAGGATTTCGTGGCATAGCTCGAGCCGAACACGGCCCAATGGAGCGCAGTGCGTCCCTGGGGATCGGTGGCTTTCAAATCCGTGCCTGACTGAATCAGAGCTTTCGCCTCATCCAGGCGAGCGAGGACTTCCTTCTCCTTGGTCTCGCGTGTCGCTTTGTAGAGTACTTGCAGAAGCGGGGACTCTTGCGAGACGTCCATTTCGACGGCGGCCGGCGCAAACTCGTCCTCGGGTGGCTCTTCGGGGACGTCGGGAATTTCGGCGCTGCGCACGCCTTTTTGCTCGAGAGGCTGGGCTTTTGGTTCCGGAACTCCTTGGGCCGCAGTTGGCAATGGTTGCCCTGCGCCAGTGGGTGTCTGCCCGTACGCCATGATTCCTGAAAAAAGAAGGGATACAGCTAGAAGAATGGAGCCACTCTTGGGAGCGATAGACATGCGTTAGCCTTCCGTGAGATTTGGGTCCAGGGTGGGGGAACTGCTTTGTGCCCGCGTTTGGTATCGAGCGGGCGTGCGTGTCAGCGTCGGGAATTATAGCCCAACAAGAAACGCAGCGGGTGAATGGCGCGCGGCTTCTCTCCTGCTTCGAAAATCTGCCAATGTCCTTGCAAGGCGTGCAGTTTTCCCGGAACATGGATCGTCGGCCAAAAATGCCATGCCTCCTACTGATCCACTGCCCATTCTTTCTGCGGCGCGCGCCCAGGTATTCGCGCAACAGGCCCGCGAGGCGAGAGATGTTCCCGTAGACGAGAAGTTGCTTGAGGCGGATTTGCGCGCTCGCATCACCGGCGAGGTCCGCTTTGACACCAGCAGCCGCGCACTCTACGCTACCGACGGCTCGAGCTACCGCCAGGTCCCTATCGGCGTCGTGATCCCACGGGATAACGCGGATGTTCTCGCCACAATTGCTACATGCCGGGAATATGGGGCGCCGGTTCTCTCCCGCGGTGGGGGGACGTCGCTGGCCGGTCAATGCTGCAATGCTGCCGTGGTGCTCGATTTCAGTAAGTACATGGCGGAGATTCTAGAGATTGATCCTGTCCGCAAGCTGGCCCGCGTCCAGCCGGGAGTCATCCTCGATCACTTGCGAAACGCGGCGGAGAAGCATCACCTGACCTTTGCTCCCGACCCCGCGACGCACGATCGCTGCACGCTGGGCGGCATGATTGGCAACAACTCTTGTGGCGTGCATTCGGTGATGGCGGGCAAAACGGATGACAATGTCGAGTCTCTCGATATCGTCACCTACGACGGCAGTCGCATGACCGTCGGGGCGACGTCGCCTGAAGAACTCGAGAAAATCCTTTCCGCGGGCGGACGACGTGGGGAGATTTACGCGAAGTTGAAGTCGATCGCCGACACGTATGGCGATCTAATCCGCAGCCGCTATCCGGACATTCCGCGACGGGTTTCGGGATACAACTTGAACTTCCTGCTGCCGGAAAACGGTTTCCATGTGGCTCGTGCGCTCGTCGGGTCTGAAGGCACCTGCGTCACGATTCTCGATGCAACTTGCCGGCTGGTGGAAAGTCCGCCTGAGCGTGTGCTGGTGGTGGCGGCCTATCCGGATATTTTTCAGGCGGCCGATCATGTGCCCGAGATCATGGCGCACAAGCCAATCGGGCTCGAAGGCGTGGATGACCTGCTCGCGGAGTACACGCGGCGGCGCGGAATCAATTCTGAAGGCTTGGCTCTGCTACCGCCCGGCGGCGGCTGGCTGCTGGCGGAGTTTGGCGGGCAGACACAAGCGGAGGCGCAAGCCCAGGCGCGCGGGCTGATGGAGTCACTCAGCCGGAGCGCTACGCCTCCCAACATGCGCTTGTGCACCTCCGTTGAAGCCAAACAAGTCTGGATCGTCCGCGAGTCGAGCCTGGGTGTGATCTCTCACGTCCCCGGGGAGCCGCTCAGCTGGGAAGGTTGGGAAGACTCGGCTGTTGCTCCCGAGAAGCTCGGCAACTACCTGCGCGACCTGAAGCGGCTGATGAGCCAGTTCAGCTATCACGGAACGCTCTATGGCCATTTCGGCCACGGCTGCGTGCACACCCGTACAAACTTCGATCACGAGAGTGAGGAGGGCATCGCGCGCTTCCGACAATTCATGAATGAAGCCGCCGATTTAGTAGTGAGCTACGGAGGATCGCTCTCCGGAGAACATGGCGACGGGCAGGCTCGCGCCGAACTTCTTCCCAAGATGTTCGGGCCGGAATTGATCCAGGCATTCAACGAATTCAAGAATGCCTGGGATCCGGACTGGAAGATGAATCCCGGAAAGGTCGTCGAACCGTACCGGCTGGATGAAAATCTGCGCCTTGGCGCCGACTACAACCCTTGGCGCCCGCACACTCACTTCAAGTTCCCGCAAGATCATGGCAGCCTTGCGCACGCCACCCTGCGCTGTGTAGGAGTCGGCAAGTGTCGCCACTATGAAGGCGGCATTATGTGTCCGAGCTTCCGGGTGACGCGCGAGGAGGAGCACTCGACCCGCGGCCGCGCCCACTTGCTCTGGGAAATGGCTAACGGCGACATCATTCAGGACGGGTGGCGCAGCGAGGAAGTGAAGGAGTCGCTGGACCTTTGCCTCGCCTGCAAGGGCTGCAAGACCGAGTGCCCGGTGTCGGTAGACGTGGCGACCTACAAGGCAGAATTCCTGTCGCACTATCACGAAGGCCGCCTGCGGCCCCTCAATCACTACGCGTTCGGGAACATCGATTTCTGGGCGCGACTGGCGTCGAATGCCCCGGGCCTGGCGAACCTTGCCACCCAGTTGCCGTTTCTGCGCGACATTGTCAAGGTGGTCGCGGGAATTCCGCGGCAGCGGACGATCCCTGCGTTTGCGCCGCAGACGTTCAAGACTTGGTTCCGGCGGCACCGGCCGCTTCATCCCGATGGGCCGATCGTGGTGCTCTGGCCCGACACGTTCAACAACTACTTCCTTCCGAATACCGCCAAGGCGGCAGTGGATGTCTTGGAGAATGCCGGCTTCCGCGTGGAACTGCCGCAGGGAAATCTGTGCTGTGGGCGCCCGCTCTACGACTTTGGCATGTTGGACCGGGCGGAAGACCTGCTGCTGAACGTGCTCGACTCGCTGGCTGCGGAGATCGAGTCGGGCGTGCCGATCGTCGGTTTGGAGCCTAGCTGCATTGCAGTGTTCCGTGATGAGCTCTGCAATCTGTTTCCGCGCGACGAGCGCGCGCAGCGGCTTTCGCGCCAGACCTTCCTGCTTAGTGAGTTCCTGGAGAACTACAAGAACCTGATCCCGCTGCCGCGCTTGGAGCGCAAGGCAATCGTCCATGGGCATTGCCACCATAAGTCCGTCCTGAAGATGAAAGCCGAAGAGGCGGTTTTGAGCCGGATGGGCCTCGATTGCCATGCCCCGGCGGCCGGTTGCTGCGGGGTGGCGGGGTCGTTTGGCTTCGAAAACGACAAGTACGACGTCTCGATGGCGATCGGGGAACTGGAACTGCTGCCGGCCGTCCGGCAAGCGCCGCCGGATTGGCTGGTCATTGCCAACGGGTTCAGTTGCCGCGAGCAGATTGCCCAAGGAACCGACCGCCAGGCCCTCCATTTGGCGGAAATTCTTCAGATGGCGATGCGAGAAGGTCCCACAGGGCCAGAGGGCTCCTACCCGGAACTCCGCGTGGTGCGTGAGCGGCAGGAGGCGGTTCGCGGGTCGATGAAGCGTGCCAGCTTGGCTTTAGCTGGGGTGGCGGCGGGGAGCGCCCTACTATGGCAGCTCACGCGAAAGCAATGATCATAAAAGACTTAACTCCTATAGCCTTTTGAGAATCCGTCCCCCTCGCCAGCCCCTCTACTTTCTGGGACAATATTCAGTACCACCCTTTAGAGGCGCCACCCGCCAGCGGTGCCCCTGTTGTTGCTCCCTGGCCTACCCTCGGGAGCCGAGTGAAAATCATGGAACGCGAAACCATCATCGAAGGAGTCCCGGGAGACTCCGTAAAGCTCGAAGCCGTCCCCGCCCGGAAGGCCGACACCTCACTGCAGGGGTCGATTCTGGTCCTGATCCAGTTCGACGTGGCGGAGGAGATCCGCCTGGACGAGCTGCGCAAGATCTTCAGCGCTCGTACCAAAGGCGCCAGCTTTAAGCACCCGGCGCCGGGGTACGTACAGTACCAGCGGCCCCCGGTCGTGGAGCCAATCGAGGCCCTGGTGCTCGATACCGGCGAGCGGCTCGACGGCCAGATCAAGTATTACGACTATGGCGTGCTCAGCGTGGTGTTTGAGCTGCCGTTTACCGGGGAGTGGGAGGACCTGGTCCGAATTTCGGGTCGCTGGGTTTGGGACACCGACTTCACGGCGTTGGCCTCGAAAATCGTTACCAAGCGCCTGGAGCGCGCCAAGCCGGCGCTGATCAAGCCGTACGACAATTGGCTGCACGAGGACTACTTCATCTTTCACGTCCGGGAGATGGCGTCCAAGCCGTCCGCCGGTGACATTTTGAAGGCGCACGGCGACCAAATTGCTCAAGTCGTGCGCGGAGAGACCCAGCAGCTTTCCGACGGCGAGCGCCAGGAGATTCTGCAGGGACGCATTTCGTATTACCCGAACGATTTGACGGTGATCGGCTGGAATGCCGCGTTCTTGTACGACAGCGCGGCGGGTGCGGAAACCGCTATCCAGTTGCTCGAGTATGCGAACTCCCAGTTACTGGAATTCCGTCACTACGACGAGCTGCTGACTCGCGAGCTGGAAGGCGTTTACGACTTTCTGGAGGCCGGGGGCAACAGCTTGTGGTCGCGTTGGCGTACCGCCAATGCCGCGACCAAGCTGCACACGGTCCTGCTCGATGTGGAAGAGCTCACTGAGCACGCCGACAACGCCATCAAGTTCTTGAGCGACATGTTCTCTGCACGTCTTTACAAGCTGGCGGCGTCGAAAATCGGCGTGCCCGACTACAAGGATCTGGTACAGCAAAAATTGAAAACCGCCGAAGAGCTGTACCACTTCATGGTCGACCAGTTCAATCAGAGCCGGGCATTTGTGCTGGAGCTGATGGTGGTGGTAATCCTTGTGATTGAGTTGGTGATGCTGTTCCGGGGGAAGCCCGGGTTTTAGAGATTGAGTAATTGGGTAATTCTGTAATTGAGTAATTTGAAGAGCTCGGAGGGTCGGGTTCGGGATTTCGGTTTGCCAATTACCCAATTACCAATTCCTCAATTATTCAATCGACTTCACCTTCCTCCTCCGACCTCCAAAATTGATCCTGTGACGTAGGACGAAGCCGAAGACAGCAGCCACACCACGGCTTCGGCGATTTCTTCGGGCTTGCCCGGACGTCCTAGTGGAATGGTTGGCTTGAGGCGATCGAGCCTGCCGGGTTCGCCGTTGGCGGCGTGAATACCGGTCTCGACCAGCCCGGGAGCGACGGCATTCACGCGGATACCTTCTGTTGCGACTTCGCGCGCTAGACCGATTGTGAAGGTGTCGATCGCGCCCTTGGTGGCGGCATAGTGAACCCACTCACTGGGCGAGCCCGTTCGCGCGGCGAGCGATGAGATATTGACAATGGTGCCTCCTCTGCCTCCATGTTTTGTCGACATGCGTTTCACGGCTTCGCGGGCGCACAGAATTGCTCCGGCGACGTTGACGGCCAGCAGACGCTCGAGCATCGCGGCGGTGACGTCCTCCACGCGTGCGAAGCCTCCAGTGACGCCAGCGTTGTTAACTACTCCTCGGAGCGCACCGAGTTGTTCGGCTTCCGCAAATAGGCGCACGATGTCATCTTCCCGGCCGAGGTCGGCCTGGATGGCGGCTGCCTTGCCTCCACTTGCCTGGATTCTGCGCACGACTTCGGAGGCTTCGCTCTTCCCTGTGGCGTAGTTCACGGCCACGGCGAATCCACGTTCCGCCGCGAGCAGGGCTGTCGCGGCGCCGATGCCGCGACTGGCGCCCGTGATGATGACCGCACCTGATCCCGGTTGCTCTCGAATGCCTTGCGCTGCCAAAGTTTGACCTCCTGACCGCATTACAATCGCCTTCCGTAAGACTAACGAATCATGTTGATTCGTGTCTCCGAGCAGTGCTGATAGAGGGAGGCAAGAGCTCTTAACCGCAAAGGGCGCAAAGTCCACGCCAAGGTCGCAAAGAAAAGCCCCGATATTCTTCGTTTTCTTTGCTGATGTTCTTCGCGCGCTTGGCGGTTAAAGGCTTTCCCCAGCGGCTACAACCCGGTATCCTGTCCCGCTACCCGGGAGAGTTCCACATGCGCGGTCTGCAGAACAAACGAGTGTTGATCACGGGAGGGGCGAGCGGCATCGGTGCGGCCACGGCGGCGCGTTTTCTCGAAGAAGGATCGCGCGTGGTTGTGCTCGACCGCGACGAGAAGGGTCGTACTGAAATTCAGCGATTGCTGCCCAAGCTGTCAGGCACCGTGGCCGCGGACGTATCCAGCTTGCCGCAGGTGCAGGCTTCGTTTGCCCAAGCTGTGCAATTGATGGGTGGCGTGGACGTGCTCATCAACAACGCTGGTATTTCTATTCGCCACAACTTCCTCGACATCACGCCGGAAGAATGGGACAAGACCATGGCAGTCAATCTGACGGGCGTGTTCTATGTGGCACAGACGGCCGCGCGCCATATGTGGGGGCGGGGGAGCGGCGTGATCCTGCAGACGGCTTCGACGAACGGCATTGTGGGGCAGCCGTTTTACGCGGACTACAACGCGACTAAAGCGGGCGTGATCGAGCTTACGAAGACCATGGCGCTCGAACTGGCGCCCAAGATTCGCGTCTGCGCCATCGCGCCGGGATACGTTCTCACCCCGATGCAGCGCGCCGAATATACCGACGAGATGCTCCAAGAAGTGAATCGAAAAGTGCCCTTGCGGCGCCACGCGCAGCCGGAGGAGATTGCGGCGTTGTTTGCGTTTCTCGCGTCGGACGATGCAGCGTACATTACCGGCCACGTCTACACCTGCGATGGGGCTGAGACTGCCGGGGGGTTGGCTAGTCGGTAGGTAAAAGAGCTTTTAACCGCGAAGGGCGCTAAGAGAGCCCGCTAAGGGCGCAAAGACATCATGATAGCTGTGCCGTAATCTTGACGCGGTTACAGAGCTGCGCGTGCGGACCTCGGCGACTGCTTCGCTGACGCCAGCACGCCAAGCACGCTCTTGAGTCGTTGGACGGCTTGCAATTCCTGATCGTCGCCTGCCACGAACTCCATGCCGTAGCGATAGCCGGAGCGATTGCGCACGACTCCGCGGACGCGGATGGGTGCGCCGGAATAGGGCGGGGTGAATTCGATTTCGGTCTCATCGCCCAGGCGAAGCTCCCCGCCTGCCGTCAGTGACATCCCGCCTTCACTCAATTCATTCCCACGCCCAGAGATGACGCTGGTCTTGCTCCCCGCGTGCACGATGACGCGGATGGGCACGTCCAGACGAAAGCGGAGCCAACGGCGGTGTATGCGTTTCTCGGTCGTAATCGTC
>Ga0207693_10004659_pt1 | contig 11564 bp, 10 predicted proteins | sample LARL81metaG_FD_184347 | JGI IMG/M metagenome (GOLD analysis project Ga0207693, IMG submission 184347) | Corn, switchgrass and miscanthus rhizosphere microbial communities from Kellogg Biological Station, Michigan, USA - LAR L8-1 metaG... | ecosystem: Host-associated > Plants > Roots >...
AAGATCAGGTCGAGCTGTTGAAGCGCGACAACGTCGTCTCGCCCGGCGCCTTGACCCTGTCGAGCCTGGGTATCGCACCGACCCCGGTGGAGGTCATCCTGCCGACCTATCTCGACCGCTTTCGACAAGGCGGCTGGTACGAGCGGCGGCAGTCGGCGTGAGCCGGCTTTGACAATCGGACCCGTTTCGTTAAGGTCGCGCCGATTTTCTTGAAGGGACGGACGAACATCATGGCAGCGCTGGGCAAGGTTCTGTGGCTCATCGCCGCGCTCGTTATGGGAGGCAGTGCGATGGCGGCGGATCTGGAGAACACCCTCTACGTGGACGTGCCCGCCGGGCGCGTCGTCATCGAAATGCGGCCCGATCTTGCGCCGGAAACGGTTGCGCAGATCAAGAAGCTGGTGCGCCAGGGTTTCTATGACGGCATCGTCTTCCATCGCGTGATCGACGGCTTTATGGCGCAGACCGGTGATCCCAAGGGCGACGGCACCGGCGGCTCGGGCCACAAGCTCAAGGCCGAGTTCTCCGATGAGAAGCATGTGCGGGGCGTCGTCTCGATGGCGCGCGCCTCGGACCCGAACAGCGCCGACAGCCAGTTCTTCATCATGTTTGCGCCGGCGACGTCGCTCGACGGCAAATACACGATCTGGGGCAAAGTCACCTCGGGCATGGAATACATCGACCAGATCAAGAAGGGCGACTCCGCCCGCAACGGTACAGTCGCGAACCCCGACAAGATCATCAAGATGCAGGTCGCCGCCGACGCGGAGAAGAAGTCGTAGAACAGCCTCCTGCCGTGCATGCGGTAACCGCCCAATTTTGCCCTCTCCGCCCGCTGGCGGGGGGAGAGGGAGGGGACCCGTCGCGTCCGCGATGGGGAGGGTGAGGTGGGTGGCGCCGAATTCGCGAGCGGCGGCGTCCCCCACCTCACCCCGACCCTCTCCGCCCCCCGGGGCGGAGAGGGAGAATTCGGCAGTTCTCCTCGACAGCTCTGACGGCGCCGCGACGGGCTGGCTTGCTTCGCTCGCCGTCTACCGCGAGCCGCGGCTGATCGCGGTACTGCTGATGGGGTTCGCCAGCGGGCTGCCGCTCGCTTTGACGTTCGGGACGCTGTCCTTCTGGCTGTCCGAGGTCGGCGTGTCGCGGACCTCGATCGGCCTCTTCGCCCTCGTCGGCATCTCCTACAGCCTCAAATTTCTGTGGTCGCCGTTGATCGACCGCCTGCCGATCCCGATCCTGACCGCCCGCCTCGGGCGACGACGCGGCTGGGCATTGGCGATCCAGCCGGCTCTGGCGCTCGCCATCCTGGCGCTCGGCTTCACCGATCCGAGATCCGACCCCGGCGTGACCGCGCTCGCCGCCGTCGTCGTCGCTTTCCTGTCGGCGAGCCAGGATATCGTCATCGACGCCTACCGGATCGAGCTGTTGCGGCCCGAAGAGCAGGGCGCCGGCGCCGCCGCGACGCAATGGGGCTACCGCTTCGGCATGCTCGCCGCCTCGGCCGGAGCGCTCTATGCCGCGAGCTTTGGCGGCTGGAGCTTCGCCTACGCGTTGATGGCTGGGCTGATGTTCGTCGGCATGGCCGCGGTCTGGTTCACCCCCGAGCCCGGTGGCATTCGGCCGCTCGATCCACTTCCCGGTAATTCCACATTCACTCGGGTCGCAGCCTGGCTCGAGCGCGCCGTCGTCGCGCCGTTCGCCGATATGCTCAGCCGCCGCGGTGCGCTGGCGATCCTTTCCTTTGTAATTCTTTACAAATTCGGCGACGCGCTGGCCGGAACGATGTCGAACCCACTCTACGTGTCACTCGGGTTCACCAAGGTCGAGGTCGCCAATATCGGGAAGGCCTATGGTTTCGTGGCCAACCTCGCCGGTCTTGCGGCGGGTGGGGTGGTCGTGTTGCGGCTCGGAATCCTCCGGGCGCTCCTCGTCTGCGGCGTGCTGCAGATGCTGTCGAACCTGATGTATGTGCTGCAAGCCTGGATCGGGCACGATGTACCGACCTTGGCGTTGACCATCGGGGTCGAGAACCTGACCGGCGGCATGGGGTCGGCGGCGTTCGTCGCCTACCTCTCCGGGTTGTGCAATATCGCCTTCACCGCGACTCAATACGCGCTCCTGACCTCGCTCGCCGCGGTCGGCCGCACGACGTTGTCGGCCTCGGGCGGCGCGCTCGCCGACATGCTCGGATGGAGCCCGTTTTTCGTTCTCGCAACCATGGCCTGCGTGCCCGGCCTCTTGTTGCTCGCCTGGATCATGCGGTCGCAGCCGGCCGCGGGACCGCCGATCAGCCGTAGGAGAACAGCCGGCTGCGATGCCGTTTGAGCCACGCCCGCGGCGCCGCGCTGTCGGGCGACAGGCTCTCCACCAGGCGCCAAAAACGCGGCCCGTGGTTCATCTCGGCGAGATGGGCCACCTCGTGCGCGACGACGTAGTTTATGACCGGCTCGGGCGCGAGGATGAGCCGCCAGCTGAACGAGAGGTTACCCCGGCCGGAGCAGCTCCCCCATCGGCTCTTCGTATCGCGTACGCCGACCCGCGCCAGCTTGCGTTCGATCCGCGCCGCGAGAGGGCGCGCCCGGGCAGCGAACTCGGTGCGCGCCATAGCGACGAGGTGATCACGCACACGGCGCTCGATATGCACGGGATTGCCGCGCACCCGGATCTCGCCATCACGGATCGCCACCGGCGGCGCTGTCGGATCGTCCTCGCGCAGGATGCGGTGGGGGATGCCTAGCACCGGTACAATCACCCCCTCAGCAAACCGCACCGGTTGTGGGAGGGCCGCGAGGCGGGCGGCGATCCATCCCTGCTTGGCGGCGAGAAACCGCAAACCATGACTGGGCGGCACGCCGGGGGGCAGGACCAGCTCGGCCTTGCGTTCGGCCGCATCGATCCGCAGCACAATCCGCCGCGCCCGCGGGCTGACCCGGATCGAGACGCGCGCGTCGGAAGCGTACGACGCCGCAGACGGCCCTCGGGGATCTTCCCGTTCCAATTCTCTAGCTCCCCCGCCCTCAATTACGAGCCTAACGCGGCGGCGCGGTGTCGAAAAGCACGCGCGAACGGGGGTTTAGAAGCGCGGGTGGTGGTCCTTATACTCCTGGCTCGAGTGGATCCGGGTGCCGAATCGGTTTCGTCATGGGCTCTCACGATCGATGAGGTGGAGAAACGAGCCAAAGACGGATCCTTGCCGCAACCCGTAGGCCCCAAGATGCTCGTCTGCCGCGCCGAACACCGAAAAAAGCGAGGTGGCACCCCCTTGCCGGGTAATTGTTGCATAGTGAAATTCATGTCCCCGAAACACGGTACCAGCAGAGCCGAGCGGAGTCCCGGTGCGCAAAATCGCCCGTCGACAACCAAGATGCAGGCGCCGTTCGGCAAAGCTCGTCACGAGCGGCAGCAATCCCGACATCCGCCGACTACGCCCTTCTCGATCGATCAGAGCATCGCCGAGAACCATATACCCGCCGCATTCGCCATAGATTACGATTCTGTCAGCCGCGGCCCGGCACAGGCCGGTCATGAAAGCCTCTGCCGATGCGAGCCGATCCGCCCAAAGCTCGGGGTAGCCGCCCGGCAAGTAGACGGCATCGGCATGGGTGCCGGGCGGCTCGTCTGCTAGCGGCGAGAAGAACGAGAGTTCGGCACCCTCACTCCGCCAGCCTTCGAGCACGGCGTGATAGACGAAGCAGAACGCCTCGTCGCGGGCTACCGCGATGCGTCGACCTAGAGGCGGCACCGGGACGACCCTCGCCTTGCCCGTGAAAACCGAACCGAGGGTCAAGCTCAATAACCGATCGATATCGATGGAATCGCCGATCTGGGCGGCGCAGTGCTCTATAACGGCGTCGGCATCGCTGTTTTCGGCCGCCGGCACGAGGCCGAGATGCCGGGACGGGAGAACCAATCCCGGATCGGCCGGCAAAGAGCCGAGGCAGGCGAGACGCGGCAAATGCCGAGCCGCCGCGGCCGCGAGCAGCGCGCCGTGGCGTTCGCTCGACACACGGTTGAAAATCACGCCCGAAAGCGGCACCGAGCGCTGATGATTAGCGAAGCCGTGCAACAAGGCGGCGACCGAAGCGCCTTGCCCTCGGGCATCGACGACCAGCATCACCGGCCAGCCGGTCAGGCGGGCGAGCTCGGCAGTCGAACCGGCCTCGCCGTCGCGGCCCGTCCCATCGAACAATCCCATGACGCCTTCGCAGAGGACGATGTCGGCGGCGGTCTCGAGTTCGGCGACGAGCGCCGCGAGAGTAGCCGGCCGCTGCCCCCAAACATCGAGGTTCACACAAGGTTTGCCCGAAGCCGCAGCGTGAAACGTCGGATCGATGAAATCGGGCCCCGTTTTCGCCGTCGCGACGCGCAGCCCGCGGCGGCGCAAATGCCGCGCCAGACCAGCCGTAACCAAGGTTTTGCCGCTTCCGGAAGCGGGGGCGGCGAGGATCAGCCCGCCTTGGGTCACGACGGCTTACCGAGCGCTTGCTGCTCGAGAGAGCCAACCCAATCGAGCGCGGCGCGCAAGCTCACAACTCTCCCGATGACGACGATCGCCGGAGCCTGAACATCTACTCTCGCTCTCGCGATCTCTCCGAGCGTCGACACCAGCACAGATTGGGCGGGTGTGGTTGCCTTGCTGATGATTGCCATCGGCTCATCGGATCGCCGTCCGGCCTCCAGCAGTCGATTGGTAATTTTCATCAGATGCCGTGACGCCATGTACAAGACGAGAACCGGGGCGCCCCGCGCGATGGCATGCCAATCGAGCCCTCCGGGGACGTCGCCGTTGCTGTCGTGGCCGGTCAGGAAGGTGACTGCGGAATTGGTATCGCGATGGGTGACGGGGATCCCGGCGTAAGCGGGTCCTCCGATCCCGGCGGTAATTCCGGGCACGATGCGGAACGGGATCCCGGCGCCCGCTAACGCTAACGCCTCCTCTCCACCGCGCCCAAACACGCATGGATCGCCGCCCTTCAGGCGCAATACCCGGTTGCCGTCCTTCGCTAGTCGGATCAGCCGCGCCGAGATGTCCGGCTGGCTCGGCGAGGGTCGACCGCCGCGCTTACCCGCATAGTCGAGCGTCGCACCGGACCGGGCCAAACGCAGAATCCGCGGGTCGACCAGTGCGTCATAAGCGACAATGTCGGCGCGCGCCAGCGCGTGCAGCGCCAGAGCGGAGAGAAGCCCCGGGTCACCAGGACCGGCCCCGACAAGCCAGACGCTGCCAGGTTCAAATTCCGGCAGACCGAGAAGGGCGCTGTCGATCACTTTGAAACCGTTCCTCGAAAAGCCGGCCAAGCCCCGTCTCGATTCTGTGTGCGAGGAGGGCGGTGGCGGGGTCGTCGGCAGGCCAGAAGGTAGTTATCCTCTCCTGTTTTGCTAAGATCGGTTATGGCACGAGAAGAGAGCCCAGCGCTGCGCCGAGGTTGGACGACCGGCGCGTGTGCTGCCGCGGCCTCGCGGGCCGCTTTCGCGGCGATGCTCACGGGCCGCTTCCCCGATCCCGTCGCGATCCGGTTGCCGCGCGGGGGCATCGCGACCTTTCCGCTGGCGTTAGCGGAACTGAGCGACACCGGCGCCCGCGCCGGTGTCGTGAAGGACGCTGGCGACGACCCCGACATCACGAACGGCGCACTGATTATAGCCGAAACCGCATGGGCCGCGCCTGGCTCGGGCATCGGGTTCGTCGCTGGGGAGGGGGTAGGCACGGTTACCCGAGGCGGTCTTTCGCTCGCGGTTAGCGAGCCGGCGATCAATCCCGCACCACGCGCACTGATCCGTGACATGCTTATCGATGCGGCCGCGGAAGTTGACGCGCCCGCGCCGGATGTCACCGTTACGATCGCGATCCCTGGCGGGGACCGCCTTGCCGAGAAGACGATGAACGCGCGGCTCGGGATTATCGGTGGGCTCTCTATCCTCGGTACTACCGGCATCGTCCTCCCCTACTCATGCGCATCGTGGATCCACTCCATCCACCGCGGGATCGATGTCGCTCGCGCCGCTGGTCTCGACCACATTGCGGCGGCGACCGGAGCGACCTCGGAGCGCGCCGTTCAGCGCCTTTACGATCTGCCCGATCACGCCTTGATCGATATGGGCGATTTCGTCGGCGGCACATTGAAGTATTTGCGTCGTCGCCCGGTCGCACGGCTGACGATAGCTGGCGGCTTTGCCAAGCTCGCCAAGCTCGCCGCCGGACATCTCGATCTGCATTCGGCGAGAAGCCGGGTCGACCTCATCTGGCTCGCCGGGATGCTCGGCGAACTCGGCGCGGAGCCCGCCGCTCTGTCGACCGCGCGCGCCGCCAACGGAGCGGCCGAAATCCTTGGCGTGGCCGGCGAATTGCGGGAAGCACTGGCCTGCGCCATAGCAGCGCGGGCCCGCGAGGTAGCACTGGCGACGATATGCGGCAAGAGCGCCGTCGAAGTTGCGATCGTGGACCGCCAAGGCGGCTTTCTTGCGCGGGTTGGTGCGTGACGGCCGAGCGGCTTTTGATCCTGGGCGGCACCTCCGAGGCGGCGGAACTCGCGCGCGCCGCCGCGGCACGTTTTGGCAATGCGCTGGAGGTCACGACATCGCTGGCCGGGCGGACCGAACGCCCGCGCCCTCTCGCGGGGCACGTCCGCATTGGTGGCTTTGGCGGTCCGGCCGGGCTTGCCGCTTATCTGACCAAGTACGGTATTGGGCGAGTGATCGATGCCACTCACCCCTTCGCCACTGTGATCTCGGCCGCGGCTCACCAGGCTTGCGAGCAGGTGAATGTCCCCCGGCTGATATTGCGGCGCCCCCCTTGGCGCCGCCACCCGCTTGACCGCTGGATCGAGATCGATAGTGTGCCTTCTGCTGCCGCAATCGTCGATCGAGTGGGGCGGCGCGCGTGGCTCACAGTCGGTGCGAGTGAGATCGCCGCCTTCAGAGCCGCGACCGCAGTCCACTTTCTGGTACGCCTCGTGGATCCGCCGCGTTATCCTCTGCCGTTGCGCTCCTCCGAGGTGATCGTGGGGCGTGGGCCGTTCTCTGTGGCGGAAGAGCGCAGCCATATCGAACGCCACGCGATTGATGTGCTCGTTTGCAAGGCGAGTGGCGGCGAGGCAACGGAGGCGAAAATCATCGCCGCCAGGGAGCGCGGTCTCCCCGTTATCATGGCTCGGCGGCCGCCGCCCGAGCCCGGCGAGGGAGTGGACACCGTGGAAGAGGCGCTCGACTGGCTCGCGGGCTCCTATCGCGTCCCCGAGGCAAGGGGGCTATCATGAAAACTCGCCTGATCGCCGTCCTCATGCTGGCCGCGCTCGGTGCAGCTGTGCTCCGCTCAGCGGCGCATGCCGATGTTAGTATTTTCGGGGGGTATTGGGAGAATGTGGCGCGTGCAGCCAGCCAGAACGATGCGGCTCGGGTCAGGTCGCTAATAGCCAATGACGGAAACCCTAACCAGACCGACGAGGAGGCGCGCACCGGGCTGCATTATGCCGCGATGAACGGTAATCTCACGATCATCGCAATCCTGATCAAGGCGAGCGCCAAGCTTGACGCCAAGGATAAGCTCGGCAACACGCCGTTACATTTGGCGGCCGATCGCAATCAAGTCGAGGCGGCAAAACTTCTCCTCGATGTCGGTGTCCCGGTCGATGCGGAGAACAAGAACGGCATGACGCCCCTGATGATGGCCGCCAATCGTGGGAATATCGACATCGTATTGGCTCTGCTCGCCAAGGGCGCAAGCGTCACTAAGACTGATTTTACCGGCCGCGACGCCGCAGGATGGGCGCTGGAGAGCCACCGCCCGGCGGTGGTGCAGGCGATAAAGCGAGCGCAGACCGCGAAGCGGTAATACGAAGCGGTAATAGGGACATGCCCGCGTCTATAGTTTTTCAAATACGGCGCAGGTGATCCGGTATTCGGCTACCAGCCAATAGAGCCGCGCCATCGAGCGTTTCCATCTTTCGAAGGACAGGAACGGCACGGGAAAGCGGCAGAAGTGACGCAGCAGAAGCCATGGCCGTTCGCACACCGCGTCGCGGTAGGACATGCCGGCCCCAAGAATCATGCCGTCGAGGAGGCGGGCATCGGCAAAGAGGTTGCCGAGTTCAGCGGGGCTGGGCCGGTACATCGTGTCGATCGGATCGCGGTGATAGGGATAACTGAACGGCACCGTGACAAAGACGAGACCACCTGAGGGCAGAAGATCGAGACAATGCTGCGCCAACCTTTCGGGCTCAGGGACGTGCTCGAGCAGGTTGCAGCAAAGCAGCGCCTTTGGCCCAACCGCACCGAGCCGGCGGACATCGGCAGCAACGGTCAGATCTGCCCGAATGTCGACACCTGGTAACTCGCGCATGTCGACATGGAATGTTTCGACGCCGCGACCACGAAGCGGGCAAAACACCTCGGCTTCGATCCAAGGTTGTACCGCTTTACGCACCACGGCCGAGCTGCTGCCGAGGTTCAAAACGGGCGACAGACGCTCGGGCGCGAATGCGTCGAGCGCGCGGCGGAGCCAGCGGGCCTCGGCTTCGAACATCGCGATCTCGATCTTTCCCCGCCCGAAAGCTACACGATGCCTCAATCCGCGATCACGGCGAAAGAGCCATCTGCGTCACCGGCTTGCTTGAACGGTACACCGGGTCAAAGGCATTCTTCGATAAAGTTGGTGTCCATCGTCGTTCTGTGCCTCAGTCTACCACCCCGTTGCCACCGCGCCTCGACGCGAACGCCTTTCCGGCGGACACGCCGCTCAACGCGTTTTTCACGTGGAACGAAGCGCGATATCTGCGTGATCGCCGGTATGTCATCGCCCGCGACATCCACGGGTTGCTACAAAGGTTTGCGGGCGAAACCGATGTCTGTCTCGCCCACCTGGCGTGTCGGCCGCTCATTAGCTGGCGCTTCGGCCCGCGAATCGGAGTGTCCCCACCCAGCATCCGCGCCGCTCGCGAGCTTGTCGAGCGATGCCGACATTCCCCGGCTGTGGCGGCCGCGAGCCGCCTCGTCTATTCGCTCAAGGTCAGCATCGGCGCGATCGATCCAGCCTTGCACGCCGCGGTATTCCGGGCGTTCGAAGACTTGGCGAGCCATGTCGATCTGGACAGCGTGGCCCGCTTGCGGCCCTCCCGAAAGGTGGCTTCGCGGCCACCACAGGAGGTACTGATCATCAAGCTCGGCGCGCTCGGCGATTTCATCCAGGCACTCGGCCCGATGCCGGATATCCGGCGCCATCACGCCGGCGATCGGATCACGTTGCTGACGACGCCACGCTATGCCGAGCTCGCCGCGCAAACGAGGTTGTTCGATGACATTTTGATCGACCGTCGCCCAAAGGCGCTCGATCTCAGAGGCTGGATCGCGCTCCGCCGCTCGCTTCGGCGCGGCCGATTCGACCGGATCTACGATTTCCAGACCTCGGACCGGTCCGGCATCTATGCTTGGCTCTTCCGGCCGGGTCGAATGCCGGAATGGTCAGGAATCGTTTGGCGGTGTTCTCACCCGCACGCCAATCCGCAGCGGGACCGGCAACACACGATGGACCGCCAAGCTGAGCAATTGCTGATGGCGGGGATCTACCCCGTCTCTCTGGTGCCTTGGCTGCCGGCTGCGGGATCTTTACCAGTTGCGCTCGCCGGCAAGCGCTTTGTTGTCTTGATTCCGGGCTCTTCGCCTCGCCACTTGGCGAAGCGCTGGCCGGCAAGTCGCTACGGCGAGCTCGCGATAAAGCTGAACCGAACCGGCTACATGCCTGTGCTGGTGGGTGTCCATGGCGAAGCCGATCTCGGTCGCATGATCTGCAATATTTGCCCCGACGCAGTGGACCTTGTAGGACGCACCAACGTTGCGGCGCTGGCCGGGCTGGTACGCTCGGCCGCGCTGACTGTGGGAAACGACACCGGCGCCACTCATGTCGCCGCCGCCGGCGGAAACCCCGTCGTGGTCCTGTTCTCGCGGGCTTCCGATCCAGGCCTGTGCGCGCCGCGCGGCAAACTCGTCCATGTTCTCATGGAACCCGATCTGGGCGATATTTCGGTCGAGACGGTATTCGCTGCCTGCATGGAAACCGCCGCTACACCAGCCAAGTGATCTAACCAGCGCAACTGTGGATCCCTACCTTCCCCGTTTGGCCGATATCCTCCCGCTCTGTGTAACCTGGGCGGTCGGCGGATCACTTCTTCTCGCCGGAGCCGGCCTGACCAGCAATCGCGGCCCGCCCGAATTCCATATCGCTGCAGGGTGGGGCGGATTGTGCCTATTACTGACCAGCTGGGGCGTATTCGTGCCGTTGCGCATGCAGCTACCTGCAGCCGCTTTCGTTATCGCGGCCCTTACCATGATGTTGCTGCCGAAACGGCGGCCGAGCGCGGGCGCGTGGCTCGCGCTGGGTAAAATGCTTGCCGTGTCCCTGCCGCTCTGGCTGGTCATGGCGCCGATCAGACCGTCACAACCGGACACCTTTCTCAACCTTTTGCCCAATGCTTTCTATCTGGTCGACTATGGCTTGCTGCCAACCGCGGCCCGGCCGCCGAGTTATTCGCTGTTGCCGGCAGCCCCTTACAATACACAGTTCTTGAGTTTTCTCGGCTCGTTGCTCGACGTCGACTATCCCACCCAGGGCATGACACTGGTCAATGTCATGCTCCAGCTCGTGGCCGGACTCGCGATCGCTCGCGCACTCGGTTCGTCGGAGACTTTGTCGGGAAGGCCGCCTAGCTGGGGGCTCACGGCGCTCGGCTTTTTGCTGGCGACGCTATTCAACCCGGGTTTCGTCCCGCGCATCCATTTTGCCGCCTATGGCGAGCCGGCGCTCGCTGCAATGGCGGTCATTGCCGCTTGGCTCTTCGTATTGGCACAAGGTGAGCTGGCTCGGCGAAACCGGCCGGCGCAGTTGTTGACGCTGGCTTTGGCTTTAGCAGCAATTGCCAACACCAAGCAGACCGGGATCGCGCTTGTTGCCGCGCTTGCCGGGGCCGCCTTGATCAGTGGCTGGGCCGAGCGAACAGTTCAACTCGCGGCAGCGCTGAGGGGCACGTTTCTGGCGGTCTTGCCTGCGCTGTTCCTTTTTACTATTTGGCGGTATCACGTTGGTCATGCGGGGGTCGACGAGCTGACAACGCTGCCTTTTGGTGATTGGAACTGGACCCATCTCTCCGACACCGCGGCGAGCGTTCTCGGTGTCGTATCGGAAAAACCACTCTACTTCGGCTGCGTCGTTGCCGCGATCCTGGTCCTCCCATTAGTGTGGTGGCGGCAGGGGTGGACGGCCACCTCTCGACTTCTGACATTCAACGCAGCACTGTTCGGCCTCTACAACATATTTATTTTCACGACTTATATTGCCGTATTTCCGACCGAGATGAGCAGTGCGGCGCATTCCTTTTTCCGCTACAATACGCAGCTGTCGCTGGTTCTCGTTCTGTCTCTGGCATTGACCGTCCGTGATCTCGGCGCAGCCGCCCGGATCTGGGAGGGGCCGTTGCTGGCCGCCAACGCAGCTGTATTGGGTCTTGCCCTTGTGGCGCCGATTGCTTTTGCAAAACGGCTGCGCTTTGACCTCGACATGCCGCAGCCCTTAGTGT
>Ga0207693_10004662_pt1 | contig 11556 bp, 8 predicted proteins | sample LARL81metaG_FD_184347 | JGI IMG/M metagenome (GOLD analysis project Ga0207693, IMG submission 184347) | Corn, switchgrass and miscanthus rhizosphere microbial communities from Kellogg Biological Station, Michigan, USA - LAR L8-1 metaG... | ecosystem: Host-associated > Plants > Roots >...
CAGGTCCTTCAGGCGTGCGGCCAGGACGTTGCTGGGGATGCCCGGCAGGCCGGTGGCGAGGTCGCGGTAGCGGCGCGGGCCCAGGGTCAGCTCCCGCACGAGCAGGAGGTTCCACCGTTCGCCGACGACGTCCAGGGCTCTGGCGATGGCACATGCCTGTCCGTAATGCTTCATAAAGGCCACGGTATACTTTTTTTTTACAAGTGTCAACTCCACTGATCATAGTGACGTTGGAGCGAGACGTCGTGGACGCCGAGGAGTGCTCTTGTGAGCGGGCTTGTGCTGGTGACCGGCGCGGGCGGTGGGCCGGGTTCGATGGGCCGCCGGGCGGCCGCATTAGGTCAGGCGCTTACGCTGACCCGTCGGCCGTAGCTTTGCGTGCACGTGGGAACCCGGCGCGTACACGCTTAGTTTCGATATCTGCAGGATTAAGCGCACGCCCGCACGGCGATTAAGCGCGGCCCACCAGAGTGACTTCCATGGATCCCTCCTGCATCGGACACGGGCCGATGCAGGTGAACGCTTCAGGACCCCGCGCGAGCAGCGGATTCAATCCATGCTCACTTCTCGAATTAGGAAGGCATCACCATGAGCCAAATCCAGTTCCCAGGCACCCTTAGCGCCGAATTCGACGTCGACCAGGTGACCGACCCAAACGGCGCGCCGGCGAATGTCCTCGACCTCGACCAGGGATTCGCGGTCAAAGGCCATATCGATTTCCCGAACTGGCTGGCGGGTAAGGCAAACGTCTCCATCTACGCCGACCAACGTGGCGGTGGATACGACGAAAAGATTCTCTCGACCGATATCACCATCACGGCGAACCCGACCGATCCAACGGGCCTCACGACTTACCCCTGGACGGTGACCTATCCCAACGACCTGCCCTCCGGCTCGACACCGCTTTCAGATCCTTCGCCTGCGCCGGGTTCGATGGTGTACAGCCTCACCGCCGTCTTCACCTTCAACGGTGTGCTCTCGGACGTCGCAGCATTCGTGGACATGGGTACTTACATGATCAACTGAACTCGACGATCTTCTTCATCCCGAGTTCCAGCAGAGAGAGTCTGACATAGGTGCGGGGCCTGGGCATGGCTGTCGCAGCCAGCCCCGGCCCCGGACCGAGAGCTCAGATGGGAGATGAGCGTGTCCCGGGAGCTGGCCGGGCCGCTAACGGCTCTGCACGTGACCATCTGACTCGCATCGCCGGACTCGGGCAGGACATCGCGCACCGGCTCGATGAGGCGAGCATCAGGATGCGCGGAACTTGCCGATTGTTCTGCCGGCGAGATCGCGAAGGTGGTACCCCAACGCCTCTCCGCTCCTTTGGGATGTGCCGAGGGCTGGCGCCAGAGTCAAGAACTTGAGAGAGGAACCATAATGCCACCGGAACGTGGCGTTCCTGCGGCAGGAAACGGGCAGCACTACGAAAGCTTCGTCGTCCGCATTTTGCTCAACGACGATGGCTCGATCCGCGACACCAGGATGGAGCACATCGGCACCGGCAAGGTGAAGCGCTGGGCCGGCTGGGCGCACAACGCGATGCTGAGCTTTATCAACGAGGTTGCTGGCACCAGTGCCCCTCCCGTGCTGCTCGCGGCGCCGCTAGGGCCACTCGACGCGGAGCCAGACCCAGAATCCGTGCCTGAGTCAGTCGCCGAGCCAAGCGCGACCAGCCAGATCCGCGCCATCAGCCAGCCACCCGCCACCGGAAGGGCACCGACGACACCTTCGCCGTCGGCCCAGCCCGAAACGTCCCAAGCGGCGGCCGAGTCCGCGGCTGCGGACGTCTCGCCGCCCGAGCTCCTTGCACCGATCGTTAGGTTGCGGCCGGATCGCACGCTGCTCCGCGCGGCGCAGACCTTCGCGGTGACCCTGAACGTGGACTTGACCAAAGTGACACCGCAAAGCGAGCGGCTCAGCTATAGCGCGGTGATCGTAGCCAGGCAACTCGGGGGAAGATCCGGCAGAACCCTCGCCAGGCGCCGCGGATTGCTGAAAGTAGCGGGCACCACAGCCATCACGATTGACGCCGGAGGTCTTCCGCCCGGCATCTATCTTCTAGAGGCCGCGGTAAGCCTGCGAACGGACGCCAGCCATGCGAGTGTTGCCGCGATGGCCGAGGGGATCTTGCTGCAGGTCCTGTCCTCCTAGATTAGGTGGCGGCCCATGCATGCCGCGTCGCGCTCACCGCGTGTTCCATCCCAGTCGATGCTGTTTGCTGCTGAGCCAGTGCCGCGCCTCGCCCAGTGCCGCCGCTGCCGGTCCCGCCCGGGGACGCGGGACCGGTGGACGTGGCGGCGGCGCCGGCGGTGCGGTTGTTCGCCGACCGCGCGTCTTCGGCCCGGGCAGGTGCCGAGGTGCTGGCCTCCTCGGTGGCGGTGATCTGCCGGGAGCTGGATGGCCTGCCGCTGGCGATCGAACTCGCGGCGGCGCGGGCCAGCGTCCTGTCGGTGCCGGAGATCGAAGCACACCTGGCGGACAAGTTCGCCTTCTTGGCCTACCGGCGGCCGGCCGCCGACCCGCGGCACCAAGGACTGCGGGCGGCGATCGACTGGAGCTATCACCTGCTGCCCGCCGCCGAGCAGCGCACCCTCGCGCAGCTGTCGGTGTTCGCCGGCGGGTTTGCCCTGGCCCAGGCGGCCCAGGTGTGCTGCGGCGGCGACCGGGCTCAGGCCTTGGACACGGTGGACCGGCTGGCCAGCAAATCCCTCGTCGTCGCCGAGACGGCCGGTCCCTGGACCCGGTACCGGATGCTGGAAACCATCCGCCAATACGCCGCCGGGCACCTGGCCGACGCGGGTGGGACCGCCCACGCCCAGGAGCGCCACGCCGAGGAGTTCCTTGGCCTAGCCGAGCGGGAACCAGACCTGGCGGTCTTGTCCGCTGAGCAAGAGAACTTCCGCGCCGCGCTCGCCTGGGCACTGTCGCAAGACAGTGACACCGGGCCGCGGCTGGCCCGCGCGCTCAGCGGATTCTGGCTGGCCCGTGGGTTCCTCTACGAGGCGCAAGGCTGGCTGGAACGCGCGCTCACCGCCGGTCCGGCCGACCCGTGGCTACGCGCCGACTTGCACCGGCTGCGGGGGGCGGTGCTGTATGCGACCGGTGACCTGGAGCAAGCCCTGGCCCAGGGCTTGCAGGTTGCCACGGCGGGCGGGCTGCCCGCCATCCAGGCCCGGATCGGGGTCCTGCAGGCCGAAATCCAGGTTCTGCAAGGCGGCTCCCTCGCTGAAGCCATCGAGGCGTGCGAGGCGGCTACGGCGGTACTGGAGCCTGGCGGCGACCTGAAGGGCCTGGCCGAGGCGTGGCTGTCGGTCGGCAAGCTGCGGTGCGCGGGTGGTGACAGCCTGGCTGCCGAACAAGCCCTCCAGCGGGCCGCCGCCTGGGCCCGGCGAAGCGGCAACCACCGCGCGGAGCGGGAGTCTAAAACCTGGCTGGCGCTTCTCCTCGGGAGCCTGCCCATGCCGGCCGAGGTAGCAGTCGGCCGGGCCGAGCAGTTGCTCGAAGCGGCTTCCGGCGACCCATGGGCCGAGGCGACGATACTTGAGCCACTCTCGCTGCTTTACGGCTACGCCGGGCGCTTCGCCGATGCCCGCACAGCCTGCCAGCGCGCCCAGTCCACATTCGCCGGGTCCGGGGCGAAACTCGACTGGGCGCGGTGTGCCCAGGGCGCCGGCCGGATCGAGCTGATCGCCGGGGACCCTGTCGCGGCCGAGCAGAACCTGCGGGAGGGGTACGAGGCGCTCCGCGCGGTGGGCGAACGCGGGGATCGGGCAAACATCGTTACGTTGCTCGCCGAGGCCCTCTACGCGCAGGGGCGGTTCGGCGAGGCGCTGCGGCTGACTGAGGAAGGCGAGGCACTCGCCGTGGCCGACGACTTCGACGCCCAGGGCAGGTGGCGGGCAACACGGGCCAAGCTGCTCGCCCGGCGCGGCCAGTTCCGTGCCGCCGCGCGGCTGGCCGAGGAGGCGGTGACACTGGTCCCGGCAACGTGCGATACGCCGGAACGGGCCGAGTTCCTGGTGGCGCAGGCCGAGGTATCCCGGCTGGCCGGGGCGCTCGATCAGGCCGAAGGCAGCCTGCGCCGGGCGCTGCAGTTTTGTGAGAACCGGAGGATGGTGCCACTTGCCGAGCAGGCCCGTGCCCTGCTCGCCAGCCTCGCCGCGCAAACCCGCACCAGGCCGGGCAGTAGCCAGAGCAGAAAGATTAACGGCCGCGGTGCTAGACGGCTTCTCTCCAGCGCCGAGTAAAGGCAAATGTGCGCCGCTTGGTGACGACGCCATATCAGCAATCAACGCAGCCGCCCTGGCCGCCTCCCGCGCCAGAATCGGCAGGGCTCGTCTTATAACGCAACGACGCGGACGAGTTCAGCGATTGTCGTAACCACCAAGGCCTCGATGGAATATGCCAAGCTGTGCATGAGTATGCTTTTGGACAAACGCCCGCTATTCGGCTACTTGTTGACTTGCCCTAGGACCGGTGCCTGGCGAGGCTCGGTCTAGGCACCCGGCTCGTCGCTCTCAATTCGGCTGCCCGCGCGTCGGCAACCGCCGTCATCCAGGTCTGCGCGCGGCGAAGACACGCGCCACGTTCCGCTCAGCGAGCAGAACAGTCAGATATCGCACCTCAGTCTTGTGCCGTCTGTCACTATGCGCGTCCTTGATGGTCATTGCCCGCAGTCCGTGACCCGGGACTGTGCAGGTTGCGGTGACCGTCGGCTAGGACTCGGTCACGGCGACCATGATCGGGCGCCCAAGCAGCCAAGGTGCTCGATCCATTGCGGTTCAGCATTATCTGCGTCGCCGTCTTTGCCTGGGCAGTCAGATCCTCGATGGCCGAGTTCTTGGATCCGGTAACGTCCGGCCGTAGCCGACCGTCTATGGCGGCTCGTGGTTGAGGAGTGGTTGAGCCGCAGGCCGTCTCCGCCTCGGACGACGTTCCCGCAGGTAGGCAGCATCTACGGCGGCGCCAGCCGGCTCCCTGTAAAACCGTCGATGTCAATCTACCCTGGTTCGAATCCAGGACCTGCCACGCAAAAAGCCCAGGTCAGCCATGGTGTTTGCTGAGGGCTGACGCATGCTTGGGAGCGGTCCGCAACACCGCTGCCGACCGCTCCGCGCCGGGCGCGGCCCTGATACCCGGTCATGGTCACCATCGTCCCGGCCGTCAGCCGATGCTGGCAACGCCGGCCAAAGTCATCGTCGACGCCGTGGCCACGCCTGGGTCGCCGGGCAACGGAGGCGGCAGGGCGGCCATTGCCAGCGGACACCGCGGCGCGGAATTTCGAAATTAAGATCAGTAATTTGCCGTGTCCTGCAGTCCGCCGAGAGCTCGGTTCCGGCCTCCTGCCGGGCGGCTCGGGCGGGTGCAGGCGGCGAGGACGTGGGTGTCCTGGATGGTCGCAGTGCCGTAAGGGCGGGCAACCTTTGTCAAGGTTGTCTGGAGCAGGCCGGGTTGGTCGATGATGTTGCAAGTGATGGTTGCTGAGCTGGGTGAGCCCGAGCGGCTGGTGTGGGCGCCTTTCCCCGGTGGTGCTTGGGTGGGCTTGCGGTCGGGGATCCGTCCGCTGACAGCGTGCGGCACGCGCTGTCCTGGGGAGATCAGCGTGTGCTGCGTGCCGAGGTGCTTGCTGCGTTGCTGCTGGGTGCGGGTGAGGTGGAGCCCGGGCGCGTTCCTGTTCTTCGGCTGCGTGGGGTGCGGGTCACCGGGCGGCTGGATCTGATGGGCGCCACCGTCTGCTGCCCGCTGGTATGTGAGTATTGCTGGTTCGATGAGCAACTGCGGTTTGTTGAGTCGTCGGTGAAAACGGTCCGGATCGTGGCGTCGCGGCTGCCTGGGTTCGACGGCGCTCGCATGCGGCTCGGTGGGCGGCTGGATCTGTCCTCCTCGTCGGCCGACTCGATGATCACCCTGGTGCAGGCGAAGGTCTCCGGGCTGCTGTCGCTGCGCGACGGTCCCCGGAATCGGGCCAGTGTCCGCCGCGGCGATCCTGTCTGAGATCGTCGCCTGCCCTAGTGAGTTCTTCACCAGCGACGCGCACCTGGCCTTCATGGACCGGGCTGTGCCCGGGTAACCACGAATCGGCTGGCAAGCGCAAGCACGGCAAGCCCCGCAAAGGCAACCAGCACCTGCAGCCGTTGCTGGTAGAAGCCGCCTGGGCCGCAGTCCACACCGACACCCGGCTCAAAGCCCGCTACCACCGCCTGGTACTCCGCTTCGGCGGCTACCACAACCCCGCCGCGAAAAGAAGCCATCATCGCCGTCGCTCATACCTTGCTGGTGATCATCTGGCATGTCCTGGCCACCAGCAGGCCCCACACCGATCTGGGCACCGATTTCTACAAACGCCGCACCGACCCGGAAAAGAAACCCGCCGGCTCATCGCCCGGCTTGAAGCCCTCGGCCATCAGGTCAGCCTCACACCCGCTGCCTAACCTGCTGCTCACCACGAACCCGGCTTCGCTGCGCTCCGCCGGGTGCCGCCACCTGCCCCGGCTGGTCCCAGTCTCGTATCAGCGGCAGGCCCGACAGCGCTACCGTCGGCCCGCGCGCCCTCTTCGCGGAGCACGCCACGCCTCGTCGGGCTGACTACCATCCCTCCGCAACGGTAGACGCGACGGTGCATCTCCTCAATGCAAACTACCCTGCAATGTACGGTCAGGGATGGACTGCAATATAGCCGGGTATCCGGTGGTCTCCTTGACGCCTGGTGCAGTGTGTGCCAAACTCCGATTTGGGTTTAATCGCCCGATTTTTGTTCAGCGTTTCATTGATCTTCGCCCGTGGCATGTTTGTGACACTGTGCTGCGCTAGGGCGGGCCTGGGCGATTGTTTCGGTCTATGGAGCGGTTTTGCCTGATCTAGCCCCCTAACGCTGATGATCCCTGATCCTAGAAGAAAGGTAGAAGGTGTCTCGTGAGAATAATGGCAAAATGCCGCATTGATATTCGCATGTGTCGTGTGCTAATGGTCCTGGCGGCGCTTGCCGTCGGCCTGGCACTGTTGGTTCCGGTAGGCGCTAACGCAGCTTCGGTGGCGGTTAGCTCTGCGGTTACCCCGAAGGTGGAGATATGCGGCCAGGGCGCAGCTGTCGTGCGGCCCACCAGCATGATCCTGACCTGCGCCGATGACGGCGAGGTTGCCACGCACCTGCACTGGTCGAACTGGACTGCGGCACGGGCCACCGCCACCGGCACCTTAACCTGGCGGGCCTGCACCTCACTGTGTGCCGACAGCAGGCGCTGGAGCCATACCAGCGCAAGCCTCGCCTTGACCAGCCCGGTGACCGAGAATGGAAAGGGTGTTCTGTTCACCAGGCTCACGCTGCATGTGACCGGGCCCACGCCGCGGGGGTTCAAGCGGGACCTGGCCTTCGACGAGGCACCCACAGGGCTGGCCGCCCCGCAGCAGTCCGGCATGCAAGCAACGCCGTCCGCCGCACCCAGCGGCAGCCTCGGTTATGCGGCGATCGAGGGATTCTGGATCATCGCCGGCGGGCCCAACGGCAGCGCCGGCAGCTACACCGACGCCCAGGTCGCCGCGGCGATCACCGGCGCGGAAAGCTCCTACCTGCCGGGCATCATCCAGCCCGGCGTGGATTACTGCGGCGCCAGAGCCGACCGGGCTGGGTGGGGACTGTGGCAGATCACCTGCGGCAACTCCGTCCCCCAGTATGGCACCGACTTCCAGGTCCTCGATCCGTGGAACAACGCCGAAGCAGCCGTCTACAAGTGCAAGCAGGACATGGCGGCTGGCTTTAACTGCTTCACCCCCTGGTCCACCTACACCTCCGGGACGTACGCGCAGAACCTGCAGCACACCACCCCGGACACCAACCTCACCGACCCAGGGCAATACGTCCAGATCAACTCGACCCCGCCAGGGACCCCATCCTCACCTGCCCCCGACCCCGGCAGCACTTACGGGCCACCGATGAACAGCCGCGCGACGAGCCCGTCGATTGCGGCGGTGGCCGGCAGTGGGTATGTGGAGGCGTTCCAGAACCCGCAGGGCTACCTGTGCAACCGGACAGAGTCGGGTGTGTCTAACTGCACCAATCTGCCGATGATGGCCGCCACCAGCCCGTCGATCACGGGCCTGGCCGGCGGCGGGTATGTGGAGGCATACCAGAACCCGCAGGGCAACCTGTGCAACCGTCTGGAGACGGGTACGCAGGCCTGCACCAACCTGCAGATGGCGCCCGGCACCAGCCCGTCGATCGCCGGCACCGCCGACGGCGGCTACACCGAGGCGTTCCAGGCCAGCACCGGCATCTTGTGGAACCGCAACGCCGCCGGAACCGCCGCCACCACCAGCCTGGGGATGGACCCGGGCAGCAGCCCGTCGATCAGCGCCCTGGCCGGCGGCGGCTACGTGGAGGCGTTCCAGAACCCCCAGCATGACCTGTGCAACCGCCTGGAGACGGGTACATGGGCCTGCACCAGCCTCGGCATGACGCCCGGCACCAGCCCCTCGATCGCCGGCACCGCCAACGGCGGCTACACCGAGGCGTTCCAGGCCAGCACCGGCATCTTGTGGAACCGCAACAGCAACGGAACCGCCGCCACCACTAGCCTGGGGATGGACCAGAGAAGCAGCCCGTCGATCAGCGCCCTGGCGGGCGGCGGCTACGCGGAGGCGTTCCAGAACCCCCAGCACGACCTGTGCAACCGCCTGGAGACGGGTACATGGGCCTGCACCGGCCTCGGCATGATGGCCGGCACCAGCCCGTCGATCGCCGGCACCGCCGACGGCGGCTACACCGAGGCGTTCCAGGCGAACACCGGCATCTTGTGGAACCGCAACGCCGCCGGAACCGCCGCTAGCACCGGCCTCGGCATGATGTGACCCAGCTGACACGCCGAACGGCCTGATTGCGGGCCGTGCGGCGGGCCCCCCGTGCTCGCGGGTAGTCCAAGATCGCGAGCACGGGGTGTTAGGCGCACAGCAGTGCCTAACGCCGCTATTCCGCCGTCCTGCGAGTATGCACCATCGCCGTAAGGACGATGCTAGTGAGAATGAGGTCGGCGGCGAGTTCCAGGCCGCGCTGGTTGAGGATGTCGGCGATTGCGGCGTGGGTGTGGCGGTCGAGTAGCTCGTCGATGGCGGTGATGACCTGGGGCGGGGTCTGGCGGATGGCCCAGCCGGATCTGGGGGCGGGGCACCCGCAATCTGATCGGCGACCGCCTCGATATCACCGGCTCCCGGTGGGCCTCGAAGGAGCCAGGGCCATCCTCCGGCTCCGCACCGTCATCGACAACGGGGATTATCCCGATGTCCTCGTTATGCCGACGATGCGGGCGGGACCCGCGGGCGGCCATGGGCCGGGCGGGTCCGGCGGGCGGGATAACTTACGACCTCACCTGTGGTGATGATGCCCGCTGTCCTTTGTCTGGATGATCAGGAGCATCCAGACAAAGGAGGACACCCTGGCACACTCTGGTTCTGACGACGCTGGCGCCCGGGACCATCTGGCGGAGGCCTTCCGCGGCTACCTGACCCGGGAGCGGGGCCTGGCACGGGGCACAGTCGACAACTACTCGCACGGCGCAGCCTTGTTCCTGGCACGGCTGCCCGACCCGCTTGTCCCGCTCGAAAGTAGGATTCGTGCGGTTGACCTGGGCTTTGTCGCGGCGTCAGGCGGCTCGGATGTACTCATTGATGAGGCCGCTCAGGATAGGTTTTCCTCGGATTCGCTGGGTATCGAGGTCGGTCACGGTGATGCGGGGCATGTCGTGCAGGCGGCCGGGGATGCGCTGGGCGATGCCCTGGTGCGGCCGGGCTGTGTTGTAGTGCGCCTGGTATTCGGCCAGGACGGCGCGCAGATGCCGCTCGCCGAGGATCAAGAACCGGTCCAGGAGCTCGCGGCGCAAGGTGCCGACGAGCCGTTCGCAGATCGCGTTCATCCGCGGAGCCTGGACCGCGGTGCGCAAGATCGTGGTGCCGCTGGCCTCGAAGACGGCGTCGAAGGAGCTGGTGAAGTTCGAGCCGCGATCGCGGATCAGGAACCGGATGTCCGCGAACCGCCCGGCGATATCCCCACAGCGGATTCTCCTTCGCCAGCCGGACGACTACGCGGGCGATGCTCGCGGCCGTCGGCGGCCGGGCTTGCGCCGTTTCCGCGTGTCGTACCTCTTCGCGGCCAGTCTGTGGTGCCAGGCCAGCAGCGTCGCTGGCATGACGGGGAAGATCTCGGTCCAGCGCCTGCGGGGCAGGAGCCGGGCCAGCGCGGCGAAGCACACCCGGTCGGCCGGCTCGTATCGCACCCGGCCGATGTTGCGGCGCAGCACCGCGTTCTCATGCCGGAGCACCAGCAACTCAGCGGCTTTCGCTCGGTCGCCGCGGAACGCCAGGACAGCCACACCGAGGAGCCGTCACGTCAGCAGGTAGGCGATCTTGAGCAGCACCCGGCCAGCCAACCATCACCGCATCAAGCCCGTTGGTGATAGCCCAGGTCGGCCGCTCAATCGAGTATTCGAGCGGCACAGGATCAATGCGGCTCACACGTCACCCAGGTCGGTACAGCACACAGCCGTCTCGCTCGGCCCGGAATTGTCCAGCTCGCGGCCACCGCGTCAATGGCGGCGCTGCGGGCCGTCGCATGCGATCGGCTACGCCGAACCATTGACACGGCGACCGCTCACACGGAGCTGGGCGCCTGCGAGGATAACGCAGGGGAGCAGTCAGGTCTCGGCGGAGCTAAGCCGTTGAGCCAGGTGCTGTCGGTTAACCGGAGCTGTCCTTGACCACTTACCCTAATGGTGGCATCTTAGGATGCAGTAGCCTAGAAAGTTTGTAGATTGCGGTCGGGGCAACTTTGGCTCTGATTATTTCACGACAGAGATAGCGAGGGCAGAGTCGGGAGGTAAGCCATACGCAACAAGACCTGGAGGCAAGCGAGGTCACTGGCGAATTAATTCCGCTCACGGGAGGCCTATCGACGTATGACGCTTACGGTAATGTAAAGACGGCAGCCACCAGCTATGGGATAACGGTGCCAACTGGTCACCATGGACATCATGCGAACTGGCGTGTATCAAGGAGGGTGCTTACAATGCGCAGGCGAATTATCGGAGCCATCGCAGGAATTATCCTGGCATTAGGAGCAGTGTCCGGTCTCGGACTACCGGCAACGGTAGCGCAAGCAACGTCATACCAAATCTGTGATATATCTCTGGCATGTCTTAACGCATGGAATGGAGGCCCGTACGTTAACACGTATGGGCCGAACACCAGGAACGATAACTTCCATATACAACCTATAGCCGGTCGCTGCAGGGCAGGCAGCGATTACACCACCGCTAACTGCCCGTATTCGGGTGTACCGGGCGGTCTTCTCATCGTCCAGATCCAGTATCTCAACAATCCTGGAGACTGCCTCGGTGATTTCAACGGACTATCCGGCAGCGCACGTGCAAGTGCATTCGATGCCTGCAATAATCCTAATACAGGGTCTGGCGGTTCTTATGGGACCGTATTTTTCGAGTACGTGCCGTCCGCGGGCTGTCCTCCCGGGCACTTTCAACTCTATTCATTTCACTGGCAAAACGGCGGGCT
>Ga0207693_10004665_pt1 | contig 11549 bp, 10 predicted proteins | sample LARL81metaG_FD_184347 | JGI IMG/M metagenome (GOLD analysis project Ga0207693, IMG submission 184347) | Corn, switchgrass and miscanthus rhizosphere microbial communities from Kellogg Biological Station, Michigan, USA - LAR L8-1 metaG... | ecosystem: Host-associated > Plants > Roots >...
GGAGGGCTTCGCCGGAAAGGTCGCGGTCGTGACGGGCGCCGGATCGGGCATCGGGCAGGCGCTGGCCATCGAGCTGGCCCGCTCGGGCGCACGCGTGGCGATCAGCGACGTCAATACCGAGGGCCTAGCCGCCACGGAGGAACGGCTGAAGGCTATCGGCGCGCAGGTGAAAGCCGACCGGCTCGATGTCACTGAGCGTGAGGCGTTCGAGTTGTACGCCGACGCGGTCAAAGAGCACTTCGGCAAGGTCAACCAGATCTACAACAACGCGGGCATCGCATTCGCAGGCGACGTCGAGGTCAGCCCGGGTCAACGATCCAGAAGACCACCTCGCTGTGATCCTGAGATTGCACATTCACGGCCACCCGCCACGGCTGCCCAGTCGAGTCGAGCGCCCGGATCTGAAGGTGCGGCGTACTCAATCCGTCTTCGCGCTTGGCCAGGTCGAACCGTGCCCGCATCACGCCGTACTGCAACGCCATGTCTTCCTCTCCACGGATTGCGTTGGTGCAACATGAATCCACGGTGCACAACTGGTCTCGCCGCTCAGCATGCCATCGACCGCACCTGGTGCCATGCGTAGTGAACTACTCGAAACACGATGACGCGTCAGCGAGTGGGGCCCGCTCGCCCGCCGCGAGCGACCGCGATATGTACGCAAAGTGCGGCGTGTCGGAGCGCAGACACGGGCGCTCGCGGGATTGAGGTGTGACTACACCGTCGCAGGTGCGACCACTCCGGCGGCCGGATCGGCAGTTATCTGGTCCGTGTCGGCGTCGTAGTCGAACAGCTCGGCGTACCGGCCCCAGTCGATGGCGGTGTCGAGCTGTTGCTGGGCGTCCTCGGGCCCAAACCCGCGCCTGAGCAGATCGAGAAAGAACCCCGCGCGCAGACTGCCGTCAGAACTCGCGCCGAGTGCCTTGCAGATCGTGCGGACCAGCGGTGCGCGCGTGCGCACCTGCGTGGCGAAAATCTGCTTACTCGTCTGTATGTCGGCGGCGGTGAATTCCTTTCCTACCGAGGTCAGTTCGAGATCACCGCTGCTGACGTAAAGCATGTCCAGCAGCGCCGCCGCATCCACCAGCGGGAGCAGGTCGTCGATCTCGAAGTTGAGCTCCGCGGCGATGTCGGGGATGTCGGCGCTGCCGCCGCGGGCGTAAACGATCTCGACGAGACCGGCCAGTCCGCCGACGGTCGCGTTCGGAAGTGCACGAGACGTCGGTGTGGCCTCCGTGGGCTCGGGCTCGGTAACGCCCGGTTCGACGCCGGTGAGCAAGCCGTAGAGCTTGTCGACGAGCGCTGCGAACGCCGGCGAGCGACGGTCTCGCGGCCGGTCGAGTTCGACGCGGAGTTCCGCGCGGATGTGGCCCGGGTTGGCACTCAGCACGATCACGCGGTCGGCGAGGAGAACGGCCTCCTCGATGTTGTGGGTAACCAGGCAGATTGCCCGCGTCGGGAAGTTTTCGCCCGCCCACAGCGCCATCAGTTCAGTGCGCAGATTTTCCGCGGTCAGCACGTCAAGCGCCGAGAACGGTTCGTCCATCAGCAACAGGTCCGGTTCGAGCACCAGGGCGCGGGCGAAGCCCACCCGTTGCCTCATCCCACCGGAAAGCTCTTTCGGATAAGCCGATTCGAAGCCGTCCAGGCCGATCATGTCGATCGCCTTCAGCGCGCGTGCTGTACGGTCCGCAGGCACTCCACCGCGGGCGGCGAGCCCGAGTTCCACGTTGTCCTGCACGGTCAGCCACGGCATCAGCGCGAATGTCTGAAACACCATTGCCGCACCCGGGTTCGCACCGTTGAGTTCCTCGCCGCGGTACCGCACCGAGCCGCTCGTCGGGCCGATGAGGCCCGCAATCGTGCGCAGTAGAGTCGATTTCCCCGAACCGGAACGACCGAGCAGCGCGACGATTTCACCCGCGCGCAGGTCGAGGTTGATGTCATCCAGTACTAGCAGGGTGTCACCGACCGCACCGGTGAAACTCTTGCTGACGTGGTCGACGTTGATCAGTACTTCGTCATTGACCGTCATGGCACAACCTCCATTTGAAACAGGCATCAGGACAGGGAGAAGCGGCGTTCGGATATCGCGTACAGCCGGCGCCAAAACAGGCGGTTCATCGCGACCACGTACACGCTCATGACGATCACGCCGACCAGGATGCGGCCGCCGTCACCGGCCTCTGTGGCGTTCCTGATGTAGGCGCCGAGTCCGGTCGCGGTCAGTGTGATGCCGTGGTAGCTGACGATCTCGGCGACAATCGACGCGTTCCAGGCGCCTCCGGCCGCAGTGATTCCGCCGGTCACGTAACTCGGAAAGATGGCAGGCAGAATAAGCTTGCGCCACCACAACATTCGGGGCAGCCGCAGGTTAGCCGCGGCTTCGCGCAGATCGTTGGGGATCGCGCTTGCCCCGGCTATCACGTTGAACAGGATGTACCACTGCGCACCAAGCGACATCAACAGGATGCCACCGATGTTGAGGCTGATGCCGGTCGCGAGCAAGGCCACAGTGACCAACGGGAACAAGAAATTGGCGGGAAACGACGCGAGCACCTGCACGACAGGTTGCGCGAGCCGAGACACCCTGGGGTTCAATCCGATCCATACCCCCACGGGCACCCAGAGCAAGGTCGCAACCACCAACAGCACCACAACGCGGCCGAAGGTAACCAGGCCGAGCAACAGCGCGTGGCCGACCTCACCCAAGCCCACGGTCGTTGCGATGTATTCGACGGCACGGTAGGTGCCGTAGCCGATGAGGACTCCCATCACCGCCCCGAACACCCAGTCGCCGACGCGGCGGCGCACCGGTGATGTCCTCAGCGGATGTTCGGCCATCCCGAATACCGCCATCGCCCGGTCGATCGGGTAGATCAACAGCCCGAGGGGGCGCCCGATCGTGCGCGGAATGTTGGAGCGCCGCAGCACGTCCAGGGTCAGACTGCGGGGCGCCTCGGCCGCCTCGGATTCCTCGACACGGAACCGCTCCGCCCACGCCGTAAGTGGCCGCCAGAAAAGCACATTGACGCCGACGACCATGACGATCATCACCACGACCGCCAGCAACACCTTGTTCAGTTCACCGCCATCACTCGCGGCGGCGACGTACGCGCCGATGCCCGGCAGCGCGAAATGATGGTTGTTGACGCTCAAGGCCTCTGACGCGGTGAGGAAGAACCAACCGCCACCAAAGCTCATCATCCCGTTCCAAACCAATGGGATCATGCCACTGGGCAGGTCGAGGCGCCAGAACCGTTGCCAGCGCGACAGTCTCAGCAACCGTGACGCCTCGTCGAGCTCGCGCGGTTGCGAGACCAAGGAGTGATAGAACGAAAACGTCATGTTCCACGCCTGGGACGTGAATATCGCGAAGATCGACGCGCACTCCAAACCGAGTTCTGAACCAGGGAACAGCGCGATGAATCCCGTGATGGTAACCGACAGGAACCCGAGGATCGGTACTGACTGGAGGATGTCGAGCAGCGGTATGAGCACCTTCTCCGCGCGCCGCAGCCTCGCCGCAGCGGTCGCATAGATGAACGTGAAGATCAGCGACAGCCCGAGCGCCGCGAACATCCGCAACAGGGACCGTGCCGCGTAATACGGAAGGTCAGCCGGATCGGTGGATACCGATGGCGGGGCATGTTCGACAGTCCAGGGGATGCTTGCACTTTGCACCAGCCGCACAATCAGCCAGAGCAACGCGGCGGCCCCGATGAAGACGACGACGTCGGCGGAAATGTTGCGCGTCGGCCGGTCGAGGGCACCGCGGGTAGGAAAAGTCCGCAACATGACCATTTTTCGTTCACCCCTTCTGCTCTGTGGCGCCGGGCTCGTCAACCTGCCAACGCACGCTGATCACCGACGGCTCGAACGAAAGCCTGCTAACCGCAGACTCCGTGCGCTTGTCGTCGCGCTCATGGTGCGTCAACGCCGCGCATACTTCGACCTGACCAGGCGTTCCGTTGCGTGTAATCGCCACTGACTGCGGCGCGAACTCGGTGCGCGACGGCGCGTCCACCAAGACGGTGTGTACGTGCGCCTCGGATTCCTCGTTGGCCAGAGCCTGGAATATGTAGGTTGCCGGCGACTCTGTGCCTCAGCATCATGTGGACAGCGAGCACGGTGACAGTCCCTGCCGCCGCTTCGGTGAACATGCCGGCTCCGGCGAGCGCCCCGACCGCCGCCGAGCAGCACAGCATGGCCGCGGTGCTCAAGCCTCTCACGGTGAGGCCGTCGCGCAGAATCACTCCGGCGCCCAGAAAGCCGATCCCGGACACAATCTGCGCCGCGACCCTCGTCGGATCCGCTGTCGCACCTGAGAACCCGTGGGCGGACAGCAACACGAACAGAGTCACGCCTGCGGCTACCTGGGCATTGGTTTGCAGCTCCGCCATGCGCGCACGGTATTGGGGCTCCAGCCCGATGAGTGCACCCAACCCGACGCCCGCGCCGAGGCGCAGCAACATCTCCGCAGTCGTCATCCTGCGCTCGCTTTCGATCGATTCGGCTCAGAGCTACAGCCAATCCCGGTGCTGACGCAGATACAGACGCTTGACGAGATGCATAGCCAGTCCGTATCCGGCGCCGACCAGAAGCAGCCAGGCCAGGTACCAGCCCGGCGGCGCCGTCATCGACAACCCGTGGGCCAGCGGCGTTACCGGTAACAGCAGACCGATGACGCCCACAGCGGAGGCGGTCAGCACGACCACCGGCGAGCACCGGGCCCCGCGCCACGGCGCGACTCGCGCCCGCAACACAAGGACGGCTAGCAGCTGGGTGAGAAGCCCTTCGACGAACCAGCCGGTCTGAAACACCGTCGGCGCATGACTTACCCCGAACACCCACCACAGCACCGCGAACGTCGCGAGGTCGAACATCGAACTCAACGTCCCGAAGATGACCATGAACCGAACCAGTCCGCGCGCTTCCCAGCGCCGCGGGGCGCTTTGATAGTCGCTGTCGACACGGTCCCACGGCAGCGCGAGTTGCGCGCTGTCGTACAGCAAGTTCTGCACCATCAGCTGGATGGGCAGCATCGGGAGAAAAGGCAGAAAAACGCTGGCGGCGACCACTGAAAGCACGTTGCCGAAGTTGGAGCTCGCGGTGATCTTGACGTATTTCATCGTGTTGGCGAGGGTGCGTCTGCCCTCCACGACTGCACGCGCCACCACTGCAAGGTCCTTGTCGAGCAGCATCAGATCCGAGGCTTGCTTGGCGACATCTGACGCCGTGTCGGCCGCAATGCCCGCATCGGCAATCCGAAGTGCCGCAGCGTCGTTGACACCGTCGCCAAGGAAGCCGACCGCATGCCCACTGTCCCGAAGCGCCGCCACAATTCGGGCCTTGTGGCTCGGCGCGAGCTCTGCGAATACGCAGGCATGCGCCGCGGCCGCACGTAGCTTTCGATCGGTGAACCGGTCGATGTCGCTGCCGAGAACGACGACCTCCGAATCGACGTTGACGTTGGCTGCCACCTGCTGCGCGACTATCTTGCTATCCCCGGTCAGGATCTTCACCGCGACACCGTGATCGGCCAGTTCGTCTACAGCCGCGGCGGCGCTTTCACGGATCGGGTCGACAAAACCCACGAAACCGGCCAGCACGAGGTTCCGCTCATCGGATTCTGTGTACCGCTCAACCCTGCTGGGCAGCCTCTTCATCGCAACCGCCAGCACCCGCATGCCCCGCTTGCGGTGAGCCAGAACCAGGTCGTCAACCTCCGCTCGAAGGTCATCGCGCAAGGCGACATTCTCGCTACCAAGGCTTGCCTGGCTGCAGAGCGCAATGACCTGGTCGGGGTCACCTTTGCAGATCAGGATGTGCTCGCCCCTCTGGCGTCGCACTACGATGGTGGCCCGGCGCCGTGTGTGATCGAACGCTATCTCGTCGACCTTGTCGAACGCGGCGTCGGCCAGTATGGACATGTCTTGCTCAGCGAGAAGCTCTGCGATCGCCTCGTCCAGACGGTCATCAGACGCATCTTGGAAATGCACTGTCAGATAAGCCAATTCGGTCACGCCATCGTCGGCTCGGCCGGTCACATCAACGCCGTGCGCATATGCGATGCGGTCCTCGGTCAAGGTCCCGGTCTTGTCGACGCACAGCACGTCCATCGCACCAAGATCTTGAATCGCGTTGAGACGACAGACGACAACTCGTTCTCGAGCAAGCCGCGTCGCGCCCCGGGCAAGATTGGTGGTTACGATCACCGGCAGCATCTCCGGCGTCAGCCCGACTGCGACCGCGACCGCGAACATTGCCGCCTGAGCCCAGCTCCCGCCGACGAAACCGTTGACGGCGAACACGATCGGCGCCATCACGAACATGAAGCGAAGAAGCGTCCAGCCGACTGTGCGCACACCGCGGTCGAAGCTGGACTCGGGACGCAGCTCGGCCGCACTGCGCGCAAGCGAACCGTAATAGGTGGCTCCGCCGGTGGCGATGACCACGGCGGTTGCCGTGCCCCCGACAACCGCGGTCCCGGAGAAGCACAGGGTTGGAGTGTCGACGAGCGGAGTGTGTGCCCGGCCGTCCACCTTTGTGGTGCCGGCGGATGCCTTCGATACGGGTAGCGATTCGCCGCTCAGCACCGCCTGGTCCACCACCAGGTCGGTCGACGAAATGATCCGCAGATCCGCGGCGACGACGTCACCCGGCCGCAGGATCACAATGTCGCCGGGTACCAGGTCCTCCAGCGGGATTTCACGCTCCAGCGGCTCTTGGCGCTCGTCGGCTCTACGGCGCACGGTCACAGTCGACGTAACCAGTTTGCGCAGTGCAGTTGTCGCCCTGACGGATCGGGTCTGCTGCCAGATGCGCAGCGCCACGGCCAGCAGCACGATCACGGCCACGGTCACGGCCCCCCTGAGGTCCCCGACGATCACGAAGACCACGCCAAGGCCTGCCAAGAGCGCTACGAACGGGCTGCCCACGGCAGTCAGAACTCGCGCCCACAGCCCGTCGTCGCTGTCGTGGACTGGTCCGTTTTCACCGAATTGGCGCAGCCTGTCGGCCGCCTCCTGCTCCGTCAGGCCTCGAGGCGACCCAGCCAGGTGCTGAAAGACGGTGAAGACGGGTGCTGCACCCAGATCCCTCAATCGCACGACGTCATCCGATACGAGCGGGGTGCGCGATATCGGCGGGGCGGCAAGTTCATTCATGGGGCGGTCCTCATCGCTTCGGAGGCATCAGGCCGTGTTGGACAAGAGCGCTGATCTCCACGCGGACCGTTGCGGCTAGCCGGGCCCTTCCGAGAACTGGCGACGCCGAACGAGTGCGTGGAGGCGGGTACTACTTCCCTCGATCATGGGTTCACCTCCAAGCAGTCTTCGACCGCGCCACCCTGCGCGGGACGAACATCGACCACAGTAGACGCCAAACCTGAAAACAGTCAAACGCTTGCACAACTGTCGAAACTAAGTCAGTCTGGCAAGTGCCACCGAAAGGAAGTTACGTGCCGGACACCAGACCGACCGATGAGCCGTTGCCGCCACGGCTGCTACAGGACACCGCCGCGCTGTTCGGCCTGCTGTCGGCGACAGTTCGGCTGCACATTCTCTGGTTGCTCGCCGATGGTGATCTGGATGTCGGGACGCTGGCGGAAAAGACGGGACAGAGCGTAGCGACGGTGAGTCATCACCTCGCCAAGCTCAAGTTGGCTGGACTGGTTCGTGCGGACCGCCAGGGTAAACGTCAGATCTACGTCGCAACTGATCCACAGGTACTGACGATGATTCGACTCGCCCTCGGCGGCCGACTCGACGCGCCGGACGCAAGCAGACGAGCGCGGCACGCCTGATTCACGCCTGCCCTCGCAAGTGAACACCTTCGGACGACATTGCCATTCCGTGGGCCCATAGCCGCGTCGGGCTTCGAACACCGTTGGTACTTCCTGTTCTTGCTCGTTGTTCTTGCCCTCGTCGCGCTGTACATCGTCGCGCAGGCCATCCGCCGCAAGCCGGTGCTGCGGTTGGCAAACATGGCGCTGCTGGAAAGCGTTGCGCCTTAACGACCCAGCAGGTGGCGCCATCCATCGGCGATCTCTTGGTGTGTTCTGGTGTCTTCGACGGTCGGGCTGGCGGGGCCGACCCGCGATATCCGCCTTCCTCGCAACCGCGCGGTGGTGATGCTGATCATCGACGTGTCACCGTCGATGGAGTCCACCGACGTCTCACCGACGCGGTTGGAGGCGGCGAAGGAGGCAGGCAAGCAGTTCGCCGACGAGTTGACGCCAGGGATCAACCTGGGGTCGATCGCCTTCGGCGGTAGCGCGCGGCCGCCGGCGCGGATCGTATTGCTCTCGGACGGCAAGGAAAACCTGCCACCAATCCCGATGCCCCAAGGGCGCGTTCACCGCGGCGCGCCGCGCAAAGGAGCAAGGCGTGCCGATCTCGACGACCTCGTTCGGCACACCGTGTGGCTACGTCGATTTCGACGATCAGCACCTTCCGGTGCCTGTTGCAGACGACACCTTGAAGACAGTCACGACCTGTCCGGCGGCAAGATCTACCACGCCGCGGATATCAATCAGCTCAAGGATGTTCACGCCACGCTGCAGAGTCAGTTCGGGTACGAAACCACGCGCGGCGATGCCAGTGGGGGCTGGTTCCGGTCGGGTGTCATCGCAGTGACCATGGCGGCGCTGGCCGGTCTCGCGATCAACCGACGCTTGCCCAGCCGACCGCCGTGAACATCACGCTCGCGAGCCGCGAGCGTGCGCAGAGTGCACGCCGATAGCGGCGTGTCGGCGTGCAGACGCGCGCTCGCGGGGAAGGAGGCTAGCGGCCGAGGGGGTGGGCGTCGAGCCACGCGTCGGCCACCAGCCCCGGCTCCTTGCCCTCGACGACTTGACGGCGCATATCGGCCAGTGACCCGGTGTCGAGCACGCCGGCCACCTCATTGAGCGCCAGCACCTGCTGCTCATTCAGCTCGTTGCGCCGGTACAGCGGAACGATATTCTCGGCCCCGATCAGCGCGGTTTTATCGGATAGCACCACCAGCTCGGACGGAATGTTCGGCGTCGCGGCGGTCGTCCACGCGGCGTTGATCCGCCCCGCCCGCAATGCAGCGAAAAGTGTTGCGTTGTCCGGGAATTCGCGCGGTCTCGGCATCGTGCACGGTCCGACCTTCGAAGGTGCGTTCGCTGCCGACAGCGCACCGGCAGTCACCTTCGAGCAGTTGCGGACCGCCGCGGTCACGTCGCGCCCGCCCCACGCATCGGCCGTCCGCTCGGTCACCGCGATCGCCGGCTTGTCGTCCGCGGACGTCGTGTAGTCGCCTGCCGCGACGCCTTCGGGTAGCGCGGACACCATCGCGCGGTACACCTGTGCGTCTGAGCGGGCGGTCGCGTCGGGCTCGAACCTCTTCAGCAGCCCGCCGGTGAACCCGGGCGCGACTCGAACCTCCCCCGAGTCGAGCTCGGCCACCGGATCAGGCACGGACCGCACATGTGCGGGGCTGCCGTAGAACCGCAGCGCCGCGGCGTACAGGTGGGCCAACAGCTGTGATTCCGGGTTGTGGTTCGAACCGACCGCGATCGACGTCGGCCCGGCGTGCCCCCCGCAGCCGACGACAATCACCGCGATGAATATTGCGGCCAACCGACCCAAGCCAGTTGCGCCGCCCGCGCGGCCGACGCGCATCGGGTCGATCAGATCTGCGCTGCCGCGGCCACCGCCGACGCGACAGCCGGGCCGACCCGCGGATCCAGCGGACTCGGCACGATCCGGTCCGGCGCGAGGTCGTAGCTCGCCACGTCGAAGATGGCCTCGGCGGCAGCCACCTTCATCCTCTCGGTGATCTGCCGTGCGCCTGCGTCCAGCGCGCCGCGGAACACGCCAGGGAACGCCAGCACGTTGTTGATCTGGTTCGGAAAGTCACTGCGGCCCGTCGCGACCACCGACGCGTACTTCGCGGCGACATCGGGGTGGATCTCCGGGTCGGGGTTCGACAGCGCGAACACGATGCCGTCGGGAGCCATCGTCGCGACCAGGTCCTCGGGCACCACGCCGCCCGAGACGCCGAGGAACATGTCGGCGCCCTTGAGCGCCTCCACCATGCCGCCGGTGATGCCGGCACGGTTGGTGCGCTTCGCGAGTTCGGCCTTGATGGGGTTTAGCCCGTCGCGCGCGGGGTGCAGGATGCCGCGGGTGTCCACCACCGTGATATCCGAAATGCCCGCCGACAGAAGGATATTGGCGCACGCCATCCCCGCCGCCCCGACGCCGGAGATCACCACGCGCAGCGAGGCCATGTTACGGCCGAGCACCTTGGTGGCGCCCATCAGCGCGGCCAGCACGACGATCGCGGTGCCGTGCTGGTCGTCGTGCATCACCGGGCAGTCGAGCGCCTCGATGACACGTCGTTCGATCTCGAAGCAGCGCGGCGCGGAGATGTCCTCGAGATTCACCGCCCCGAACGACGGACGGAGCCGCACCAGGGTTTCGACGATTTCGTCGGGATCCTTGGTGTCAACGACGATCGGGATCGAGTCCAGGCCACCGAACGCCTTGATCAGCGCGCACTTGCCCTCCATCACGGGCAGCGCCGCCGCCGGACCGATGTCGCCAAGGCCGAGTACCGCGCTGCCGTCGCTGACCACGGCCACCAGCCGGTTGGCCCAGGTGTAGCGGGCGGCGAGGGTGTGATCGGCGGCGATCGCGCGACTGACCTGCGCCACGCCAGGAGTGTAGGCGACCGACAGCGCGCGCTGGGTGTCCAGCGGGGACTTCAGCTCGACGGCGAGCTTCGCGGCTACGTGAGCCTCGAAGATCTCCTCGTCGCCGATGACGACCTGAGGGGTTTTCGCGTCTTGATGCACCGATTCGGACACGGCCTTGAGGTTACTGCGCCAAATTGACGAGTCCGGCGACGGGTTGCGGCCGTCGTGCTCAGATCAGGCCGAGCTCGGTGACCGCATTGCGCTCGTCGGCCAGCTCCGCGGTCGACTTGTCGATCCGGCCGCGGGAGAACTCGTCGATCTCCAGCCCACCCACGATCGACCAGTTGCCGTCCTTGGTGGTCACCGGGAACGACGAGATCAGGCCCTCCGGCACGCCATAGCTGCCGTCAGAGAGAACCGCCATCGAGACCCAATCACCGTCAGGGGTGCCGAGCAGCCAGTCCCGGGCGGCGTCGGTGGTCGCTGACGCGGCCGACGCTGCCGAGGAGGCGCCGCGGGCGTCGATGATCGCCGCGCCGCGCTTGGCGACGGTGGGGATGAAGTCGTTCTCGATCCAGGACTGGTCGTTGACGACCTCGGCGGCGTTCTTGCCGCCGACCTCCGCATGGAAGATGTCGGGGTACTGGGTGGCCGAGTGGTTGCCCCAGATCGTGATCTTTTTGATGTCGGTGACCGCCGCCCCGGTCTTCTTGGCGAGCTGCGAGATGGCACGGTTGTGGTCGAGGCGGGTCAGGGCGGAGAACCGCTCCTTCGGGATATCGGGTGCGTTGCTCATCGCGATCAGGGCGTTGGTGTTCGCCGGGTTGCCGGTCACGCCGATCCGGACGTCGTCCGCGGCGACCGCGTTGAGTGCCTTGCCCTG
>Ga0207693_10004666_pt1 | contig 11549 bp, 11 predicted proteins | sample LARL81metaG_FD_184347 | JGI IMG/M metagenome (GOLD analysis project Ga0207693, IMG submission 184347) | Corn, switchgrass and miscanthus rhizosphere microbial communities from Kellogg Biological Station, Michigan, USA - LAR L8-1 metaG... | ecosystem: Host-associated > Plants > Roots >...
TTGTCGCGGAACACCTGCTTGGTCTTCTCGCGATCCCAGACTTCTTTGGTGAAGGGTTTGTCGCGCGCGATGATCTCGCGCATCTTCTTTTCGATCGCGGCGAAATCCTCCGGCGTGAACGGCTCGTTGCGGAAGAAGTCGTAGTAGAAGCCGTTTTCGATCACCGGGCCGATCGTGACCTGCGTGCCCGGCCACAGCGATTGCACGGCCTCGGCCAGCACATGCGCGCAGTCGTGCCGGATCAGTTCCAGCGCCTGCGGATCGTCGCGGGAGATCAGCTCGATCTTGGCATCATCCGCGATCGGGTCGTTGAGGTCGGCGAGGTCCCCGTCCAGCGCCATCGCAACCGTCCGCTTGGCGAGCGACGGCGAGATCCCCTTGGCGATCTCGAGGCCGGTGGTGTATCGGGGAAATTCGCGCTTGGCGCCGTCGGGGAAGGTGAGGATGATCCTCTGCACCGGTTCGGCGGGCTTCAAATTGCTGAGGCTGTACTGGAATCCGGACTCGGATTTAGGCTGGTCGGACATGCAGGTCTCCTTGAGCTCACTCCTGCGAACGAGCGCAGGTAAGCGGGAGCAACCGATATAGCAGGGGATTCGGGCGCTGCAACCGGGCAGTGGGCGGAAAACGGGGCGGGGCAAGGGAATTTGCGCCGATGCCGTTGGCGGCCATCATATCGCCTGATACAACTTGAGGCTTAACGGCTGCCTCGGCGTGATCCGGTCGTGTCGTGGCTGTTTCTGGGGGCGATGGCACGGCGCGTGCGTATTCTGGCGGTTCTTTTCCTGCTGTTCTGCGGTCCCGCACTTGCGGCGCCCCCGGCGACGACATCGCCGCGGATCGCCGTGACTGCGGCGCCGATGGTGTTCTACGTCGTCAAGGGCACGGCGGAGGCTTGCGGGCGCGACTGCGACACCTGGATCGCGGCCGAAGGGCAGATCGATGCCGACGCTGCGGATCGTTTTCGCAGATTCCTGCGCAGGATTGGCGACCGCCATCTGCCGATCTACTTCTATTCGCCCGGCGGAAATCTCGAACAGGCGCTGGCGATGGGCGCGTTGCTGCGCGAGAAATCCGCTGTCGCGCGGGTCGGACGCTCGGTGGTGACGGAATGCGGCTTCGAGTCCCAGGATAGCGAGGTTTGCCTCAGCCTCAAACAGTCCGGGCGGGAACTCCATGGCGACCTCTGGACGCGCGGGGCGATGTGCAACTCCGCATGTCCCTATCTCATCATCGGCGCGACCACCCGCGAAATCGCGCCCGATGTGGCGCTTGCGGTTCACTCGCCACGCGTGGTGGTGAGATTCAGGGGCGGGGTGCCGACACAGGAAATGCGTGCGGCGGCGGTGGCGCGCGGTCTCGAACGCGCCGATCGCCTGATATCGGCCTATCTCAAGAAAATGGGCGCTGATCCCGGATTGCTCACCCTCGCGCGCACCGTCAAGTTCGAGGACATGCACATCCTGACCCGCGAGGAGATTGCGCGTTTCGGCATCGACCGGCGGGAGCTTACGGAAACGCCTTGGAAATTCGAGAACGGCGCTCGCAGCATCGTGGGCAAGGTCGTGCTGATTGACGGCGGCGACAACATCTACCGCGCGTCGCAATGGCGTCTGTTCTGCTTCAATGCCGAGCAGTTCGAACTGGACTTCCAGCGCAAGGCGACCTCGGATGCGAACGTCGGCACGGTATCGATGGCGAGCGGGGAAGCGAAGCCGCTGTTTTTCACGGCGGGCAAGTCGAAGCTGCCGGGCTACGACCTCTGGGGGTTGCGGCTGAACCGCGCTTCGGTGCAGTCGATGGCTGGTGTCGCGCAATTCGAATTCACGGAGACCTCGCAAGCGCCGGATGGACGACAGCTTGCGCATGCCGCGAAATTCTCGAACGAAGGGTTGTCGGCCGCGCTCGACAGCCTGCTTGCGACATGTCCGCCGCCGCCAAGGTCATCGCCGGCGGCGGCATCCGCGGTGACGCCGGTGGCTGCGCGCGACAACGTTGCGAAATAACCATCGCTCGCGCATCCCGTGAATGCCGTGCCGCCATGTCATGCCTCGCATGATAATGTTTCATGCAAATGCATTGAATTGTCTGCTAAGAGGGCGGCGTGACTCGCCGCTTTGCTCCCACCACCCTCATGCTTGGCAATTTCGTCACCGGCTGCTCGGTCATGGCGCCGGCCGGAATGCTGAGCGAATTGGCGGCCGGGCTGGATGTCTCGATCCGCACGGCCAGCCTCCTGATCACCTTCGGCGCGGTCGTGCTGTGCATCTGCTCGCCGGTCACCGCATGGCTCACCAGCCGGATCGAGCGCCGCGGGCTGCTCGTTGCGACGCTGGCCGTGATGGCGGTGTGCAATCTCGCCTCCGCCTTCGCGCCCAATTATCCGAGCCTGATGATCATCCGCCTGATGATGCTGGCCGTCGGCGTGATCTATACGCCGCAGGCCGCCGGCACCGCCGCCATGATCGTCCCGGCGGAGACGCGCAGCAGCACGATTGCCTATGTCTTCCTTGGCTGGTCGCTGGCTGCAGCAGTCGGGCTGCCGATGATCACCTTCGTCGCCAGCCGCTATGGCTGGCATGCGGCCTATCTCGCTGTTGGCGGGATCGGCTGCCTGAGCGTGCTGCTCCTCGCCTGGCGGCTGCCCGGCGGGTTGAAAGGTGCGCCGGTCGATCTGAAGACCTGGGTTGCGTTGGGCCGCAATCCGATGATTCTCTTGCTGCTGTTGATCACGACATTGCAGATGTCCGGCCAGTTCGTCGTGTTCACCTTCATGGGTCCGCTTCTGAAGAAGCTGACGGATGCCGGCCCGGATGCGATCGGACTTGTGTTCGCGCTGTTCGGCCTATGCGGCTTCGCCGGCGTCGTGATCGCAACCCGCATCGTCGACAACTGGGGCGCCTACAGGTCATCGGTTCTGTTTACCGGGCTGGTGCTGGCCGGGGTCAGCGGCTGGGCGCTGAGCGCGGGCGTCTATGCCCTGATGGCCGGCTCGGTCGCGGTCTGGGGGCTTGGCTTTGCCTCGACCAATTCGATGCAGCAGGTCCGGCTGGTGGCGGTTGCGCCGCCCTTGGCGCCGGCCTCGGTCTCGCTCAACACTTCGGTGCTGTATGTCGGGCAGGCGGTCGGCTCGGCGATCGGCGGGCTGCTCTATGCCGGCGATTTCCTGCATGGCCTGGGCTATGCCTCCATGGTCTTCGTGGCCCTGGCGCTGACCGCCGTGCTGCTGACCAGGCCTCCGCCGACATCCCCAGCAGCGTAGGTCCGAGGCCAAACGGGGGGCTGGAAAATCCGTTGAGACGGCGATAAGCCGATCCGGGCACCACCGGGAAGGGTGCCCGGCGAGCCATGCTCCGCCCGACGAAGGGGAAGCGAATTGCTATGAGAACATTGTTGGCGTTTATCGCAGTTCTGTATTCAGCCGCTGCTTTGGCGCAAGGCGGTCCGCCGCCGATGGTCGGAGACAAGCCGCTGGTGCAGGTCAAGTCTCGGGCCAAGCCCGCTGCGGCGAAGCCTCAATCGACGGCGGTGAGATTGCAGGCCTGCCTCGACATTGATGACGGCACGAAGGAGCGTCTCAACTGCTACGACGAGGTGCTGCCGCCGGCGCCCAAGCCGAAGGCGGCCAAGGCGAAGGCTGTCACCGATTGCAAGTTCGCCAAGGAAGAAGACGAGCGGCTCGCCTGTTACAACGGCTTCGTCGAGAGCATGCCGAAACTGCCGAAGAGCTGAACCCTGCGCGTCGGTTTAGCGTCAGTCGCAGATACGCGTCAGCGTCGCCTTGAAGGTGACGCCGGGCAGCTGCAGCGCCGAGCCTTCGAAATCGAGCATGCCGCCATTGTCCTTGCCCGCCAGCGTGAGGGTGATCATGTCGGTGCCGAACAGCGGCTTGAATGCGGGATCGGCATTGTGGCGCTCGGTGGAAACCTTGACGTAGAATCCATCGGCGTCGCCGCTATAGGTCCCGATGAATGCGAAGGCTGAATTGCCGCCTCGCAGCTTGCCGCTGCTCGTCGCATAAATCACGCCGGAACCGGTCCCATGGACCGTGTGAAATTCAACCTTGTAAAGACCTTCCTGCAATCTCATCCCCAGTAGTTGCATCTTGCCGACAATGCACCTTAGGGCCCGCATGGCGCATGAACAACCCTGTGCGGCCGCGGTACTGCAATGCTTGACGTCACGTCCGAGCAACAGCACGGCCGACATATCGTCAGTGTGACGATTGAATAAAAATGGAACTATCGACTCGTCGATGACGACGCGCCGGCGGCAACCCTCATCGAAGGCGCGGCCATCTTGACCAGCACTTCCTCGATCGGGTTCTTGGTCCAGGCGCGGGTGACGTAGTCGCGATGCGTGATACCCTCGGGCGTCTCGACGAACACCGCGCTGCCCGGCCGCAGCGGTCCGTCCATATCCTCGGACACCGCGATGCCCTTGTCGCGCAGCATGCGCATCAGGTCGCGGTCATGCCGCGCGGTGTAGTGAGTGTAGGAGCTCACGAAGAAGCCGGAGCGGTGATTCTCGATCCATGATGCGAACTTGTCGAGCTCGCCATAGACTGCGTCGAGCAGGATGACGCCGCGCACGCGATCGCTGATGCCGCCGACGTCGAGGCTCCACGCGGTCGGCAGGAAGCCGCCGCTATAGCCGACGATGACGATCGGCATGTTCGCGAAGGCCTTGGCCGCGGCGGGATCGCCATAGAGGCGGGCAAGGTTGTCGGCCGACTCCGCGATGAAACGCTTGAGGCCACCCGGTTGCCAGAATTTGCCGGCGCTGGAATCGGCGGCGTCGACCGCCATCTGCGGGGCCAGCAGCACGGCGTTGACGCCGGAATCGGAGATCTGCTGCGGCACCAGCTGCCGGTCGCGCACGTCGCGCTCCAGCGTCGCGCCGTTGCCGTGGAAGAACACGACGATCACGCCCGGCCGATGCAGGTCGAAATTCTCGGGGATGTGCATCAGCACGCGGCTGTCGTTATAGGTCTCGTCCTGCCAGTAGACCCTTCCCGAATAACTGCGATGCCCGCGGCGGTCGCCCTTGGTGATGTTGAGGAAGGGCGAGTCGGAGGCTGGATTGTTGCCGAAATAGGGGAAGGCCGAGGACTTCATGCTGACCAGCGTGGTCAGTTCCTCGCGGCTGGGCGGACTCTTGTATGGCGCCTGTGGTTCGAGCGATGCGACCTTGTAGGATGCGGACTCGCCCTGCGGCGTGCGCCCATTGACGAAGCCTTGCGCCAGCCGCTGCTCGAAGCTTTCCGTGGCCGTCGGAAAGCGGTCCCCGAATGACGGCGGCGGAAAGCGATCCTCGAACGTATCTGCGGGCGGCGAAACCTGCGCGGTCGCAGCGTTGGCCGCCAATGCACCGGCATTGGGCGCCTTGCCGCATTGGGCCAGAGTCAATGACAGAGGAATCAGAAGGGATATGATCGCAGCGAGACGCGATCGGGACATAACAAAACGGCGGCCCATAGCGCGGCCGGGGATCGCTTCACCGGACGGCAACAGGCTCGCAAACTCACACGCAGGGAATTTCGGATCAGCTCCGATCATCCACCCCTTGTTCCCCAAGTCGACACGCGTGACGCGCGTCGATTTCAGCGCGTTCGCGTCAAAGTCAGGTTAAGGTCCGGCCAACTCCCCACATCCGGAAGCCTCAAGAAGACCACGAAATCGTGTCCTGATTGTGAGACCGTACCCTGCATTCGGCAATGCAGGAGACCGGGTGATACCGGTGAACAGCGAGGACCAGGTAGTAAAATACCGTAGAATCGTCATCCGACACAGACCTTGTGAACCGCGCTTGAGTTGAGGGAAGGCGTCAGCCTGCACCTGCCGATGTCGAAACCGGGCACTGGAATGAGCACCGAAATGGTTGCTTCGGACACGGCACGCGCGGAGTGGGCGGGCCAGGTCGGCGGCGGGCCTACGATCTCCGTGCTCGTCGCCGCGGCGATTGTGGTGGCCGACATGGTGGGTGTCGGCGTCTTCACCAGCCTCGGCTTTCAGGTCAAGGACATCCCCTCCGGCTTTTCGATCCTGGCGTTGTGGACCATCGGTGGCCTCGTGGCCCTTTGCGGTGTGTTTGCCTATAGCGAGCTCGGCGCGATGTTTCCGCGTTCGAGCGGCGAATATAACTTTCTCAGTCGGGCCTATCATCCAGCCTTCGGCTTTCTCGCGGGCTGGGTGTCGGCGACCGTCGGCTTCTCGGCGCCGGTGGCATTGGCCGCGATGGCGTTCGGTGAATACGGCAAGGCGATCGATCCGGACTTGCCGCCGATTGTGCTCGCCATCGGCGTCGTCTGGTTGGTATCGCTCATCCAGCTTTGCGGCATTCAGCATTCCTCCACCTTTCAGTTGGTCTCGACCGCGCTGAAGCTGGTGCTGATCGCGGCCTTCCTGATTGCCGGATGGCTGATGGGAACGCCGCAGCCGGTATCCTTTGCGCCGTCAGCATCGGACTTCGCTCACATCACGAGTGCACCATTCGCGATCGGCCTCGTATTCGTCATGTATTCGTTTTCAGGCTGGAACGCGGCGACCTACATCATCGGCGAACTAAGGATGCCGCAGCGGAACCTGCCGCGGGCGCTGTTGTCGGGAACGCTGATCGTGCTTGTACTGTATGTGGCGTTGAACGCGGTGTTCCTGCGCACGGCGCCGATCGACAGACTAGCCGGACAGATCGACGTCGCCAGCATCGCGGGCCGCTACATCTTCGGCGATCTCGGCGGCCGTATCGTCGCGGCCATGATCTGCATTGGTCTCGTATCGTCGATCTCGGCGATGATGTGGATCGGGCCGCGCGTGATGATGACGATGGGGGAGGACATCCCGGCGATCCGGCTGTTCGCGCGCAAATCCGGCAATGGCGCGCCGGCTTATGCCATCCTTTTCCAGCTCGCGGTCGCAACGCTGATGCTCTTTACGCGCAGTTTCGAGGCGGTGCTCGACTTCATCCAGTTTGCTCTCTTATTCTGCTCGTTCTTCACCGTGCTCGGTGTCATCAAGCTGCGCATCACCCATCCTGAATTACCGCGTCCCTGTCGGGCTTGGGGTTACCCGCTGACGCCGGTGGTTTTCCTGCTCGTGACCGCCTTCATGATGTACTATCTCCTGGTGGAGCGGCCGCTGCAGGCGTTTCTCGGCATGTTGATCATGGTGTCAGGGCTTGCCATCTACGCTGTGTTTCACAGGCGGCCCGATTCAGGCGCCGCCATCATGTCGTCGCCGGGCCGCGAATGAGATGTTGCGTCTGACGAAAATCGCTCTCGTCGCAGCGAGCCTGATTCTCGCGGTGGCGTGGCCGGCGCGCGCCGCCGACGCCGTCACGGCCGACGATGCGGCCCGCTTCCTGGCTGGTCTCGAGCCATCGGCCGATTCGCCGCTGATGCCGCTCACCAAGGATCCGGCATGGCAGCGCCACGCGCGTTTCTTCGACAGCGCGTTCTCGCAGCTCGATCAGCACCAGCTTTCCAGGATACGCGCGTGGTCCGAGGTCAATCTCGCGGCGCCGCGCCCGACCATGTTCTACATGTTCAGCGGCCCGGATTTCCTCTACGCCAACGCGTTCTATTCCAAGGCGACGACCTATGTGCTGAGCGCGCTGGAACCGCCGGGTTCGGTTCCGGATCTGAGCCGGATGCCGCGCGGCGGCGCAGCAGCTGCGCTCAACGATGTCGAGCAATCGCTCGGTTCGATCCTGAATTTCAGCTTCTTCATCACCAAGCAGATGAAGACGGACCTGAAGGGCGACGAAGTCAGCGGCACGCTGCCGATCCTTTATGTCTTTCTGGCGCGCTCGGGAAAGACCATCCGCAGCGTCACGCCGGTCACGCTGGACAATGATGGCGGCATGCATTTGCCCGGCGAAGACGCCGGCAAGAACCCCACGCACGGCGTCCGCATCACCTTTACGGGCGATGATGCGATCGAGAAGACGCTGTACTATTTTAGTACCGATCTTTCCAATTCCGGTGTGAATGCGAGCGGTTTCCTGAAATTCTGCGCCACGCTTGCGCCGGGCAACAGCCTGCTCAAGAGTGCGTCGTACCTGCTGCATTCCAGCGGTTTCTCGACGGTGCGGACTTTCATCCTCGCCAACAGCGCGACGATCATCCAGGACGATTCCGGCATTCCGCTCGGATATTACAGCCAAAAGAAATGGCGCTTCTTCCCGTTCGGCCATTACGCAGGGCCGATCGCGAAATTTCCTGGCAAGTATCAGGAGCGATATGCGGAGTTGTTCCAGCGGGCGCAGCCGATCGATTTCGGCATCGGGTATCGATGGCGGACCTATGAGACCAACTTGCTGCTCTCGGTGCGGCTGAACCCCGATGAACCCCTGACCGCCGCCGATACAACATCGTCGGTGGAGTCGCCGGCAGAGAAACCTCAGCGTCCCAGGGCCCCGCGTCCGCCGGGGTTGATCGGGCCGCAACGGGGCGGCGGCTTTTTCTGGTTTCCGTGGGGCCGCTGAGGAATCAGGCGGAGCTCACCAATGCGTGCTCTGGCTCGGGACGATGAACGCTGTCGTGCTCGGCGGCTCGGGCTTGTGGACGTAATAAACATAGGCAGAGACGATAATTATCAGGAGCGCAATGACGGCGAGCAGATCGACCTGCCGAGGGTCGTGATCATGGGGGGCTGATTTTCCAGCGCATTGTTGTTTCCTCCCAGCGAGTTGAAGGAACAATGCCGGCGTCGCGCTTGCGGTTCCGCGGATCAGGGATACGTATTTCGATTGAAAGCGCCGCGGCAAGAAATTGCTGCCGCTGCGTTTTTCCAGAGCATTCTCGAGCGAAGTGGACACCAGTTCGCGGGAAGAATTCGCGTGAAGAAAACGCGTCAAGACAAGAGCCTGGAGTTTCGGTGCGGATCCAATCGAATCGAAGCCCTACGGCGCAGCGTTGACGCCGCGCCAGCGGCCGTAACGCCAAGGCAGATACCAGCGCGCGCCGGGCGGAACCGCATTCGGTACGAGATCGAGACCCGACGTGCCAAATGGCTGACAGCGCAGCAGCCGCGCCAGTGTCATCCAGCCGCCAGCCCACAGCCCGAATCGTTCGATCGCCTCGTCGCCATAGACCGAGCAGGTCGGCAAGTGGCGGCAGTTGAATCCGACGAGCGGCGACAGGGTGTGGCGGTAAATCCAGATCAGCGCGCGAGCTGCGTTGCGCGGCAGCCGTCGGGCGGCCTGCATCAGCGCGGCTTCGTCGCAATGGCTGCATGAATGTTTCATGGGCGGCATGCCCCGATATAAGCGCGGATCTGCGCAGTTCCAAAGCAGGGAACTGAACACGCCCGACAATCACGCAACACTTTGCAAAATTTGCTTGTGACTCAGGTCGCGATGCAGCAAGTGGCTCTAGACGATGCGTAATCCCCCGGGCTACCATTTATGTGACGCCCGTGTGATAGAATCGACTGGCGTTGAAAGTGGGGCTTGCCGCTGCTCGGTTCGAGGGCTTGGGGAAGGAACCAGTTTGAAGCTTCTGAGGTGGTTTGATCTTCGCGGCTGGATGCTGTTTGGCGCGGCCGCCCTGTGCGCTGCGTTGCCCGCAATCGTGGCGACGTCAGGCAATTCGGCACACGCTGGCGGTTCTCTCGAAGAGCGCAAGCTGCCGATGCGGTTCAATTGGGTGGCTTGCGGGCAGAATTGCCGCGGCTGGGTCAGCGCGGTCGGCATCGTTACCTCCGACAGTCCGCAGGACTTCGAGAATTTCGCGCGCGGGCGCGATCTGACCGGGGCCGCGGTTGTGCTGGATTCGAGCGGCGGATCGGTCAACGACTCGATCACGCTTGGACGGCGCTTCCGCGCGCTGGGCATGTCGACCACCGTCGGTATTTCGACAGCGACCCATGGCAGCAAGGGCGATCGTGCGAGCGTGGCGCCCGAAGCCTATTGCGAGTCGATGTGCGTGTTCCTGCTCTTGGCGGGCAAAACGCGTTACGTGCCGGATGCCGCGCATGTCCGGGTGCACCAGATCTGGATGGGCGATCGGGCCGACGACGCCAAGGCGGCGAGCTACACGGCGCAGGATCTGATGATCGTCGAGCGCGACATCGGCCGCCTTGCCAAATTCACCTTCGACATGGGCGGAGCGGGGGACCTGCTGTCGCTCGCGCTGAACGTGCCGCCATGGGAAGACCTGCATGAGCTGTCGCGGAGCGAGTTGCGGCTGACTCACCTCGTGACCACCGACGCGCCGGGCGATGTGCTGCCGCAAACCGATATTGCGGTTCCGATGGCGGACGCGAGCGCCAAGCCGGTTCAGGATCGATTCGTCGGCAAGTCGGATGATGAAACCATGCCGACGGCGAAATCCACCAAGACGGCGGAAGCAGCGGTGCCGACCGGCAGCGCCGCAACGGCCACTCCCGCGAAATAACACGGTCGTTTTCTAAGAGTCATTCCGGGACACGCGTAGCGTGGCTGCGGAAGCTTGAGATTCCGGGTTCGATGCGGAGCCTATTCATGGGCTGCGCTTCGCGCCGACCCGGTAGGATCGCCCCGGAATGACGTTGTCAGCTCGTTGATCTAACTCTGTGCCGCCGCCGGCTGCTGGACCTTGGCTTCGATCTGCCCGATCGCATCGACCACCGCGTCGAAGGTTAGCATGGTCGACGCGTGGCGCGCCTTGTAGTCGCGCACCGGTTCCAGGAGCGCGATGTCACGCCATTTGCCGTCCGGCGCAGGCGGTGCGCCATTTTCCTTCAGCATCCTGCGAACGGTTTCGCGCAGCTCGCGCAATTCGGCCGCCGTCGAGCCGACGACGTGGCTCGCCATGATCGAGGAGGACGCCTGGCCCAGCGCACAGGCCTTCACGTCATGGGCGAAGTCGGTGACGACGTCGCCATCCATCTTCAGATCGATTTTTACCGTCGAGCCGCACAGTTTGGAGTGAGCGGTTGCGCTGGCGTCGGGGTCGGCAAGTCTGCCCAGCCGCGGAATATTGCCTGCCAGCTCGATGATGCGCTTGTTGTAGATGTCGTTCAGCATATGATCGGGTCTTCGGCCAAAGGGAACCATCGGCCTTGGCGACCGCGGCTTCTGTCCCTATATATGGGCGGAAACGGCCGGAATGATAGTGGCCGTTCACTCAGGCGTCCGGTGGCAACCCACCCCGTCTGCCGGTGACACTCCCGGTCCTAAATCGATCGGTCGAACGGAGGAGACATGGACGCTCTGATCAAGACGATTCGTCCCAACAAGGGATCTGAGGCAAAGTCGCAGGACATGCGTCCTGCCGAACTCGATCCGTCCGAATTCCTGGCTGCGGCCGTGCGCGCCGACCAGCCCCGGCCGTCGCGCGCCGAGGCCGAGGCGGCGGTGCACACGCTGCTCAGCTATATCGGCGAAGACCCGATGCGCGAGGGGCTGTTGGATACGCCCCGGCGGGTGGTGGAAGCCTATGACGAGCTCTATCAGGGCTATCATCAGTGCCCGGCCGAGGTGCTCAACCGCACTTTTGGTGAGACGGCGGGCTACGACGATTTCGTGCTGGTGCGCGACATCGAATTCACGTCGCAATGCGACCACCA
>Ga0207693_10004667_pt1 | contig 11545 bp, 10 predicted proteins | sample LARL81metaG_FD_184347 | JGI IMG/M metagenome (GOLD analysis project Ga0207693, IMG submission 184347) | Corn, switchgrass and miscanthus rhizosphere microbial communities from Kellogg Biological Station, Michigan, USA - LAR L8-1 metaG... | ecosystem: Host-associated > Plants > Roots >...
CGATCGTGCGCTCGCCCGCGAACTGAGCGGGCTGATGCCGGCGCTGGTGAAAGCGGCCGGCGCGGGCGCCGCGCCCGCCGGCTTTCTCGAGCGGCTGCAAGCCAATGCCGGGCAATTGGTGCGCGTGCGCCCACTCGACGCGCCCGCCGGCGACGACCCGGCGGCCGTGCTGGCGCGGCTCGAAGTCGAGGCCGCCAATGCCGACATCGACGGCGCGCTGGCCGATCTCGGCAAGCTGCCGGAGCCCGCGCGCAGGCCTGCGCAAGCTTGGATCGCCAAGGCCAAATCGCGCCAGGCGGCGCTTGCCGCCGCGCGCGACTTTGCCGCCGCCGCGGCGCGCGCGCTCGGCAAGCCATGAGGCCGCGATGATCCGCGTCGTCCTCTTTCTGACATCGGTCGCGCTCATCGCCTTCGGCTTTGCCTGGCTCGCCGACCGGCCGGGGCAGGTGGCGATCACCTGGCTCGGCTATCGCCTCGACACCTCGGTGATGGTGGCCGGGCTCGCGCTCGTGCTCGCCGTGATCGCGCTCATGCTGGCGTGGTCGGTGTTGCGCGGCATCTGGCGCTCGCCGCAACAGGTCTCGTTGTTCTTCCGCCACCGCCGCGCCATGAAAGGCTATCTGGCGATTTCGCGCGGGCTGATCGCGGTCGGCGCCGGCAACCTCAAGCTGGCACGCCGTTCGGCCGACGACGCGGCGCGGCTATCGCCGGGCGATCCGCTGGCGCTCCTGCTTTCGGCGCAATCGGCGCAGATGGCCGGCGACCGCGCCGCCGCCGAGCACGCCTTCCGCGCGATGTCGACGCGCGAGGACACCAAGGTGCTCGGCCTGCGCGGGCTCTATGTGGAGGCGCAGCGGCGCGACGACGCGGCGGCCGCGCGGCGCGCCGCCGAGGCGGCGGCCGAGGCCGCGCCGGAATTGGCCTGGGCCGGGCAGGCGGTGCTCGACTATCGCTGTGGGACGGCTGACTGGTCCGGCGCGCTGGACGCGCTCGAGCGCATGCGTCCCGCGCTCGACAAAGCCGATTACCGGCGCAAGCGTGCCGTGCTGCTGACGGCGCGCGCGCAGGCGCTCGACGACATCGACCGTGACGGCGCGCGCGCGGCGATCCTGGAAGCGGTCAAGCTCGCGCCCGACCTGACGCCGGCCGCGGCGATGGCGGGACGCCGGCTGGCGGAAGCGGGCGAGCAGCGCAAGGCGCGTAAGATTCTGGAAGCGGCCTGGGCCGCCAATCCGCATCCCGACATCGCCGAGGCCTATGCCAATTTGCGCTTCGGCGACTCGGCGCGCGATCGGCTGGCGCGCATGCAGAAGCTCGCTGGCATGCTGCCCGGCCAGCTCGAAGGCGCGCTCGCGGTGGCGCGCGCCGCACTCGATGCGCGCGAATTTGCCGCCGCGCGGGCAGCGCTTGCGCCTTACGTGTCGGCCCCGACCCGCCGCGTCGCCACGCTGATGGCGGAGATCGAGGAAGCCGAGCACGGCGACGAGGGGCGCGTGCGCGAATGGATGGCGCGCGCCATGCGCGCCTCCGGCGATCCGGCCTGGACGGCGGAGGGCGCGGTGTCGGAACGCTGGCTGCCGGTGACACCGGGCGGCAAGCTCGACGGCTTCCAGTGGCGTGTGCCGCTGGCCGAGATCGGCGTCAGCCGGCCGGTGATCGAGGCGGCGCTGCCGGCGGTCGAGAAAGTTGCGCCGGCGCCGGCGCCGCAGGCCGCCGTTGCGGAGGCCGCCGCGCCCGCGCGCATGCCGGCCAAGACCGCCACGCGGATCGGCGACAAGAGCGGCAAAACGCGGCCGGCCGAACCGGTGATCCCGCTGGTGCACGCGCCCGACGATCCGGGCCCGGATCAACATCTCGACGCCGAACCGGTGCCGGAACCAAGCGCGCCGTCGCGCGGTCCCTGGCAGCGTTTCATCGGGCTGTTCCGCTGATCCGCCCGCTTGCTTGCCAACCCGGTTGGGCGCCGATATCAGAGGCGCGGTTTCAGCCGGCGTAGCTCAGCGGTAGAGCATCCGCTTCGTAAGCGGGAGGTCGGGGGTTCAAATCCCTCCGCCGGCACCAATCTTCCGGCCAAGACGGCCTCGGCCGGCGAGCCGGCCGCACGCTCAACCCAGCGTCCATTCCTCGGCGCTGACACCGGCGAGAGCCTGCACGCGCGCTTCGTCCGCCGCCAACTCCTTGGCAGGTCCGGAATAGACGATGGCCCCGTCATCGAGCACATAGGCGTGGTCGGCGATCTCCAGGCTCATGCGCGCATTCTGCTCGACCAGGAGCACCGAAATTCCCTCAGCGCGCATTTGCGCCACGATGCGGAAGACCTCGCGCACGATCAGGGGGGCGAGCCCCTGTGAGGGCTCATCGAGAATGAGCAGCCGTGGATTGAGCAGCAGCGCGCGGCCGATCGAAAGCATTTCCTGCTCGCCGCCCGAAAGCTGCCGGCCGCGATTGGACTTGCGCTCGGCCAGCCGCGGGAACAACTCGTAGATGCGTTCCGACGTCCAGGGGCCGTCCCGTTCGAGCGGCACTTTCAGATTTTCATCGACGCTGAGATTGGGAAAAATGCGGCGGCCTTCCGGCACATAGCCGACGCCCAGCGCGGCGATGCGGTAAGTCGGCCAATGCACGGTCTCGGTGCCGAAGATGGTCACGCGTCCTTCGCGCGGCGGCGTCAATCCCATAAGGCTGCGCAGCGTCGTGGTCTTGCCGGCGCCGTTGCGGCCGAGCAGCGCGGTGATCTTGCCCTCGGCGACCTCCAGCCCGACGCCATGCAGGATATGACTCTTGCCGTAGAAGGTGTGCAGGCCCTCGGCGGTGAGCGCGGCGGTCATGCGGCTTTGCCCAAGTAAGCGGCTTGCACGGCCGCATTGGCGGCGATTTCCTGCGGAGTGCCTTCCGCCAGCAGCTTGCCCTGGTCGAGCACCGTGATGCGGTCGGCCAGATGGAACACGACGCGCATGTCGTGCTCGATCAACACGATGGTGAGTTTGCTGTCGCGGTGCAGGCGGCGGATGAGTTTGGTGATCTCGAAGGTTTCCCGGTCGCCCATGCCGGCGGTCGGCTCGTCAAGCAGAAGCAGGTGCGGGTTGAGCGTCAGCGCCATGGCGATTTCCGCCGCGCGCTGATCGCCATGCGCGAGTTCGCCGACCAGCCGGTCGGCCTTGGTTTCAAGGCCGGCGAGCTTAAGAACCTCTTCGACGCGGCTGTGAATGTCGTTCTGTTGCGCCCGGCTGATCCACGGACGCAGGCAGTAGCCGGCCGTGACCTCGGTGCCGACGCGCACGTTCTCGAATACCGTCAGTTCGGGGAATATCTCGGTGATCTGGAAGGTGCGCGCCATTCCGAGCGCCACGCGCTCGTGCGCCGGCATCAGGGTGATATCGCGCCCGTCGAATTCGATGGTGCCGGCGCTCGGCGCCAGAAAGCCGCTGATCAGATTGAAGAACGTCGTTTTGCCGGCGCCGTTCGGCCCGATGATCGCGCGCAACTCGCCTTTGGGGACGCTGAGCGAGACGTCCTGCACCGCCACGAGACTGCCGAAGCGTTTGGTCGCATTCCTGACTTCGAGCACGTTCATGCTGCCTCTCAAGCCGCGCGCTTGCGGCGAATGAAGCCGAGCAGGCCGCGCGGGAAGAACAGCACGACCAGCACGAACAGCATTCCGACGAACGACATCCAGTTAATGGTGATGCTCGAGAGGTAATCCTGTAAAATCACGAACACCGCCGCGCCGAGCAGCGGCCCCCAGAAGCTGCGCATGCCGCCCATCACCGCCATCATCACGAAATCGCCGGACTGACTGTAGTGCAGGCCTTTCGGGTCGGCGAAGTTGTTGACCAGCGCGTAGAGCGCGCCGGCAAAGGCGATGAAAAAGCAGGACAGCGTGAAAGCAATCCAGATGTGACGCTCGACCGCAATGCCGAGGAAGCGCGCCCGCCGTTCGTTCTCGCGGATCGCGATCATGGCGCGGCCGAACGGAGACCGCAGAAGGACACCCATGACGCCGACGGCGAGCGCGAAACAGAACAGCACGAAATAGTAGAAGTAAGTGGTGTTCGACAGGATATCGATCTGAAAAAGGCCTAACTCGAGCGGTTGGCGCGAAAAGCCACGCAGCCCGTCATCGCCACCCGTAAGCGAGCTCCATTGAAAGGCGATGTAGTAGAAAACCTGCCCGAACGCGATCGTCACCATCGCGAAATAGACGCCGCGCCGGCGCACGATCAACGCGCCGAGGAGCCCGCCGACGACCCCGCCCAGAAGCATGCCCAGGACCAGCGATAACGGCGTGCTTGTCGTAAGGAATTTTAGCGCGAGTCCCGTCCCATAGGCGCCGAGGCCGAAGTAGGCGGCGTGGCCGAACGACAGCACTCCGGTAAAGCCAAGCAGGAAATTTACCGACATCGCGGCCAGACCAAGCACGAGCACGCGCGTCGCCAGCGCGGTATAGCCGCCGAGCGGCGCCATCCAATAGGGCGCGAACAAGAGCGCCAGCCAAACGACGGCGAGCACGACGAGCTTGCGCATCTGCTCGCCGCTCATGTCATCATGCCTTCTTCGCCGAGCAAGCCGCGCGGCCGGATCAACAGCACGACCGCCATCAAAACGTACATGACCGCCTCGCTGGCGGCCGGGAAGAACATCGCGGTCACGCCGGAGGCCACCCCGATCAGCAGGCCGCCGAGCAACGTCCCGGTCAGGCTGCCGACGCCGCCGACGATGATGGCGATGAAGCTCGGCATCAGCAGCCCGGTGCCCATGGTCGGTTCAAGCCCGAGCTGCCCGGCCGCCAGCACGCCGCTCAGTCCGGCCAGAAAGATGCCGGCCGCGAAGTTGAGCGAACGCAGCATGCGCACGTTGATGCCGAGCGCGGCCACGGTTTCGAGATCGAGCGTGCCGGCGCGGATGCGCACGCCGAGCCGCGTGTAGCGCAGAAAAATGAACAAGGCCGACACCGTCACGATCACGACGCTGACCATGAACAGCCGATAGCCGGTGATGAAGAAAAAATCATAGCTCAACGGCGTCGCCAGAAACGGCGGAACGGTGACCGGTTTGCCCTGCGCGCCCCAGAAGAAGCGGGTGCCGTCCTCGATGATGAAGGCGAGGCCGAAAGTGAGCAGCAGGCTATAGAGCGGGTCGCGCCCATAGAGCGGCCGGATCAAAACGCGCTCGACCGCAAATCCGATCACCGCGGTCAGCGGCGGCGCGATCAATAACGCGCCCCAGAAGCCGACATAGGGCGTAATCGTATAGGCGATGTAGCCGCCGATGACGAGAAAGCCGCCGTGCGCGAAATTGATGACGTTGCTGAGATTGAGGATCAGCGACAGGCCGAGCGCCATCAGCACGTAGAACGCGCCAATGATCAGCCCGTTCGTAACGTTGAAGAGCAGAAGCTGCGTCATGAATCACTTGCGAACTGGAGGCCCGCTGCCGGTCCGGAAAGCAAAAGCTTCCCGGACCGAACATAAGGAACCGGCATCAGGTCAGGCCGGCCATTGCACCGTGCAGCCGGTGTCCGCAACCGGCGGCGCGGTCTTGTCGCCGGGCACAACGCTGTCGACGCGGAACAGATCCTCGGGGTCGTCTTTGCCCTTGCTCTGGGCTTCGCCGATGAAGGCCGACGTCATCAATTGATGGTCGCCCTTGCGGTAATAGACCTTGTTCGGTTGCAGCTTGACCTCGGGCGGCAGTTCGAAGTCGCTCAGGGCCTGGGCGAGCTTCACGGCGTCGAGGGTCTTTTGCTGGTTGGCGACGTGGGCGAACGTCATGACCGAGGTGAAGCCGAACCAATGCCGTGCGGTCGGCACCTTGCCGCCATTGCGTTTGCGGATTTCGGCGACGAATTCCGCGACGTGCGGCACGCCCGGCTGTTTCCAATACCACTCGAACATCCAAATGCCGATGCGCGCCTCGGGCGGCAGGCCGGCAAGCGATTCCAACTCCTGTTGGGTGCCGGCGACGTGGATCTGCTTGTCGAGACCGAACTGAACGATCTGCTTGAGGCAATTGATCATGTCCGAGCCCTGCACCAACAGCAGCAATACGTCGGGCTTGGCTGCACGCGCCTTGATCAGGTAGGCGGAAAAGTCGGTGGTGCCGAGCGGCGTCAGCTCGTTGCCGGTGACCGTGCCACCGAGCCTTTTCAGATTGGCGGCGCAGGCATCGTAGAGCGTGTGGCCGAAGGCATAGTCCGGTGTGATGAAGTGCCATTTCTTGCCGTATTTGGAATAGAGCAAATCGGACACCGAGTTGGCTTCCATGCGGGTCGTATTGCAGACGCGGTAGACGTTCCAGTGGCAGTCTTTGCCGGTAATCGAATCGGTGTGGCCGCCGGACACGACATGGAGGACCTTTTTCTCCGCGGTGACCTGCGCGATCGCGGCGGCGATGCCGGAGTTCACATCGCCGATGATGAAATTGACGTTGTCGCGTTCGATGAGTTTGCGGGCTTTTTGCACGCCGGTGCCTACGTCGTTGGCGGAGTCTTCGACCAACAGCTCGAGCTGTCGGCCCATGACGCCGCCCTTGGCGTTGACTTGGTCGACCGCGAGCTTGGCGCCCATGACTTCGTTGCCGGCCGGCGCGGCATAAACGCCGGTCAACGGATCGACCATTCCCATTTTGATGTTATCGGCCGCGCGCACCGGAACGACGAAGGGTGAGGCGATCTGCAGCACGCCGGCGGCGGCGGCGCCTTTGAGCACGGAACGGCGGTCAGGTCGAAGCGATAGCAGAGGGTTGTTCATGGCGGGTCCTCCTCGGACTCATTATTGTGGGGGCCGGTCGAGTCGGCGGCTCGTTCCGGCAAAAGCTGACAAAAAGAGATCGCCTGCGATTTTGGTCATAGCGGCGTAAATTCTGCAAGTCTATGGCGATGTCCGGGGGCGGCACCTCAAAGCTACGCGTTGTTTACAGGCGGCGCGTGGCCGACGACAACAAGGTCACGGCGGGTGCCCGGGCCCTGACCACCGCGCGGACCTATATCGGTGCAAATCTCCCTGTAATTGCTGCGAGTTTTACGGCCATGAGCGCCTATTCATTCACCAGCGCAAAAATTGGCACGGGGGCCAGGAACCCCGGCGATTCTCGCGCGTTTCCACCGCCAGACTCCCGCGCGCTTTGGGCGCCATCGAGGAGGCACCGCCATGTGGATTTCACTCTTCAGCATCGTGACGGCGATATCGATCGGCTTGGCTGTCGGGGCCATCATTTTGGAGAGCGAGGGGGCGCGTAAGCCCCGCAAGGCACGGGTTTCGGTTGTTCGGTAGCGTTTGTATTCGGTAGCGACCCCACTCGGGCGGCCAGCAGGCCGCCCGTATTTTTTGGTCTGTGTGCAGTATCTCGGGCCGGCGGAACCTTGCCATAATCGCGCATGGGATCGCTTTTGCTATCGAGGCGCTTTGCGCCGCTATTTGCCTGCCAGTTCTTCGCGGCATTCAACGATAATTTTCTCAAAACCGCGCTGGTCTTTCTCATCCTGTTCGGCGGGCACCCCGACGCCGCGGCGTTGATCACGCTGGCGAGCGCGGTATTCATCGCGCCTTTCTTTTTCCTGTCGGCGCTCGGCGGTGAGCTCGCCGATCGCTACGACAAGGCGCGCGTGGCGCAGTGGCTGAAGTTCGCCGAGATCTTCGTCGCCGCCGTCGCTGTCATCGGATACGCGCGCGCCTCGCTGCCGATTCTGTTCACGGCGCTCGCCGGCTTCGGCGTGTTGGCCGCGCTGTTCGGGCCGCTGAAATACGGCATCCTGCCCGACCATCTCGCGCGCGAGAAATTGCCGGCCGCCAACGCGCTGGTCGAGGGCGCGACCTTCATCGCCATCCTGACCGGCACCATCGTCGGCGGGCTCGCCTCGGGCGCCGACGCGGCGCGGCCGTTCGCGCTGCTGGTGATGGGCTTTGCGCTCGCCTGCTGGCTGGCGGCGCTGCTGATCCCGCCGAGCGGCGAGGGCGCGCCGCAATTGCGGGTGTCCGCCAACGTCGCCGCCTCGACCTTGGCGATGATCCGCCATTTGCGCGCCGACGCGCGGCTGTGGTGGGGCGCGCTGGTGACGAGCTGGTTCTGGCTTGCCGGCATCGTGGTGCTGTCGCTGCTGCCGCCGCTGATCAAGACGCGCATCGGCGGCGACGAGGCGACGGTCACCGCCTATCTCGCGCTGTTCTCGGTCGCGGTCGGCATCGGCTCGGGCGCGGCGGCGGCGATCGCGCGCGGGCGCATCGTGCTCAAGACGACGCTTTGCGGCGCGCTGCTACTTGGGCTGTTTGCGCTCGACATCGGCGTTGCGAGTCTTGGCGGCGGCGCGGCGGCAATGCAGCCTCCGGCCACGGTGTTTTCCTCCGCGCTCGGTATCCGCGCGGCGGTCGACTTTGCCGGGCTGGCGATTGGCGGCGGGCTGTTCATCGTGCCGGCCTTCGCGGCGGTGCAGGCCTGGAGCAGCCCCGATTACCGCGCGCGCACCATCGCCGCGGTCAACGTGCTCAACGCCGCCTTCATGACCGGCGCGACCGTGCTGGTCGCGCTGTTGCAGAAGGCCGGCGTCGGCGTGCCGGTATTGTTCATGGGCCTCGGCGCGGCGACGCTGCTGGCGGCGCTGGCGATCTGGCAGACGATGCCCGATCACTAGTTGTCGTCCCCGCGAAAGCGGGGACCCATACTCCGTGTACTTTCGATAGGCTGCGGCGTATGGGTCCCGGGTCTCGCTTCGCTCGCCCGGGACGACGGAATATTATTTCCGCATCTTCAGCACGCGGTCGACCATCTCGCCGGCGACGCCGAGATAGTTGGCGGGATCGACCATCTTCTCCAGCGTCTTGCGGTCGGCGTGCTTGGCGATCTCTTTGTCCTCGGCCAGCAAATCGATCAACGGCCGTCCGGTCTTCACCACTTCGCGGCAGATGTCGTAGACCACGTCATGCGCCTTGTTGCGGCCCATGGCGGCGCCGAGCCCCATCATCACCGCTTCCGACATGATCAGGCCGTTGGTGATGTCGAGGTTCTCGCGCATCTTCTTCTCGTTCACCTGCAGGCCTTCGACCACAAAGCGCGTCTGCGCCAGCGCGCCGGCCGACAGCATGAAGATCTCCGGCAGCGCGATCCATTCGATCTCCCACGGGCCGGTGGCGCGCTCGTGATCCTCGACCATCGCTTCCAGCAGCGCGGCAACGAGCTGCTTCACCATCGCGGTCTGCGCGGTGATGTAGACCGACGATATCGGGTTGCGCTTCTGCGGCATGGTCGAGGACGAACCGCGGCCCTCGTGGAACGGCTCGTACACTTCTTCCACTTCGGTCTGCATCAACAGCTTCACGTCGAAGGCGATCTTGCCGCAGGAGCCGGTGACCAGCCCGAGGAAGCAGCCGACTTCGGCGATGCAGTCGCGCACCGTGTGCCAGGAAATGGCCGGCTGGCCGAGCTTCAATTCCTTCATCAGCTCGGCCTGGCACTTGAGGCCGTCTTTGCCGAGCGAAGACAGCGTGCCGGCGGCGCCGCCGAATTCGCCCACCAGCACGCGCTCCTTCAATTGCGCCAGACGCTGCCGGTGGCGCTCGAAGGCCGCCAGCATGGTCGCCATCTTGTAGCCGAAGGTGATCGGCACCGCCTGTTGCAGGTTGCTGCGGCCGGCCATCGGCGTGTCGCGGTATTTCCTGGCGAGCGCGGCGAGCGCGTCGCAGATGCCCGCGATTTCGGCCTCGACCAGCGCCAGCGCCTCGCGGATCTGCAGCACGGTAGCGGTGTCGGTGATGTCCTGCGTGGTGGCGCCCCAATGCGACCATTCGCCGAGCCCGTCCTTGCAGAGCTTGACCAGCTGCTGCACCACCGGCAGCACCGGATAGCCGATGCGCTCGGTCGCCTCCTTGAGCTTGCCCATGTCGATTTCTTTGGCGTCGCAGTGGCGCACGATCTCGTCGGCGGCGTTCTGCGGGATGATCTTGAGCCGGCCTTGCGCGCGCGCCAGCGCCGCCTCGAAGTCGAGGTATTTCTGCACGCGGTTTTCGTCCGACCACACCTGGCGCATGGCGGGGGTGGTGAAAATGTCGCGGAACACCGCGGAATCGAGGATCGTCGAGGGCATCGCAGGCTCCCGTGATTGGGGCGGACCATAGCCGAATTTCCATGGCTGTCATCACCGGGCCGCGCCGAAGGCGCGAGTCCCGGTGATCCCCGTTATTGACACGATATGCCATCCTGATCGGGATGGCCGGGACAAGCCCGGCCATGACGGCTAATAGAGAGCCATGCCGGACCTCCCTGCCCATCTGCGCAAGCTCGTCGACGCTCCTTACCCGCGTTTTTCCGCCGCCGAGATGGCGCGGCGGCGCGCGGCGATCGAAGGCCTGTTGGCGCAGCACGACTGCGGCCATCTGCTGTTTTGCGGCGCCAACCGCTTCGGCTCGGCGGTGCAATGGCTGACGCAATGGCCGATCACCGCCGAGGCGGTCGGCGTGTTCAGTCCGGGCGAGCGCGACGCGCTGTTCGTGCAATACGTCAACCACGCGCCGCAGGCGCGCCTGCTGGCCGACACGGCCGACGTCGCCTGGGGCGGGGAATCCTCGATCAAGGCGGCGCTGGCGGTGTTGGACAAGCGCGCCCAGCCGGGCGGCCGCATCGCCGTCATCGGCCCGCTCACCGCCGAGCAGCACGCAATTCTGTCGGCGCGCTTTCCGAACGTCGCCAATCTCAACCGCGATTACGTCAAGCTGCGGCAGGTGAAATCGGCGGAAGAGCTCGACTGGCTGCGCGTCGGCGCGCACTTCTCCGATCTCGGCATGACGGCGCTGCGCGATGCGATCAAGCCGGGCATGAATGAGCGCGAACTGGGCGACCGCATCGAGCGCGCCTATGTCGGGCTGGGCGGCACGACCGGCATTCATTACATCGGCACGACATCGATGGCCGCGCCCGATCTCGCGGTGCCGCGCCAGTTTCCCACCACGCGGCGTTTGCAGGCGGGCGATGTTGTGGTGGCCGAGATCACCGCCGCATTCTGGGATCATCCGGGCCAGGTGCTGCGCTCGTTCGCGCTCGGCGAGCCGAGCAAGCTTTACCGCGATCTGCACGCCGCGGCTGACGCCGCCTTTGACGCCATCGCCAAGGTGCTCAAAGCCGGCGCCACGCCGCAACAAGTCATCGACGCCTCAGGCGTGATCGAGGACGCCGGCTTCACCATCATCGACGACCTGCTGCACGGCTATGGCGGCGGCTATCTGCCGCCGATCCTCGGCTGCCAGAGCCGCCCCGCCGGCCCGGTGCCGCAAGAGCCGTTCCGCGCCGGGCAGACGGTGGTGATCCAGCCCAATGTCGTGACACCTGACCATAAAGCCGGCGTGCAGACCGGCGAGCTGGTGGTGGTCACGGGCAGCGGCATCGAGCGCATGCACGCCATGCCGCGGGGATTCGTCACACTTTGAGGCGCCGACGTTCTCCGCTCACCCCCGCGCAAGCGGGGGTCCAGTTCTTTAGCTTTTTCTGGATTCCCGCTTGCGCGGGAGTGAGCGGGTGAGGGCAGTCACCGCAATTGCTCCTTCAGCCAATCCGCGCTCTG